>Ga0228666_1000024_pt1 | contig 160364 bp, 150 predicted proteins | sample 80DmetaG_FD_182702 | JGI IMG/M metagenome (GOLD analysis project Ga0228666, IMG submission 182702) | Seawater microbial communities from Monterey Bay, California, United States - 80D | ecosystem: Environmental > Aquatic > Marine > Coastal | place: USA: California | collected 2016-10-11 | reverse complement strand
TACCAACAATTCGGTCTGCAAAAACAGCTTCTTGTTTCACACCTTCAGCTTCCTTGATGACGTTTTCTAATTGCACACCAAACGCTTCAATCTTCTTTAAGTCTTGACCTTTTACTTTAATTCCCATTGGTGCTCGCATTCCTGTTTGAAGCATTACCAATCGGGTTTCAATAGGTTGCAGCTTTGGTGCAGAGGTTACGCCTGGCAATTTGGTCACTCTTACGATTTCATTCCAAATATCGTCTGGTGATTGTATTTCTGTTCGCCAATTACGATAATACTCGCCATTGTTATCTGGAATGAGTTGAGACCTTTCGACTGCGCTCAAGGTGACATTTTCGGAATTATTTGGATTTGCGATTAATCGTCCATCTTTCAATTCAAACAAATCATTATAATTTACTTTATAGCGTTGACGTTGTCCATTTTCATTCAGCATATATTCTGGTTTGTACTGAATGATATTTTCATACATTGATAAGGGTGCTGGGTCTAAAGCTGATTCTGTACGACCTGCCTTACCAACTACGGTTTCAATCTCTGGAATACTGGCAACAGCCATATCCAATTGTTGTAAAACACGTTTGTTTTCTTCTACGCCAGAATGAGGCATAGAGGTTGGCATTAGTAGAAATGAGCCTTCATTTAAAGATGGCATAAACTCTTTGGCTGTATTTTTCATAATGAAAAAACCTGCAATGACAATAGCTGTTGGAACAGACAAAAAGAGCAACTTATTATCTAAACACCACCTTAAAATACGTGTGTAATATTTGATAAATAATGAGAAAATACCTAATAAACCAAAGCAAATAACACTCACAAAAATGAGATTCCAGAAAATGCTTTTATCCACGCCTAATGGTCTCCAATATTCAGCTAAAAGGAATACTATTGCTGATACCGAAATAATGATATTGATAAAATTTGTTGAAAGTGAAAAGTGAAAAGTTGAAAGTGAAAAGTGGAATTTATCCCTGTTCAAAAAATCACTGGTTATTGCAACCGTACCAAAAGCAATCAATACTAACCCCAACCAATACCCGTATATTATAGCAATGATTCCTAATGCTATTAAAACGCCATTTAAAACATATTTAAAAGTGCTTTTGATGTTTTTCTTTCTGAATAAAAACGCTGCAAAAGGTGGAATTAAAAATAATGCTACTATTATAGAAGCTGTTAATGCAAAAGTCTTTGTGAAGGCTAATGGTCTGAATAGTTTTCCTTCCGCTCCAATCATTGTAAATACAGGAATGAAACTGATAATAGTTGTCATAACTGCGGTTACGATTGCGCCAGACACTTCAGCTGTTGCGTTATAAACTACCGTGTTTATGGGTATGAGATTCCTACTTTCGTGGGAACGATTTTCGTCTAAATGCCGAATAATATTTTCTGATAGTATAACACCAACATCGACCATCGTTCCGATAGCAATTGCAATACCAGATAATGCGACAATATTTGCATCGACTCCAAAAAGTTTCATTGCAATAAATACCATTAGAACTGCAACAGGTAATAGTCCAGAAATTAGTACGGAAGCTCGAAGATTAAACACCATAATAATTATTACTAAAATGGTAATCAATATTTCTAGCGTTAAGGCTTCGTTAAGTGTGCCTAATGTTTCTTGAATCAATTCTGTTCTATCGTAAAAAGGCACTATGGTTACTTGTGAGGTTCTACCATCCGCTAATACTTTTGAAGGTAATCCTGCACTTAATTCACTAATTTTTTCCTTTACGTTATTTATGACTTCCATTGGGTTTGCACCATAACGAGCTACAACAACAGCACCAACGACTTCAGCTCCTTCTTTATCTAATATACCTCGTCTTGTTGCAGGACCTAAAGAAACTTTACCAATATCCTTTATCCTAATTGAAGTATAATTTTCGGAAGTAACTACTGCATTTTCGATGTCTGAAATGGATTTCACATACCCCAAACCACGAACTAAATATTCGGCTTGGTTAATTTCCAATGTTTGTGCACCAATGTCTTTATTACTTTCCTTAACTGCTTTTACAACGTGATGCAATCCAATATTATATTGACGCATTAGTTCTGGATTCACGTCCACTTGATATTCTTGAACATAACCACCTATAGATGCTACTTCTGAAACACCGCTTGCAGAGGACAATGCATACTTTACATAGTAATCTTGAATACTTCTTAGTTCGTGTAAATCCCAACCACCAGTAACATTACCTTTTTCATCACGACCTTCAAGTGTGTACCAAAATATTTGTCCTAATCCTGTGGCATCTGGACCCAATGCTGGATTTACATCGTTTGGCAATAAACCACTAGGTAACGAATTTAATTTTTCCAGAATTCTACTTCTACTCCAATAAAACTCAACATCTTCTTCAAAAATGATATAGATACTTGAAAAGCCGAACATAGAGGAACTACGAATGGTTTTTACACCTGGAATACCCAATAATGAAGTAGTTAACGGGTAGGTAATTTGGTCTTCTATATCTTGTGGTGAGCGACCATCCCATTTAGTAAAAACGATTTGCTGATTTTCACCAATATCGGGTATGGCATCCACAGCTACAGGATTGGATGGTAAAAAACCAGTATCCCAATTAAAAGGTGCATTTACTATTCCCCATCCTATGAATAGAACGAGTAGTAATACTGCAACAAGTTTGTTTTCTATTAGAAATTTTATGCTTTTGTTTAGCATTAGCTTGATAATTAAACAATTAGACAATGGCGTTAAGAAAACACCGAATACAAAGGATTATCCTAATGGAAAACATCCACTGGATAAAAAAGTCTATTGCTTAAAAATCAAATTAAATATGTCTCGTCTAGCTTGTAGATTTGCCTGACAACGAGAGGAGGCCTATATTCTTCGTAGGAGACAACCTTTTTATCTAAACTTTCAAAAAGGTTGATATAAGTGTAAACAAATGAAGCAACAAATAATTGTTGGTCAAAAGATAGTGTGTCAAAAGATATGTTTAATTCATCTTGACCATCAACTATCAACTGTTCGTCAGAACAACAATCTTTTACCTTAACAGAACATCCTTCAGTTGAAGGGTTTTCCATTTCCATACCGCAACCTTTTGCTTTGTGGAATATGGCAGTTTCAACTAAATTATCTCCACAATAATGCATATCAACAGTAAATGACATTGTAGAAAAAAGCACTACAATAGCCATCAAAAAGGATGATATTTTATGAAAAATTTGCTTCATTGATAATGTAAAGGTATAAAATTTTAACAATTTTTATTGGGATTAACAATATTTTAATTTTGCAAATGAACTTTTGAACGAACCATTAATTATCATTAAACAGGCACTTTAGCTAGGGTTGTCAGCTCAAAAAATATAATTATATAACGTAGAAATTATTTGATTTTGTATTTTCTTAAAGAATTTCCTTAGCTCAGAAAAAACCTCTAAAAGTCGAAAAGAACATAATGTCTGTCAAATGTCTGTCAGTTTTAGTAAATTTAAAATGTTCTTTGAGAATCTTATTATCACTTTGTTTTAACCTTTTAGAAGGTTTTAAAATATGGTTAGACTAGGTAAGAGCCAGACCTTAACTACGCTGAAAAGAAAAAACCTCCGATTTCTCGAAGGTTTAGAATGTGTAGTGTAACGGTATTACTTGCTCCCCCTATTAGGTTCGAACCAAATGATTTCCTATAGGGAGAAAATTGACCTCGATATAAAAACCACTCCGATTAGGGTTTAGGTAAAAAGTTTAATTGGGGTTACAAGAAACCTAATTTTTGAAATAACTTCTGTTAAATCTAACAGAAGTTGAATTTATTTTAGATCCATTTATGGGCAGTGGAACAACTGGAAGGGTTTGTGATAAGTTAGAAAGGAGTTTTGTGGGGTATGATTTGAAGAAGTATTTCTAATTATTTCATCTCTCCCTGTTGATCGGGAGTGAGCGTTGGCAAGACATACTCTTTTGCAATTTTTGGATTGTGTGTTGGCTGAGGCGAATTGCAAATATGTATGGATTTCATCGTTGGATTTTTAACAACAACTTTTATTTTCTTGAATTGGTGGACAAGTTACAGTTCCGTATGAACAATAAACACAACAATCTCCCTCTTTTGGATTTAAAACCTTTTTACAATTTTCGCATTCGTAGAAAAATTGACAAGCGTTTGTTGGCATATCTTCCACTTTTTTATGTCCGCAGTTTGGACAAGTAATTTCAGATTTTAATATGGTTTCCATTAGTTTTCTTTTTTGTCGGTTACTTGATAACCTGTTGAGTTAATTGCTTTCTCAATTTCCGTTTCATTGGTTTTGGTCTTTTCAAATTCAACGATTGCATTTCCATTTTCGTAAGACACCGTTGAGTTTACAATTCCGTTTAGTTTGTTCACTTCGTGATTGACGTGTTCTTCACAACTCGCACAAGTCATTCCGCTGATTTTAAATTCCGTTGTATTAATGTCCGATTTGTCAACTAAGATTATTTGCTTTTCTGTATATGGGTAAAAAATCCCTGAATAGTATGGGAAAGCCAAGATTACAATTACAAAAACAGTTACAATTCCTAAAAATTTCCTTGATTGAATAAATTTTGGTTTTTCGTCCGTTTCACATTCGCAGTCAATTTCTTTTTGAGGTTTTAGTTTTTGATACCAAGCAAAACCAAGAACCAAAATTGTAAGTCCGATTAAATAAGGTCTAAAAGGTTCTATCCAAGAAAATGTTGATGCAATACCGCTCGTTCCTGCGATTAGAGCCAAAACTGGTGTAATACAACATAATGAAGCTGTAATTGCGGTTAATAAACCTGTACCAATTAGTTTGTTATCACTTTTCATATTGTTTCTAAAATTTTGTTTTTATCAAGTATCTCAAAAAATGGGTTTAGCATTTTTTCGTATTCAGCCGTGAGTGAGTAGAAAATCGTTTGGGCTTCTCTATCGGTTTCTAATAGATTACGGTCTTTCATTTTCCTCAAATGTTGAGAGATTGCAGAAATGTTCATTCCAAGAATATCGCTTAAATCACAAACACAAAGTCTTTTTTCCTCAAAAAGTAGGTAAAGTATTTTCAGTCGAACACTATTTCCGACTAATGAAAGTCCGTTAGCCAAATAGTCGAACGATTCGTTTAATTCCGAAACTGTGTCTTTGCAACGATTTATTTGTTCAATATCGGCTCGTTGTCTTATGCAAGAATTATTTTCCATAACACAAAGTTAAGTTTATTTCTTATTTAAGTAAATGCTTAAATATAATATTGTGAAGTGATGTTTGTACGGTTGGCTTTTTAAGTTCAAATGTTCAATTTAAGCACGATTTTTATGCATTATGCACAACTTAGGGCTAAACGTACTAGTAGGCATATATCTACTTTGTTACTAACTACTAAGCTAAGGGATTTTTTATTGTTTTAGAAGTATTAGAAGATTAATGGGTGTAAATTCAATTATTTCTCTTTGGTAATAACTCTAAAAGAATATTATACTTAAAAATCTTTGCACTTGCAATTGAATCTAAATCTAACTAAAGTTGTTATTTTTAATAGAAATTAAATATCTCTCAAAAACCGTATCATTTGTTTCGAAAATAGGTCTTTAGGGTTCGAACCAAATGATTTCCTATAGGGAGTAAAAAATTAACTCCGATATAAAAACCACTCCGATTGGGGTTTAGGGGAAAAGTATTTTCTCAGTTACAAGAAACATAATTCCCAATGTTAGGGTATACTTCATTTTACTATTCTCATTTTGTGAATTTCACCCCATTTTAGTTGTATAATCAAGACTTTATTCGTATATTAAGGGTGTAAAACCAATAACCCTAAAATTACGAATTATGAAGGTATTCATTTCAAGAGTTTCAACTGATGAACAGAGTGAATTACGACAGATTCAAAATGTAGAAGGATTCGATAAGGTAATTATCGATAAGTGTAGTGGATTGATTCCTCTTTGGGAAAGACCAGAGTCAGGAAAACTGAAGAAGTTAGTGGATAACGGAACTATCAAACATATTGAGGTTCATTCAATCGATAGATTGGGTAGAGATACTCTTTCGGTGTTATCAGTATGGAAGGAACTAACTGATAAAGGAGTGAGAGTGGTTTGTAGAAACCCAAACTTCCAAAATCTAAATGATAGTGGTGAAAAGGATTACTTCTCCGAGTTACTTTTGAATATTCTGAGTACTATGTCCTCTTTTGAGAAATCTATGATTAAAACTCGTCAAATGGAGGGAATTCGTGTTACTCAAATGATATCACCTGAAAAGTATAGTGGTAGGAAACAAAACACGAAAGAATCTACTTTAAAGTTCCTTCAGAAACATTCCAAAGCGATATCTTATTTAGAGAAAGGAATGAAAGGAGTTGAAGTATCTAAATTGTGTGATATCTCTCTTAATACTATTACCAAGATTAAAAAGAAGTTACAATCAGAATTAGTGTAAGATGAGTGATCAAGATAAATTAAATTTGTTTGATTCGTAATTTGGAAATCTCAAACACATGAATATTCTAATACTATATAATAAAAGAAATATAGATAATAATTCTTCGAAGATTTCACTATGACCCCTAAAACTTGAACATGCCATTAAAAATGCAATAAAAAACAAACTTGAATGTGGTATAAATAAATGAAACAAATAAGATTTATAATTAGGGAAAACCCAAATCAGAAATAGAGATATAAAAGTACCCAATCCTATCATTGGGTATAAAAGATTAAATATAGGATTAAAAAAATTATGTAAGTTGGTCTCTTTTTGGAAATTATAATCATTAAATATTCCAAAAGAATCCCAATTGAAAATTCTCTGTCCCCAACTGATCTCTTCCCCAAATAAATATAAGAATAATATTGAAATTGAAATTAGAATTAAAACTACTTGTTTCTTAGTTTCATGAATAAAGTGATTTCTACTCAATTGTGTAATTGAAGTCATCATTACCAAACCTGAAATAAAAAAAAGAAATGAACTATACTTTTCTAAAACCCCTTCATGTTTAGGTTCTCCTATAAAAAGTAAATAGCAATAAATTAATAAACCAGATATAATACTAATAATAAAAATATAAATTGGTGTTTGTTTTTTACTACAAATATCATCGGTCAGAAAGAAGTCCTTGATTTTAAACAAATCAATTAAATTCGAACTAATGTGTAATAATTTTCTGTGTAAATTGAAAAAAATACCAATACTCAGAACTATAATAAATGAGACTATTATTATTAAATTTAATTTTATAAGTTTTATTGAAGACAATTCAATCTGATGATCTTGACTTATATGTTTTTCAGAGAAATCTGTTAGTTTTAATACAATTGTAGAAAATGATATTATTAGGATTACTGATATTAACAATCCTACTATTCCTGTAATTCTATTTTTGTAGTTTATCAATTATTTATTCGATTTGGATTAGACAATATTTTAATATTTTCTGTTAAAATGAAATTTCAAAATTATCTAATCAAGGTAATCAAAAAATCAAGGATTTAGAGTTTACTCCCTAATATCTTTCTGATGTTACCATGTGAGAGGGTATTAACACAAACAAGATCCTTATATTTACTGATATATTAATACAATTAGATTTAACCTTGAGAGTATATCAATACTTCAATCTTCTTTATTTTGATACCCATTCATTAATTAACCACTAAAGAGAAACATCGTTTCTTAAACTATCTTCCCACTGTAATAACTCCTCTCTAGTGATGTATTTTGAGTGAGAGGATACTTCTATCATCTTCAATCCTTTATTCCTTCTCCAGTCCTCTATTGTCACTCTATCTACTCCATATAAATCCATTAAGTCTTGTTTACTCATCCTTTCTTTTATCATAATAACTCCTTACTATTTTAGAAGTTGCATTTACTACTTCTTCTCTTGTTTTTAATTGTTCTAATTCACTTCTCTTGTTTTGTATTTTATCATTGATATCCATTAAATCTCTTACTAATTCATTAGGATATATTTTATTTGATATGTTACTCTTGATTTCTTCTTTCATAATTCTTCAAATTTTAATTAAACAGTAATATCCTCGTACTTGAAATACTTTATTACTTTATCAGTTCGAGGTTGATACTCTTTTTTCAAACTTTAATTACTTTAAACACTAATTCAGTTTAAACTAAATACAGTAAACCCCTTTAAGGATTTTTACTCCCTCGAGAATATAAATCTTACACTTCAACTGACCAGTTCGTTTATACCACCCATATCAGAATTATAGTAAAATCATTTTTGTAACTACCGGTGAAACCTCTTCCGTTATTATTAGATTTTATTTCAATCTTACAGAATACCAACCAATGTCTAACCCAATAACTATCCACAGGACCCTCTTGGGTGATCTCCTCTTTCCCCTATGATGGAGAGAAGGTTACACTTATAAGTATAGAAAGTTTTAGAAAACGATAAAAATTGGAAGAAAAAAGTTCAAATTAACTTCTGTTAAATTTAACAGAGGTTGGATTTTATAATAATATTTTGGTGAGTAATGGTCACCAAATTGATATAAAACACTAAATTTTTAATAATTAAGTATCTGATTATCAATTATTTAACTCTTAAGTTCAAATACTGTCATCCCGACTAAATTTTTCATAAACCTCAATTTTGTTAATTTAAACAGATACTCCTCTATCTTAAAATAACACTGATTGAGTTGTATCTAACAAATTATGAATTTCGTTCTCTACTGAGGATCTTATCTACATCATAGATTAGGCAAATGAACAATTCGAAGCGTGTTTCATGAGCTTCAGTTTAAAAACAATTCCAACAAAGAGCTTCAGTTCCAATTTACTGTCAAAACGAAAGTAGTTTTCGTTCCATAAAAATTTTGATTACATTTTCACCTAAATTCATTAAGTTCGTATCCGTCTAATTGACTTAAAATAAATTAATTTAAAATGAAAAATAAGTCTTCTCTCAGTATTTTAATGTTTTTGGTTTTACATCTTAGTTGTGCTCAAGACAATCCTCCATTTATTGAAACACCCACAGAAATAAATTACACTTATGAAACCATTGTCGATGGAATTGACATTCCTTGGGGTCTGGATTTTATCTCAGAAAACGACCTGTTAGTAACCGAAAAATCTGGAATTCTTTATCGTGTAGTAGACGGACAAAAAACACCCGTCACTGGAATTCCCGAAATCTACATTCGGGGACAAGGAGGTCTTTTAGACATTGCGCTGCACCCAGATTTCAATTCAAACAGCATCATTTACATGACCCTATCCTCAAGCATTGAGGGAGATGAAAAAGGAGGAAATACTGCCTTGTACAGCGCTCAACTCAAAGGAAATAAACTTGAAAATGCTCAATTACTTTACAAAGCTACTCCCAACACCAAAAAAGGACAACATTGGGGGTCTCGAATTGTTTTTGACCAAGATGGACATCTTTTCTTTTCCATAGGTGATCGTGGAAATCGAGACGTAAATCCACAAGACATCACACGTGACGGTGGTAAAATCTATCGCCTAAATTTGGATGGAAGCATTCCTAAAGACAACCCATTTGTTGATACTAACAATGCCAAAAAAGCGATTTATTCTTACGGTCACAGAAACCCACAAGGCATGGTTATGAATCCCAAAACAGGTGAAGTATGGGAACATGAACACGGACCTCAAGGTGGGGACGAAATAAACATTATCAAAAGTGGGGTCAATTTTGGGTGGCCCACAATTACTTACGGAATTAATTACAGCGGAACTCAGATTACTGATAAAACCGAATTGCCCGATATGGCCCAACCTTTTTATTACTGGGTACCCTCCATAGCCCCAAGTGGAATGGCTTTTTCATCTTCAGGAGTGTACAAAGACTGGGAAGGAGATCTATTTGTCGGATCGCTAAAGTTTGAATATCTAGAACGACTCGTAATTAAACAAAACAAAGTAATCCAAAGAGAAAAAGTATTGGATAAAATTGGCAGGGTAAGAGAAGTAGTAGAAAGCCCAGAAGGCTATTTGTACCTTGGTGTAGAAGGTAAAGGGGTTTTAAAAATCGTTCCAAATCAATGAAACTATTTGCACTGATCTATTTGCTGACTATTGGTGGACTTACAATGGTTCTTTTTCAAGAAAAAACAAAAAAGGAAAGCATCGAAGCGGGACAGGAAATTTATCAAGATTTTTGTGTTCAATGTCATCTGAATTCGGGAGAAGGAGTTTCGGGCGTTTTTCCTCCTCTCAAAGCCTCTGATTACCTTATGAATAATGTCGAAAAAAGTGTGGCGGGAATTAAATACGGGTTACGAGGCAAAATCACTGTCAATGATGAAATTTACGATGGAATTATGGTTTCTCAGGGTTTGGATAACGAGGAGATCGCAGATGTAATGAATTACATACTCAATGAGTGGGGAAACAGTTACACCGAACAAATCACCACCGAACAAGTTAATAAAATTCCAAAAAATCTAGTGGACTAATGAATTACCGTTCCTTTTGGGATAGCGCAAAAAAAATCAAAAAACCATACTTCCTTTATGGAGCCATCTTTTTTGGTTTTATGTTGTGGATGGGGTTTTTAGATACGCATTCTTGGACCATTCTCTCAGAATTGAATCAGGAAATTGATCAACTGGAAAAAGAAAAGAAAGTACTTCGAGAAATTATTGAAAAAGATCAAAAAACAATTAACGCACTTAAAAACAAAGACAGCTTAGAACGTTTTGCCAGAGAAAAATATGGCCACAAAAAGAATAACGAGACTGTTTTTATCATCGAATCTCAAGATAGTTTGAACTAAAAATAGTTCATAAACAAGGGCTTAGAAAAGCTTTGACAAATGTCTTCTTCGAATCTTTTCTAAAGGCTTAAATAATTGTATTTTTAGAGGCTTTTAAAATTACATAATGGGTAAAATTATTGCCATAGCAAATCAAAAAGGAGGTGTTGGAAAAACCACTACAGCTGTAAATCTGGGAGCAGCCTTAGGGGTTTTAGAAAAAAAAGTTCTTTTGATTGATGCAGACCCTCAGGCGAACGCGACTTCTGGACTTGGAATTGAAGTGCAAAAAATCGAATACGGGACCTACCAATTGCTAGAACACAGCATCGAAGTTTCCGATGCCATTCTGTCGACTGAAAGTCCCAATCTTGATTTAATACCCTCCCATATCGATCTGGTAGCCTCTGAAATTGAATTGGTTGATAAGCCCTCACGTGAATACATGCTCAAAAAAGCACTAACCCAAATCAAAGATCAGTATGACTACATTTTGATAGACTGTGCACCTTCCCTTGGTTTAATAACTCTTAATTCTCTTGTTGCAGCAGATGCAGTAATTATTCCTATTCAATGTGAATATTTTGCGCTAGAAGGTCTAGGTAAATTGCTAAATACCATCAAGAGTGTCCAAAAACTTCACAATAAAGATTTGGATATTGAAGGACTTTTACTCACCATGTACGATACTCGTTTGCGCCTGTCTAACCAAGTGGTAGAAGAAGTGAAAAAGCACTTTGGAAAAATGGTTTTTAAGACAATTATCCAAAGAAATATTAGGCTGAGTGAAGCGCCAAGTTTCGGAGAAGATATCATCAGTTATGATGCTGCAAGCCGTGGTGCAAAAAGTTATTTATCTTTGGGCAGCGAAATCATTAAACGCAATAAATAATATCGCATGGCAAAATCAAATCGAAAACAAGCTCTAGGTCGTGGTCTCTCCGCTCTATTAAATGATTCTGAAAACGCCATCGAATCGATCAATGATAAAAATGCAGATCAAGTAGTTGGAAACATGATCGAACTCGATCTGGAAAAAATTACCACCAACCCCTTCCAACCCAGAACCCATTTCAACGAGGAAGCACTAGAAGAATTAAGTCAATCCATCAAAGAGCTTGGTGTGATCCAACCTATTACCGTTCGCAAAAAAGGCACCCAATTTGAACTCATTGCTGGAGAACGAAGATTACGAGCTTCAGAAATGGCAGGTTTAAAAACCATACCGGCTTTTGTTCGTCTTGCAGACGATCAAGAATCTTTAGAAATGGCACTTGTTGAAAACATCCAAAGACAGGATTTAGATCCCATTGAAATAGGCCTTTCCTACCAAAGGCTGATAGATGAAATAAATTTGACTCAGGACCAACTGAGTGCTCGTGTAGGTAAAAAAAGATCCACTATTACAAACTACATGCGTTTACTCAAACTGGATCCTATTATTCAAACAGGGATTCGAGATAGTTTTATTTCGATGGGACATGGACGGGCTTTGATTAATATTGATTCAGCCGAAGAGCAAATCAAGCTGTACAAAATTATTGTCAAAAAAAGACTTTCAGTCCGTGAAACTGAAGCTTTAGTCCGAAAATCAAAAACACCCAAAGAGCATCCCAGTAAAATTTATCAACCCGCCTACATCGAACAAGCGGCAAATGATCTCGAAGCTCTTTTTGATACCCCTGTTTCGGCTACTACCAACAATCAGGGTCAGGGGCAACTCAAAATAAGTTTTGAATCTCAGGAGAAACTCCAACACATTTTAAATAAAATCAAAGGTGAATATTAAGCTGCTTTTTTGTGGTGTTTTTGTATTCTGCTCTATTTCAGTTTTTGCACAGGAAGACACTACAGAGAAAAAAGACAAACAGGAACTCAACGAAATTATGATTCCTGATTCTTTGGCTTATGCAAAAAACTATTCTCCCCGTATGCAACGTTTGATCAACGATCCTCTAACACCATCTAAAGCTGCTTTTTACTCAGCTGTAGTTCCTGGTCTAGGGCAAGTTTATCTTGGTAAAGCATGGAAAGTTCCTCTGGTTTATGCCGCAATGGGTACTTCTTTTTATTACTACAATTTGCAAAACAAGCAAATGAATGAATACAGAACTGCCTACAAGCAAAGGCTAAACGGTATTTTTAACGATCGGTTTTTAGAAAAAGATATTCCCATTAGCACCGAACAATTACTTATTGGAATGGATTTTCATAAAAATTACCGTGATATGGCGATTCTTTTTTTAGCCGCTGCATACATGCTAAATATTTTGGAAGCTAATGTAAGTGCTCATCTACTTCAGTTTAATGTAAACGATGACTTAAGTGTGACACCCAATATTATTTTTGATCAACAACAGGGAGGGCTTCGTCTTGCTTTAAAATTTTAAATCGAACAAATGAAAATTGCACTCTTAGGTTACGGACGCATGGGACAAGCCATTGAAAAATTTGCGCTCCAAAGAGCCCATCAAATTGTATTTACCCTTGACAAAGATTCTGCCCAAGGAGATCTATCTAAAGCTGATGTTGCAATCAATTTTAGTGTCCCTCAGTCAGCCGTAGCAAATATTAAATCCGCTCTTGAAAAACAAATCCCAGTAGTCTCAGGAACAACTGGATGGCTGGATGATTATGAAGAAGTTGCAGCTTTTTGCAAGGCTCAAAACACAGGTTTTTTGTACGCCTCAAACTTCAGCATAGGGGTCAATCTTTTTTTTAAAATAAATACACTTGTTGCAAAACTCATGAAGTCTCATCAGGAGGATTATCAACCTTCACTTGAGGAAATACATCACATACACAAACTCGATGCACCCAGCGGGACTGCACTTAGCCTTGCAGATTCCGTTCTTAACGAATCTTTATTCAAGGAGTGGGAATTGGATGGAAACAGCAAGACCAAACTCAACATCCATTCCAAAAGAGAGGGTGAAGTACCAGGAACTCATACTGTAAAATACACCTCTTCCATTGATGAAATCAGTCTAAAACACGAAGCCTTTGGCAGAGACGGTTTTGCACTTGGTGCAATAATCGCTGCTGAGTGGCTTATGGGGAAAAAGGGAGTTTTCGGAATGAAGGATGTTTTAAATATTTCTTAATTCTACAGCTCATTAATTCGAACCCCCTTATCTTTGGTAAAAATCGTTAAGACATGACACTCACTCAGTGGATTCTTTTTGCTTTAGCTCTACAAATCATTCATTTTTTAGGCACCTGGAAACTTTATGTTGCTGCAGGTTTTAAGGCATGGCAAGCAGCCGTACCCGTTTACAATGCAATCATTTTAATGAAGATCATCAACCGCCCAAAATGGTGGGTGATTTTACTTTTTATCCCTACAATAAACTTGATTATTTTCGGAGCCATTTGGGTTGAAACCCTAAAAAGTTTTGGTAAGAATAAACTTACTGATACGCTATTGGTTTTGCTCACTTTTGGATTGAGTATTTTCAGTTTAAACTACAGTAAAAACCCCACTCACCTACCCGATCGCAGCTTACGACCTAAAACCGCATTAGGAGAAATGATAAGCTCCATACTTTTTGCCATCGTAGCAGCTACCTTAGTTCACAATTATTTCATACAGCCGTACATTATTCCTACAGGTTCATTGGAAAAATCACTCCTCATTGGTGATTTCCTCTTTGTGAGTAAATTTCATTACGGTGCACGTACCCCTATGACTTCCGTATCCGTCCCCATGGTTCACGATACAATCCCTGGACTCAAAATTCGTTCTTATCTAAAAAATCCTCAACTCCCCTATTTTAGACTTCCTGGATTAAAAAAAATTAAAAGAAATGATATTGTTGTTTTCAGTTGGCCTGCGGATACTGTTCGGCAATTCTTTGTCAAAGAAAAAAGAGTTGATAAACCCATTGACAAAAAATCTAATTATGTCAAACGATGTGTTGCTATTCCTGGGGACACCCTAGAAATAATTAACGGGTTCGTGCACACAAACGGAAATAAAAGCACTTATTCTGATCGTACTCGAATTCAATTTAGCCACAGTGCTTATGCAAAAAAAGGCGTTTCTTCTAGAAAGTTACTTTCAAAAGGTTTTGAATCGTTTTATCGTAGATACAAAATTGAAAATATTACTGAGAGTAGTTACAAACAACTGATTCCTTACATTGTGGGTAGGTCAGGGAATACTGTAGATAATTTCGTAGTAATTACAGAAGCTAAGGGCTTACCAATAGAACTCATTCGCAAGTTGGGATTGCGAGTCAGCGAACAACTTGAAGCCAAAAAAGACATGGTATTAACCTTAAAGGAGGCCGCATCTCTGAGAGCAATTCCTGAGATTGACAGTGTTGTACGTAAAATAAGCAAGAACAAGATTCCCAACGAATCTTTTTTTCCAAATAAAATTCCATACGATTGGAACGAAGACAATTTTGGTCCTCTATTAATACCCAAAAAAGGAATGACGGTTTCCTTAAATCGAACAAATTTTCCTCTCTACAAAAAAATCATCACTGATTACGAATTGAATGAATTGGAAAAAACCCCATCTGAAATTCTAATTAACGGAGAACCCGCTGAAAAATACACTTTTAAAAAAGATTATTATTGGATGATGGGAGATAACAGACACCGCTCGGAAGACAGTAGATTTTGGGGATTTGTTCCTGAAGATCATATTGTTGGAAAACCCATTTTTATTTGGTTTAGTATTAAGGGAATTAACGATGGAATTAAAAATTGGAGTATTCGTTGGAATCGCGTTTTCACTACTGTAGAGGGGCCAGGTGAACGTTACTCTTACTTCCCTTATTTTGCAGGGATAATTATTCTCTGGCAGGGGTTTGTTTTTTTCCGAAGAAGAAAAAATAAAAGCGCGGCATGACACCAGTTGTTTGTCCTGCTTACTCTCCCAATATTATCTATTGCAGCTGGCTTTTAGTCCAGAATAAAGTTTTTTTTGGAGAAGACACTCATTTCCAAAAACAAACATTTAGAAATCGAACCGAGATTTGCGGACCTAACGGAAGACTGAAACTCACCATACCCATAGTACATTCCAAATCGAGAAAGCATCAAAAAGAAAATGAAGTTCTTATTGCAAACACAACCGATTGGCAAAAACATCATTGGAAATCAATTTGTACTGCTTACCGGTCTTCTCCTTTTTTTGAATTTTATGAAGCTGACCTCGCTCATTTCTATGAAAAAAAAGCAACCCATTTAATGGACTTCAATCTAGCTCTTATCCAAAAGACTATGGAATTGATTGAAACCCCTTTTTCGTTTGAAATTGTTGGTTGGGATGAAAAAAAATATCAGCGAATGGACTTCCTCATCAATGCAAAGAAAATGAGCAATGATAAACTAGGGCATTACACTCAAGTTTTTGAAAATAAAAATGGCTTTCTCGGTAATCTGAGCATTCTGGATGTTCTCTTTAATTTAGGCCCTGAAACCCCTTCCTACTTAAAAAAACAAGCTGAAATATTATTCTAATCGATACCAAATTTGGCAGAGATTGGCTTATGATCGGATAGCTTTACCCCATGAGTTTGAAAATCAATTACCTTAAGGGCCGGTGAGGCAAAAATAAAATCAATTCGCATGGGCATGTACGAAAAGTAATAGGTAGCTCCAAAGCCAGTTCCTTTTTCAAGAAAACTATCGACTCTGGATTTTCCAAGGTCTTGATACGTTTTTGAAAATGCATTATTATTCAGATCCGTACAGATAATTTCTGGAAATGAATTTGAATTGGATAGTGTATTGAATTGTGAGACTTGACTTTGCTGACTTTCAAATACCCCTCTCAATTTGGATCGTATTCTTTTCGAATAGTTAGAAGCAATTAAAGTGTCGTTTCGATCTAAACGAAAGGATTCAAAATGAAGATTGTAAAGTCTTATCGTATCGTTTTTCAAAATTAAGTCACTTTGCATCCCCCCATTAAAAGAACCCTCAAAAGCAATCGATTTAGAATTAACTAACGGATACTTGGACACAATACAAGAGCCAATTTTACCATTTTTGACATAGGGTTTAAAAATCTGATAAGGAAACTGCTCTAGCTTTGGAGCTTCGTTCGGAGCGTATTCTTGAAAACAAATTACATCGGACGTACTTTGATTAATAAAAGTTTCTATTGCTGAGGACACCTCTGTGTCTTTTAACCACTTAAAACGATTAAAAGAACGGACATTGTAGCTCATTACCGTAATTCCATCTGAAGTAGCGATCCCATTATTTTCAAGCTGATAGAACAATTGCCATTCTTCATAACTCAACAAAAAGGCACCTAAAAAAAGGAAAGCGGGCCATTGAAAACGAAGCAACCAAAAAACAAAAAAAACAAGATTGACGAGACACAATAACGGAACAGAAAGAGTGAGTAGTGGAATCTGAAGATAATTTCCAAAGACACCCATGCTGAAAAGTTGCAATCCCAAAGAACACAAATTAATCGTAAGGAACAGCCTAAACAGAAAGGAGTTTTTTTTACTTTTCTTCCTCACATTTATTTCTTTTTTCCAGCTTGAAATAGAAAATCTTTTTCTTTTTTCGAAAGACTCTCATATCCTGACTTACTTATTTTATCTAAAATGGAATCAATCTTTTTTTGGTCTATTACTTCTGTAGTCTCTTTTTTATTTGAACGTTTGCCCGATTTGTTTTTATGTACCGTTTTGAGTGGAGCTTGTTTTTTAAATAAATTTAAAAAACGCTTAATAAATTTTTCAAAAGGCAAACCAATATCAACACCCTGATTCAATCGCATGACATAAAAATAGCCCAAAGCTGCCCCTCCGAGGTGAGCCAAATGACCTCCCGCATTTCCATACGGGATCTGAATCACATCCAAAAGCACAAAAGCGATACCTAAATAACGGAGCTTGACATTAAAAAAAATCAAACGCACTTCAAGATCAGGCGAATGGGTTGCCATAAAAATAAATACTGCCATCACTCCAGCAGATGCACCAACCATGATGGGCGAAGCATTTTGAAATGCTGGAAATATCGAATAACTCAAAAGAAAGGTAAGCCCTCCAAGGAGTACCCCCAAAAAATAAACATTAAAAAAAGTTCGGGCTGGGAATAGATTGAGAAATAAACGAGAAGCGAAATACAATAAATACATATTCCAAAAAAGATGGAAAATCCCTGAATGCATAAAACTGTAAGTCAGTATTGTCCAAGGTTTAAAAAGTAAATCTCCCCAACTAGCTGAAAGTTCAAACCACCCTATTAAAATATTAGAAGGAATGTTGAATAAGTAAAATACCGTCTTCAAAAACAAGGGCAGTACAAAACAAACCACGTTGACTAATATTAATTTTTCAGCCTCGTTGAGTCGTTGTAAACGGTAGCGTAATTGATCTTGAAAATTCATTAATCCCAACGTTTTTGATCAAACTGAGTTTTTTTCCAATACCACATCATAATCAGTCCGGTAATGGCACCTCCTATGTGAGCAAAATGAGCAATGGGACCGATGGAATAAGAAGTAAAACCAAAAAATAAATCCCCTAAAATAAGTAAGGGAACAAGTATTTTAGCCTTAACTGGGATGGGAGGGAAAAGAAGCATCAATCGCGCATTGGGAAAAAGGAAAGCAAATGCTACCAAGACACCGTAAAGAGCACCTGAAGCACCAACCATTACTGCATTGAAAGCCGATAAACCTGAAAGGAGTTTTTCTCTTCCTATTTGCTCTATGAGCGCATAAGACAAATCTCGTGTCTCAAAAAAAGTTGCAACCTGGCTCCCAGTTTGCCCTTGAGAAATTAGCAAGTCTGAAACTTCACTCACTTGAAAATAATAAATCCCCAACTGGAGTGCGGCTGCTCCAAATCCAGTTGAAAGATAAAAGAAAATGAATTTGTTTCTACCCCACATTTGCTCAATTGGAATTCCAAACATGTAAAGAGCGAACATATTGAAAAAAATATGACCCAAATCTCCATGCATAAACATATGAGTCAGTGGTTGCCAAAACTGAAATTTGGGATTTGATGGGTAATGAAGTGCAAACAAATCGAAAACAACATCACCTAGGGAAAGGGTCGCGATAAAAAATATCACATTAATGATCAAGAGATGTTTTACTGTTTCTGTAATATTTCGCATTAATTCAATTTTTGTTCAATCTCGGTCTTTTCTAAAGTAATAAAAATCTGACGATTAAATGGAGAGACAGCCGTTTCCTTACAACCAAAAAAATCATCAAGTAATGCTTGTTGCTCTTTTGAATCTAAAAGTTCTCCTGATTTAATGGCTAACTTTTTGGCCATTGTTTTAGCAACTTGGTCTGCATGACTAAAATGCTCTAAAGATGACTCCTCATCGTTTTCAGACAAAAGGGACTCAATAACAGACTCTATTTTAGATGCAGGACAATGATCAGGTGCTCCCTTGATAATCAGCGTTTTTTCTTTCTGTAAATCCAATTGAAATCCAAGCATCTCCAAAGCTGCTTCTACATATTGAAAACGATCCTCTTGTTGGGGATTTAATTGAAACTCCATAGGAAATAACAATTGTTGACTAACTCCTTTTTTATTGGTTATGGCATTCAAAAAACGTTCATACAAAACCCGCTGATGAGCCCGTCCTTGATCGATAATAAGCATATGGGTTTGTAAGGGGCAAACAATGTATTTTGTGAACAACTGAAAAACTTTTGGACTTTCGGAGATCTCAATTAGGGAATCTTTTGGAGGGCTTTGAGAAAGGGTTTCTTCTTGTTGCAGTCCCGTGTAAAGACCCTCCCATTGGGGATCTTTTTTAGAGGTTGGTGTTCTAAAATTGGAATCACTTTTAAAGGGATTGAAATTTGAATCTACTTCTATCGGTGGGGGAACTGCGACTTTATCTTTGAATGAGTAAGGCACTTCCATCGATGCATTTTGTTCAAAGTCAAGCGTAGGCAATACTTGAAAAATTCCTAAACTGTGTTTAACAGCAGCTCTTATGATGGCGTACAAATTTTGTTCTTCCTCAAACTTTACTTCAGTTTTAGTAGGATGAATATTGATATCAATAGATTGGGGATCTACCGTGAGATAAAGAAAATACCCTGGCTGATATCCAGGCCTTAAAAGCCCCTCAAAAGCAGCGCTTACTGCGTGATGTAAAAACGGACTTTTAATAAATCGATTATTGACGAAAAAAAATTGTTGTCCTCTAGTCTTTTTGGTAAAATCAGGTTTTACTGCAAAACCTTTAATTTGTGCCAACGAGGTTTTTTCTTCAACGGGGACTAATTGAGCTTCCCATTTTGCGCCAAAAATTCCCGATATGCGCTGTTTAAGACCTGAGATCGGTAAATCAAATAATTCATTACCATTGTTAAAAAAATGAAACTTAACTTCGGGGTGCGCCAATGCTACCCGATGAAATTCATCAATTACATGACGAAGTTCCACCTGATCAGACTTTAAAAAATTCCTTCTAGCAGGAATGTTGTAAAAAAGACTTTTTACTGCTATTGAAGTCCCTTTAGACTGTGTTGACAAAGACTGATCCACTACTTTGCTCCCTTCAATTTTAAGACTATGAGAAACCTCATCAGAGGCCGTTCGGGTATGCGTTTCAACTTGAGCGATGGCAGCAATAGAAGCCAATGCCTCACCTCTGAACCCTTTGGTTTTAAGCGAGAATAAATCTTCCGCTAAATTGATTTTTGAGGTTGCATGGCGTTCAAAAGCCAGTCGGAGGTCAGTGTTGCCCATACCTTCGCCATCATCAATTACCTGAACTAGAGTTTTTCCTGCATTTTTAATTACCAACTGTATTGTTTTTGCCTGAGCATCTACAGCATTTTCAAGCAGTTCTTTAACCACTGAAGCGGGCCTTTGAATGACTTCACCTGCTGCAATTTGATTGGCAACATGATCCGGTAAGAGCGAAATTTTGGCAGACATTAACTTTAAGAAATAAAAAGGCTAAGATCAAAATCCAATACATACAAGGCTAAAAAAACAAGAACCAAAATAATGATAAGCAACCGTAAAGAAAGTGATCTGTTCTTTCGTGTACGCATTTGCATACGTGCTTCTTTCCACTGCTGGCCAAAGTCATTGGTGTTGTATGTGTCTCGGTATTTTGAAAACTTGGAATCAAATTCATACAAATTACCTTCCTCTTTGCCTTTGTAATAGCGTGGGGTGTAATTGTACCTTCTGTTTTTTCTCAACTTGAACAAACTGGATTTTAACATAACTCAAAAATACAAGAAAGCGATGAAAGTCTTGATATGATATTTGGAGAAAGTTCGTTTACTGGACGGTTCTGAGCTGGCACATTTGCAACGCCGCTACAGCAGCTTCTGTTCCTTTGTTTCCGTGCTTGCCTCCACTTCTATCTTTGGCTTGCTGTAATGTATTGTCTGTCAAAACACAAAAAATAACAGGAACTTCAGAAACTACATTTAAGTCTTTAATTCCCTGCGAAACAGCTTGACAAACAAAATCAAAATGTTGGGTTTCTCCCTTAATAACACTTCCAATGGTGATCACAGCATCAGGATCAAACGACTGTGCTTTTTTAGCACCGTAGATTAATTCAAAACTCCCCGGTACCTCCCAAACTCTGATATTTGAGTCTAAAACGCCATGTTTTTTAAGGGTTTTTATTGCTCCTTCTAACAAGGCTGAAGTAATGGAATCGTTCCACTTGGAAACAACCAAATGGACACAAAACGGACTACCGTTTGGAACACTTTCTAAATCGTACACAGAAAGGTTATGATTGGCAGTAGCCATTTCCTTAGGGCTTCAAGTGTTCAAGTTTGCCCCTTTGGACTGCAACCCATTTAGCTTCATCAGCCTTTGGATATTCCTTTTCAATACGATCTAAAAAAGACAAAGCTTGTTTAATCTTTCCATTTTCAACACCAAGCATAGCCGCTTTGTACAAATATTTGGGAGTGGAATACATATTTTCACTCACTTTCGAGGCTTGGATGTAGTAGTCATAAGCATCGTCTGTTTGCCCTAACTCAGCAAAAGCATCGCCAATGGCTCCTTTAGCTAGTGCACTCAGAAGAACATCGTCCGCACTAAACTGGTCCAAATAGACAATTGCATTTTCGTATTCTTTTAGATTCAGATAAGCCATCCCTGCACTGTATGTCGCAAGTTTTGCTGCTGGAGTTCCTTTGTAATTTTCAATGATATCTAAAAAACCAAACTTTCCTTCTCCACCGTTTAAAGCTCTTCGGTAAAGAGAATCGGAATCAACACTATTCACTGCCAATTCAAAATAGTACTGGGCCTGATTTAATTCGCTAACCGCTTCTCGCGCTTTTGGTTCAGTGACAAAATTTGTGTAGCCCAAATAACTCAAGACTCCAATGGCGACTACTCCAATAAATCCTAGAATTACATTTTGGTACTTACCGACCCATTCCTCTGTTTTGTTCGCTGTAGTATCAAGGGTTTCAAACACCTCTGCAGTGGTACTATCCTGAACAAGTTCATTCTCTTTGCTAGGAGTAATTGATTTTTTTGCACCTCGTTTCTTGTATGTAGCCATTGTAACTTATTTTAGCGCGTAAAATTAGTCTTTTTATTCTAATTCAAAAAGCCTAAAGCTAGCTTCTAAGTTATTATTTTTGCAAAACATGCAATTGAAACAACTAACCCTTACTCAATACAAGAACATCAGTTCGAAAACTTTTGATCTGGATCCAAAGATCAATTGCTTCGTTGGCGACAATGGGGTAGGAAAATCTACTGTATTGGATGCTATCTACCATCTTGCATTAGGAAAAAGTTATTTTAATCCCATCGCATTACAAAACATTCAGATGGGACAAGATTTTTTTGTGATCGAAGGCCGTTTCGAAAAGCACAAAAAGGAAGAAAAAATTATTTGTAGCCTAAAAAAAGGGCAAAAGAAAATCGTTAAACGCAACGGGAAAAACTATGAAAAACTAGCCGATCATATTGGACTCATACCCACCGTGATCATTTCTCCCTCAGATCGAGATCTCATATCAGAAGGAAGCAGTACTCGAAGAAAATTCATGGACGGTGTAATAGGTCAAACAGATACCCCCTTCTTAAGACATCTTCAAGAGTACAATAAAATCCTTTCGCAACGTAATGCACTTCTAAAATACTTTGCAATAAATCAAACTTTTGATCCAAAAACACTTGAAGTTTATGACGATCAACTTACCGAAAGAAGTGCTCCCATTTTCAAAAAAAGAAAAGCATTTATGGAAGCGTTCATCCCCATATTCAAATCGCGCTATCAGGAAATTAGTGGTCAAGATGAATTTGTTACTCTGGAATACGAAACCCAACTTGATGCTGAAGATCACTCATCTCAACTCAAATCTAGTATTGGAAAAGACAGAGCCATACAGCATACTAGTATTGGAATTCACAAAGATGATATTCGTTTTTTAAAAGAAGATCAACCCATTAAAAAGTTTGGCAGTCAAGGACAACAAAAAACATTTTTGGTAGCTCTGAAATTGGCACAATTTGATTTTTTAAGGTCTCAAACAGGAGGTGCGCCCTTATTACTGCTTGATGACGCTTTTGACAAACTGGATCAAAAAAGAGTGTCGCAAATTATCGCTTTAGTCGATCAAAATGATTTCGGACAAATCTTTATTACAGATACTCATGAAGATCGTACCTTATCTGCCCTATCCAATACCAAAGCGGGCTTTAAAATTTTTAATCTGTAACTTTTGAAACATCTTATTTATCTCTTTTCGATTTCATTTCTTCTTGGCTGCAAATCTCATGCTGAGGTCAATCCAAAACAAATTAATGGGTATTGGGAAATTGAGTTTGTTCAACAGAAGAATGAAACTTTTAAGAGCAAACAATCAAAACTGCTTTACGATTATTATTTCATGGAGAACAATAAAGGAATTTACAAAAAAGTAGTACCCCAACTAGACGGAAGCTTTCAAACCTCTAAAAGTGAAATTACCTTTGAAATCATTAGAGAAAATGGTACTTTCCTACTTCAATTCACTTCTCCATGGAGTGTGTGGTACAAAACAATAAAACATGTGGATGATCAAAAACTTGTGCTTTCGCACCAAGATCGAACCTTTCATTACAAAAGACCCCCAAATAACAAAATAATACTTGGAGATGAGTAATCCTAAAAAACAATTCGAGCCCAAACCCATAAAATCAGTTCTGGAAGAGCTAGTTTCTCAAAAACCTTTGAAAAAAGGGGTAGAAAAAGTACGAATATGCAATGCTTGGTCTGAAACCATGGGTGAACACATAAGCAGTTACACAGAGGAAGTTCGTTACTCACACAACACACTTTACGTCACTCTTCGTTCAGCTCCTTTAAAAATGGAATTGAGCTATGGACTTGATGCACTTGTAGATCGAATTAACAACCATTTAGGTGGAACATTCATCCAAAAAATTACGCTAATCTAGAAGCATTCTCGTTTTGCAAAATGAAAACTAGCTTCAATTACTGCATTTTCATCACTGTCTGATCCGTGGACTGCATTTTCTCCCATCGAGGTTGCATAGAGCTTTCTCAAGGTACCTTCTGCTGCTTCTGCAGGATTGGTTGCACCTATGAGTGTTCTAAAATCACTCACGGCATTTTCTTTTTCAAGAAGTGCAGCTACTATTGGACCTCGAGTCATAAAGGCTACGAGCTCTCCAAAGAAAGGTCGTTCTTTATGAACTGCATAAAATGCTTCTGCGTCGTTATGGGTAAGCTGAGTCAGTTTAAGAGCTTTGATCTTAAAGCCTGCGGAAGTAACTTTTTCAAGAATATTGCCAATGTGTCCATTTTCGACACCATCGGGCTTAATCATCATTAATGTTTTATTAGCCATTTTTTTTGTTTGCGGCAAAATTACTAAATGAAATTTAAAGCGAGATAGAGAATGCTTCAAAGATTTTAAATCTAAAAAAATAAAGAGTGCACAAGGCTTGACTTAAGTGAAAATGATATCTTTGCTACTATGGATAAAGACTTCACTTCAGCACTCAAAAAGCGTCTTCAAAGCCCTCAAAAAGCAGTCATCATTCCTCATAAAAATCCGGATGGCGATGCTTTAGGCAGTACCTTGGCATGGATGCATTTTTTACATTTTGAGAATCACGAAGCCGTTATTATTTCTCCCAATGATTATCCAAAATTCTTAAGTTGGCTCCCGGGTCAAGAGCAAATTTTAATCCTCAATGAAAAACAAGAACTCGTTCAAAAAAAAATTGAGGAGGCTTCTCTGATCTTTACGCTTGATTTCAATTCACTAGGAAGAATTGATAAATTGGGTGATATGGTTTCAAATGCCAAGGGAGATAAGGTAATGATTGATCATCATGAAGCTCCTGAAGATTATGCAGCCTTGACGTTTTCTGATCCTCAAATGAGTTCGACTTGTGAAATGATTTATCATCTGATTAATACCTTAAATCCAGTTGCTTTTTCTCCAGAAATAGCAACTTGTTTGTACACGGGCATCATGACCGATACGGGTTCTTTTCGATACCCATCCACCACAGCTAAAACTCACAAAGCCATAGCCCACCTCATGGAGGAAGGAGCCAATGGAACTAAAATTCATGAATTAATTTACGACAGCTCTTCATTTAACAGGATCAAGCTTTTGGGAATTGCCTTGTCTAATCTCATCCAAATTAAATCCCTCCCCATCGTTTACATTACACTAACCCAGAGAGAACTTAATTCATGTGATTATCAAAAAGGAGATACAGAAGGATTTGTAAATTACGGATTAAGTCTAGAAGGAATCGTATTCTCCTGTATCATGATAGAAAATGAAAAAGAAGGAAAAATTAAAATGTCTTTTCGATCCAAAGGGTCTTTTTCTGTAAATGACTTTGCAAGAAATTATTTCCGTGGAGGAGGACATATTAATGCATCTGGAGGAATGTCAACAGACACTATGAGTGATACCGTAGCTCGTTTTGAGCAGGCGGTTAAAGAAATTGCTAATCAATTTTAAAGGAATGAAAACCTTTGGACTTTTGATCTTAATGTTTTGGTTTGCCAGTTGTACACAACTTGAACCACGAGCTCCCATAAATAAGAAAAAAGCAATTTTTTTAAACGATTCAGCACAGCGCAATAAAAAATTATTTTTAGAAGAAGAACAACGCTTACAAGAAAGTGCTGAGCAAGATAGTCTATTAGATTTTTTTCGTTCAGAGGGAGGATATTTGTACGCCTACAAAATTAGAGCCTCCTCTGAACTTCCGCTTCCTAAAAAAGGAGATTTGGTTCGTTTTCAATACCAAATAGAAGATTTAAATCAGAATATCATCTACAACAAAAAAAGTCTTGGAGTTGTCAATTACGCGCTAGATGAAGAAGAACTATTGCCCGCTCTCAGGGAAGGTCTTAGGATGATGAGACCCAATGAAGTTGTGGTATTTCTTTTTCCTTCCTACCTTTGTTACAGTTATCAAGGGGATGGTGATAAAATTGGTATTAATCAGCCTCTTCGATTTACAGTAGAACGCTTATCAAGCCCTTAGTTTAATTTACAACTCACCTAAAAACATCAAATGAAAAAAATTTTAATTCCTTTAGTTGCGCTCATCACCCTTTTGGGATGTAAAACTCAACATCCAGATCTTGAGTCTGGTCTTTATGCTGATATCCGAACCAATAAAGGATCGATATTATTAAAACTTGCTTACGACAAAGCTCCCATTACAGTTGCAAATTTTGTTTCTTTAAGTGAAGGAGAAAACCCCAAAGTAAGTGATGAATTCAAATCAAAAAAGTACTACAATGGAATTAAATTTCATCGTGTCATTCCCGATTTTATGATTCAAGGAGGAGACCCAACCGGAACCGGCTCTGGAGGACCCGGCTACCGTTTTGATGACGAGTTTAGTGATCTGACTCATAAAGGTCCCGGAATTCTATCCATGGCAAATGCAGGTCCTGGAACTAATGGAAGTCAGTTTTTTATTACTCACAAAGCAACTCCCTGGCTGGACGGTAAACATTCTGTTTTTGGAGAAGTTGTTTCTGGTCTTGAGATTGTGGATAGCATTGAACAAAATGACTTGATTGAAGAAGTTGAAATCATCAGAAAAGGACGCGAAGCAAAACAGTTTGACGCTCCTGAAATATTTACAACCTACTTCGATCAAAAAGAAGTTATTGCTCAAGAGAAAGAGGCTAAGTTAAACAGTATCAAAGAAGGAAATGTTTCTAAATTCGAGTCTCAAAAAAGTTCAGCTAAAATGACAGCTTCTGGACTACAATACAAGATTACCTCTCAAGGAAATGGTACTCCAGTAAAATCAACCAACAAAGCCACAGTACATTATGCTGTGTACTTTGTAGACGGCATGTTGCTAGAAACCAGTAAACTGGAAATTGCAGAAGCTAATGATGCAGTGAACATTCAACGAAAAAATGCAAATCAATACAATCCTTTTCAGGCAGCAGTAGGTCCTGATGATGCTATGATTGAAGGGTTTAAAGAGGGCTTAAGACTCCTCAATCAAGGCGACAAAGCCACCCTGTTTTTGCCCTACACATTAGCCTATGGAGCTCAAGGTGGACAAGGTATTCCTCCACAATCGGATCTAATTTTTGAAGTTGAGATAATTAGTGTCGATTAACCAAATTCAGAGGGAAGCAATTGCTTCCCTTTTTTATTGGCCATGAAAAAAACCAAATGGATTCTTCTCCTTTTAATTCCCTTACAAGGGGTAGCAATTTTATTCATTAGAAACCAGCCCCAGTGGATCGAAGAAAACTACAGCCAAAAAATCTATCCCGTTTTTTTCAACTTGCAGAAGTTTTTCTTTAGCAAGATTCCCTTTTCCTTTGGTGATATCGCCTACGGCATTGCTCTACTTTTAATTGTATGGAACCTTTACAGCCTGATTCGAAGAAAAGTAAAAATCACAAACCTCCTTTTAAATACCTTTGCTACAGCCTCATTAATAAGTTTGCTTTTTCATCTACATTGGGGATTGAATTATTACCGTACGTCTTTGAATGAAAAATTAAACTTTACCACAGAATACACTGAAGATCAATTGGAGCAAACACTTCAGCTAATAATTACATCAACCAATCAACTTCATGAAAATCTTGGCAATTTGGACTCTGTTCCTGCAATAATTCCACATTCCAAAGAACAAATTACACGACTGCTTGAAAAAGATTTTGACTTTGAACTTTACAATTTTAAAGTACAACCTTTTTTAAAAAACTCCCTTTGGAGTACCCTACTGAGTTACATGGGTTTTGCCGGCTACCTCAACCCCCTCACCTTGGAATCACAAGTCAATTACAAAATCCCAAAAATAAACTACATTACTACTGCCTCACATGAAATGGCACATCAGTTAGGGATTGCCTCAGAAGCTGAGGCTAATTTTGTAGCTTTCTACAGCTGTATTAAACACCCTGATCCTCATATTCGATTTGCTGGATATTGTTTTGCGCTACAGTATTGTTATTCTGAATTGTACAAAGCCAATCCAGAAAAAGCTAAAAAACAACTGTCTAAATTACACAAAGGGGTCTTAAAAAATTTTCGGGAAGCTGCTTCTTTTTGGAAAAAATACCAAAACCCCTTAGAACCTTATTTTAAAAAAGGATATGACTCTTACTTAAAAGCCAATGGACAAGCAATGGGAATTCAAAGCTACAATGCTATGGTTGGAATGGTCATAGAATACAGTTTACAAAGTGAGTAAGCTTCTGAATAAGTTTTATTCATTACTTTGTTGCGGTCAAGTATTTTAAAATAACTTCGTTTCAGTGAAATATTTATCAAGCAACAAAAATCCAGAAATAAAACAACTAAAGCTTCTTTCTCAAAAATCTCGAGAACGGAAAAAAAGAGGCTTGTTTGTGGTTGAAGGAAAACGTGAATTAGAAAAAGCTATTTCTGGAAACTATCTTATCAACTCAATTTTTATTGAAGAAAATCATGAGTTGGATTATGAAAATATTGTCCAAAAACTTTCAGATGCCGATCAATTTATTGTCTCAAACAGTGTTTTTGAGCAGATCAGTTTCCGTTCAGGATCTGAAAAAATCATAGGAATCGCTCAATCCAAAAAACACGATTTAAAAAACTTTAAACTAAAAAAAAATGCTTTAATTTTAGTTCTTGAAGCTCCTGAAAAACCTGGAAATATTGGTGCATTATTCCGCACAGCTGCAGCAGCTCAATTTGACGGAGTCATTATTGCAAATCCAAAAACAGACTTTTACAACCCGAACAGCATTCGTTCCAGCCTCGGTTGTATCTTCCTTCTACCTACGGCAATAGGTCCATCTGATGAGGTCATTAACTATTTGAATAAAAAAGAGTTTTTCATAGCAACTGCTGCACTTCATCCAGAGGCTGTCAATTACAACACTTTTGATTTCAAACCTCCTTGCGCACTTGTCATGGGAACCGAAAGCACAGGATTAGATGCGCAATGGCTAAAAGCTTCTCATCAACATCTGATTATTCCTATGGCCGGGCACGTAGATTCTCTAAATCTATCGGTTTCGGCAGGAATTTTGATGTATGAAGCAAGAAACAAAAAAATTGATCGAGAAACTCATTAAAATCTTTAGTATATTTCTGATGAAATGATTGTTGACCAAGAATTAGAAAATAAAGAAATAGCCAAACAGTACAAAGAACTGTTGCGCATCAGCTATCAAACGTTAAGCGAGAAAGACAAAAAAATGATCCGCCTTGCTTTTGATACAGCTGTAGAAGCGCACAGTGACCAAAGAAGAAAGTCAGGAGAAGCCTACATTTTTCATCCCATTACAGTAGCTAAAATTGTTGCGCAACAAATCGGTTTGGACGCGACCTCCATATGTGCGGCCCTATTACACGATGTGGTTGAAGATACACGATTTACTTTAGATGATATCGAGCGGCTCATGGGCAATACCGTGGCTAAAATTGTTCATGGTTTGACCAAAATATCCAGTCTCAAAAAGGATAAAAATATTTCACTCCAAGCTGAGAATTTCAGAAAGATGCTTCTGACACTTAATGATGATGTTCGTGTAATCATCATAAAAATTGCAGACCGACTGCACAACATGCAGACCATGGATGCCATGCCGGAATACAAACAGGTAAAAATCGCATCCGAAACACTTTACATTTATGCGCCCCTAGCCCATCGGATTGGGCTGTACAATGTTAAAACCGAACTGGAAGATCTCAGTTTAAAATACACAGAGCCTCAACGCTACGTCTCAATAAAAAGTAAAATTGAAGAAAGCTACGATGAACAAGAAGATTACATCAAAACCTTTTCTAAATTTTTATCGCAAGAGTTAGACAAAGAACGCGTAAAGTACACCATCAAGGGAAGAAGTAAGTCCATCTACTCCATTCACCGCAAAATGCTTACTCAAAACATTCCTTTTGAAAAGATTTTTGACAAGTTTGCAATGCGGATTGTATTCAAAAGTACACGGGCTAAAGAGAAACTCTTGGCATGGAAAATCTATTCTATTGTAACAGATCATTTCACACCCAACCCAACTCGACTCCGCGATTGGATTTCGGCACCCAAATCAAACGGTTATGAAGCCCTGCACATCACCGTAATGGGTCCTCAAAATAGATGGGTCGAAGTTCAAATCCGCTCTGAAAGAATGCATGAGATCGCTGAAAAAGGCTATGCTGCTCATTACAAATACAAACAAGGAGATCAGAAAGATATTGGTATTGAAAGTTGGTTAAACCGTTTACAGGAGGTTTTAGAAAATAATTCGGGCAATGCAGTAGATTTTGTTGAAGATTTTAAACTTAATCTCTATGCTAAAGAAATTTTTGTATTTACCCCCAAAGGAGATTTAAAATCACTCCCCCAAGGTGCAACTGCGTTGGATTTTGCATTTGCCATTCATACCGACATTGGAAAAAAAACACGAGGAATACGGGTGAATGATCGTTTGGTTCCCTTGAGTAAGGAACTCAAAAGTGGAGATCAAATTGATGTCATTACCTCTGAAAACATCAAACCTTCCAAAAACTGGTTGGATTTTGTAGTCACCTCCCGAGCTCGATCCATCATAAAGTCCTCATTAAACGAAGAAAAAAAGACTCGTGCAGAAGAGGGTAAAGAAATTTTGCGAAGGAAACTCAAACAGCTTAAAATCAACATGAATGATAAAACCATTCAGCAAATGTTACTTTATTTTAAGTTTGAAAGTAGTCAGGATTTATTTTACCGAATGGGTATCGGTACCCTAGACAATAAACAATTGAAAAGCTTTGCAAGTGTTTATCAAAATTCTGTTTTAAACTTTTTCAAACGACGTATTCAATCTCGCAAAACGGTAGACCCTAAAACTTCAACCGAAATCACAGAAAAATTTGATCAACTTGTTTTTGGAAAAGAAAAAGAACCCCTAGCGCATAGTTTTGGTAATTGCTGTAGTCCCATACCTGGCGATGCCGTTTTTGGATTCATAACAGTAAACGAAGGCGTCAAGGTGCATCACAAAGAATGCCCTAATGCTTTGACCCTCCAATCAAATTTTGCTTACAGAGTAATACCTGCTAAATGGATTGATTCTTCCTCGGATGCATACACGGCAGTATTGAAATTGAGTGGAATAGACCGAAAAGGCTTGGTCAACGAAGTTACTCGAATGATCTCAAACACTGAAAATGTGAACATCAACAAAATTAATTTTGATTCTGAAGATCAATATTTTACGGGGATGATCCAGGTTAGCGTTCAAAACAAAACCATATTGAATAAATTAGTCATGACCTTGTCAAAAGTAAACGGTATTGACAAAATTGTTCGTGAGTAAGCCAATATAACTATCTTTGTAATTCTATGGTCACAAATAAATCAAACCAAGAAGTTGTTAAAGATGTTTTTATCAACTTTTTAGATCAACAAGGACATCGTAAAACACCAGAACGCTTTGCGATTCTGTTTGAAATTTACGACAGTACTGAACATTTTGATATTGAATCCCTCTACATCAAAATGAAAAATAAAAATTATCGAGTAAGTAGAGCTACACTTTACAATACCATTGAGCTCTTATTGGCTTGTGGTTTGGTTCGTAAGCATCAATTTGAAAGTGGACAAGCACAGTATGAAAAATCATATTTTGACCATCAACACGACCACATCATATTTACTGAAAGTGGAGAAGTGAAAGAATTTTGCGACCCTAGAATTGAACAAATTAAAAAAACCATTGAAGAAGTTTTTGATGTTGACATACACAAGCATTCTTTATACTTTTACGGTACTAAAAAAAATAAAAAATCCTAAAAAAACATGACGGTAGATTTACTACTCGGACTCCAATGGGGTGACGAAGGGAAAGGGAAGATTGTGGATGTACTCACTTCATCATATGATATCATAGCACGATTTCAAGGGGGGCCCAATGCAGGGCACACACTTGAATTTGAAGGAAATAAGCACGTTTTACATACCATCCCCTCAGGAATTTTTCATCCCAATGCCGTAAACCTCATCGGCAACGGGGTTGTAATTGATCCTGTAATTTTTATTCAAGAAATAGAAAACTTAGCTCCCTACGGTATCAACTTTGACGAAAAACTATTGATTTCAAAAAAGGCTCATTTAATCCTTCCTACACATCGGCTCTTGGATGCTGCTTCTGAAGCATCAAAAGGAAAAGCTAAAATAGGATCCACACTCAAAGGAATTGGTCCTACTTACATGGACAAAACCGGGAGAAATGGAATCCGAGTAGGAGATATTTTTGCATCAAATTGGGATGAGAAATACAAGAAACTCTCCAATAAGCATATGGAAATGCTCAAAACTTTTGAAGGAATAATCGAATTCAATCTCAAAGAAATGGAAGAGGTTTTCTTAGAGAGCATTGAAGCCTTGAGGAAATTTAAAATGGTGGACAGTGAGCACTACTTACACCAAGCTCAAAAAGCAGGAAAAAAGATATTGGCCGAAGGGGCACAAGGTTCATTACTCGACGTTGATTTTGGAACTTATCCCTTTGTTACCTCCTCCACTACTACTGCTGCAGGAGCCTGTACAGGTCTTGGAATTGCTCCCAACAAAATCAAGGAAGTATTTGGTATTTTTAAAGCCTACGCTACGCGTGTTGGAAGCGGTCCGTTCCCAACTGAACTTTTTGACCAAGACGGAGAAACCATGGGGCGTGTAGGAAATGAATTTGGAGCGACTACTGGACGTTCAAGACGTTGTGGATGGCTGGATTTAGTCGCACTGAAATACTCAATCAAAATCAATGGCGTTACCCAACTCATGATGATGAAAGGCGACGTACTTTCGGGATTCAAAAAAATTAGAGTTTGTACCGCATACCAAACTTCTGAGGGGCTCCAAGATTATTTGCCTTATGACATTTCAGACAAAGACATTCAACCAGTTTACGAAACCTTAGACGGATGGGAAGAAGACTTAACCCAAATGACGAATGTAACCCAGTTTCCAAAAAACTTCCTTCATTACATTGAGTATTTAGAAGAGGCCTTAGAGACTCCAATTAAAATTGTTTCCGTAGGACCCGACCGAGCACAAACGATCTATCGATAATCTAAAAATCCAATGAAGCTGTCATCTTGTATTTCCGCAGTATTGATTGCTCAGTTTTTTTTAGGGAATCTTTTTGCGCAAGAGTCTAAAATCATCCAAATTCGTCAAGCTGGAGGTTCAAAACAAGATCAAGAGCAATATCCGGATGCCAACATTCTTTTTAAAACCGACAGCAAAAGAGTGATCCTTTATCATGAGGGCGCCCTAATCGAATCGGATCAAGCTTTTTTTTATTCTAAAAAAAACTATTTCAAAGCAATAGGCGATGTCGTTTTTACTCAAGGAGACAGCCTGCGGATGACCTGCAACACCATTGAATACAATGGAGAAACTAAAATTGCACTTGCTCAAGGTAATGTTTATTTAGAGCGTCCAGATATGAATCTAAGAACTCAAATTCTCAACTTGGACAGAATCAACGAAAAAGCATTCTACAATACGCCTGGAGTCATTGTTGACAGTACCAGTACCCTTACCAGCAACCAAGGGCAGTATTTTATGAATCAGAAAAAATATCGATTCATTTCTGACGTGACCATAAACAATCCTGATTACACGGTAAACTCTGAACAATTGGATTATTTTACCGAAAGTAATCAAGCCTACCTCTATGGAAATTCTAAAATTGAAGGAAAAACGTACACTATTTTATGCGAACGCGGATTCTACGATACAGAACGTGAAAAAGGAATTTTTAAACAAAATGCAACACTTTATTACGACAATAAAATCATCAGAGGAGACAGTCTCTACTTTGAAAGTGATCGGAACTATGCCGCAGCAACAAAAAACATCAGTATCGTTGATACACTTAACAATTCAATCATCACAGGACACTACGGAGAAATTTTTAAAGAAAAAGACTCCGCAATCATTACCCGAAGAGCAATGGCAGTGAATATCATCGATCAAGATTCTCTTTTTATTCACGCCGATACATTGGTAGCAACGGGACCAGAAGAAAAAAGAATTCTTCGAGCATACTACGACGTCCGAATCTTAAAAAGCGATATTCGTGGGCGTTCAGACTCCTTGTATCTAGATGAATCTATTGGTTTGACTAAACTGCTTAAAAAACCACTTACCAAACAACAAGTGCAGGTATTTACTGAACAGGATAACAATCAAAAAAATCCTGTTTTGTGGTTCGATAAAAGTCAAATGACGGGTAATGAAATTCAGTTACTCTCCAATACCCAGACAAGAAAATTGGATTCGCTAAAAATTGATGGAAATGTTTTCATCATTGAAAAAGATACTTTAAGCGAAGATGGATACCAACAAATCAAAGGAGGAATTCTAAGAGGTGCTTTTAAGGAAAGTAAATTAGATAATGTTGTCATCACCAAAAATACTGAAATGGTCTATTATTTGTACAACGACGAAGACCTCCAACTCATTGGTATTGATAAAACCACTTGCAGTGCACTTAAAATGGAATTCTTTGATGGACAAATTGATGCAATTACTTTTTTAGTAAGTCCGAATGGCGATGTGTATCCCGAAGAAGAACTTCCTAAAAACGAACGAACTCTGAAAGGGTTTATTTGGAGAATTGACCAACGCCCTGAAACCATTGAGGATCTTTTTGATGAAAACGACCGTGAAGAGCAGTTTCCTGAAATTTTAAAATTTCAATATCCTAAAGAGGAAAATACCTTTACAAAAAAGTCTCAAAATTAGGCACAATGCTCCAAGATGACTTCTTAAAATATCAGGCTAAAACTACCCCGCATCCGTTGGGTATTTCAGTCGCCAAAGCGAAAGGAGTTTACATTACCGACACTCAGGGGAAAAAATATTTAGACTTTGTTTCTGGAGTGTCGGCTTGTAGCTTGGGACACTGCCATCCCAAAGTTGTTCGAGCCATTCGAAAACAAAGTAAACGGTATCTTCATGTAATGGTTTACGGCGAATTTGCTCAAGAACCTGCAGTGCAACTATGTAAAGAACTCATCGAACTACTTCCCGAAAATCAAGAATCCGTGTACCTCACTAATTCGGGTACTGAAGCCATAGAAGGAGCATTAAAACTTGCCAAAAGAGCAACCGGAAGAAGTGAATTAATTGGAGCGTACAAAAGTTATCACGGAAGTACACATGGAGCTTTGAGTTTGTTAGGATCTGAAACTCAGAAAATGAGGTACAGACCTCTATTGACGGATACACGGTTTATTCGTTTTAATGCTGAAGAAGATTTGGAACAAATCACTACTAAAACTGCTGCAGTACTTTTGGAAACAATTCAGGGTGGAGCAGGTTTTATTCTTCCTCAAAATGACTACTTACAAAAAGTCAAAGCCCGCTGTGAATCTGTCGGAGCCCTTATGATCCTCGATGAAATTCAACCTGGTTTTGGTCGTACAGGAGCGTTTTTTGGTTTTGAACATTTCAATGTCAAACCAGACATCATAGTGATGGGAAAAGGAATGGGAGGCGGACTTCCTGTTGGTGCTTTTTCAGCCTCACGAGAACTAATGAAACTTCTCGAAGACCAACCTAAGTTGGGACATATTACTACTTTTGGTGGAAACTCATTAATTGCAGCTGCCTGTTTGGCAACCCTGAGAGAAATCCGTGACAGCGCTTTAATGGATAAAATCCCTGCAAAAGAAGCCCTACTGCGCAAGGAATTGAATCATCCCAGCATCCATGAAATCCGAGGAAAAGGTTTAATGCTGGCTCCCCTATTCAAAAATCCTGAAATTGCAAATCAAGTAGTGCTTAAATCAATTGAAAGGGGGCTTATGCTCTTCTGGTTGCTTTGGGAAAAAAAAGCAATCCGTATCACTCCCCCACTTACCATTACCGAAAAAGAAATTAAAAGGGGATGTACACTACTGCGAAACGTTCTTGATGAAGTATCTGGATGTTAATTAAATTGTTAAAAACAATCCCAATCAGAGAGAATTTAAACCCTTCTAGAACCTAACTTTATTAGTGAAGATTTTACAAATCGCTATGCTAAATCATAATTCTGAAGAAACTCAATCTTCAATCACCAAATTTGAGCAAATGCTCAAAACCAATCACATCTACTTTTTTGACGCTCAAGAGTTTGAAGACATCATCGTTCATTATCTAGGGTTTGGGGAAAATCAACTCGCCAAAAAAGCATTGAAAATGGGACTTGAGCAGCATCCTTCCTCTCATGAAATACTTCTTCTTCAAAGTGAAGTTTTTATTCTCGATGAAAAATACGACGCCGCTTTAAAGCTTTTGGATTATGTTGAAAAATTGAATCCCCTCGATGAAGAAATCTCACTTCAAAAAGCCAGTATTGCTTCTAAGAATGGAGATCACGCTAGCTCAATCAAATACCTAAACAAAGCCCTAGAACTTTCGGAAGACCCCTTGGAAATTTGGAATCTCCTAGGAATGGAACATCTGCTGGCTGAAGAATTTGAAGAAGCTTCTTACTTCTTTAAAAATTGCATTACAGACAATCCGCAAGATTATTCAGCATTGTACAATTTACTTTACTGTTTCGATCATTTAAACAAAACCGAAGAAGCCATCCAGATTCTTAATGAAGTACTCGAGATAGATCCATACAGCGAAGTGGCATGGCATCAATTAGGGTTAGTCTTACTCAAGAAAAAACAACCTAAAGAAGCTTTATCTGCTTTTGACTTTGCCATTATTAGTGACGATACCTTTACTGGTGCTTACATTGAAAAAGGAAAATTACTTGAAGGTTTGGGAAGGATCAACGAAGCAATCGAAAATTATGAAATTGCACTCAATACCAATGATCCAAGTGCTTTTGTTTTCCAAAGCATCGGAAGATGCCATGAAGCCTTGGGCAACCATGAACTTGCAGTGAAATTTTATCTTAAAGCAATTCATCTCGAACCTAGCAATGAAAACAGTTGGATCTCATTGATTGATTTTTTCATTACCCAGGATCAATTTAAAAAAGCTAAAGGTTATTTCAAACGTGCATTAGAAGTAAATAGTGAGTCTGTAGAGCTCTGGAAAAAAGGAGCGCATATCTACAGCGCACTTGATCAGGATACAAAAGCACTTAATGCTTACCAAAAATTATCGGACCTCGGTTTTTTTGAATTGCCAAGCTTACTGCATCATATTGATCTTTATCTAAAATCAAAACAATGGGAAAAGGCTCTTGATCTTACAAATGAAGCTTTTAAATCATTCCCTGAGAGCCAAGATTTGATGTTCAGATTAGGTGGTTGCAATTTGGAGTTAGGTAAAATTAGTGAAGCGCGCTACTTTTTAAATCCAGATCAAATCTCTGAAAAAAAACGAATTGAACTTATGACCCTGTTTCCCTCACTCGGTCAAATTTAAATTGAGGCTCTGTTTATTCCTCCACGTTTTCTACCTTTGTTTTTAAACCCTATCTAGCAATGCGCTACTTCATTCTTTACCTCAAAGGCATGCTCATGGGAGCAGCAGATCTTGTTCCTGGAGTTTCAGGAGGAACTTTAGCACTCATCACTGGCATTTACAAAGAACTATTACAAAGCATCAATTCTGTTTCGCTCAGTACGCTAAAAACTCTAAAGCAGGAAGGGTTTAAAGCTTTTTGGAAAAAACTTAACGGCTCATTTTTAATCGCTGTTTTTGGGGGGATCCTATCAAGTATTTTACTTTTATCAAGACTACTTGAATGGCTCATCGAAAATGAACCCCTTGGGTTATGGTCTTTTTTCTTTGGACTCTTGATTGCAAGTATCATTTATTTATTCCGATCTGAATTGGCCATTACAATACGTAACCTACTTTATTTAGGTTTTGGCGCTGTAATTTCATACCTCGTAACCCAACTTAGTGGAGGTGAAAATCAAAGCAGTTTGTGGTATCTCTTTCTTTCGGGTTTTATCGGGATCTCAGCCATGATATTACCTGGACTTTCAGGAGCTTACATTTTAGTCATCATGGGGGTTTATCAAACGGTACTCTCAAATGTACGTCTAGCTCAAGATCTATTCATTAATTACGATCAAAATCAATTCATTCAAACAGCTAGTATTTTAGGGGTATTTATTTTGGGTATTGTTGTAGGTCTAAAGGTCTTTTCTAAGTTTCTGAGTTGGATTTTGAAAAGTTATCCAGAAAGGACAATAGCAGTTCTTATTGGTCTGATGATTGGTGCGCTTCATAAAGTATGGCCTTGGCAAAATGCTCTTTCCAGCTCTTCTAAAGAAACTTATGCAGTACTCCCTTCTCAATTTTCAGGAGATCCTCAAATATTTACTGCCCTACTTTGGATGTTAATTGGTTTTGGAATTCTTTTTCTTATCGAGAGAAGTAAAAAGCTTTTATTCAAATGAAAACGTTTCAAAAAAAACGTAGCCCTTGGGAAGCCTTTTTTTTGATTTTAAAAGGAATTGCAATGGGGGCTGCTAATAAAGTTCCTGGCGTTTCAGGAGGAATTGTGGCCCTTGTCGGTGGATTTTATGAAGAGTTAATATTCTCCTTTCAGCGACTCAATTTTGTAGCGTTAAAGTTTTTGTTTACGGGACGACTAAAGTCTTTCTGGAATTATGCAAATGCCTCTTTTCTATGCTTACTTTTTGGGGGGGTCATCATAAGTTATTTTAGTGTTTCACTTTTTCTAGATTTTGCATTAGAAAAAAATGAAAAGGTAGTCATTGGAGCTTTTTTAGGAATGATTTTAGCCTCGCTTTATCTGGTCATTAAACAGGTTCCTTATTGGAATAAAAACCTTCTTGTTTTTTTAATATTGGGGTTTGTGGCAGGATTAAGTCTGAGTCTAGCAAAACCCATTGCTGAAAACGACAACCTTCTTTTTGTTTTTTTCTGTGGAATGATCAGTGTTTCTGGGATGACAATTCCTGGACTGTCTGGTTCATTTCTCTTATTGATTTTAGGAAATTACAATCTGCTTTTGGTCGATGCAGTTAATGCATTATTTAAACTCATAACCTCAACACTAGTTTGGGATTTTCAATTCATAGACGATCCTGTAATAAGTCGTTTGCTTCTGATCATGGCAGTATTTGCCTTTGGCTCTTTAGCTGGACTTATTTTATTTTCCAACCTAATCAAATTAGTTTTAGAAAGGCATCCCAACTTTACCTTGGTAAGCATTATTGGATTTATTACAGGCACCCTACGACTGGTATTTCCTTGGAAAGAAAAGCAATACCGCTACAACGATCAGGGCGAACTCGTAACCAACAGTGTAGGCACCCCTGAACTTTTGAATTACCACTATTATGTTCCAGATTTCTCTCAAATTGATACCTATGTTGTAATTTTAGCATTCCTTTTAGGAGCAACATTATTGTTTTTACTGGATTATTATGACAGAAAAAGAAAAGCCTAAACGGTTTGGATTATTAGGAAAAAATATTGATTACTCATTTTCAAGAGGATACTTCTCAGACAAGTTTACCAAAGAAAAGCTGATTCATCACAGCTATGTCAATTTTGATTTACCCTCATTAAAAGATTTTGATCGTTTCCTAAGGGAGGAAGAAAATCTTTGTGGTTTAAACGTAACCATTCCTTACAAAAAAGAAGTAATTCCCTTTTTGGATCAAATTTCTAAGGAAGCCGAATCAATTGGTGCAGTTAACACCATAAAATTCGATAGCCAAGGAAAAACTACAGGTCACAATACCGATCATTTAGGTTTTGAAAAGGCTTTAAAAGAACAGATAAAAACCCTTCCCAAAAAAGCATTGATCTTAGGAACAGGAGGAGCCTCAGGAGCCGTTCGTTATGCTTTGGAACGATTGAACTGTGAAGTTATTTTTGTTTCCAGAACACCAAAAGAAAATCAATTAAACTACCCAGAACTAACTCAAGATTTTTTGAGCAATATTCAACTCTTAGTGAATACTACTCCCTTGGGTACTTTTCCAAATACAGAGCAAGCACCGCCACTACCCTATGACTATTTAAATTCTCAGCATTTACTTTTTGATTTAATTTACAATCCAAGTGAAACCCTTTTTATGAAAAAAGGAAAAGAAAAAGGATCTCAGGTAATGAATGGGCATAAAATGCTCATCTTTCAAGCCGAAAAATCTTGGGAGCTATGGAATCAATAGATTAATTTTGGATGATTCTATTTTTAGAATTAAAAAAAATGTATATTATTTGTAAACATACCTAACTCAAAATGGAAGAGAAAAGCCAACAACCTAGTGCGGAGGATCAAAAAGAGCCGCAAAAAAACGAAACCCTTGACCAAGGAACTGCACCTCCTGAACAGGATGTCAATGCAGCTACTTCCAAAGATAAAGAACCAGATGAATCGGCTGATGCAGTTGATCCAAAAGATGATTCACTGGTAAAAAAAGTTAAAAATAAGGATGCTGATACTCAAGGCGATTCATCCGAAAAAGTTGATGCTTTAGAGAAAAAAACGGTCGCACCTAAAACAGATTCTGAAGAAGAGGTCGAGAAGTCCTCTGTATCACAAACTGAAGAATCACACTCAGAAGAAAAAGAGATTGACTACACTTCGATGTCTATTCCTGAACTTATCGAAGGTTTAAGGGCATTAAGCACAAGCGAGCAATGGCTCAGAAATCATACTCAAATCCAAACCGTAAATAGAATTTTTGAAGAAAAATTTCATGCTGATGTTGAGGCAAATAAAAAAGCATTTATTGAAGAAGGAGGAAATGAGATAGACTTTTTCTATCGCCCTGAATACAAAAAAGATTTTGATCAATTGAGCTATGAATACCGAAAGAAAAGACGTGCTCATTACAAAGAACAAGAAGCCGCACAAAAAATTAATCTGGAGCGAAAGAAAGCCATCATCGAAGAAATTAAAAACTTAATCGGTGCAGATCAAAACATCAATACCATCTACAAAAGTTTTAGAACGCTTCAAGAAAGTTGGTACAGTACTGGACCCGTTTCTCGTTCTGAAAATCAAAATCTTTGGGAAACATTCAAACACCACGTTGAACGTTTTTATGATTTTTTACATTTAAATCGAGAGCTCCGCGATTTGGATTTCAAACACAACTACGAAGAAAAATTAAAAATCATAGAAAAAGCAGAGGCACTTAAAGAATTGCCAGATGTTATGCGAGCTAGTAGAGACCTCAATACACTACACCAACTTTGGAAAAACGATTTAGGCCCTGTTGCAAAAGAACACCGTGAAGCCCTGTGGCAAAGATTCCAAGATGCAACAAAATTCATTCAGTCAAGAAGACAAGAATATCAAAAGGATATTGCTGGAGCGATGAAAGAAAACCTTGAGAAGAAAAAATCCTTACTCAAGGAAATGAAAAATCTTACCGAAACTGAGCCAGAAAATCACAACGCATGGCAGAATGCGCTGAAAAAATTTAATGGGCTAAGAGAAACTTTTAAATCAATAGGTTACGTTCCCTCAAAAGAAAGTAAAATGACATGGCAAGAATTCCGCGAAATAGGCAGGGATTTCATGCACAAGAAAAATGTTTTTTACAAAAATCAAAAACAGCAGTACAACCAAAATATTGACGCTAAAAAAGAACTTATCACGAAATCCAAATCCGTACTGGATGACCCAGCTTGGAATTCCAAAGTTCAAGAAATGAAAAACATTCAAAAAGAGTGGAAAAGTATCGGTTTTGTTCCGAGAAAGCTAGACAATAAATTATGGTCAGAGTTTTCGGAAATTCACAAAACCTACTTTGATAGAATCAAATCCGGTTATCAGCACTTAAGCCCTGAACAGGAAGCCTTGCAAAAAGAAAAAACAAGCCAAATAGATGCCATTAGTACCGTTAAGTTCTCAGAAGATTCCGAAGAACTTCTTGCTCAACTGACCTCGCTTTGGGAAAATTGGTATGCCCTGCAAAAAGTTGGAGGTCAAGTAGAGATCGAATTAAACAAAAAGTTTTCCGACTCCTTATCCAAAGCAATCAATAAAATAAGTTTGGATAAAAAAGCACAAAAAGATGTGTTACTCAAACTCGATTCAATTTTGCTTCAAAACGATCCCAACAAACTTCAAAAAGAATTGAATGACGTTAAGACTAGTCTAAATAAACTCAAAACAGAACGTACTCAATTAGAAAATAATCTTGAATTTTTCAGTCATTCAAGTTCCGAAAACCCCTTATTCAAAAATGTTGAAAAACAGATTCAAAGCTGTCAAACAAAAATTGACAAGGCGCAAGAAGAGTACATTCGTTTAAAACAAATCAAAAATGCGCAAATAAAGTTGGCAAACCAAGAACTTGAAGAGGCCAACGAAAGTGCTGAAAATCAAGAATCTGAAGCAGATTGATTTTTAGCTTTTTGCCAAAAGTCTTCCATTTCCGCTAAAGTTAAATTCTCAATCGATCGATTCTCTTTTCGTGCTTGATTTTCAATGTACTGAAATCGCTTAATGAATTTTTTGTTTGTTCGTTCTAGGGCGGTTTCAGGGTTGACTTTGATGAAACGAGCATAGTTGATTAAGGAAAATAACACATCGCCAAACTCGTCTTCTATGGCATCTTGCTTTTTTAAAGAAAGTGCTTGATCCAATTCTTTAAGTTCTTCTTGAAACTTTTCCCAGACTTGTTTTTTATGCTCCCAATCAAAACCTACTCCAGCAGCTTTTTCTTGCATGCGTTGTGCTTTGATGAGTGCTGGAAGACCGTTGGGAACTCCTTCAAGAACACTTTTTTTACCCTCTTTAAGTTTTAGTGCTTCCCAATTTTTCTTTACATCATCCTCATTTTCTACAGAAACAGAACCATAAATATGGGGATGTCTATGAATCAGTTTTTCACAAATATCATTTGCTACATCTGCAATATCAAATGCCTTTTCTTCACTCCCTAACTTCGAGTAAAAAACAATATGCAAAAGCAAATCACCCAATTCTTTTTTGATTTCAGAAAGGTTGCGATCCAGAATGGCATCTCCTAGCTCATAAGTCTCCTCTATCGTCAAGTGTCTTAAACTTTCAAAAGTTTGCTTTTGATCCCACGGACATTGTGCTCTCAAATCGTCCATGATATCCAACAAACGACTGAAGGCTTCTAATTGGGCTTCTTTCGAGTTCATTGATCCGATGAAGTTTCAGTAGGAGCCGACTTGGGTGTCTCACTTGCTGTTGTTACTTCTTCGGAAAAGGAGATCATTTTCTTAGACAAAAGTAGATTGTACCATTGCAAGATTTTTTTTATGTCGCTAGGATAAACACGTTCTTCATCGTAGGAGTCTAAAATTTCAAAAAAATAGGCTTCCAATTCGTCTGAATTCGACTTTGGACTTATCCGAGTAGCCGCTCCTGATTCATGGGCATGAATTTTTTCAAAAACTGAGGTCAATGGAATTTCTTCGCCAATACAATACACCTGAATATCTCCTAGTACGCTGATTTGAGCGTTTGCATTCGTCGTTATTCTTTTGCCGTCTAGCAAAGAACTTGCAACAATTCCACCACGGGTTTGAGCCTTCATTTCAAATAAGCCCGGTCGTCCGGAAACTGCTAAAATATTTGATAAATCCATTATTTACGTTTTGATTTAATTGGAAACTTCATCGGATAGTCAACGGTTATTAAACCTTTTGAAATTGAAGTTAATTTATTTTTAATGAGTCTTCTTTTTAATGACGAGAGATGATCGGTAAACAAAATACCTTCAACATGGTCGTATTCGTGCTGTATCACACGTGCTGCAAGACCGTCAAATGTTTCGGTATGAGTAACAAACGCCTCGTCTTGGTATTGCAAGGTGATGCGCTCTTGCCGAATTACATCTTCCCTGACATCAGGAATACTTAAACAACCCTCGTTAAAAGTCCAAGAATCTCCTTCTTCCTGAATGATTTTTGGATTAATAAAAACCTTTTTAAAAGATTCTAATAGTTTCGCCTCATTTTCATCCAAATCATCGTCTGCAGCAAAAGGAGCTGCATCAATTACAAAAAGACGTATTGAAATTCCTATCTGTGGTGCTGCCAAACCGACCCCATTGGATGCGTACATGGTTTCCCACATGTCGTTAATCAAAGGGTCAAGATCTTTATGGTTGGCATCAATTTCTTTGGCTTTTTGTTTGAGTACCGCAGCACCGTAAGCAACTATGGGCCGTATCATATTGTATTGGTTTTAAAATCTAAATAGGATTGTAAGATCAGGGTTGCACTTACCTGATCAACCATTCCTTTCTGTTGGCGTTGTTTTTTCTTTAATCCACCGTCAAGCATCGCTTGAAATGCTATTTTAGAAGTAAAACGTTCGTCATAACGTTCAATCTTTTGATTTGGGAAATGCTGACTCAACTGCTCAATAAAATCTTGAATTCGAGTTTCTACTGCTGAAGGAGTACCGTCTTTTTGTAGCGGTTGTCCGATAACAAAAGCAGCAACTTCCTCTTTTTTACAATACTCTTTTAAAAAAGAAACCACCTCAGAGGTAGGAAGATTTTTCAAACCACTAGCAATCATTTGATTCGGATCCGTGCAGGATAAGCCCGTGCGTTTCGTTCCGAAATCAATGCCGACTAAGCAAGCCATCTTTTTTTTTCGACAAATATACTTTTTTCATCATGATTTACTCCAATCCAATCCCTATGAATTCTTTACCTTTGCCAAAAAATTGAACATGCAAAATCTAATAGAAGCAGCTTGGAACGACCGATCCCTTCTTGAAAAGGAAGAAACACAAAACACAATACGGTCTGTAATTTCTCAACTCGACAGCGGCACCCTCAGGGTAGCTGAGCCAACCGAAGCAGGATGGCAAGTCAACGAATGGGTTAAAAAAGCTGTTGTTTTGTATTTTCCAATTCAGAAAATGGAGACCCTCGAAGCAGGACCCTTAGAATTTCACGATAAAATGCCTTTAAAAAAGGGCTACAAAGAAAAAGGAATTCGTGTAGTTCCTCATGCCGTTGCAAGACATGGTGCTTACCTTTCAAAGGGAGTTATTCTCATGCCGAGTTATGTTAACATTGGTGCTTTTGTAGATGAGGGAACCATGGTAGATACTTGGGCTACTGTAGGAAGTTGTGCTCAAATTGGTAAAAACGTCCACCTCAGTGGTGGGGTTGGTATTGGAGGAGTGCTAGAGCCCTTACAAGCTGCTCCTGTAATTATCGAAGATAATGCCTTTTTAGGCTCTAGAAGCATTGTGGTAGAAGGAGTACGTGTTGGAAAAGAAGCCGTTTTAGGAGCCAATGTTGTACTGACAGCATCCACTAAAATTATTGATGTAACAGGAACAAAATCAATAGAATCTAAAGGCTATGTCCCCCCGCGTTCCGTAGTTATTCCTGGAAGTTACACCAAAACATTTCCCGCCGGCGATTATCAAGTTCCATGTGCACTTATCATTGGTAAACGAAAAGAAAGTACCAATAAAAAAACCTCACTAAACGAAGCGCTCAGAGAACATAATGTAGCTGTTTAAACGTTTTAAAAGCCCTTTAAAATGATTAAAGAAACGGTAGCTGCTTTACAACAACAAAAAATTATTTTGTATCCTACCGATACCGTTTGGGGTATCGGAGGAGATGCAACAGACGCCGCAGTAGTCAAAAAAATTTATCAACTCAAACAAAGAGAAGATAACAAAGCTCTCATCGTACTCGTAAATTCAGAAGCCATGCTAAAATCGTATGTAGAGTCAATTCCTGAAGCCGCTTTATCTTTTTTAAATAGCGACCGTCCCACCACTATTATTTATCCTCAAGGAATCGGTTTTGCTACCAATCTTTTGGGTGAGGACTCCAGTATTGGTATCCGAATTCCTGATCATTCCTTTTGCCTTGAACTCATCACTCAATTTGGTAAACCCATTATTTCTACCTCAGCAAACATTAGTGGAAATCCAACTCCAAAGACCTTTGATTCAATTGAAAATGAGATTTTGGATGGAGTGGACTATGTCGTACCTTTGAAAGAAGATATGCGTCCTAACTCACCTTCTAGAGTTGTTAAAATTGATTCGGAAGGTACAATTCAACTCCTTCGCCCGTGAAAATTCAAACAGACTTTTCTAAAACGCTTAACCAGCCTCTTTTCAAGGTTTTAAAAGACACGGTACACGAAGTGGGTATTAAGGCTTTTGTGATTGGCGGATGGGTTCGAGATCGTCTTCTAGAAAGGGATCAGAAGAAAGACATCGATATTGTTGCTTTAGGATCGGGGATTGATTTAGCTCTAGCTTTACAAAAAAAACTACCGGGTGCAAAACCCGTTCAAGTTTTTAAAACCTACGGAACAGCAATGGTTCACTGGGAAGGAATCGATTTGGAATTTGTAGGAGCCCGAAAAGAATCCTACGCCCCAGAAAGTCGCAATCCGCAAGTCAGTCCTGGAACTCTAAAAGACGATCAAAACAGAAGAGATTTTACGATTAATGCACTTGCAATAAGCTTAAATACTGAAGATTTTGGTGCATTCACCGATCCTTTTGATGGACTTAAAGACCTAGAAAACAGAATACTACGGACACCCCTCGATCCAAACATTACTTATTCTGACGATCCACTGCGCATGCTCCGAGCAATTCGATTTGCAAATCAACTCAACTTCACAATTGAAGAGCAATCACTGAATGCCATCACCCAAAACGCCTCTAGAATTGAAATCATTTCTAAAGAGCGTGTTGTAGATGAATTGCACAAAATACTATCGACTTCCAAGCCTTCAATTGGATTTTCACTTTTAGAAAAAACCGGGCTTTTACACTACATCCTACCTGAACTCATCGCTTTAAAGGGTGTTGAAGAAATTGAAGGCCAGCGTCATAAAGATAATTTTTACCATACTTTAGAAGTTGTGGACAACCTTTGCCCCAACAGTGAAAATCTTTGGCTTCGATGGGCAGCCCTATTACACGACATTGGAAAAGCCCCAACCAAACGATTTAAACCTCCAGTAGGTTGGACGTTCCATAACCATGAGTTTGTTGGTGCTAAAATGGTTTACAAAATATTTAAACGGCTAAAAATGCCCTTGAACGAAAAAATGAAATACGTTCAAAAAATGGTTATGATGAGTTCCCGACCCATTGTGATTGCTGAAGATCAGGTCACCGACGCAGCAGTACGTCGTTTGGTATTTGATTCAGGTCCAGATATTGACGATTTAATCACACTCTGTGAAGCAGACATAACCACAAAAAATGCCAATCGATTTAAACGATATCATAATAATTTCAAATTAGTCCGAGAAAAAATTGTAGCCGTTGAGGAAAAAGATCAATTGCGTAACTTTCAACCTCCTGTGAGTGGTGAAACCATCATGCAGTTTTTTGGTCTGCAACCTTGTCGTGAAATTGGAGTTATTAAAGATGCCATTAAAGAAGCAATTTTAGAGGGAGAGATCCCGAATGAACCTGAAGCTGCATATGAACGCATGAAAAAAGAAGGAAAAAAATTAGGTCTTACCCCCTTATGAAAAATCTTTACAAACCTTTTTTAAAATTGAGCCTTGTCCTGGTTTACTTAGTCATTTTAGCAGGGGCTGTTGTCCGAATGACTGGAAGCGGAATGGGTTGCCCTGATTGGCCGAAATGTTTTGGTTACCTCATTCCTCCTACCGAACGATCGCAATTGGATTGGAAACCCAACCATGAATACCAAGACGGTCAAGTTATCATTGTTGAGGAAAGTTTACGGGTCGCTTCAAAAGATTTCATCTCAAAAGACTTCTACAAAGAATCCAATTGGGAAGCCTACACCAAACACGATTACGCCATTTTCAACCCTACGCATACATGGATTGAATTTATCAATCGGTTATTGGGAGCCTTGGCGGGCTTAGCAACTTTGATATTACTCATTAGTGCACTAGGACAATTTAAGTCGGATCCAAAGGCCACAATCGGATCGGCCTTTGTGGTGCTTGGCATGGGCTTTCAGGGATGGCTTGGAAAAACTGTGGTAGATTCTAATTTGTTGCCCTACAAAATAAGTATTCATATGGGTATGGCACTGTTGATTGTATTATTACTAGTCTATTTGTTAAGTAGAACACAAAAAATACCAACTGAACTTACTCAAACAAGATTGTTTAGAACCTTGGCACTTTCGGCGCTTATTCTCAGTCTTATTCAAATGGGGATGGGAACTCAGGTACGTCAATTCGTAGATGAACAGATGCACGCGTACAACCTCACTCAAGCTTCGCAATGGCTTACAGAGGCTCCCCTACTGTTTTACGTTCATCGAAGTTTTTCTCTGATCGTGTTGCTCCTTCATGCTTATTGGGGATATTTATTTTTTAAAAACAATTACATCCCTTTGGCTTTTAAAGCAATTTCACTCCTCATCGGACTGGAAATACTTTCTGGAATTTGGATGTATTATTTTGACTTTCCCTTTTCTTCCCAACCCCTACATTTGATCCTGGCTGCACTGCTTTTTGGTGCCCAAAGTTTTTTGTTTTTTGTAGTAAAAAGAAAATCATGATTTTAAGATTTAGAATAATTTTAGACGTAAAAGAGGATGTTTTAAGAGATATCGAAATTGAAGATAGCGCAACTTTCGAAGACCTCCATCACGCAATCACTCAAGCCTTTGGGTTTTTAGGCAATGAGATGGCCTCTTTTTATCGCTCTGATGAAGATTGGACTCAGGGTGAAGAACTCCCGCTAGAAGCGATGGATCCCTCACAAGAGAGCTGTCGTGATCAAGCTTTAAACACCGTGATCTCAGCAAGCCAACACCAACTGATTTACGTCTATGACTTTTTAAACCTTTGGACCTTTTTTGTTGAACTCATGGAAGTTGGTGAACAGATCACAGGAACTACCTATCCGAATTTAATTCACGCCCAAGGAGAAGTCCCTGAAGAAGCCCCAGAAAAACTTTTTCAAAGTGAAGATACTCTCAACCCAGCTGAAGCATCAGAGTTTGATGAAGACGATTCAGAGGAGTACGACGAGAGTTCATTTTATTGAAACAAGTCGTGCATGTCTACTTTTTCGTAGTGAAGTCGGACAAATTGAAAACTTGCCTTCATAATATCACCCATGGATTGACTTTGCATAAAAGCCTTGTCCTTTGTGAATTTAAAAATTTCTTTTCGCAAGCGTTCCAAATTCTCGGTTAGGGTTAAGGTTTCAGACTGCATGATCTTTAGGAGGCTTTCCAGTCGATTTCCAGAACTTATGATTCTTCTCGCTACAATAGAGCGTTCTTCAACTTTGTATTGGTTGATGGAATTGTGCTTCAGTTTTGTGCGAACTAAATCCATAAGAGCCTTATTCTCTTTAAAAAACTGGGGACGATACACACTGAGCTTACCTTCAAAAGACTGCTGGTCAAAATCAATAGGACGAATTTTGTACACTACCTGATCAAAATCATGGGTAGGTACCACTACATAATTGTATGCTCGCATATCACCCAGTAACCGTATCATACTTCGCTCATTAAATTTGACATACTCTTTTGCAATTTGTGCCTTTTCAGAGTCTGAACATTGAGGTAAAAATTCTTTGATAAATTGGTCTCCAGGAATACCCGCAATATGCTCCTCAATTAAGGTACTTTGATTGACCAAGAAATTCAAATTGTAGGGAGACAACATATGTTCAAACTCCAATCCATAGACCCGTGAGGCGTCCGTTTTTTTAAGGTAATAATAGGTGAAATTATCGTTTAATATGTTTCTGATCTTGATCCGAAAAGGCTTCGAATTTCCAAAAGTGCAATAGTCTATGGCATCAACATTCAAATACTGTATCCCTGACTCATTTCCATCGGAATGCAACAGGGTGTAAATTTTCTTCAGATTGTAATCAATTTCTTTACGTTCACTGTCTGTGTAATAAACCCGTACCCAAAGGGTATCGGCATCTTTTTTATCGTAAACGGCTACAGAACCCGAAAATCGAAGCAAATCTTCATAAAAAACAGGAGTATTAATCCATCGATCGTAAACTTTTAAGAAGCCCTTAAGCTCTTCAGAGATAGGATAGAATGGTTTTTTTTTAGAGATTAGCTTTTCCGTCATGCCCTTGTTTTTTCAAATGTACTATCTTTTCTGTAACAAAATACAGCCCTATTCGTTTAATAAATAACGCTGTAAAATGGAACAAACCTTACTTCAACTTAATCAACTCAGTAAATCTTACGGACGCCTCAAAGCGGTTGACCAACTCACCATCACATTAAAGAAAGGAAATGTTTACGGTCTTCTTGGTCCTAACGGAAGTGGGAAATCTACAACTTTAGGTATGGTTCTAAATGTTGTCAATCCCACGAGCGGGAGTTTTCAATGGTATCAAGGAGCATTGGACACCCATCAAGCCTTAAAACAAATTGGCGCCATCATTGAACGTCCTAATTTTTACCCTTACATGACCGCATTGCAGAACCTCAACCTGATATGCAAAATCAAACAATGCAGCACGGATAGCATCCAGGAGAAACTCGAACTCGTTGGGTTGTGGGAACGAAGACACAGCAAGTTTAGAACCTATTCATTAGGAATGAAACAACGCCTGGCCATAGCTGCAGCCCTGGTCAACGATCCCGAACTCCTCATCTTAGATGAACCTACCAACGGATTGGATCCTGAAGGAATCCACCAGATCAGAGCTTTAATTACTAAAATTGCCGAAGAAGGAACCACCATACTTTTAGCTTCTCATTTATTGGACGAAGTTGAAAAAGTATGCAATCAAGTGATCGTTTTAAAAAACGGCGTAAAATATTATGAAGGTCCCGTGGATGGAATCACTCAAACCTATGGGTATTTTGAACTCAAAGCCAAAAATCTTGAAGCGTTAGAATCTTTTCTGAAAGAAATTGATGAAGTTGAAACCGTAGAGAAAAACACAAACGGCTTGAAAGCAGTTTTAAATGCTCCTTTAGCATCTGAAGAACTTTCAGAAAAACTCGCAAAAGCGCAAATATTCGTAACCCACTTAGCCAAGAAAAAACCTTCACTAGAAGATCAATTTTTATCACTAACCCAAAATCAATAAATGCGTCTTTTATCCATAGAACTTTTCAAAATCTGGCATAACAAGACCTCTCGAGTCTTGATCCTAGGATATTTTCTTCTCATTTTTAGCATTGCTATTCTGAGTACCATCAATGTTGAATTTGGTCCCATAAAATTCAATTTGGCCGAACAAGGAATTTTCAACTTTCCCTACATCTGGCATTTCAACACTTTTGTTATTGCCTTATTAAAAATCTTTTTTGCCATCATTATTGTGGCCATGATCGGTAACGAATATTCCTACAAAACCCTCAAACAAAATCTGATTGACGGTTTGAGTAAAAGTGAATTTTTACGGTCTAAGATTTATGCCATAGTAGCATTTGTGACCCTCTCTACCTTATTGGTATTTGTCATTAGTTTGATCTTAGGTGGAATTTATTCCGATTACAACGAATTTCAAATTATTTTTTCTGATCTGGAATACCTTTTGGCTTATGCAATAAAGCTTTTTGGATTTTTTACCTTTTGTCTGTTTTTAGCAATTCTGATCAAACGATCCGCATTTGCCCTAGGCTTCCTTGCTTTGTGGCAAGTTTTTGAGGGGATCGCCTACGGCCTAATGCGTTGGAAGCTTTCGGATCTTATTCCCGTACTCAGTGCCGAGCAAGTCATCAAATTTTTCCCTTTACAAGCTATTGGAAATCTAATCAAAGAACCCTTTACCCGCCTTTCTGCCATTCAAAATATTGCGGATCAGATTGGTGAAGGATTTACCAAAGACTACGGAATTTCCATTCTAAACATCATCATTGTTTTGGTCTGGTCTGGACTTTTTATTTGGGGATCTTATGGATTGTTAAAGCGAAGGGACTTGTAGTTTTCTTTTGTCCAGCACCGCAATTCTACTCTGGATATTTTGTAATTTTGCCTTTTCAGTAAAATTATGCAATTTCAACTCGTTTCTGATTTTAAACCCACTGGTGATCAACCGCAGGCCATCAAAGAAATTGTCGCTCAATTTGAAAATAAAGATCCTTTTGTTACCCTTCAAGGGGTGACGGGTTCTGGAAAAACATTTACCATGGCCAATGCCGTTGAAAAACTTCAACGCCCAACCCTAGTATTGGCGCACAATAAAACTCTTGCAGCCCAATTGTATTCCGAATTCAAACAATTTTTCCCAAATAATGCGGTAGAATATTTTGTTTCTTATTACGATTATTACCAACCCGAAGCCTACATACCTACCTCTGGAACTTACATTGAAAAAGACTTATCGATTAACGAAGAAATTGAAAAGCTCAGACTCAGTACAACATCCGCTTTACTCTCAGGGAGAAGGGATGTGCTTGTAGTGGCCTCTGTATCGTGTTTGTATGGCATTGGAAATCCTGCCGAGTTTGAAAAAAATGTAATTTCCCTAGAACGAGACCAACACATTTCACGCACCCAACTGATGCACCGTTTGGTTCAAAGTTTGTATTCAAGAACAACAGCTGAATTTGGACGCGGTAATTTTAGAGTACTGGGCGATATTATCGACATTTTCCCTGGCTACGCTGACATTGCTTTTAAAATCCACTTCTTTGGAGATGAAATTGAACAGATTGAAGCTTTTGATCCCATTGACAATACCCGCTTGGAACAATTCGATACAGTCAATATTTACCCCGCCAACATCTTTGTTACTTCTCCTGATATTCTACAAAATGCCATTCTCCAAATTCAGGACGATTTGATCAAACAAATTGATTATTTCAGAGAAATAGGGAAACCTCTGGAGGCAAAACGATTGCAAGAACGCACCGAATTTGATTTGGAAATGATCCGTGAATTGGGCTATTGTTCAGGCATAGAAAATTATTCTCGCTATTTGGATGGTCGTTCTCCAGGCACACGTCCCTTTTGTTTGTTGGATTATTTTCCAAAAGATTTCTTGACCATTGTAGATGAAAGTCACGTCACCATTTCTCAGGTTCACGCCATGTACGGAGGCGACCGAAGTAGGAAGGAAAATTTGGTTGAATACGGTTTTCGATTGCCAGCAGCCATGGACAACCGACCGCTCAAGTTCGAAGAATTTGAAGCTCTTCAAAATCAAGTATTGTACGTCAGTGCCACTCCCGCAGATTACGAACTGGAAAAGACGGAAGGGGTTTATGTAGAGCAGATCATCCGACCTACTGGTTTGTTGGATCCCGTTATTGAAGTGCGTCCCAGTTTAAATCAAATTGACGATTTGATGGAAGAAATCCAAAAACGTACCGAACAAGACGAACGCACACTTGTCACCACACTTACCAAACGAATGGCAGAAGAGTTGACACAATACTTAAGTCGTGCTCAAATTCGATGTCGCTACATTCACAGTGATGTTGATACATTGGAACGGGTAGAAATCATGCAAGATTTAAGAAAAGGGATTTTTGATGTCTTGATCGGAGTAAACCTGCTTCGGGAAGGGCTTGATCTTCCTGAAGTATCTCTAGTGGCAATTTTGGATGCTGATAAAGAGGGATTTTTACGATCCAATCGTTCGCTAACTCAAACCGTTGGGCGTGCCGCTCGAAACGTTAACGGAAAAGCCATCATGTATGCCGATACAATTACCAAAAGCATGCAAAAAACCATAGACGAAACCAATTACCGAAGAGAAAAGCAAATGGAGTACAACAAAAAGCACAAGCTTGTCCCAACCGCTTTAAATAAATCTTTAGACAGTGCCTTGGCCAAAAACTCAGTGGCTACCCATGCTCAAGAACAAGAAGCCCGAAAAGTAGCCGAAGAAAAAAACCGCTATTTGACCAAACCCCAAATTGAGAAAAAAATCAGAGAACTGCGAAAAGCAATGGAACAAGCGGCAAAATCTCTCGATTTTATCGAAGCTGCCAACTATCGTGATGAAATTAAAAGTTTACAAGAGCAGTTGTAAGTAAAGAGTGTTAAAAAAAGCACTAAAAAAATCTCAACAACGTTAAGAGTTTAATCATTGAAGTACTTTTAATACATGATCAAAATCATCTATCGACTCTTAATTATTTGTTTTTTAATGAGTGGCACCCTAAACCATGCTCAAGAACTCAATGCGCTTGTATTGGACAGTATCAGCCAAAATCCCATTCCCTTTGCGAGCATCTTTCTCAAATCGGGTAGCGGTGGAGTCTCCAATGAAGAAGGACGTTTTCGATTGTTTTACGATCAACAAAAGACCCCTAAAGACTCGCTTTTCATCTCCTGTATGGGATACGAAACATTGGCACTTTCCCTATCAGAGATTCAAGACAGTATTTTTTACCTACCCCCCAAAGCCATTGAATTAAATGCCATTGTAGTAAGCAATAAACAGGTTGATGTCGATCAGCTTTTAAAAAATATTAAAGAAAACATTCCTGAAAAATACGAATTGGGGCTCACCCAAAAAAAGCTGTTTTTTAGAGAAACAGGTTCTCAAGAATTTAAAAGATTAGAGGTAAAAATTAAAAAAACATCCATAGACGAATTCAATCAGGCGTTTTGGGACAGCACTCTTAGAAAAATTCCCAGAAAAAACGAATGGTATCAAGAATATGCTGGTACCCTCTTTGGGGATTACAGCAAAGAGAGTCAAAAACTGGAACTTTTTAAAGCTCTTGAACTGGAGGATAAAAAAATCTCAGCCCTTTTTGATGATATCGGAAAAACCTTTGAAAGCATCCTTAAAGAAAATGTCAAAACCACTTCCTTCTTTAAAGTTCGATCCGGTATTGTTGGGGGAAAAATAGAAGGGGAAGATTTTACCCGATCGGATCTCGATACACTTAGTCAGGAAGAAAAAGAGGAGTTGGAAAAAATACATTTCTGGTCTATGAGAAAGTCTGCTACGATCAATATTTTAAATGATATTTTTGAAGACGGAGAATTAAATTTTTCCGTGATCAAAAAATCATTCAAATACACTTTTAAATTTACTGACTTTACCTATTTCGATGATTCTCTAATTTACGTACTCCAATTTGAGCCCAAAGGAAATTCAGATTTTGCTGGAAGAATCTTTGTAGATGCAGATCAGATGACACTAGTACGCCTAGAATACAAAAACATAAAAAACGTTAGTGACATTAAATTGCTTGGTGTATCCTTTATGCAAGATTTAGAGGAAATAATAATTCAATTTAAAAAACTCCCCAATAAGAAGTACGGACTTGAATACTTAGAATTTTCCAATGCTTTTGAGGGAGGGTTTGAACGACCATTGGTGATCACTGAAAAAAATAAAGTGGTTAAAGGAAGGAATAAGCAAAACCAACTCAAAATGGATTTGGATGTAAAAACGCGACAGTTTAGTAAATATCAATTGGTTGTTTTTGAAACCCTTCTCATGGATAAAGAAGTGTTTGAAGCTTACGAAGAACATCCAACTGTATTGCCCGTAAACCTGACTGAATACGATCCTACCTTTTGGGAGGGCTATTCGATCATCGAACCCAATCAGGCGATTAAGGCTTTTAAAGTGATCCAGTAAATAGATTTTTATTCCTATTTTTAGTCAAAACAGATTTAAATGAAAAAAGTACTTTTAGCCTACTTCTCTTTGGTATTATTACTGCAATGTCAGGATCCAAAAAAAGAATCAACCCCTATCGTATTTACCATCAACCAGTTTGATGTTCCCAACAATCAAATGGAGGTTACTTTTTCCATTACCAATCCAACAAACTCTTCCTGGGAAGGAGGCGCTTGGTCGTTGCATTGGAACAGTATTTTTGGAGAAACACGCCCAGAGAGTCTTCCAAAAGGAATTGAATACACCTACGTCAATGGACAACAGTATTTAATTTTTAAGTTCGGAGAAGACTACAGCTTAAACCCGGGAGAAAATCTGAGCTTTACCGTAACACAGAAAGGAATTATTCCGCGAATAGCAATGGGGCCTCAAGGCTTTTTTGTCCACGATGCAACAACACAAAAAAACATCGATCTCAAAAGCCATATCGAATGGAAAAACGCCAAAGGAATCGAAGGACTAAACATCCCTTCAGCAGCAGCGCGTTATGCCGAATATGAAGGACTAGAGCTTTTACCCAAAACTGAATTAGATTGGGTTATTCCAACGCCAACAAAGCAACTTTTTAACGGGACTTACAGAACCCCTACAGATTTAAATTTAAGCCTTGAGGGTTTTGACATGGATGCTGAATTTATTCAACAACGACTTCAAGAAGGACTAACTATTAAAATTGAAGCTGATAAAGAGGTTCAACCCAATGTACTGCTCACTCAAAACAAGTCACTTGCTCGAGAAGCCTACACCCTTAAAATTTCAGAAGAAAATATCCAAATCGAGGCAAGTGCGTCCATCGGAGCTTTTTATGCATTTGAATCGTTACACCAAGTTTTATTGATTGCTCAAAACGAAGAAAAAGGATGGCCAATTCTGGCTATTGAAGACGTCCCTCGTTTTCAAAACCGAGGTTTTATGAGTGATGTAGCAAGAAATTTTTATCCTAAAGAGAAAATTTTTAAGATTCTGGACTACATGGCACTTTACAAATTGAATCGTTTTGATCTAAAACTCACTGATGACGACGGTTGGCGTATTGAAATTCCGGGGCTTCCCGAGCTGACAGCAGTAGGAAGCAACAGAGGTTACACACTTGATGAAAACGACAGATTAATTCCCATGTACGGTTCGGGCTCAGGAGACTCTCAAAGTAAAGGATCTGGCTATTTGAGTGGCGAAGATTTTGTAGCCATCCTTAACCATGCCAAGCAACGCTACATTGAGGTGATTCCTCAAATCAGTTTTCCGTCTCACGCTAGGGCAGCAATTGTAGCAATGAAGGCGCGTTACAATACATTCAAAGCGGAAGGAGATCTTGCCTCTGCTACTGAATATGTGCTTCACGATCCAGAAGATGAAAGTGATTACATTTCTGCTCAATTGTACACCGATAATGTGATTTGTATTTGTGACCCAAGTGCCTATCGCTTTTATGAAAAAGTAATCCAAGAGATAAAAGCTCTTTATGATCAAGCCGCGCTCCCTATGAAGGTATTTAATATTGGAGCCGATGAATTGCCTTACGGCCCCTGGAGAAAGTCTCCGAAATGTGAGCGCTATGTTGCTCAAAACGAAGCCATTCCTAGCCTAGAGGAGTTGTACAACTTCAACTTAAGACGCATCAATGAAATCATCACGAATGCAGGTGCTAAAATGGTGGGATGGGAAGACGCTCTTTTAGTTCATAGCGAAAACGAACAGTCTGAAATTAGCGTTAATGAAGCCCTACTCGATCTGAATTTCACTCCCTATGTTTGGAATAATAGTTGGGGTGGGGGTCGTGAAGATATGATTTACCGATTGGCAAACAAAGGATTTCAAGCCATTATGAGCAACTCTTCTGCATTTTATTTTGACATGGTCGATGATCGCGATTTTGAAAATACTGGAATGAGTTGGTCAGGTTACGTCAACTACAAAGACAGTTGGGGAACTGAACCCCTCAATGTTTTTGCGAATAAAGTTAAATTAGAGGCACTGGGTATTGATAAGGATTATGTGGCGGGCAAAGAAAAAATCAAGCCCGAAGCAGTAGCAAATTTCCTTGGGATTCAATCGCAATTGTGGACAGAAACCATCATTTCAGACGCCTTATTTGATCAAATGTTAATGCCCAATTTAATTGTCTTTGCGCAAAGAGCATGGGGTGCCAAAGAACCTTGGTTGGAACTGGAAACGGCACTTGAACAAAAACCACTACTGGAAAACGCGTGGAATAAATTTGCAAATACGATTGGACAGAGACAACTCTTGATGGTCAACCAGCTTTATGGAGGGCTGGCCCATGACCTCCCAAAACCGGGGGCTGTCATCAATGAAGGCAAACTCAAGGTAAGACAACAATTCCCCGGCTTGAACATTCATTACAGACTGGATGGAAAAGAACCCAATACTGAAGATCCCCTTTACACAGAAGCTGTAAAACTTCCAAAAACAGCTAAGGTTACCCTCAGAGTGTTTGACTCTAAAGGAAGAGGAGGTAAAAGCATTCAAATCAATTAAGAACTCATGGAAAACAAACGCTTGCTCTCATTGGATATTCTTCGAGGCTTGACCATCATCTTGATGATCATTGTAAACGATCCGGGATCATGGAATCACGTTTATGCTCCCCTACTCCATGCAGAGTGGAACGGAATTACCCCAACGGACTATGTGTTCCCCAGTTTTTTATTTATCGTAGGGGTTTCCGTAGTCCTTTCGATGAATAAGCAACTTCAAAATGGAAAAAGTCGTACCGATTTAGTTAAAAAAATCTTGTGGCGCGCATTGAAAATTTATGCTGTAGGGATTTTCCTTTGGCTCTGGCCAAGCTTCAACTTTGAAGGTATTCGTTGGGTCGGTGTTTTACCTCGAATTGCTTTTGTTTATTTGGGTTGCGCTTTGTTGTTTCTTTTCACCAGTAGAAAAACGCAAGCCTACCTTGGCATCAGCATACTTTTGGGCTATTGGCTTGTAATGGCCTACCTCCCTGTCCCTGGAATTGGAATTCCTGATTTGGACGTACCCGAAAAAAACTGGGCGCATTACATCGATCAGCTTTTCTTGCCCGGTAGGTTGTGGCAACAGACTTGGGATCCAGAAGGAATTTTGAGTACACTTCCTGCTCTAGTCAGTGGATTGATCGGTATGTGGGCAGGTTATCTTCTCATGCAAAAAGAGGATTTAAAGAATCGCCTCAATCAAGTATTTTTTTACGGCTTTGGATTGCTTTTACTAAGCGATCTGATGCAATGGTTTTTCCCTTTCAATAAAAACTTATGGAGTAGTTCTTTTACTCTATTCACAGGAGGAATTGGAATGCTAGCCTTGGCGAGTTTTAGCTACTTTTTTGATGTTAGACAAAACCGCTACCAATTTAAATTTGCACACGCATTTGGGGTCAATCCCATACTGGCGTATTCGCTATCTAGTTTATTAACCGTTGTTTTTTACAGTTCCAAATGGTGGGGAATATCCTTAAGCGCTTCATTTATGTCGCTTTGGGAACAACTAGGCTTACCCCTCAAGCTCGGCTCATTGATCTATGCGCTCTGCTATGTATTTATTATTTGGATTCCCATCCAAATCCTCTTCAAAAAGAAAATTTACATCAAATTGTAAAAAAAAATCGGCCCTGTTAAGGGCCGATCCAAACAAAAACAAATAATTGATTTGATTACCGGATTTTGATCAGCTTTTTGGGCTGTGGTTGCGCTTCTTCATGCTTAGGTAAAAGCACGTGAAGTACGCCTTCCTTGTAATTCGCATCAATTTTTGCGAGGTTAACACTATCGGGTAGTGTGAAACTGCGTCTAAAACCGCTGTAACTGAACTCACGACGTGTAAATTTTCCTTTTTCATCTAGTTTTTCTTCTTCTTGAGTAGAAGAAATCGAAAGAACTCCATCTTCTACTTCAATTTCAAAATCTCCTTTTTGCTTGCCAGGAGCAGCCAACTCAATTTCAAATTGGTTGTCCAACTCTTTGATGTTTACTGCAGGAACAGTAGATGAAATTGCAGGTACTTTAACGGTCCAGTCGTTGTTGATAAAATCATCAATTAACGAGGGAAAGAATGGGCTTTGTTTTCTTATTAAATTCATAATTTAAAGTTTTAAGGTTAACAATTTTTATTGTTTATCCATAAAACAAAAAAGATACCAAATTTAGTTTATGACATTTTGTCAGTAATAAAATGGAAATAAATGACAAAATGTCATTTATGCAATTGCTTCTTGGACTTTATCTGCGGCTTCTTGGAAAGCGGTTGCGGACAGTACGTTCAATCCTGAATTGTCAATAAGCTCTTTAGCAATGTCCGCATTGGTACCTTGCAAACGAACAATAATTGGCACTTGGATGGCATCCCCAAGGTTTTTGTAGGCATCCACAATACCCTGAGCCACTCGATCACAACGTACAATACCCCCAAAGATGTTGATTAGAATCGCCTTTACTTCGGGATCTTTTAAAATCAATCGGAAAGCCGTTTCCACACGTGCTGCATCTGCGGTACCCCCTACATCGAGGAAGTTCGCTGGATCGCCTCCTGCTTGCTTGATCAAGTCCATGGTAGCCATAGCCAGTCCAGCTCCGTTTACCATACAGCCAACATTTCCGTCCAAGTCCACGTAGTTTAGTCCTACTTCTCTGGCTTCAACTTCTACTGGATTTTCTTCGCTCAAATCGCGAAGTGCTTCCAATTCTTTATGACGGAACAAACCGTTATCGTCTAGGGTAACTTTAGCATCTACTGCGATGATTTTGTCATCTGATGTTTTCAAAACGGGATTGATTTCAAACAAGGAGGCATCGGATCCCATGTAAGCCTTGTAAAGTGCACTTACAAATTTGGTCATGTCCTTAAAAGCAGCGCCAGAAAGACCCAAATTGAAAGCGATTTTTCTTGCTTGGAAAGGCAGTAAACCTAAGGCTGGATCCACTTCTTCTGTAAAGATCAAGTGGGGAGTTGCTTCCGCTACGGCTTCAATATCCATTCCCCCTTCGGTAGAATACATGATCATGTTTTTCCCTGAAGCACGATTCAACAATACCGACATGTAATATTCACTCGGTTCTGAAGCCCCTGGGTAATACACATCCTCAGCAATCAAAACTTGATTGACTTTTTTACCCTCTGGTGGTGTCTGAGGAGTGATCAATTGCATGCCAATAATTTGATCGGCAAGGGTCTCTAATTCGCTTAGGTTTTTGGCAAGCTTTACACCTCCTCCTTTACCGCGTCCACCAGCGTGGATTTGAGCTTTGATTACGTGCCAATCGGTACCTGTAGTTTCTGTAAGTTGCTTTGCTGCAGCCACAGCCTCAGTAGCTGTCTTTGCCACAATCCCTCGTTGGATGGCTACCCCAAAACCAGCTAGCATCTCTTTTCCTTGATATTCGTGTAAATTCATAGTGCGTTCTAAAATCCAGAGCAAAAATAGCTAATCCCAAGCGTATTTAGAACCTCAAGGCTTAAAACTTTTTGTTACAAATAAAACAAATCGTTGTAATTTCATGTTGTTTCCCCATTTTCTTTGTACACATTGAATTTGATTCCTACTTTTGAAATCAATTACAAACACTATGACACATTCAGAATTAGCCCGTGTAGCAAAGCAATCCAACGGACCCGTGTATGTTTACGATGCCGCCAAAATACAATCGCAATATTATCGTCTTAAAAAAGCTTTTTCTGGAGTGAAAAAACTGAAGATCAACTACGCCTGTAAAGCGTTGTCTAACATTTCCATTTTAAAGTTGATGGAATCCATGGGCTCTGGACTGGATACCGTATCTTTTCAAGAAGTGCTTCTCGGGATCGAGGCAGGTTTTAAACCCGAAAACATCATTTTTACACCCAATGGGGTATCGCTTGAAGAAATTGAAACGGTTGCCAAAATGGGAGTTCAGATCAATATTGACAACCTCTCTATTTTAGAACAATTTGGCACAAAACACCCCAAAGTTCCTGTTTGTATTCGGATCAACCCCCACGTCATGGCAGGAGGAAATAGCAATATTTCTGTAGGACATATCGATTCTAAATTTGGGATTTCCATTCATCAAATTCCCCATGTATTGCGGATAGTGGAAAACACCAAAATGCACATCAACGGGGTGCATATGCATACAGGAAGTGATATTTTAGATATTGAAGTTTTTCTTCATGCCTCTGAAATACTATTTAATACAGCAATGCAGTTTAAAGATCTCTCTTTTATCGATTTTGGGAGTGGTTTTAAAGTTCCCTACCGTGAAGGAGATATCGAAACCAATATTGAAGAATTGGGTGAAAAGCTGACCCATCGCTTTGAAGCCTTTTGTAAAACCTACGGTAAAACACTAGAACTGGCTTTCGAACCTGGAAAGTTTTTGGTTAGTGAAGCAGGGTATTTTCTGTCCAAAGTCAATGCAGTTAAACAAACCACCTCAACTGTATTTGCTCAGGTAGATTCAGGTTTTAATCACCTGATCCGACCCATGCTTTACAATTCCTATCACGAGATCATCAACCTTACCAATTCCGAGGGAAGGGAGCGTTTTTACACTGTAGTGGGATACATCTGTGAGACGGATACTTTTGGAAGCAATCGTAAAATTGCTGAAATCTCAGAAGGTGATGTTTTGGCATTTAAAAATGCCGGTGCCTATTGCATGACCATGGCGAGTAATTACAATTCTCGATTTCGCCCTGCTGAAGTTTTATGGTACCAAGGAGAAGCACACCTGATTCGCAAAGAAGAAACCTTTGAAGATTTGATCCAAAATCAAATCTTAATTGATTTTAATGAAAAAGTAGAGGCTTAGTCCAAAGGGGCTAATCTTTCCAATGTGGTATTGTAAGTTGTAATAAATTCTTGGACTATGGTCTCTGCAGGAAGTAGGGATTCTATTTGTGCGGCTACTTGCCCAATTTCGAGCTCTCCTTCCACCAGGTCGCCTTCAAACATTCCTTTTTTGGCACGTCCCCTTCCAAGCACTTCTTTTAATTTTTCTGAACTGGCTCCCTCGGCATAAAGTTTTTTGATTTGGTCGTAAAAAGGATTTTTGAGCAATCGTACCGGGGTCAATTCTTTTAACGTCAATTCGGTGCTTCCTTGTTCTGCTTTCAACACTTCGGATTTAAAATGAGGATGGGAAGACGCTTCCGGTGTGGCTACAAAACGCGAACCCACTTGCACCCCATCAGCCCCCAAGGCCATAGCTGCCAGCATGGCGGGTCCCGAACCAATTCCACCTGCAGCTATCAAAGGGATGTTCAGGGCTTTTTTAACCAAAGGAATCAAAGTCAGGGTTGTTGTTTCTTCTCTTCCGTTGTGTCCTCCTGCCTCAAAACCTTCCGCAACAATAGCATCTACACCGCATGCCTGAGCTTTTAAAGCAAATTTTACGGAACTCACCACATGAACCACAGTACATCCGTGCGATTTCAAATGCGCTGTCCACAATTTAGGATTTCCCGCTGCGGTAAAAACAAGAGAGACTTTTTCTTCTACAATGACCTCCATCAGTTGATCGATATCAGGATAGAGTAAAGGCACATTAACTCCAAAGGGTTTGTCCGTTGCTTTTTTACATTTTTGTATGTGTTCGCGCAATACTTCTGGGTACATGGACCCCGCTCCTAGCAGACCCAGTCCTCCTGCATTGCTCACGGCAGAGGCCAACCGCCATCCACTTGCCCAAACCATCCCGGCTTGAATGATAGGATAACGGATTCCAAAAAGTTGCGTTATGGGATTTGCCATTAAAGAAACTGATCTACTTCGATGTAGGCATCAATGACAGCTTGTTCCCCTGCTTTGTCCGGGCGACTGTTGCCGTGTTCCATTCCTAAAATTCCGTCAAAATCACGAGAATGAATGTATTTAAACACATTGGAATAATTAATCTCTCCGGTGGTAGGTTCTTTCCTTCCTGGATTGTCACCAATCTGGAAATACGCAATTTCATCCCAACATTTTTCGATATTAGGAATCAGATTCCCTTCTTGAATTTGTTGGTGATAAATATCAAAAAGGATTTTACACGAAGGAGAGTCAACCGCTTTACAAACCTCATAGGCTTGGGGACTCTCGGCTAAAAATAAACCGGGATGATCTCGAAAATTCAACGGCTCTAATACCATTACAATACCGTGGGGTTCCAATAAGGCAGCAGCTTGTTTTAAACTTTCCACCACATGCGCAGTTTGATAGGCCATATTTTGACGTAGATCAACATGGCCAGGAACCACGGTCATCCATTTCGCATTAACGCGTTTGGCTACAGGAATGGCTTTTTTAATGTAGTTTAAAAACTCTTCCCGCATTGCTAAGTCGCCACTCGCTAAATTGGGTTTTTTCCAATAAATTTCATGCGCTACAAAAACCCCCATTCGCAGTCCGCGCTTGGACATGGTCTGAGCCATTTTTTCTTGTAAAGCGACCTCTCTATTTCGCATGCCGTTGTCCTCAAAAGCAGTAAAACCTTGATCGGCCATAAAATTGAGTTGATCAATGGGGTCATTCCCCGCATGATGTCGAAACATGCCTAAATGAGGGGCATAAGCCAAATTGTAGCTGTGTTTAGTCGAGCTCTTGGCTGCCGCAGGGACAGAAGCTCCTGAAAACAAGCCCAAACCACTCATTCCAGCAAGTTGGGTAAAATTTCTACGGTTCATATTAAATCATTTTTGTTTTTCCAGGTGTGGGAATCGGGTAATCGCCATTGGCATCAGGAAGTGTAGGAGGAGTAGAATTCCAGTTGACTTCTTCGGGCATTAAATGCAATTCCGAGTTGAGTGCTTCCTCAAAAGTAATTTTCTTACCCGTGTAGGTAGCCATACGTCCTAAAATAGCCGTCAAAGTACTTTTTGCTCCATTTTCAGCATCGGCAATGACTTCTCCATTACGGATCGAGGCAAACAATCGATCGTGTTCTACCTGGTATGGATTGGGATCTTCTCCCCATTTGTTGGGGTATTTGTAGGTGCTTTCTCCTGACAAATCAGAGATGACTCCTTTTCCAATTTCAACGCTTCCTTGCGTTCCTTGGAATACCTCATCTACCCGACTCATGGTTCCTGGAATGTGTCTGCACTGACTTGAAATTACGGCTCCATTAGCATAGGTAAACTCCACAAAATGATGGTCAAAAATTTCACCGTGGTCTTTTCCGTTACGCACTTGACGTCCACCCATACCCTGAGCGGATACAGGATAGTCTCCAATAAACCAATTGGCTACATCAATATTATGAATGTGTTGCTCCAAGATATGATCGCCACAAAGCCAATTAAAATAGTACCAATTACGCATTTGATATTCCAATTCTGTTTGTCCGGGTTTGCGTTTTTTTACCCAAACGCCTGCGTCATTCCAATACACTTGACCACTTCGGATTTGCCCGATGGCTCCTGAGTCAATCCGTTTTTTTAGATCGATGTATTTGGATTGGTAATGGCGTTGTAATCCAACCACCACATTCAATTTTTTTGCCTTAGCAATTTTAGCAGTTTCCAATACTTTTCGAATACCTACAGGATCTGTAGCAACAGGCTTTTCCATAAATACATGCTTGTCATTTGCTATGGCGTATTCAAAATGATACGGACGAAACCCGGGAGGAGTGGTCAAAATGACAACATCGGCCAGGTCAATGGCCTTTTTGTAGGCATCAAAGCCAACAAAACGGTTCTTTTCTTTTACATTGATTTTCTTCTCTCCGTCAAAATGATCTTGAATTCCTTTTAAACTTCTTTCGATACGATCGGCAAAAGCATCGGCCATAGCGACCAATTCTACATTTTCATCGGCCGTAAGGGCTTGAACCGCCGCACCTGATCCGCGTCCTCCACAACCCACTAAAGCTAGTTTTAGTTTTTGTTCCCCCTGAACACGTGCCATTCCTTCTACACCCATGGGCAAGGTAAACATCGCTCCTGTTGCTAGGGCAGTTTTCTGAACAAAGTTGCGTCTTGATTCACTTTTTTGATTTTTGTTTTTAGCTTTCATAATTTCTAGTTTATTGTGTTGATTCGTATTTCCAATATTTTTTCTGTTCCTCTATTGAGGGTGTTTTTAAGGGGCGTACCACCCGAAATCCAACAAAAGGAGCGTCGGTATGCCACCATTTGCTTTTAGGAATTTGTGGGTCTCTTTTTTTCCATTGTTTTGAAGAGGGTCTTCTTGCCGCAGAACGCAAACGCTTGGGAGCATCCATCCAAGAACCTCCTCGCACCGCCTTAGGATACACTTTTTCTCCCACTACTAAAGGGTTCGTTACCCCAGCGGTTCGTTTTCCGTAAACTGAAGGGACGTATTGATCTAAGGTCCATTCAGCCACATTGCCGTGCATGTCATACAACCCCCAAGGATTGGGTTTTTTAGTCCCCACTTTTTGATATTTATCTTGACTGTTTTCTTCATACCAAGCATAGTCTGTTAGTTGACTGGAATCCTCTCCGAAGCTGAAGGCAGTCTCTGTTCCAGCTCTACAGGCATATTCCCATTCCGCTTCTGTGGGCAAACGATAAAAATGCCCCGTCATGGCAGACAACCATTCACAAAATTTTACAGCGGCAAGTTGGGTCATGCAAATGGCGGGGAAATTATCTGTTCCCATTCCAAAACTCATTTCTACATAGGGCGTAGTAGCACCCGAAACAGCATCCGCCTCAATTTGAACTTCAGAATCAGACGTTTTAGGGACTTGCTTGCTGTCGATTTCTCGGCTAACAAAAAGATTGTACAAATCCCAAGTGATTTCAAATTGTCCCATCCAAAACCCATCTACGCGGACTTGATGCTGGGGGCCTTCATCACCGAAATGACCTACCTCAAATTTTGGACTGCCCATAGTAAAATTTCCTCCCGGAATAAATTGCATGGGAAGAAGGTATTCATTATCAGAGATTTGCTCAACATAATTTTCTTGCGCTGAAACAAAAAAAATACTGAATAAGAAGCCCCAGAAGGACGATTTGAATTTTAGTTTTACCAATGTACTAAGCGTTAATTTGAACTACAATTTAAAAAAGATCTGATTTTAAAGAATCAAATTTTCTTTTTTTTTAAAGATTCCTTATTCCAAATACAGTACCCTAAAGTTGTGTTTAGTTAATAATGAAAAAATCTAAACATATGGTTTTGTTTAACAAAAACACTTATTAACAGGCATTGAATTAAACAAAACATCTTAAACGAGGTTTTTTTTTACATATCTGTTAAAAACGATAAATCTTTTAGAAATTATTTATTATGTTTAAGAAATATTTAACAAATGGGAAGAAGATAATGCTGTTTTGATTTTAATGACCGATACCCATTTTTGAATTATTAAACTTAAACACAAAACAAAAAATGAAATTAAAAAAACAAAACCTTAACGCTAGAGGGTTTTTTATTTTGCTATTTGCTTTGGCATTTGGCACTGTTTACTCTCAGCAATCCATTTCGGGTTCTGTTTCTGATGAAACGGGTCCTTTACCAGGAGTTACTATCGTTGAAAAGGGAACTACAAATGGAACTACATCCGATTTTGACGGAAACTTTAGTATTTCTGTAACTGATGAAAATTCCATTCTTGTTGTTTCTTATCTTGGATTTGTAACACAAGAAATTGCTGCTAACTCAGATTCTTTTAATATTATTATGGCCTCTGGCTCTGATGAATTGGAAGAGGTTGTTGTTACGGGTTACGGAACACAACGTAAGGCTACCATTACAGGAGCAGTTGCAGCTATCAAAGGGGAAAGCATAGTTAAATCTCCAGCTGTCGATCTTTCTAACTCCTTATCAGGTAGGTTGCCTGGTCTTGTTGTTATTCAGGGATCTGGTGAGCCTGGATTCGATGGAGCTTCTATTAACATTCGTGGTATCAATACTCTAGGAAATTCAAGTCCTCTTGTCGTTATTGATGGTATTCCTGACAGAGATGGAGGAATCGGAAGGTTAAATCCTCAAGACGTTGAAAGTATTTCCGTCCTTAAAGATGCATCTTCTGCCATTTACGGAGCACGAGCAGCAAACGGGGTAATTCTTGTTACAACTCGAAGAGGAGAGTCCGGTAAAACTAAAATGGAATATTCGTTCAACACTGGATGGTCTGCACCTACAGTATTTCCTAAAATGTCGAGCTCTTATGAGTATGCGAATATTATGAACGAGCTTCCTATTTACAATAACATTCCAGTAAATGAGTGGGGTAATGCTTGGTCTAGCATGCAGTCTTCAGGAGTTTATGATTCTCCAACAGATGGAGTTTCATCTCTAAGTGCAAACTACAGTCCTGAAGCAGTTGCTGGCTACCTTAGCGGTAACGACCCATGGAGGTACCCAAATACCGATTGGTATGGAGATACTTTTAAAGATTGGGCACCACAACAAAGACACAATCTTTCACTTTCTGGTGGAACCGATAAAGTGCGCTATTTTACTTCATTGGGTTATGTTTTCCAAGATGCTATTTACGAACGTTCAGCTACTTACTACAACCAATACAACCTTCGTATGAATTTGGATGCAGAAGTAAACGATTACATCAGAATGAATGTAGGTTTAATGACACGTAGAGAAGATCGAAATGCACCAACCGTTGGAGCTGGAGCGATCTTTAGAATGTTACAGCGTGGTAGACCCACAGAAAATGCATTTTGGCCATCAGGTGAGCCAGGACCGGATATTGAAAACGGTGAAAATCCTGTGACTGTTACAACAGGAGACACCGGTTATCGAAAAAATCCAAAAGATTACATCCAAATCAACGGAGGGATGAACATTACCAACCCTTGGATTGATGGATTGGAGTTGATCATTAACGGTTCTGTTGACGTAAACAGAGAAACTGCAAAACTTTGGCAGACACCATGGAAACTTTACAGTTGGAATGGAGTTGATCAGAGTTCAGCAGGCTTAACTGCAAACGTGCGTTCTCCATTTACAGATGCACGATTAACAGAGTCTTCGAATTCTGTATTGAACACCAACCTTTCCGGTCAGTTAAAATACAACATTACCATCGGGGAAAATCATGACTTTGAACTTTTTGCCGGGGTTACCAGAGAACAATTTACTGGGTCTAACTTCTTTGCATTTAGAAGAAATTACATCTCCCCTGCTATTGACCAGTTGTTTGCTGGAGGTACTGCAGATCAAAATACGGGAGGATCAGCTTATGACAGAACACGTCTAGGATACTACGGTAGTTTAAAGTACAACTTCAAAGATACTTACCTTGTTGAATTACTGTTCAGACGTGACGGATCTTACATCTTCCCAGAAGTGGGCCGATACGGTAACTTCCCAGGAGTGTTAGTAGGTTGGAACATCGGAAATGAATCTTGGTTTGACGTCGAAGACATTTCTTATCTGAAATTAAGAGCTTCTTATGGTGAATTAGGAAACGATCAAGTATTCTACAACAACCAACTACAAGAATATGCTTTCTTGTCTACGTTCGGTTTTGGAGAATATCCAATCGACAGCAACGTTGTCAAAACTTTGTATGAAACTGTACTACCCAACCCAAACTTTACTTGGGAGGTTGCAAGAAACACGAACATTGGTTTGGATACCAAATTGTTTAATCGAGTGAACTTAACTCTTGAATGGTTTAACAACCAAAGAGATCGAATCTTGATTCAACAGCAAGGGAGTACTCCTGATTCTTCTGGAATTGCAAGCTTACTTCCTCCAACAAACTTTGGTAGTATGAGTAATACAGGTTACGAATTTTCAGTTTCTTACGACGGTGGAGATGCGAACTATTCTAATCCAGAAGCATTCCGCTACACAATTGGGGTAAATGGTGGATATTCAAGAAACCAAATTGACTTTATTGACGAAGTTTCTGGAGCTCCACAATACCAACTTCAAGAAGGTAAACCACTCGGCGCGTACTTATTGTACGAAACAGATGGGGTTTTCTACGACCAAAGTGAGATTGATGCCAACTCAATAGATTACAGCCAAGTTACTCCACAATTAAAGCCTGGAGATCTTCGATTGGTTGATTATGACGGTAACGGTGTAATTGATGGTGACGATCAGGTGCGCCAAGAAAAGAGTTTTACACCCACCTTACAATACGGTATTACTTTAGACATGAGTTACAAAAACTTTGATCTATCCTTACTATTCCAAGGATCCGCAGGTGGATTATCTTACCTTTTTAATGGTGAATTTGGAGATTGGGGTAACTTCTACAAATACCAACATGACAACCGTTGGAGTATCGATAATCCGAGTAGAGTGCATCCTAGATTGGCTTCGAGAGGAGACACTTGGTACACAGGTGGTGGGTATGGAAACAATACCTACAACTACGGTTCTACCGATTATTTAAGATTGAAAAATATTGAATTGGGGTACAATTTACCTCAGAGTGCTTTAGGACAACAAGGGTTTATTTCAAACCTACGTCTGTTTGCCAGTGGGTTAAACCTTTTAACTTTTACTGAGTTTGACATGACAGATCCTGAAGTAGCAAATAGAACATATCCACTTTCTAAAGTTTGGAATTTGGGTATTAGAGTGAACTTTTAGAATAATTAATAATTAACAAATGAGAACAATTAGTAAAATGAAAACAGTAATGGCAACAAGCTTAGTTGTGGTTTCAATACTATTCTACGCTTGCAATGATGATTTTTTGGATACGACGCCGTTGGATAAAATATCCAGTTCGGCGACATGGAGTGATGCGACGCTGTCTGAAGCGTTTGTTTTTAGTATTTATTCCTATCTGGGATACGGTGGATTTGAAGAACAAATGCAAGCCGTAATCACAGACGAAGCGCTATTTACCCACGCAGGGAGAAACATAAATACGTTTAATGAAGGATCTGAATCCCCTTCTAACTTGGCTTGGACTAGTGGAACATACTCTTGGAGAAATATGTACTCTGCGATACGTCAAGCAAACTTAGCACTCAGCAATTTACCTGAAGCTACGTTTGACAGTCAAACTATGAAGGATCAATTGATGGGAGAAGCTCACTTTTTACGAGCGTATTACTATCAGCAATTGATGAGATTCTACGGAGGAGTTCCTCTTATCGATAAACCTTACACACTTGAAGATGAACTTTCTATCGCTAGAAATACTTTTGAAGAAACAGTAAACTTTATTGTTGCTGATTTAGACAAAGCCGCTTCTTTATTGAATGGTAAATCTCTGGCTCAAGGTAGAGCGAGTAAGATCGCTGCAATGGCTTTAAAATCAAGAGTCCTTTTGTATGCGGCTAGTGATTTGCACGAGTCTTCTAAAGCACCTTCAGGTTATGGAACATCACTTCATGCATACAGTGGAGGTCAGCAAGCCCGTTGGCAAGCAGCTCAACAAGCTGCCAAAGCCGTATTGGATATGACTTCAGGTTACAAAACTGACTTGACTGCTCCAGTAGCATACGAGGAAGGTAAAGCAAATGCTTTAGCCATTGCAATGGGAGGTAAAAGTTCCGTTGCCGATGCAGCAGCAGCTTCGGAACTCATTTTTATGAGAACACTATCTTCAGATTACAAACCAGAAGATAACTGGCCTTTAGGTGGAACTCACTTTGGAGTGAATAACGGTCCTAACGGATACCACAACTGGAGTGGAAACCCTCCTATCCAGCAAATGGTTGATGACTATGAACTTATGGACGGTTCAAAGTTTGACTGGACAAATGCTACGCACAAGGCAGATCCTTATGCAAATCGTGATCCAAGATTCTACGTACATGTATTGTATGATGGTGCGAAGTGGAAGCCAAGACCATCTGATGTAGTTTCTATCGATCCTTATGATGAAATCCAAACAGGATATTACGATGACGGTAGCGGTGGACTTATTAACGGAGTGGATACTAGAGAATCTCCCATTGAAAACTGGAACGGAAGTAGAACTCACTACAATTTACGTAAGTGGATCGATCCAGACCCTTCAATCAAAGAGAATCTGACCAGCCACCAAGTTATTCCTTGGCCATTTATCAGATACGCTGAAGTTGTATTAAACTACGTTGAAGCAAGTATCAACCTTGGTCAAGAAGAAGAAGCTAGAAACTGGATGAATAAAACTCGTTTTAGAGTAGGTATGCCAGCAGTTACTGAAACAGGGGATGCGTTACTTGCGAAGTACATCAATGAAAGACGTGTTGAATTAGCCTTTGAAGAGCACCGTTATCACGATGCTAGAAGATGGTTAATCGCGTCAGAAACATTGGGTAGAGGCGTTAAAGTAATCAATATTACTGCCAAACTCAAAGCAGGTAAGAGCCCTCATGTTCCTTATCGTCACGACAAGTCAGTGTATGACTACACTTATGACGTACAGGGTGACACCTCAATTGAGAACAGAACTTGGAAAGACAAAATGTACTATCGTCCTATTGGAAGAGACGAAATGAACAAAAATGATCTTTTAGTTCAGAATCCAGGGTACTAAATAATTTTCAATTATTCATAACCATGAACATATCCTCTTGCAAAAGGGGATATGTTTTTTGGTTTAAAAAATATCCTAACAACTGCTAATAAAAAAACAAGCCCTTGATGATGTCGAAAGTAGGCTATGCAATTCTAACTTTAATCCTCCTTTTGGGGTGTAGCTCCGAAGCGGAATTTGGAACTCAATTTACAACGCTTCCTCCAGAGGAAACTAATATCTACTTTCAAAATAACCTTACTGAAGGACCCAACACCAACGTATTGCTTTATGAATACTTCTACAATGGTGGTGGTGTGGCCCTAGCCGACTTTAATGGCGACAAAAAACTTGATATCTACCTTACTTCCAATATGGAAGAAAACAAAATGTATCTCAATCGAGGAGACTTTGAGTTTGAAGATGTCAGTGAGATTTCTAAAACTCATGGAAGAAAGGGACCCTGGAAAACAGGGGTAACAGCCGTAGACATCAATGGAGATGAACGTATGGATCTCTACGTTTGTTATTCGGGTATGCTTAAAGAAGAACAACGAAAAAATCAACTTTTTCTCAATATGGGAAATAATGAAGAGGGTATTCCTCTTTTCTCTGAGGTTGCAGGTTTGTTTGGACTTAACAGCCCAGCTTACAGCAACCAAGGTTACTTTTTTGATTACGACCGCGACGGTGATTTGGATATGCTACTACTGAATCACAATCCGAAATCACTTCCTGTACTTGGAGTTCCAAAAACTAAAGTATTACTGAAAGAAGATCAGCCCATGACAGGTTTGCGCCTCTACGAACAAAAGGATCGGTACTTTTATGACATCACTCCAGAGACAAACATCAATGGTTCTAGCTTATCTTATGGTTTAGGAATTGCATTATCTGATTTTAACAACGACGGCTGGACGGATTTTTATGTGAGTAACGATTACACCATCCCAGATTATCTTTACATCAATAACAAACAAGGAAATTTTGACAACATGCTGGCTGAAAGTATCCCCCACACCAGTCATTTTTCCATGGGTAGTGATAGTGGGGACATCAACAATGACGGATGGATCGATCTGCTCACTCTTGACATGCTCCCAGAAGACAACAAAAGACAAAAGCTACTTCAAGCACCAGACAATTACAATCTCTTTAATCTTAATCTTAAAAGCGGATTCCATTACCAGTACATGCGGAATATGTTACAACTCAACAACGGAAATGGAACATTTAGTGAGGTAGGACAACAAATGGGGATCTCAAATACCGATTGGAGCTGGTCTGCCCTTTTCGCTGATTACAATAACGACGGCTGGCAGGATCTATTTGTAAGTAACGGTTACAAGAGAGACTACACCAATCGGGATTTTCTAAATTTTATGGAAACCTTTATTGGTGAAAAAAAATCCAATCTTAAAAGAGAGGATGTTTTAGAAATCATCAACAACATGCCTGCTTCAAATGTTTCAAACTACATTTATGAAAATCTAAATGGAAAACGATTTAAAAACGTAACTGAAGCTTGGGGACTTAAAGATTTCACCAATAGCAACGGCGCTGCCTACGGTGACCTAGACAATGACGGTGACTTGGATTTGGTGGTCAATAACATTAATGTTCCTGTTGGGATTTATCGAAACAATTCAAACGAAACCCATAATTACATTCAAATTCAACTTAAAGGAAACAAGAAAAACATCCAGTCACTAGGAACCAAAATCACAGTACACGCTGACGGATTTATGCAAACCAAAGAGCATTTTACTACTCGAGGATATCTTTCATCAGTGGGATCCCTATTACATTTTGGTCTGGGAAAAGTAAAGCAAATCGATTCTATTGAAGTGCAATGGCCGGACGGAAGTAGTTCTACAAAACGTAAGATTGCGGTCAATCAACAACTTCTGATCGATCAAAGCGAAATCAAGTCCAATGCAATACAAAAAGAAAACTCAAAAACTTGGTTTCTCCAACAGAAAAATAGCCTGGGTTATCGTCATCAAGTAAAAAACGTTTTAGATTTCGATCGTCAAAAACTTCTTCATTTTCAACCCTCCTACCAAGGTCCGCCATTAATTAAAGGAGATCTAAACGGTGATGGAAATGACGATTTGATCATTGGAGGAGGACAGGGACAGCCTACCCAAGTTTGGATACAAAATACTACAAAAGGCTTTTCTCAAAAGAAGATTCCTGCGTTTGAACAAAATCTTAACACAGTGGTAAGTGATCTTGCTCTAGTAGATTTGGATTCAGACGGTGATCTTGATTTATTTAGGGCAAATGCAGGTTACCACAATTTGAAAGACAATAGTAACGAATTGGTAGACCAAGTTTTTCTCAATAATGGAAAGGGAACCTTTAAGAGTAAACGACAAAAAACACCCTTTGCAGCAGAAGGAACCGCAGCAGTTGCTGTGAGCGATTTAAACAAAGACGGATACCCTGATATTTTTACAGCGGGGAGTATTGTACCTGGAAGTTATCCTAAGCGCTACGCTAACAAATTACTCATAAACGACGGTAAAGGAAACTTAACCCCAGATGAAACTCAACAAGAAATTTTGAACAATCTGGAAGGGATTATTCGAGATGCACTTTGGATGGATTTGGATCAGGACGGCGACGAAGACCTCATTGTGGTTGGAGAATGGATGCCCATCACGGTTTTTTTAAACAATAAAGGAAGTCTGGAAAAACAATCCAATTTCTTTTTGGACGACAAAACCAAGGAAGGATGGTGGAATACCTTGATTGCAACCGATTTGAACAACGATGGAAAACTTGATATTGTAGTGGGTAATGAAGGCATAAACAACGTATTTAATGCCACTACTACATCTCCCATTGAAATTCATTTCGATGATTTTGATCAAAACGGTTCTATTGACCCTTTGATATCCTATTACATTCAAGGGAAGCCTTATCCTTTAGCAACACGAGACGAACTGTTGGCACAATTGGTCAAACTGAAATCAACCTACCCTTCCTACCAATCCTATGCAGAAACAGACATGGATCAATTACTCAAAGAGCTTCAAACAACTCAAACACAAAAATGGAAAGCAAGTCAACTAGAGTCTCTAGTTTTGCTGACTTCAGAAGAAGGATATCACGTTAAAACACTACCTGATATTGCGCAATGGAGTCCGCTTAAAAGTATTATTCCTTTAGATTTAGACTCGGACGGAAATCAAGATTTATTACTTTTTGGAAATCGATCCAAAAATGCTTTAAAAATAGGACAAAACGATGCCAATTTCGGAACCCTGTTGTTTGGAAATGGGGATGGCACTTTCCGTGAAAGTAAAGCAGCAAAAACAGGACTAAGAGTACAGGGAGATGTCAGTGCTGTTGTAGCAATTGATTCCTTACTTTACATCGGTAAATCGGATGAAGCACTGAGTATTTACAAACGCAATTCCGATGAAAACTAAATTTATCATTTCCTATTTTTTAAAACTGGTTATGAGTCTGACCCTTGGATTCGTGCTTTTTAGTTGTGATTCATTGCCGGAAGAAATTCCAGAGCATGAGGTAGCCGCTCAATGGGCTGAAATGACATTATTTGTAACCAAAAATACTCCCGCAAACTCACCCACTTTCGCTTCTCGCTGTTTGGGATATTTGGGTCTAGCTCAATATGAAGCCGTAGTGCATGGTTCAGACACCCATCAATCGTTGGTTGGACAATTGTCTGAATTGGAAACACTGCCATTACCCAAAACGGACCATCCGTACAACTGGCTTATGGTGTTGAATAAATCTCAAAGTTTGTTACTGAAGTCTTTGTACGTTCAAACTTCCGATGAGAACAAGCTGAAAATTGATTCTTTAGAAAATCGAATTCATAAAATTTTAGAGAAATCAACCGATCGAAAAACAGCTTCACAATCTGTTCTTTTGGGTTCTCAACTTGCTGAGGCTCTTTTTGAATGGTCAAAAACGGATGGAGGCCACAGGGGGTATTTAAAAAATTTCGATCAAGATTTTAGCCGAGAACCCTTTCCTGGATCTTGGAAACCTCCGCTGTTTGCGCAGTCGTTCAGTCATAAACCACTGCATCCTTATTGGGGCGAAAACCGAACATTTGCACCTAGAAACACTTTATTAGAACTGCCTAAATACATTGCTTATGACCCAGAAAAAGGAAGCGATTATTACAATCAGTTTTTAGCCGTTTATCAAAAAGAAAAGGAGTTGACAATCGAGGAAAAGGAAGCAGCCATTTGGTGGAGTGACGATCCAGATGTTACTTTTAGTCCTGGGGGTCATTTGTATTACATTGCTAACTCATTGGTTCGAAGAGAGAAACCAAGTCTGATTGAAACCACTAAAACCTTTGCAATGGTGGGCATGTCTGTTGCTGATGCCTTTATTAAATGTTGGAAGTGGAAATATCATTTTTTTTCTGAACGACCCAATACTTTTGTGCCGCAGTTTATCGATCAAAAATGGGAGTCTTTTTGGCCAGATCCTCCCTTTCCTTCTTTCCCCTCAGGTCATGCAATTCAGGCAGCTGCTGCTGCAACCGCGCTATTGGATACTTTTGAAAATAAAACTCAATTTGTGGATAGTGCTCACGTAGGCAGAGAACGCGACCACGTTCGCAATGTTGAATTTAAAGCGCGATCTTATGAAAGTATTTGGGAAATTGCACAAGAAACCGCCGACTCTCGTTTTTATGGTGGTATTCACACACCACAAGACAATCAAGTTGGTTTGGAACAAGGGGCTGTGGTAGCAAAAAATATCATTGATCTTAATTGGAAAAAATAAAACCATGAGGAATCGATGTTTTGTGATTGTGACCCTACTCTGCCAGTTCATTCTTCAAGGGCAGCAATTTACTGATATTTCAGAGGAGGCGGGTATTCAACATTATTTTGAGGTTTTTGAAGGAATGTTTGGTGGTGGCATTGCGGTGCTGGATTTTAATAATGACGGTTATGAAGATCTTTACCTTACGGGAGGAATGCAAGAGGATCAGCTGTTATTAAATTTAAAAAATGGGACTTTTGAAAATGTATTCAAAAAAGCTAAACTGGACGCTGCTTTGAATTTTGTAACCCAAGGGGTAGCAACCGCTGATTTTAATCGAGACGGTTGGATGGATCTTTTCGTGACTACCATAACAACAAAGGATAAAAAAAAGACCATTCCAAGAGCACAAAATTTAATTTTTATCAACCAAGGAGACGGAACTTTTAAAGATGAAAGTAAGACATTTGGAATTCAAGATACAGAATCGTTTAGTACAGGAATTGCTATTGGAGATTTTAACCTCGACGGCTACCCAGACGTGTATGTAGGAAATTATTTTACGGATTACGATGGAGGTTTAAAAGAAATAAGTGATGCCACCATTGTAAATGCAGGAAGAACAGCCAAAGGGTATTTGTACGAAAACAGAGGAGGTAAAAAGTTGGTAGAGGTTTCCAAAAAATACGGTATTGATCACAGAGGATTTAGTTTTGGAGGAATTTTTACAGACTTTGACAATGACAACGATTTGGATTTAATGGTAAATAATGATTTTGGCTACAAGGCAAAGCCAAACTATTTGTTGGAAAATCTGTATCCAAAAAAAGAATTCAAGTATGTAGAAGCAGATTATGAAATGGATTTAAGAATTAATGCAATGGGGGGAGCCACGGCTGATATTAACGCAGACGGATTCTTGGATTATTTTATCAGCAACATCCGATTCAATCGTTTCATGATTCAAAATCCAGATAAAAAAATATTTGAAGATCAAGCAGAGGCTCTAGGCACCCAACTGTTTACCATTAGTTGGGGTACCAATTTTAATGATTTCGATCACGATGGAGACATTGATTTATTTGTTGCTAACGGCGATTTGAATCCGAACTGCGTACCCATGTACAATTTTTACTTTGAAAATAAAGAAGGGCAATTTTATGAGCACAGCTCAAAATTCGGGCTTAAAGATTATGGTATTGGTAGAGGATCGGCACTGTTTGATCTCGAAAATGATGGCGATATGGATTTGATCATGGTAGCACAAAAACCAACTATGGAATACGGTCCCCCGTCCATAACAAGGCTGTACCGCAACGATATTGCAGCGGGGAATTACTTGCAGGTGAAACTCAAAGGAAATGCCTCTACCCTATCCGCACTTGGTGCAAGGATTCAGGTTTTTTCTGATTCCTTATTTTTAAATCAAGAGATTGATGGAGGCAATACAAGTCATTTGTCACACAACAGTACACTGGCTCATTTTGGATTAGGAAATCGTAAAAAAATCGATTCTTTACAAGTCATTTGGCCCGGAGGAGCAATGACAAAAATGAAAGAAATTCAAACCAATCAAAGAATTTTTATTGAGGAAACACAACCCTTTAAGGAAAAAAAATCGTTGATGGTTTGGATTATTTTACCCCTAATCGCATTCGGAGTATTCCTTATCTTAAGATCTAAAAAATAAAAGCTCCAAATTTAATTGTATATTTAAGGGTTATTGATGCAAATGATTATGAAGATGTTGAGAAGAATAATGCTTTTAGCCCCATTAATTTTATTCAATTATTGCCAATCGGATACCGATACCGCTGAACTTTTTTTCAAACTAAATACAGAAATTTATCCTCAAGAAGGGGGAAATATTTCGCTGGATCAGGGAATTTACAAATTCAATTCTGTACGTACCATTCATGCCAAGCCCAATGACGGATGGGTCTTTGATCGTTGGGAAGGGATCATCAGTGGCTCGAGTAATCCAACAGACATAATTTTTTACGGTGACCATGACATCCGTGCAGTTTTTGTCAAAGACACCTTTACTGTTCGAACTCTAGCAGGTGGAAAAGGAAAAGGATATGGAATCGATCAATTTAATTATCCAACAGGCATTGCCTTTGACCACGAAGAAAGCCTCTATGTCAGTGATATGCACAACCATCGAATTCAAAAATGGGTCAAAGGAGCAACCTATGGCATTACAGTCGCTGGAGGAAATGATTATGGATCGAACTCCAATCAACTTAACGAACCTGGGAAAATAGCTATTGATGCACTGGGTACTTTGTACATTGCTGACACGGAAAACCACAGAATTCAAAAGTGGTATCAAGGGGCTAAAGAAGGCGAAACTGTTGCTGGAGGCAATGGTCCTGGAAACGAACTAAATCAGCTGGATACCCCTTACGGCATTGCCTTAGACAATGACGGCTATCTCTACGTTTCTGAGATAGATAACCACAGAGTGGTACGATGGGATCCTAAAGCCGAAAAAGGGGTTGTAGTTGCTGGTGGAAACGGAAGAGGAAATAAAGCCAATCAATTGTCCTATCCTATGGGTATTGTACTGGATAAAAATAAGAATCTCTATGTGGCAGATACTTACAACCACCGAGTTCAGATGTGGACGCCTGGAGCTTCTGAGGGAATTACGATTTTATCAGCAGATGCCCTGGAGTTTGAAAGCTTCAACTATTTTACAGGCATAAGTGTTGACGAAAAAAATAGGCTTTACCTTTCTGACTACCAAAAAAGACAAGTCGTTGAATTCGATTTAGCATCTAAAGCTGTCAAAATTGTGGCAGGAGGAAATGAAGATGGCGCAGGCCCGAATCAATTTTCTCATCCGTTCCAGATCATCTCCAAAACCGATGATTTTATTTTAGTTGCAGATGCAAAAAATAACCGAATTCAAAAATGGAAACTTGAAAACTAAAACAATTTGAAAAATTTTGTACCCCTTCGCTCTCAAATCAACCTTTTTAAATTATTCAATATTTATATTTTTAAATAGCTTTCTTTTTTCTTCTGCTCAGGAACATTTCATGCATACCAATCGTTTAAATATTGAAACCAGTGCCTACCTCATTCAACACGCAAAAAACCCAATACATTGGCAACGCTGGGAAAAAGAACTTTATCAAAAATTTAACCTTGATGAAAAATTAATTGTAGTCAGTATCGGCTATTCCAGTTGTCATTGGTGTCATGTAATGGAAAAAGAAACATTCGAAGATGAAGAAGTGGCAGCCTACATGAATACTAACTTTATTAGTATCAAAGTAGATCGAGAAGAAAATCCAGAGATTGACCAAATTTACATGACCGCAACCCAGATGATGACAGGCCGCGGAGGGTGGCCTTTGAATGTGGTTTGTTTACCCGACGGAAGACCTGTTTACGGTGGAACCTATCACACCAAAGAACAATGGCTAGAAGTATTGGGAAAAATTCAAAAGTTGTATGAAAACGACAAAAAACAACTCTATGCTTTTGCTGATAAAGTAGAAAGTGGAATACAAGAAGTCAATCGATTTGAATATTCCCGAGAAGTACCTCCTTTTGAACCAAAGCTTTTACAAAATGAAATGGCTAATTGGTCTCGTAACTGGGATTCGGTTTACGGAGGCGAAAAACAAAAGCAAAAATTCATTACTCCAGTAAAGTTCAATTACATACAGCAGTACCAATATTTAAGTCAAGATGCTAAAATCAGCACCTATTTTGAGAAAACCCTTGAAACTATTGCTAACAGTGGTATCGTTGATCACTTAGAGGGTGGATTTTATCGCTACACGGTTGATCCTCAATGGAAAATCCCTCATTTTGAAAAAATGCTGTACGACAATGCTCAGCTTCTTAGCCTGTACTCTAACGCTTTTAAACAATTTAAAAGTCCCCTTTTTAAAGTGACTGTTTACAATACTTTTGATTTTCTTCAAAAACGAATGAAAAATCATGAAGGGGGATTCTACTCCGCCATTGATGCGGACAACAACCAAGGCGAAGGACGTTACTATGTGTTTGATTCACAAGAAATTAAAAAGATTGCAGGAAAAGAATTATCCCTTTTACAAGAATACTACCAGATAGATCTTGACAAACCTTTTGAGGATTCGTTTTACCATTTGAGAAAAGTGAATCATATTGATCCATTGCTTAAAAAATACCAACTCACAAAAAAGGAACTGATTCAAAAAAAGGGATCCTGGGAAAAACAATTTGAATCCATCAAACAAAACAGAGAGTTTCCTTTAGTCGATAATAAGATCATTACTTCCTGGAATGCTCAAATGGTGTCAGGACTAATTAGTGCCTACGAAGCCTTTACAGACAATAGCTACCTTGATCAGGCAAAACAGACTTACACATTTATCCAAGATCATCTAATTGTAAAGGGGAAACTGATGCATACGTATCAAGCCAATAAAGCAAAAATGGAAGCCAACTTAGAAGATTATGCTTTTACCATTAAGGCTGCTCTGGATTTGTACAAAAATACGGGTACTATTGATTATTTGACTCAGGCCCACAAACTCACAAAACAGAGTATTGAAAAATTTAAAAACAATGAAAATCCTTTTTTTACATTTACCGAAAATCCTGTACTGTTTTCGGATATCATCTCTCTTGACGATAATGTAATTCCTTCTGCCAACGCCTTAATGGCTGAAAATTTATGGACTTTAGGATACCTATTGGAAAATGAAGAATACAATACCAAAGTTCAAAAAATGCTCGACGGAATTGCCTCCTTTTTCAGTCAAGGAAGAAGCAGTGATTACAGCCAGTGGGCTCAGCTAATAGCCAAAAAAGCCTATTCCTTTAAAGAAGTGGTTATTGTAGGTCCTCAAGCACAAAAAAGAAATCAGGAATTCCAACAATACTACCTTCCCAATGTTCTTTTTCAAATTAGTGAGCAAGCAAGTGAATTACCCCTGTTAAAAGATCGCTTTATGAATCAAGAAACTTGGATCTATGTTTGTGAGGGAAAAGTCTGCTTACGACCAGTTAAAACGGTTGCTGAAGCATTGAATCAGCTTAAAAACTAGTTAATAACTCCAGACCCCAATAATTCATTTTCTAAGTACCAAGCTACAAACTGACCTGAAGTAATAGAAGATTGTGGGGTTTCAAACAAAACATACATTCCTTCTTCAGTCTGGTAAAGGGTTGCTTTTTGTAAGGGTTGACGGTAACGAATACGGGCTAAAACCTCCAAAGTTTCTCCATTTGATATCCTTAAATCGTTTCTTACCCAGTGAATTTCATCCGTGTTGATTTTGAGTGCTTCTCGGTACAAGCCTGGATGTTGTTTTCCTTGACCTACAAATATTGTATTACTCTCTACGTCGGTATCAATCACAAATAATGGCTCAACCATTCCTCCTACTCTCAATCCTTTTCTTTGACCCACCGTAAAAAAATGAGCCCCATCATGTTCTCCAACCAGAGTGCCATCTTCTTTAGAATAGTGTAATTTATTTGACTGTGATTGAAGAGTTTTAGTGACTTTTTGAAAACTCTGATAACTTTCAAAATCAGAAGGAATTTCAATAATTTCTCCTTTTTTGGGTTTGAGTTGTTGTTGTAAAAAGTCGGGTAAACTTACTTTTCCAATAAAACAAAGTCCTTGGGAGTCTTTCTTATCTGCAGTAACTAAATTTTGAGTTGCTGCAATTTCTCGAACATCAGCTTTCTGAAGATGTCCAATGGGAAAAAGCACTTTAGATAGTTGTTCTTGAGTCAATTGGCACAAAAAGTAAGACTGATCTTTATTGGTATCTGCACCTGCTAGCAATTGATGGACTTCATTCCCCTTAGCATCCGTAAAATGACTTTTTTGACAGTAATGTCCAGTGGCAACATAGTCTGCACCAAGTGAAAGTGCGATTTTTAAAAACACATCAAACTTGATTTCCCTGTTGCACAATACATCGGGATTTGGAGTTCTTCCTTTGGCGTACTCATCAAACATGTAATCTACAATACGCTCTTTGTACTCTTTACTTAAATCAACTGTTTGAAAAGGGATTCCTAGCTTTTCAGCAACCAACATAGCATCATTGCTATCTTCTAGCCAGGGACATTCGTTGGAGAGGGTTACAGATTCATCGTGCCAGTTTTTCATAAACAAACCAATCACCTCATAACCTGCCTGTTTTAACAAATAAGCCGTCACGCTAGAGTCAACTCCTCCAGAAAGTCCTACAACTACCCGTTTGGTTTTCATTTTGCAAAGATACGCAGTCTGTTGGAATTATTTTTTACGTCCTTTTCCAGCATTCTTTTGTTTTTCAGCCTCCTCCATTGCTTTTTGAAGTCGAGCAGAAAATCCTCCTGCCTTTTTGGGTTTCTTTTTGTTCTCCTCAATTTTTGCGTGGATTTTAGTATCATCAATAATGTAGTTTTTGATAACCAACATTAAAAAGATCGTCAAGAGATTGGAAACAAAATAATACAAACTCAAACCACTCGCATAGTTATTAAAGAAGAATAACATCATTAGAGGCATTAGGTAAATGATGATCTTCATATTGGGCATACCCGGTTGTTGTGGCATGGGCTGCTGACCCGTAGTCATACGTGTGTAAAAGAAAATAGCAACAGAAGCTAAGATGGGAAATAGACTGATGTGGTCTCCATAGAAAGGAATATTAAAGCCCAAATCCAGTATGGAATCATATGACGATAAATCATCTGCCCATAAAAAAGATTTGTCCCGTAAAACAAAAGCTACTGGAAAGAATGAAAATAAAGCATAAAAAACAGGAAGCTGCAACAAAGCGGGTACACAGCCTGACATAGGGTTGGCCCCTGCTCTTGAATACAAGCTCATGGTTTCTTGCTGACGTTTTACTGCATCGTCTTTGTATTTGTCATTGATTACCTCAATATCTGGTCGTAAAACCTTCATTTTAATTTGTGAAACGTAGGACTTGTAGGTCACTGGCGACATTGCCAAACGGACAATGATTGTCATCACTATGATGGCAATACCGTAAGAAAGGAAAGAGGATAAAAATTCAAAAAGAGGTAAAAAAATCACTCGGTTAATCCAACCAAAAATCCCCCATCCCATAGGAATTGAAGTTTCTAAATCACCTTCCAATTGTTTAAGTGTTTTGTAATCCGTAGGTCCGTAATAAAATTTCAAATTCGTGTTGAGATCCCCTCCTGAATTTAAAGCGTAGGTGGTACTAAACGTTTTAGTGAATTTTTCGTTTAATGCGGCTTCGCTAGAACGATCAGATGAAGTTATTTTGGCCTCAGCAATGGGTGAATCAGGAATTAATATTGCGCTAAAAAAATGTTGACGATACGAAATCCATCGAATCCCTTGGCGGGTTTCTTCATCATTTCCATTCAACGAAAGATAATCTACTCGATCTTCTTCATATCCAAAAGTAAATTCAGTGTAACGGTTTTCATAATCAATACTTCTAGAATTTCGGAAAGCATCTGTTTTCCAAGTCACCTTAGGTGCAAGAGCGGTGTTCAATAATGAGCTCATACCAACTGTTTTTACTGAAAAAGAAAACAGATGACCCTTTTTAGGAAAATTGTACAAAAAAGAGAGGTATTGTTGTGCATTTAATGCAGCTTTCATTTCAACCTGAATGGCCTCTGCGCCGTCTCTAGTTACGGCAGTGAAATACATATCTCTAGTATTCAAAACTCGTCCATCTAACGTGGCTAACTCAATATTAAAATCAGTATTGCCTTCGCTAATCAGAGGAAGTGGAGCATCCTCATAATTTTCGTAGCTATTGAGTGTCAACTTCGAAATCTGTCCTCCTTTAGGATTCATTTCTAAAGTCATTTGATCCGTCTCAATATTCAACATAGATTGACTAGAAGCCGCAAAAAGACTTCCCAAGTCTCCATAGGCAGCTACTTTTTGAATCTGGATCAGAGAATCGTTTTGAATTGGATCGGATTGCAACTCAGTGTTTTGAGGAACTACTTGTTCCGTTTTCACACTTTCTGAATTTGCATCTTCTTCCGCTGGTCCATTGCGGTAAAGCATCCAAGTCAGGATCAAGGCGATAAGAATGAATCCAATAAATTGGTAAGGATCGAATTTTTTTTCTTCCATAGTTTTTTTCTTACTTATTCTTTTGCTTTTTGTGCCAGACTAGCTTGCACAAAGGCAACAAATAATGGGTGAGGGTTTGAAACCGTACTTTTGTATTCTGGATGGAATTGAACTCCTACAAACCAAGGATGGTTGTTGTACTCTATGATTTCAACCAAACCTGTTTCAGGATTTGTTCCAGCCACGATAAATTGATCATCAAAAATCTGATCCAAATAATCGTTGTTAAATTCATAACGATGACGGTGGCGTTCCGATATTTTTTTTGTTTGGTAAGCCTCAGCAGCCTTAGAATTTGGGGTTAATTCACAATCCCAAGAACCAAGACGCATAGTACCTCCTTTGTCAATAATACTTTTCTGAGATTCCATCAAATCAATAACCGCTTCTTGACAGTCAGCTTGCATTTCAGTGGAATTGGCAAGAGACAACCCTACCTGGTTTCTTGCATACTCGATAACAGCCATCTGCATCCCTAAACAAATACCAAAAAAAGGCAGCTGATTGGCTCGGGCATAAGCAATGGCACTGATCTTACCTTCAATTCCGCGTTCACCAAATCCAGGCGCTACAATCATCCCGTGAAGTTGTTCTAATTTTTCAGCAACACTACCTTCTTCCAAATGTTCAGAGTGAATACTCACCACCTCAATTTCAGTTTCATTCACAGCACCTGCATGTATGAGTGACTCTAAAATGGATTTGTAAGAATCTTGAAGTTCAACGTACTTTCCAACCAAACCAATTTTTAAGGTATGCTTTGGATTTTTAAACTTTTCTAAAAAAACATTCCAAGACTTAAGATCTAAAGCTTTTTTTGGAACCAATTGAAGCTTTTCCAAAACAACCTTATCCAAACCTTCGTCTAGCATTTTTAAGGGTACATCATAAATCGTTTCTACATCAATAGACTGAATAATAGCCTCTCTTTTTACATTACAAAAAAGCGCTAATTTTTCTTTGAGATCGCTCGATAGTTCGTGTTCTGTTCTACATACAATGATATCAGCTGAAATCCCACTTTCCATTAATGTTTTTACAGAGTGTTGTGTCGGTTTGGTTTTTAATTCACCTGCTGCTGCCAGAAAAGGAATCAAGGTAAGGTGAATTACCAGTGCGTTTTCTTTTCCCAAATCCCAAATTAACTGTCGAACAGACTCTATGTAGGGTAAGGACTCAATATCCCCTACAGTCCCTCCTATTTCCGTAATGACAATATCATATTCTCCTGTTTCACCGAGCAACTGCATACGCTTTTTGATCTCATTGGTGATGTGAGGAATCACTTGTACCGTTTTCCCTAAAAATTCCCCTTGCCGTTCTTTTTCAATAACACTTTGGTAAACCCTACCCGTGGTTACATTATTTGCTTGTGAGGTTTTTACATTTAAAAAGCGCTCGTAATGTCCCAGATCCAAATCTGTTTCAGCACCATCATCAGTTACAAAGCATTCCCCGTGTTCGTATGGGTTTAAGGTACCTGGGTCTACATTGATGTAAGGATCAAATTTTTGAATAGTGACTTTAAAGTCTTGTGCTTGAAGTAATTTTGCTAAAGAGGCTGCAATGATTCCCTTTCCTAATGAAGAAGTTACTCCCCCTGTAACAAAAATATATTTGGTGTTGGACATCCGGTTGATTTAGTTCGCGCTTACCGGACTCAAATTTACAAAATCAATGGGAAATTCTAGGTTTCTCATGTTATTCTTTTATTTCAAAAATTTCATATCCTCGGTGCTGAAGAAGAAAAAGTGCAGCATTGAGGAATGATCCGTTTGTTTCAGGACGATAAAAAAAGCGATTGGAACGGTATTGAGTTTCTCCCAATGTCAAGGAGTTTTCGATTCCACTAGCCACTGCGGTTCGAAGTACTAAATCCATTACCAAATCGTATCCTCGAATGGATTCCTTATTTGGAGGCTTCCCAAAACGACTTTCATAAGATTGAATGAAAGCTAAATTTGCGGTGTAGTCTAGTGGCTTGAAGCCTACTGAATAGGTAAATTGAATTCCTCCTAAAACTTTACGTGACAAATTTTCATTATTGTAAACATTACTTCGGTAGGTAGTGAAAACCTGAACGTCTCGTTCTCCTGAATTTTGAGCATTAAACTGTGAAAGTGCGTTGGCAATCAGCGGAAAGGATTGTGTTTCAAGAATGACTTTGTTGGGAAGTGAGTCTATGAGCAAAGAATCCGCCAATTCGGGTAAAATGTAATCTCCTTTTTCTGGACGCAAGGTGATCGCCCAAGGAAATTTGTCTTTCAATTTTCTTTCAATCATCCGATTCATAGAATCTGCCACAATAACTACGTGATGGGTGGTGTCAATTGTTTTTTCAAGAAAGGAAAACATCTTGGATCTAAAATCATCGACTTGAGTGACCGATTGATACACATTTTTTCGAAATACCACGGGGTTAGATGACAATGGAGCTATCTTGGGTATTTCTTCCAATACTTTCTTATTGGAAACATAATCAAAGTTATTTGTAATAAGAGGGCCCACTACAAAGTCAGGTTTTTCAGTGGAGAGAGAGTCAACAATTTCATCCAGCCTGGAGTAACGATTCTCGGTATCATAAGTATTGAGATGTACTGATAGTCCTCCTTTATTCGCCTGCTCTACTGCAAAAATTACTCCTGTGTAAAAATCTAGAGATAAAGTATGGAGGTTTCTTGTTTGCAAGAGTCTTTTAGTATCCTCTAAAGAATCAAATTCAATCTCATTTGCTTTAAATGGAAGCAAAAGAGCGAGTTTAATTTCATTCTTTTGAAAGGTTGAATCTGCTAAATTTACACGTTCCACCAATAGATCATTCTCTATTTTCAGATCACCACTTTGAGCTCCTGGTATTTTCAAAACCATTCCAGCAATAAGTCCCGTTTCTTTCAAATTTGGATTCAGTGAGTCTAAAGTTGCTTGATTGACTCCTAATTTTTTTTCGATACGATAAAATCCTTCCTTTGGAAGAACTTTGTAATAATTGTACAGGGAATCTTTTTCAGGTATGAATTGCGGTTCAAAGGTCAAAGGAATTCTTACTTCTTGCCCTATTTTTAAACCTTCTTTGATCTGAGGATTAAGAGAATCTAAAATTTCAATAGTCGTTTTGTACTGATAAGCTAAACGCCATTTTGTTTCCTTGGGAGCAACTACATGAAATGTGAAATCTGAATCAACTTCTTGGGTTTCGATGGTTTTTTCAAGGGTAGCTTCCTGTTTTAGTTCAAAAACTGGAATCCGTAAATTCATTCTTCGTCTTAAACCAAGTTTTTCAACAGATGGATTGTATTCGAGAAGCTGATTTTGATTAATTCCATACTGCTCGAGTAAACTCTCGACCGTATCTCCACGTTTGACTTTGTGAGTAATAAAGGAATCTGGGATTTGGGCAAAAGACCAAAAGCCACTGAGCATAAAAAAACAAAGAATAAAAAAAGATCGAAACGGTATCATAAATATGGCTTTATCAAAAACTATTCCCATTCAATGGTGGCAGGCGGTTTAGAACTGATATCATAAACCACACGATTGACCCCTTTGACATTATTGATAATCTCATTAGACATTTTTTGTAGGAATGCATAAGGCAAATCAACCCAGTCAGCCGTCATCCCGTCAGTAGACTGAACAGCTCGAAGAGCAACACAGTTTTCATAGGTTCGTTCGTCTCCCATTACGCCTACACTATTGATGGGTAAAAACATAGCACCTGCTTGCCAGATTTGATCGTAAAGATCCCATTTTTTTAATCCTTGAATAAAGATTGCATCCACTTCTTGAAGCATCCGAACTTTTTCTCGTGTAATTTCTCCTAAAATCCGAATGGCTAATCCTGGACCGGGAAAAGGATGTCTTCCCAAAAGCGAAGCCTCCATCCCCATGCTCTTCCCTACCCGTCTAACCTCATCTTTAAATAACATCCGAAGGGGCTCTACTAAATCCAATTTCATAAAATCGGGCAATCCTCCTACATTGTGATGCGATTTAATAGTTGCTGAAGGACCATTTACGGAAATGGATTCAATAACATCAGGATAAATTGTTCCTTGACCCAACCAACGTACCCCATCGACAAGGTGCGATTCTGCATCAAAAACGTCAATAAAAGTTTTCCCTATGATCTTTCGTTTGGTTTCAGGGTCAGAAACACCCTCCAAAGCATCTAAAAATTGATCAGAAGCATCTACTCCTTTGATATTCAAACCCATCCCTTTGTATTGCTCAAGAACTTCATCAAACTCATTTTTTCGCAGCAGACCGTTATTGACAAAAATGCAATTGAGTTGCTTCCCGATAGCCTTGTGAAGCAGCATGGCGGCAACTGAAGAATCAACACCTCCTGATAATCCAAGAATCACTTGATCTTTTCCAACTTTTTCTTTAAGGTCAGCTAGTGTCATGTCCACAAAAGAGTCTGGTGTCCAGTCTTGTTTCACTCCAGCGATCCCTACCAAGAAGTTTTCCAAAACTTGTTTTCCGTCTGTAGAATGGTAAACCTCCGGATGAAATTGAATGGCATAGGTAGGTTCACCTTTGATTTTGTAGGCTGCATTTTCTACATCAGACGTACTGGCCAATCGTTCTGCTTGTTCAGGAAGATTCAAGATGGTGTCCGCATGACTCATCCAAACTTGACTGCCTGTTGCTACACCTTTAAAAAAAGGGTCTTCTGAATTTACGTAAGACAAATTGGCTCTACCGTACTCTCTTTTGTTTGAAGGACTTACTTGCCCTCCAAAGAAATGCGCCAAATATTGCGCACCATAACAAACGCCCAATAGAGGTAATTTTCCTTTAATAGCATCTAATTCGGGATGTGGTGCGTCTTCTGCTCTGACCGAAAAAGGAGAACCAGATAAAATGACCGCTTTAAATTCAGAACTATTTTTAGGTGGATTGTTGTAAGGATGGATTTCACAATAAATAAACAGCTCGCGAACCCTACGGGCTATCAATTGAGTGTACTGTGATCCAAAGTCGAGTATGAGAACTTTTTCTTGCATGGGCAAAAATACGATTAAATCCTTGCTGTAAAAATACCCATGGCAAATTATTTAACATCCTGTTGTTAATATTCAAGCAAGAGGAAATCGGGGTTTAACGGATCTAGATTTTCAATCAAAAAAGGAAGAAAATGCATTCCAAGATCCACAAAAAAACTAGAAAAATTAAGACTTCTTTCTTGAAGACTGTCGTTTGGAAAAAGCGTTTCGTGTAAAATCAATAATCGATCTACCTCATCTTTAAAAACTCGCTTTTGAGCTTTTAATAATCGTTTTTCCAAATGGTCTATTCCTTTAAATTGTTTGGCCTGTTGGGCAGCCACAGCCCCTCCAAAAGAAGCGTCCGTCTGAGAAACTAAATCGTGTAGTGAATCAAATTGCTTTTTTAATTGCTCTTTTAAGGGAGAAAGATCCAAATTGATGCTACTCATTTGTTTTACTTTTTCATTGAGTAACGTATTGCGATCTAAAAATAAATCTTGAGGTTTTAAGTTAAGTTTAGAAATTTTCTTCCCTAATTTCTCAGAATACAATAAGGCAGAATTTCTCAACAACAGCATGGGAAAGGGAATGTTGAAGTGAGCAAACGTGGAATTCAATTGAAACCAATACGCCAATTCACCTCCCCCACCGATGTAACAAAGGTTTGGCAAAATGCACTCTTGGTACACTGGACGGAGTATGACGTTTGGTGAAAATTTCTCTGGTTGCTTGTCCAACAACTTTAAAATCTCCTGTGCTGAAAACGATTGTTCGGTTCCGTTTAAATGGTATCGATTGTCTATTTTCTCAATGCGATACCTACCCTTTGGAGTTAAAAAAAACAGATTGATTTCTCTGGGATTGACTTGAGGTGAATACTCCGATCCCATATTTTGCTTCAACTTTTCAACCTGAAGATTTACCGCCTTAAATGAGGGACTTGAGGTTAACTCCTCTTTAAGAATGGGTTTAAAAAGTGCTTTTAATTCAGGAACTTGAGGCTCTAAAACAACCAATCCATAAGTTCCAAAAAGAATATTAACCAGTCGAAGTGTTGCCTCAGAAAGTGTCTTAGACGAACGGTACGAATCTCTGATCCATTCTTTCAATATCATTGAATTACTACTTTCACCCAAATGCTGTTCAAAAACATCCAAGGCAGACATTAAATTTTCCAAGGACATTTCACCAACCGCACCTGCTGCTTCACCTGGCCAGCGAATGTTTTTGTCATGGTAGCGAAACGAACTAATTTCTTCAAAATCATGATCTTCGCTTGCCATCCAATACAGGGGAACAAAATTAAATTTAGGATACTCTTTTTTCAAGCTTTTACAAAGATTGATAACGCTTATGATCTTGTAAAGAAAATAAAGGGGACCGGTCATTAAACTCAACTGGTGTCCGGTAGTTATCGTAAAAGTATGCTCTTTTTCTAGAAGATTTATGTTTTTACTGACCTGGTCTGTATGGGGTATGGAGCTGTATTGTTTCTTTAAAGCGCTCGTCAAAACTTGACGGTTAGAAAAGGAGTACTGTTCTTTTTTTAATGCAATTTGATCTTTAAAATTCTCAATTGAAGGGTATGCGTCATAAAAAGGCTGTAGCTCTTTTGACTGATTCAAATAGGTTGTAATGAGTTTTGAAAAACGATTCGTCTCTTCAAAGGAAATGAACTTCTTTTTCATGCATCTGTTTGTGTAAAGATATTCATTTAAAAAATAAAATAGAGTTTGAATAGAAAGTGTATTTTAGATAAAAAATTTGGTTCTATGCTTCGCAATCTAATATCCGCCCTATTCGTTTTTTCACTCGTTAGTGTTCAATCTCAACTCCAGTCACCCAAAGCTTTTTTAGGGTATGAACTAGGATCCAATTTCACACGTCATCATCAAGTAGTTGATTATTTTCAACATTTGGAAAAGAATTCCCCACAAGTAAAATTACAGGCTTATGGAAAAACAAATGAGGGTCGTTTGCTCCAGTTGGCTTTTATTTCTTCCAAAGAAAATTTAGAAAATTTAGAATCCATTCGCGAAACCCATTTGCAAAATAGCGGTACCGTTTCTGGGCCTAAAAACAACGATAAAGCTGTAGTTTGGCTCAGCTACAATGTCCACGGCAATGAGTCCTCAAGTACTGAAGCAGCAATGAAAACTGCCCATGCCCTACTCACTCAATTCTCGGATTGGCTTAAAGATACTGTGGTAATTATTGATCCTTGTATCAATCCAGACGGACGGGATCGTTATGTAAACTTTTACAATCAGGTAAAAAGTACTCCTTTTGACAACCAACGATTTACAAGAGAACACCAAGAAGGTTGGCATAACGGAAGAACAAACCACTACATCTTTGATTTAAATCGCGACTGGGCCTGGCTTACTCAGCTTGAGTCTCAACTCCGAATCAAACAATACAACAAATGGCTTCCTCATATTCACGTGGATTTTCACGAACAAGGAATAAACAGTCCCTATTATTTTGCACCTGCCGCAGAGCCTTTTCATGAAATCATCAGTCCCTTTCAAAAACATTTTCAAGATGTCATTGGAAAAAATCATGCGAAATATTTTGACAAAGAAGGGTGGTTTTATTTTACCAAACAGCGTTTTGACTTACTGTATCCGAGTTATGGTGACACCTACCCTACCAACCTAGGAGCCATCGGAATGACCTATGAGCAAGCCGGTGGCGGAGTTGCTGGACTTGAAGTAGGAAACGATGAAAATATTAATCTTAGCCTCAAAGATCGAATCGAACACCATTACACTACAGGAATTTCTACAGTTGAAATTGCAGCACTAAACAAAACGGAACTCAACGAAAATTATCAGCTTTTTTATGAAAACGAAGGTCTCAAATACCAAAATTTCATAATGGAAGGAGATCCTGATAAATTGGATGCCTTAAGTAAACTTTTGGAAAGGCACGACATTAAAAGTCGGCAACTAAATAAAAGCACTTCCATCAAAGGATTTGATTATCAAAAACAAAAAAATACAAACACCACTTTTTCAGAAAAGGCCTTGGTGGTTTCTACGAACCAGCCCAAAGGTAAAATGATTCAAGTACTGCTGGAACCCCAAACAAAATTAAATGATTCGTTGACCTACGACATCACCTCTTGGTCACTCCCTTTTGCTTATGGGATTAATACAATGGCAACTAAATCTCCCTTGACTACAACTGACTATGTAAGTGAAGTCAATTCCAATCCTACCTTATCTGATAAAATGTACGGTTACGCAATTCCGTACAATAGTTTTCAAGATGGAAAATTTTTGGCAGCCTTATTAAAAGAAAATGTAGCTGTACGCTTCAATAAAGTACCCATTACGAATAGCGGAAAATCTTGGAAACGAGGAAGTTTGTTTATCTTAAAGGGAGACAATCAACAGAAAAACAAGTATTTAGACAAAGTAGCTCAGATTGCTAACCAATTTAATCAAAAACTATTTCCAATAAACACAGGCTATTCCTCCAAGGGACCCGACTTAGGAGCAGATGAATTGAAACTTATTAAAGCACCTCGAATTGCAGTATTAAGAACGGATCAAACCTCAAGCTACAGTTACGGTGAAGTATGGCATTTCTTTGAACAAGCATTAGGATATCCGCTCATTCAAGTGAATCAAAAGAGTTTGTCCTCAGCACTTGATCATATTGATCAACTCATTCTTCCAAACGGTTACTACACAAAATGGAATGAAAATAGTTCTATTGATAAGTTGTTACTGGATTGGGTTGAAGATGGAGGGAAAATCATTGCACTTTCAGGAGCTCTAAACCGCTTTGCGGATACCGCTACTTTCAAACTCAAGAAAAAGAAAGAGGAGGAACTTGACACCACTGAAATTCCCTACGGAGATCAGTCGAGAAATGAAATCAGTTTAATCACTACGGGGAGTATTTTTAAAGCACAACTGGACACTTCTCACCCTTTGAGCTTTGGCCTTGAACAATACTACACGCTCAAACTCAACGAAAACGCTTATGAATTTTTAGACAACGGTAACAACGCACTAACTTTAGGTTCTAATGTAAAAGCTGTAGCTGGATTTATTGGATTCAGAGCTATTGGTAATCAGAGTAAATCTTTATTATTCGGTGAAGAATCAATTGGAAAGGGCTCCGTTGTTTATTTTGTAGATAATGTTCTCTTTAGAGGGTTTTGGTATTCTGGAAAAATGGCATTGACAAACGCCTTATTTTTCTTGTAAAAAATCGACAAACCAATTCTGATTGGCAAGAATACGGCTACTCAACAGGCGCTCCGACCAAATCATAATCAGACGCTTCGGTAATTTTAATCTTAATAAACTCCCCTTGTTTTAAATAGTGTTGGGTTGCATCTATCAAAACTTCATTGTCAACATCAGGAGAGTCCATGTACGTTCTTCCTACATAGTGATTTCCTTCTTTTCTATCAATCAAGCATCGATACACCTTCCCTATGCAACTTTGGTTGTGCTCCCATGAAATTTGAGATTGAATCTCCATAATGGCATTGGACCGTTCTTGCTTTACTTCCTCTGGCACATCGTCTACCAATTGGTGTGCATGGGTGTTTTCTTCGTGGCTGTATGTAAAGCATCCCAAGCGTTCAAAACGCATGGCTTTAACCCAATTTTTTAAGGTCTCAAAATCTGCTTCTGTTTCTCCAGGATAACCCACAATTAGGGATGTTCGAAGAACAATCTGAGGGACTTCTTCTCTAAATTTATCAAGCAATGCGGTTGTTTTGGCTTCTGTAGTTCCTCTTCGCATGGATTTTAAAATAGGGTCAGCTATGTGTTGCAGAGGAATGTCCAAATAATTACAAATTTTATCTTCTTCTCGCATAACCTCTAAAACATCTTCAGGAAAACCCGTAGGAAACGCATAATGCAGTCGAATCCATTCAATACCTTCTACCCGAACCAATTCTTTTAACAAATCGGCTAATCTGCGTTTTTTGTACAAATCCAGTCCGTAATACGTCAAGTCTTGTGCAATAAGAATCAATTCTTTCACTCCCTCTTTGGCCAAATGTTTAGCCTGTTTTACCAGATCTTCAATAGGAGTAGATCGGTGCTTTCCTCGCATCAAAGGAATGGCACAAAACGAACAGGGACGATCACAGCCTTCAGCAATTTTCATGTAAGCATAATGCTTGGGACTGGTCAAAATTCGTTCTCCAACCAATTCATGCTGGTAATCTGCTTCTAAAACTTTTAAGAGTTGTGGTAAATCTGTAGTCCCAAAATATTGATCCACTTGAGGGATTTCTTTTTCTAAGTCAGGCTTGTAGCGTTCGCTTAAACAGCCTGTAACATAGACCTTATCTACAGCACCTGTTTCTTTTTTTTGGATTTGTTCCAAAATAGTATTCACTGATTCCTCTTTGGCATTGTCTATGAATCCGCAAGTGTTAACCACTACAATATTGCCTTCCTTCTCATGAACTACCTCTTTGCCACTGGCTCGAAGTTGCCCCATCAACACTTCAGAGTCGTAAATGTTTTTGGAACATCCTAAAGTGATCACATTAATTCTATTTTTTTTGATTGATTTTGTTCGCATAATATTATTGAAAAAGCACAGGTGGTTTACGTGATTTACTCAAACGCTCAAAAGCAGCTCCTAATTCTAATAAAAGTTGTTCTTGTTGAGGAGGTGCAATAAATGTTAAATTCTTTGGCTGCCCATTGACTGTGTATCCCATGGGAACCCCCAATGCGGGAAAATGAGCCGCAGCTGCATTTCGAGCAGAATTATTGTCAATAGATAAAAGGGCATCCAAATCGTGTTTTTCAATGATTTTATGGAAATACGTTGAAGCGGACTGCATGAGTTCTTTTTTTTGAGGCTCAAATTCAACTTGGGAACGATCTTCCTCTAGGATTCCCAAGAAAATTTCTTGTCCGTAAGGTGCATGTAAAGTATCGTTTTTAAGATTGAAGGCAACCACGTCTTTAATGGAATCCAGTTCCAATTTTGGATTGGCAAAGGTGTTGAAGTATTTAGGTAAATCACTACGCATGTCCACATCCAACAAGGTTCTGAATTGATCTATCTCAACTTCTGGAGGATCAAAAACAATGATATTTGCGCCTGCATTCTTCATTTTGACAACTGCATTTTGCATCAAACTATCTTCCGCAAAGCTTCGATAAAGACCCAATCGTTTTCCTTTTAAGCGCATTGAATCCAAATGATTAAAACGCACTGGAATCGAATGAAAACTGTACTTATCTCGAGCATCTTCTCCTTGAAGCGCATTCATCAAGATTGCATTATCTATTACATTTTTAGTCATGGGACCTGCCGTATCTAAACTACTTGATATTGGGATAATTCCACTTCTACTTAAAGTACCAACAGTAGGTTTCAAACCTACTACACTATTCTTTCCTGAAGGAGATAAAATAGACCCTGAGGTTTCTGTCCCAATAGCTGCAACTGCATAATTGGCTGCAACAGCAACACCACTCCCCGAGCTAGAACCTCCTGTTTCAAAAATTTTTCTTCCATAGGGATTTAAGGTCTGTCCACCCAGTGCACTGTATCCCAGGGGACATCCTTGACAAAAATAATAGGCCCATTCACTCATATTGACCTTACCTAATATTAGAGCCCCTTTATTTTTTAGTTGCTTTACGATAAAAGCATCTTCCTTTGGATAATTTTGAGCCAGTACAGCTGCACCTGCAGTAGTTGCCATGGGTACAGCGTCAATATTATCTTTTAATAAAATTGGCATGCCGTACAAGGGGTGAGTCAATTCTTCTTTTCGTTCCTTGTCGCATTTACGCGCTTGGTCAAGTACTAGTGGATTTAGTGAAATAAGTGCATTAAGAAAAGTAGATCGCTCCAATTCATGACGATACATTCGGTAAATGTAAAACAAGGTAAGTTGTTCATAAGTCAAATGTCCTTGTTGCACTTGCTTTTGTATGCTGGGAATATCTTGTTCTAAAATAAGAGGCTTGAGAATCTCATAGTCTGTTTGTGTAAATTCTACTAAATCCTTTTGGAAAGGAGTAAAAAATGAATTTCGATCAGTGTGTTTTGACTGAATTCGCTTGTATTGCATACGAGAAATAGGATGCTCAGCATTTGAAATCAATTCTGAGGTCTCATCATAGGGTTCCCATCGATTGAGTTGGGGCGTTGAGGGTTTACATCCTAAAAAAAGAATCCAGACTAAGAATGTAAGAGGGTGTAATTTCATGAATTATTTTTTTAAAACCTTTTTAAAAAAATGGATTGCCTCTCCAGCTACTTTCTCATATTCTTGAGTTGAAAGCGAAGAAGTCAGTACATGATCATTGATTTCTGGAAAAGCTATTTTAGTCTTCAAAGAATCCGAAGTACCCAATTGATCAAACATCTCAATCATTGCAGCTACAGATACCACTTTATCTTGCAAACTGTCATTTTTAAAATAATAACCTAAAAAAACGGGTGCCTTAATCTTTTTAAAAGTTGATTTTCGCATTTTGATATCCAAGAATTTTTGCATTTGAATAGTAGCTTCCAAACGAGCCTTTGTAGTCCAATATTTCTTCTTTTCTTCATTATCGGTGATCATGTAATGGTAGTTGCCTCCCTTTACCAAACGAGCAATTTGTAACCCCCAGGGTTTGGACAACAGTTTTGCTTTAGAATCAAACACTTCAATGTTGGGACCAAACAATCCAATTGCGGCTATGTTAGGGTCATCTCCCAAAGACAGGCTAAGTGCCCCACCGTGGGAGGTGCCGAGTAAAATCACTTTTTCACCCAAACGTTTTGCCACCTCCAAAGCTTCCTTTCCTGATGTCCAATAATCGTCGTTATTGAAATTAAGCATGGGCTCCTCTTCATCCAATCCATGACCGTGCAACCTAGGAACAAATAAATTAGCTCCTAATGCATCAGCTATCCTTTTATGAACTGGATCTCCTTCCTTTCCTGATGCAGTAAATCCATGAAGATAAACCACGCTGTAGAAGGTTTTTTTCGGGATAGAATCCTTAAAATAAATTTTAGATTCGTTATCAATCCTGACATTTCCAAGGGCTTGTTCTCGCTGTTGAATCCAACTTTCTAATGAGTCTAAATCAGCGGGTACATATGGGATTGCGTTCGAGAAAACAGGTGTTTCCACTCGTGGTCCAACAAGATAAACCGCTCCAAGGACTAAAAATAAAACAGCAACACCTTTTAAAAATTTCATAGATTAAATTTTAGTTGAACAGTGTTTGAATAAAGTTTCTTTTGTCAAAAAATTGGAGATCTTCTATCCCTTCTCCTACCCCAATGTATTTCACAGGAATTTGAAATTGATCTGAAATCCCCAACAAAACACCTCCTTTAGCTGTTCCGTCGAGTTTGGTAATGGCTAAACTCGTAACTTCAGTAGCGGCTGTAAACTGTTTTGCTTGCTCAAAAGCATTTTGTCCTGTAGAACCGTCTAAAACTAATAGAACCTCGTGGGGGGCATCGGGAACTACTTTGTCCATAACCCGTTTTACCTTGGACAATTCATTCATCAAGTTTACTTTATTATGCAATCTTCCAGCAGTATCAATAAAAACAATATCAACCCCTTGTGCCTTTGCTGACTCTAAAGTATCAAACGCAACAGAAGCGGGATCACTTCCCATTTCTTGTCGGACCAAAGGAACACCTACTCGATCGGCCCAAATTTGCAATTGATCAATCGCACCTGCTCGAAAGGTATCGGCTGCACCCAACATGACCTTTTTACCACTTGACTTGAACTGATGCGCTAATTTCCCAACGGTGGTTGTTTTTCCCACACCATTTACTCCTACCACCATAACCACGTGTGGTTTGTGATCAAAAGAAGCATCTTTGGAAATTTCCTTTTCATGATTTGGTGAAACCAACAGTTCTAAAATTTCCTCTTGCATCATACGCATGAGGTCTTCATTTCCTAAATATTTATCTTTTGCTGTTCGAGCTTCAAGGGCAATAATGATTTTTAGTGTTGTGGCAACTCCGACATCTGACTGAATCAAAACGTCCTCCAACTCATCAAGTAACTCCTCATCGATCTTTGTTTTACCAACAAGCGCTGTACCCAATTTTGACAAAAATGACTTTTTGGTATTGGCCAGTCCCTCTTCGAGTTTTTTTTGATCTTGTTTACTAAAAAAAGCCTTGAGTTTTCCCATGAATTTTAGATATAAAAAAAGCTACCTAAAAGTAGCTTTAATATTTTAGATGGAAGAATAATTATTGCTTATCCAACCATTTGTTGGCCAAATCTGGTGAAATGATTGTTTCTACAAAGCTGTAGGAATCACTTCCGTTCTTCTTCACCATTTTGATGGCTTTAGTTAAACGCTTTGAACCGGTCTGTAATGTTGCTACTGATTTTTTTGCCATGACTTACTTGATTTCTTTATGAACCGTCATTTTTTTCAAAATGGGGTTAAATTTTTTAACTTCTAAACGCTCAGGCGTATTTTTCTTATTTTTAGTAGTGATGTAACGAGAGGTTCCAGGTTTTCCTGAATCTTTGTGCTCTGTACATTCTAAAATAACTTGTACTCTGTTTCCTTTTTTTGCCATGATTTAGCCTTTATAGGTTCCTTTAGCTCTTGCTTCTTTCAATACTGCTGAAATTCCTTTTTTGTTGATTGTTTTCAATGTAGCAGTAGAAACAGTAAGCGTAATCCACTTTCCTTCTTCAGGAATAAAAAAACGTTTCTTAATGATATTGGCATCGAAACGACGCTTGGTTCGGTTTAACGCGTGGGAAACATTGTTCCCAAACATAACGCGTTTTCCAGTAATTTCACAAACTTTGGACATGGTGGTCTTTTTTTACGTGGGTGCAAATTTACTTTTTTTTGTAGAGTATTAAAAATGTTTTTTGAAAATAAACACACTTTTTACATCAATTGCTTAAAAACGAGTTCCAAAGCTTTATTTACAGCCTTTTGGACCACCCGTTCTCGATGTCTTCCAAAAAGGAATTTTTCACTAAAAACTTCATTTCCTTTGGCAATGGCGATCCAAACCGTACCTACCTCTGCATCAGAATCTCCCTTTGTAGGTCCTGCATTACCCGTTGTTGCCACAGCCAAATCACTGTTGAATTTTTTTCGTGCTTGAAACGCCATTGCTTCAGCTACTTCTTGACTAACCACACTGTAGGTGTCTATCAATTCTTGCGGAACATTTAATAGGTCCGTTTTGATTTGGGTGTGATAGGCTACTAGACTGCCTTTGAAGTAATTTGAAGCTCCAGGAATTTTTGTCAACCTTGAAGCAATTTCTCCCCCAGTACAACTTTCAGCTGTTACCAAACTCAACTGTTTTTCAACACATGCGAGTTGGATTTGTTCTTCGAGAGAAGTATCGCCTTCGTAACCGATAAAAATATCTTCAATTTGTGGGACAAGTGCCTCAAAAGCAGCCTCAATTTGATTACTTAATTTTTTTTCGTCTTGACCCTTTCCAGAAAGTCGTAGCCGAACCCTACCCAAGCTGGGCAGATACGCCAGTTTAATATGAGAGGGTAATTCGTTTTCCCATTCCACGATTCGTTCTGCAATAGCGCTTTCACCAAGGCCATAAGTCATTGCTGTTTTGTGGAGAATGTAGGGGCGTTCAAAATGAGATTTTAGAGCGGGCAAAACTTCATGAGTCATCAAAGATTTCATTTCAAAAGGAACTCCAGGTAAAGACACCACAACACGTCCTTGATCCTCAAACCACATTCCAGATGCTGTCCCGTGATGATTTTTTAGAATTTTGGCTTTGGAGGGCAATAGTGCTTGCTCACGGTTTTGTTCGTTAATTGGAGTGGTTACGTATTTAGCAAAAATATCCTCTATGTGTTTGAGGATTTCTTGATTTTGAACCAAAACGTCACCAAAATACTCATTGAGTGTATGCTTGGTAACATCATCTTTGGTAGGACCCAAACCTCCTGTAATAATTGCAATTTGAGCTCTATTTTTTGAAGCATCTAAAGCTTCAATAATATGTTGCCTTTGATCAGAAACACTCGTAATTTGGATGATTTCAATTCCAATTTTATTTAAGACTTTAGCTAAAAAAACAGCATTGGTATTGACAATTTGCCCAATTAAAATTTCATCCCCTATGGTAATCAGTTCCGCCTTCATCTCATTTAATTTTTACTGTAAATGCTTCGTTTGACTCAAGATAGCCTTTCAGCAAGTCCCCTTCTGATACTGATCCAACTCCTGAGGGGGTTCCTGTAAACAGAATGTCTCCAATTTTCAAAGTGAAAAATTGAGAACAATACGCAATTAAATCATCTATTTTCCACAGCATTTGAGCTGTATTTGCTTGTTGAACTACCGTTCCATTTTTTTCCAATGAAAAAGATAGCTGATTCACATCGGAAAAGTTTTCTTTGGAAAACCAATCACCAACAAGTGCAGAGCCGTCAAAGGCTTTGGCCTTTTCCCAAGGAAGTCCTTTGGTTTTAAGTTCATCCTGCAAGCTTCGAGCAGTAAAATCAATTCCCAGTCCAATTTTACTGTAATATTTGGGTGCAAATTTGGACTCTATGTGCTTTCCAATTCGATCAATTTTCACCATCACCTCTACTTCATGATGCACATCATCAGTGAAATGAGGCAAAAAAAAAGGTTGTTTTTTTTGCAAAATACTTGTATCAGGCTTTATGAAAAGTACAGGATGTTCAGGACGTTCATTTTCAAGCTCCTCAATATGGGCTGCGTAATTTCGTCCTACACAAATAATTTTCACTGGAATTAAGATTTAGTATTTAAGCCTTTTAACCGAATTTCGGTAAGGATTTTTTTAGTGTAACGGGGGAAGTCAGCATTCAGTACCCAACCAAAATAACCCGGTTCTTGAGTAAGAATATCTGTAACTTTTTTTCCTTTGTGCTTTCCAAAGCCAAAACACATCTCGCCCTTTTTATCATACACCACAAAGCCTGCAAAATCAGCAGTTTTTCTTCGCGTACTAAAAGCATTTAAAAAATCAATATTGGGCTCTAAGTCGCTGTAACGATCCAACTGAGCCAACAAAACATCATGAGTGGCCTGAGTATCCGCTTGAGCGGTATGGGCATCGGTGAGCTCTTTACTACAATAAAACTTTAGGGCAGCAGCTAAGGTGCGTGCTTCCATTTTATGGAAAATGGTTTGCACGTCTACGGTTTTTATGTTTTTAAAATCAAAGGCAATTTCAGCTCTTAATAATTCCTCCACCAAAAGAGGAATGTCAAATCGATCTGAATTGTATCCTGCCAAATCACATCCTTGAATGAAGCTGTAGATCTCTTTAGAAAGGGCTTTAAAAGTGGGTTTGTCAGCCACCATTTCGTTTGTGATTCCATGAACATTTGAAGCCTCCTCGGGTATGGGTTGCTCCGGATTTACCCGCCATTCTTTTTTCTCCTGGGAACCGTCTGGGAGTAATTTCAGGACCGCCATCTCAACGATACGGTCTTTAGAGATTGCAGTGCCTGTAGTTTCTAAATCGAAAAAACACAATGGTTTGGTAAGTTCAAGTTTCATAGTTGATCTTTTAATAAGGGAGAGTTTCGCTCCAGTTTTCCAAGTATTCTGCCACACGTTTTACAAACAGACCTCCTGTAGCTCCATTGATAATGCGATGGTCGTAACTGTGAGATAATATCATTTTTCTTCGGATACCAATAAAATCCCCTTTGGGGGTCTCAATCACAGCAGGCATTTTCCGGATGGCACCAATGGCCAAAATTCCAACTTGAGGTTGGTTGATTATTGGGGTTCCCATGAGGGATCCGAACTGTCCAATGTTTGTAAAAGTATAAGTTCCTTCTTTTACCTCCTCTGGGTTTAATTGACCTGCACGTGCACGATTTGCCAAATCATTAACGGCTTTTGCTAAGCCAACAAGATTTAAATGATCCGCATTTTTGATCACGGGCACAATTAAATTTCCATCAGGTAAAGCAGTCGCCATACCCAGATTGATTTCTTTTTTAGTAACAATTTTTTGCCCATCAATGCTACTGTTTAAAGCTGGATAATCTCCCAAAGCTTTTATGATTGCAGACATAAACAAGGGAGTAAAAGTCAATTTCTCATTTTCTCTTGCTTGAAAAGCAGCTTTAACTTCCTCTCTCCAATCCCAAAGTTGGGTTACATCTACCTCGATAAAAGACTGAACATGAGCTGAAGTCTTCAAACTCGACATCATGTGGTTAGCAATCAAATTTTCCATTCGGGTCATTTCCCTAAAGGAATCGCTACCAAGGTTGGGTGTTGGCGGTACAGGAGCCGGAGGTATTACTGTCGGAGACACATTTGGTGTAGAAACTTGAGACGGATTTTGAGCGCGTTTTTCCAGGTAAGACAAAATATCTTTTTTGGTCAAGCGCTTTTCTTTTCCTGTACCTTCAATGCGCTTTAATTCTTCCAAGGAAATCCCCTCTTTTTTTGCGATATTCCTAACTAATGGGGAATAAAAACGACTTCCATTTTCTCCATTACTATCCATCAGATTGGCTGCTTGAGCCATATCTTGTTCGAGTTTTTCTACAGTTCCCGTCGCAATGGGTTCTGCTGCTACTTCTGGTACGGAATTTTCAATTTTTTCTAAAGGCTCGTCAACGGGAATCTCAAAATCTATTGAACTTTCCACTTCTTTTTCAGTTTGAATAATAACAAGCGTTTCTCCAACTTGAACTACCTCATTTTCTTGAAAACACTTTTCAACCAAGATTCCCTCAACTTCTGAGGTAACGTCAGTATCTACTTTATCCGTTGCAATTTCAACTATGGGATCGTCCAGTTGGATGGTATCACCTACTTCCAACAGCCATTTGGTAACCGTTGCTTCAGCGACACTTTCTCCCATTTTGGGTAATTTCAAATGATATTGTCCCATATTCGAGTTTGTTTTGCAAAAGTATCAAATTTTTGACGTTTAAATACTTTTCTTTTCAGTCGAGCTTGAATTCTAATTTAGCTTTTAGAAATGGATGCTTCAAAAGGGACCCGCGCCAAAATTGATCGCCCCAGAGTTACCTCATCGGTAAATTCTAAATCGTCTCCAACAGGGATTCCACGTGCAATAGTGGAGGTTTTCACACCTAGGGGCGACAGCAATTTAAAGATGTAGAAATTTGTTGTATCGGCTTCCATAGTGGCGCTCAATGCAAAAATGATTTCTGAAACTTCTTCTTGTTTTACCTTATCAAGTAGGGATTGTATGGTCAAATCTTGTGGACCTATTCCGTCCATAGGAGAAATAATTCCTCCCAATACATGGTAGACCCCGTTAAACTGTCCTGTATTTTCGATGGCCATCACATCGCGAATATCCTCTACCACACAGACTAAACTTTTATTTCGTTTGGGGCTGGCACAAATTTCACACAACTCGGTATCCGATAAATTATGACATTGTGAACAAAAAACCACTCCTTCTCTGAGTTCAGACAGTGCTTTACTCAGAGCCAGGGTTTGATGAACAGGTTGTTTAAGTAAATGCAATGCTAAACGAAGTGCCGTTCTTTTGCCAATTCCGGGTAATTGTGAAATTTCCTGAACGGCATTTTCTAACAATTTTGAAGAAAATTCCATTTTCAAATTTACAAAAATAGGTTGATTCGAGTTTTGTATCTTGGACATCAAATTTGGAATTAATGGTTACCCCTTTATTTATTTTGAGTTTAGTTGTTGGCTATTTTTTAGTCCTTTTAGCTATTGCTTATTTTACTGGCAAAGAAGACTCTAACGAAAGTTTTTTTAAAGCCAACCGAAATTCTCCTTGGTTTTTAGTAGCCTTCGGTATGGTAGGAGCTTCTCTCTCGGGAGTAACTTTTATCTCAGTTCCAGGATGGGTTGAATCTTCTCAATTCACTTATTTTCAAGTCGTTATGGGCTATCTAGTGGGCTATTTTGTTGTGGCTTTTGTCTTGCTTCCCGTTTACTACCAAAACAATGTAACCTCCATTTACGAATACCTCAACACGCGTTTGGGAACGAATAGCCACCGAGCTGGAGCATTTTTCTTTTTTGTTTCAAGAGTATTAGGAGCTGCCTTTCGACTTTTTTTAGTCGCTATCGTATTGCAACAATTTATCTTTGATGCCTTAGGAGTTCCTTATGAATTAACCGTAGTACTTTCTATTGTTCTTATTTGGATTTACACACAAAAAGGAGGTATTAAAACCATTGTGTTTACAGACACCCTTCAAACCGGTCTGATGATAGCAGCCGTGGTTTTATCAATACTCTACATTAATCAAGCATTGGATTGGTCTTTTACGGAGTTTTTAGCTTCGAATGAACTGATGCACTTCAAGCAAGTTTTTGTAACCGATTCTTTGCTTAGTCGAAACCATTTTTTAAAATCTTTCATCGGAGGAGCATTTGTTACCATTTGTATGACCGGTCTGGATCAGGACATGATGCAGAAAAATTTAAGCTGCCGCAATCTTAAAGACGCTCAAAAAAATATGATTGTTTTCAGTTTTGTTCTTGTTGTAGTAACGGGTTTATTTATGCTTTTAGGAGCCTTGCTCTACATTTATGCTCAACGAGAAGGAATTGGCATCCCTCTGATGGACGGTTCTCCAAAAACCGATTTACTGTTCCCTGAAATTGCACTCAATGGCAACCTAGGGGTGGCTGTAGCCGTAACCTTTATTTTAGGATTAATTGCAGCTGCCTACAGTAGCGCTGATAGTGCGCTAACATCCCTAACCACTTCGTTTTGTGTTGATTTTTTAGGAATTGACAAGCGGCCTAAAGAAGCGCAAAAAACACTTAGAAAAAAAACACATGTGGGAATGAGTGTATTGCTCATCATTGTAGTCATCGCTTTCAAATACGTTTTGGATCGGAATGTTATTGATGGACTCCTAACGGTTGCTGGCTACACCTACGGACCCTTATTGGGTCTGTTTGCCTTTGGAATTTTCACTCCATTTAAAATCAAAGATCAATATGTTTGGGTTGTAGTAATTTTGGCTTTAGTACTCGTAAGTATTTTGGGAACAACAGATGCAGCACTACTCGGTGGTTATGAGTTGGGCTACGAACTACTACCTCTTAATGGATTCATTACTTTTTTAGGTCTGATACTGATTCGTAGAAAGTAAAACCAAAGTACATGCATTTTCCCATTGAATTCCATCAAGATCCAATAAACGAGTCAGTTCAGGATTTTCTGTTCCAGGATTAAAAAGAACTCTATGAGGTTTCAGGTCAATAATGTAGTCATAGTAGACTTGCTGACGGTTTGGAGCTAAATAAACAGAGACCGTGTGAATGTTGTTTAGAGGTACATAAGGTTTGGTAATTGAAACCGAACCAATTTTGCCTTCACCCAGCCCCATGGCAATAACATCAATATTATTTCTGAGTAAATTGAGTACCGCTTTAAAGGCGTATCGTTCAGGCTTGAGAGAGGCCCCCAAGACTAATGTTTTGTAGTTTACCATTGAATCATTACACTACCCCAAGTAAATCCACTCCCGAAAGCTGCCAAAACAACTTTAGAACCCTCAACTACCTTTCCTTCTTCCCAAGCCTCAGTTAAGGCAATAGGGATAGAGGCTGCAGTTGTGTTTCCGTAACGTTGAATATTGTTGTAGACTTGGTCGTTTCCTAGTCCAAATTTTTTCTGTACAAATTGAGCGATTCTCAAATTCGCTTGATGAGGGATCAACATGTCAATTTGATCAGTAGTCCATTGGGTTTTATCGAGTCCTTCTTGGATCACCTCAGCAAAGCGAACCACAGCATTTTTAAAAACAAATTGACCGTTCATGTAAGGATAATATGAAATATCCTCTGGATCATTTAATTGCATTATTTCAGGAACCCACCGACCTGTATTGGGTCCAATAAGGGAAAGTTCTTCAGCGTGCTTGCCTTGAGAATACAAATGGGAAGAGAGGACTCCTTGTTTTTCATCAGAAGTACGCGTGAGCACAACTGCTCCAGCACCATCTCCAAAAATGACAGATATGTTTCTACCCCTTGTGGTCATATCCAGACCCCCCGAATGGTATTCAGAACCGATGACCAAAACATTTTTGTACATCCCAGTTTTAATAAACTGATCTGCAGTAGCAATTGCATAAACAAAGCCTGAACACTGCATTCGGATGTCCATTGCAGGGCAGTTTGGGATCTGTAAAGCTTCTTGAACCAGCACTCCAGAACCTGGAAAATAATAATCTGGGCTGAGGGTAGCAAAAAGAATAAAATCAATATCATTAGGCTCCAAACCCGCACGTTCAATTGCAATTCGAGCGGCTTTGACACCCATAACAGAAGTACTGTTTCCATCACCTTTGACAATATGTCTTCTTTCTTTAATACCTGTTCGCTCTTGAATCCAAGCATCTGAGGTATCCATTATCTTTTCTAAATCAGCATTAGTGACCACATTTTCAGGAAGGTATTTTCCAAGGCCAATGATTTTGGAATTGAACATAATTTTTGTTTTGTTGAATTTACTCTTTTATGAAAAACCTTAAAAGAACTAGGGAAGGTATTTTTTAAAATATTCTGTTTCCACGGTTGCCTCTAAATCATGAAGTAAATGATAAAGACCAAAAAAAGTGCGATTCATGTAAATGAAATGTTTTGAACCTCTGTTACCATTCATTTGCCTAAGTTGATCGTCTTCAGCAAAAGTTTTTGAAAGATTTGTAATGTCCTCCCAAAATGTAGGGTTTGCAAAATCAAAACTAGAGTCGTGAAAAGGAAGGGTAAACAAGCGCATCATTTTCTGAAATAAATTTGTGAAATACTGCTGCTCCGCTTCTGAGTCAGTTGGGAGTAATATTTCAAGTTCTTTTAGCAAGCAATCAAAAACCTCTTTATTTTCAATATTTTCTTTTTTGGACAATTCAAAATAAGGATGGTAAAATTCATCTGGAATGGTTTTGATACAGCCAAAATCAATTGCAATAAGATGATTTTCTGCATCAACCAAAAAGTTTCCGGGATGAGGATCAGCCTGAACTTTTTTTAGCCCGTGAATTTGAAACATGTAAAAATCCCAAAGGGTTTGTCCCAAAAAATTTCGTTCTTTTTGACTGTGTTTTTCTGCAGTGTATTCTGAAAGGTGGATTCCCTCCATCCAATCCATGGCTAGAGTTCTCGAGGTAGTCCAATCCGGATAGTATTTTGGAAAGCGTAAATTTGGGATTTGCTGAGCAGCATCAGAAATGTATTGGCTGTGCTCTAATTCTTGTATGTAATCGGTTTCCTCTAACAGCTTTTCTTCCACTTCGTTGAAATAGCGATCAGTATCTTTACCCTTGAGGTTGAACATTTTTAGCGCAATGGGTTTAACTATTGCAAGATCTGAACTGATGCTGTTGGACACGCCTGGATATTGAATTTTGATTGCCAGTTGTTTGCCTTCTTTTTCTGCGCGGTGTACCTGACCAATACTGGCGGCATTTTCAGATTCGTAGGAAAAAGTATCAAAGAGCACTTCGGGGGCTTCACCTAAATAGTTACGGATTGTTTTTCTAACCAAAGCAGCAGACAAGGGAGGAACAGAAAATTGCGACAACCCAAACTGTTCAACATAAGCTTGCGGAAGTAAATTCTTTTCCATGCTCAACATTTGAGCAACTTTCAAAGCACTGCCCTTCAGTTCTTTTAAACCATCATAAATATCCTTCGCATTGTTCTCGTTTAGCTTGGATTTATTGTCAGTACCTGTCAGTAATTTTTCTCCGTAATATCGAATGTAATTCCCTCCAATTTTTGCTCCTGTAGCAACGAGTTTTGTTGCGCGCTCAATTTTTTTTGTAGGGATTGAATCTAAGGTCTTCAATATGCTGTGTTAAATTTTTCCTTCCAGAGGAATTTTCCAAAATCAATCACGCTGTCAAAAGGTGTGTTGTCAAATAAATCGAATACGGTTCGTACTGATTTTTCAATAGCTATGTCAGTCTTTTCAAAACCAGGAGAATGATCATCCATCCAAAATTTTAATAAAAACACCAACTGTATCCAAGCCCCTTCTGAAAATACTGCTTCAGGATGTTGACTGAATTTAGATTGTTTTAATGCATTTCCATCTTGAATTAGAACGGTTGCAAATTGTTTGAAAGCATTTCGCAATGATTTAAGAGTCGCCATTTTGTCCAAAGGATTTTTACCCCCTCTTAAGGCAAATAAAACGTAACTTCTGTTGAGAAGTAATACTTCAAAAAAAGTGAAGTAAAATGAAAGTAATTTTTCTTTTGGAGTTTTAGAGACATATCCTTTCTCTTTTTGAATCAGGGTCAGCGCATTGTCAAAAAATTGAAAAAACAGTTGTCCGCTTAAATGTTCTAAGGAAGCAAAGTGCTTGTAAAAATCACCCTCTTCAATACCAATATCGTTGCAAAAACGATAGACGGAAGTAGGTTCTTTTTCATGCTCTAAAACATATTGGGTGTAGGCTTCATAAATCTTCTGCTGCATCTTTTTTTTAAATTTTTTACTTTTTTAGAATTAGCACAAATATAGCTTGTTTATTTTTTTAAACAAATAGCTAAACAGAGATATTATGTAAATTTAGATGTCATCTTGTCACAGTTTCAAGAATGGTATTTTTTTTGAAACACATAAAAAAAATATTTTAAAAAATGAGTACAGGAAAAATTAATGTTGCGGTTGAGAATATCTTCCCGCTAATTAAAAAGTTTTTATACAGTGATCATGAAATTTTCTTAAGAGAATTAATTTCCAATGCAACAGATGCCACTACCAAGCTCACTCATCTGAGTAGTCTGGGTGAAGTAAAAGGAGACTTAGGAGATCTTACCCTTGAGGTCAAAGTTGATAAAAAAGGCAAAAAACTCCACATCATTGATAAAGGGATTGGAATGACTCAAGAGGAAGTCCAAAAGTACATTAATGAAGTTGCTTTTTCTGGAGCTGAAGAATTTTTAGAGCAATACAAAGATTCTGCAAAGGACAGTGGGATTATTGGTCATTTCGGATTGGGTTTTTACTCTGCCTTTATGGTTGCTGAAAAAGTTGAAATTATTACCAAATCATTTAAAGACGAAGCGGCGGCTCACTGGAGTTGCGACGGATCGCCTGAATACACTTTAGAAACTTCTGATAAAAGTGAACGAGGAACTGAAATCATCTTACATATTGATGCAGACTCAAAAGAATTTTTGGAAGATTCTCGTATTCAAGAACTCCTCTCCAAATACAACAAATTCATGCCTGTTCCGATTAAATTTGGGACCCGTGAAGAAACCCTTCCTTTACCAGAAGATGCTGCTGAAGATGCCCAACCTGAAACAAAAACAGTGGATAACATCATCAACAATCCCAATCCCGCATGGACCAAAAAACCAGTAGATCTCAAAGAGGAAGAATACAAGGGGTTCTACAGAGAACTCTATCCCATGCAATTTGAAGAACCGCTTTTTAACATCCACCTAAACGTTGATTATCCGTTTAACCTAACAGGGATTTTATATTTTCCTAAATTAAACAACGATCTCAACATTCAAAAAGATCGAATTCAACTCTATCAAAACCAAGTATTTGTAACCGACAACGTAGAGGGAATTGTACCTGAATTCCTGACCCTTTTGCGTGGAGTTATTGATTCTCCAGACATTCCGCTAAATGTCTCTCGAAGCTACCTCCAAGCAGACGGTGCGGTAAAAAAAATAAGCAATTACATCACGAGAAAGGTAGCTGACAAATTGAGTAGCCTTTTCAAAAAAGATCGAGCAAGTTTTGAAGAGAAATGGAACGATATTAAAGTAGTCATCGAATACGGAATGTTGAGTGAAGATAAGTTTTTTGAAAAAGCAGAGAAATTCGCCTTATTCCCAACTACAGAAGGTGACTATTTCACTTTTGAGGAGCTTACTGAGGCTCTCAAAGAACATCAGACCGATAAGGATGAAAAATTGGTCATTCTTTACGCCTCCAATCTAGAAGAACAACACAGTTACATTGAACAAGCCAAAAACAAGGGATACAAAGTCCTTCTTTTGGACTCACCCATTATCGGTCATTTAATTCAAAAGCTTGAAGGAAGTAAAGAAAAAATAACCTTTGCTAGAGTAGATGGAGACACCCTAGAAAATTTGATTAAAAAGGATGAAAGTACCGTTTCAAAACTTTCAGATGAAGAAAAAGAAACCCTCAAGCCTTTGATCGAATCTGCAGTAAGCAATAGCGGTTACACTGTCCAACTGGAGGCAATGGATAGTAAAACACTTCCTTTTGTTCTAACTCAACCCGAATTCATGCGTCGTATGAAAGAAATGCAACAGACCGGTGGCGGGGGTATGATGGGAAATATGCCTAACATGTTTAATTTAGTAGTCAACACCAATCACGAATTGGTGGGGCAGATTTTAAGTACGAAAACCTCCAAGAAAAGAGAGCGATTAATTCTACAGGCCTTGGATCTTGCAAAACTTTCACAAAATCAGCTGAAAGGTGAAGCACTGACACAATTCATTCAGCGCAGTGTTGATATGATAAAATAAATTTAGAGCCGTCCAATGGACGGCTTTTTTAATATCTTCATCGGACTATGCAGCACGTAGAACTTCCTCCTGATGGCTCCCCTTTCGATCTCCCTGGTGCAAAACTCAGGTATTTTCAACATTTTTTTAATACCGAGGAGGCTGCCCACTTTTATCAAACGCTTTACAAAACCATTCCTTGGCAACAAGATCCGATAACAGTTTTTGGGAAAACGTACAATCAGCCGCGTTTAACGGCACTTCATGCCAATAATACGCATCCATACACTTACTCAGGGATTACCATGCATCCTCAAAAGATGACACCTGAACTGACTCAGATTTACGATCGAATTTCAGCAGTGAGCTCAGTAACCTTTACCTCAGTTTTACTGAATTTGTATCGGGATGGGAAAGACAGCAATGGTTGGCATGCTGACAATGAAAAAGAACTGGGTAAATGTCCTGTTATTGCTTCCGTTAGTTTTGGGGCCCCTCGATTTTTTCATTTGAAACACCGAACCCAAAAAGAATCTAGATTGAAAATTTTACTTCACTCGGGGAGTTTGTTATTGATGGAAGGAGAAACTCAGGAAAAGTGGTTGCATCAAATTCCTAAAACAGCCAAACCTTTGTCACCAAGAATAAATCTTACGTTTCGAAAAATTATTTAAAAATCTGATCCAATAAAGCCGCTAAGCGAAGTCCTCCCTTGAGGAGTTGCATGCGTACTTCTTTGAAATGATCATACCGATAGCGGTAACCCAAGTTCGTGTTTTCAGGGAGCGATGCATAAATCTGCTTAGCCAATTCCTGGGATTCATTTACCCACACAATCAGGGGTGCTTGTTTGATTTGATTTCGTTCTGAAGGAGTAATTTTAGGGAGATTTGCTGTAAATTCCGTGTAGCTCATTCCATAATCTTCAATCATGTCGCTATCCCATAGTCGATGTAAGTTTGAATTTCGTCCAAACCATTTAATCTTTACATCATTTCCTCCACGATCAGTGGGCTTGGCAAGATGCATGGGCTGGTGGATATCACCTACAAAGTGAATCAATAACTTGAGATGAAATTGTTTTTCGCCACGCTCCGTTTTAGGATCTTTGAGTACCTCAATACATTTTTTGATGGCACGAACAATATCTCCTTTTTCATTCTTTTTACTCTCAGTGTAAGTTTCATCTAACTTAATGTTGGCGTAGTGCCAAGGCCCGTATTCCCGAAAACGTTTGTCTGATTTGATATCATCTGCATAAGTAGAAAGCTGCGCTAAAGAAACACCATCCATAAGTGCACTGATCTTTTTTGACGTACGTTTTGAAATTTGTTGAGCAGCCAATTCTCCTACAACTCGGTGACCTTTAGCTCCCCAGAGGGCTTCTGGATTTTTGGGAGTACTCCATAGAAGCAAGGGGCAAAAAACTAAAACAAGATACCTTTTCATAAAAAATATTTTTAACAAAATTAAACCAACTTGAGCGTGATTTGTCAAAATTAGAATAACTATTTTTGGCACGAAAAAGAAAATAATTGAAAATTAAAAGAATTGCTAGCCTTGCCTATCTAATAGGTTTGTTTCTTCATTCTAGTTTGTGGGGTCAGTTAGAGGAAAAAGAAATTTTAGTTCCCTCCGTTGAAGGTACTATTAAAATAGATGGAATCGGTGATGAGATTGATTGGGAAAAAGCTCAATGGACATCTGATTTTTGGATGTGGAGACCTACAGATTCGCTTCAGGCTAAAAAGCAAACTCGTTTTAAGATCATCCGCGACGATCAAAATATTTACCTGTTGGTTGAGGCAACAACAAATGGAACAAATTTCACCACTCCAAATTTAAAACGCGACTTTAACACCTACGGAGTGGATTACCTGACACTACTTTTTGACACCTTTAGTGATGCAACTAATGCTTTCTCTTTTGCGACCAATCCTTTAGGAGTGAAAGCAGATGGGCTAATTTCTGGGGGAAACCAGGACTACCGAACCAACAGAAATTACGCATGGGACTCCAAATGGAATGTTGAAACACAGATAGAGGACAAACGCTACATCGCAGAATTTAGAATACCGTTTAACTCTATGTTTTACGACAATAAAAATCCTTCTTGGCGCTTTAATATTTACCGAGGAAACACCCAGCAAAACGAATTTAGTATTTGGGTAAAAACACCTCAAAACCAACTCATAGGAAATTTAGCATTTATGGGGAAGATGGTATTTGAAACACCTCTTAAAAGATCTAGAAATCCCATTTCCGTTATTCCATACCTCAGTGGAGCGAATTACAATGACTTTGCAAATGACGATAAAAAAACCACGATTGCTGTGGGTGGCGACGCTAAAATTCCCATTGGAAATGCACTCAATTTGGATTTGACCTTTAACCCAGATTTTTCACAGGTAGAAGTGGACGATCAGGTTGTCAATTTGACTCGTTTTGCAATATCGCTTCCTGAAAAAAGACAGTTTTTTACTCAGAACGATGACCTTTTTAAGGACTTTGGGTCGACCAGAGATGTGATTCCCTTCTTCTCTAGGCGCATTGGTGTGGCAGAGGATCTGGAGGGCAACACCATTGAAAACAAAATCATTGCAGGAGGACGACTCAGTGGTAAACTCAATTCCAATTTACGCATTGGCTTTTTAAACATTCTTACTGAGGCCGATGAAAAAAATGAAATTCCTTCCAACCTAAATACCGTTTTTACACTACGTCAAAAAGTTTTTGATCGATCAAATATCAGTTTCTTTTTTATTGACCGAAGAACAACGGATGATTATGACTTCATTAGTGAGGAAGCGCGAACCAATAGTGTCAGTGGCTTAGAATACAATTTAGCTTCTTCAGATAGCAAATGGACAGGAAGAGCCTTTTTTCACAAGTCTTTTACCCAAGGACTTACTGAAGACGACATGATTAGCGGAATGAGCCTCCAACGCAATACACTTAGACATCGCTTTTCGATGAATTTTATTCATGGAGGAGAAGATTTCAGATCCGATCTGGGATTTTTTAGACGAACAGGATTTTTAAAAATCAATCCAAGCTATTCCTACCGGATTTACCCAAAAAATCCGAATGTTAACCGATATGAGTTTTCTCAATTTAGTTTTCTAGTTTACAACCCAGCTTTAAACTACAAACTTACAGATCGATGGTTTGTCTCATCCATTCGTAAAAGCTATTTAAATGGGAGTAATTTTCAATTGCAATTTGCGAATCGCTACGAATATTTAATCAATGATTTTGACCCAACACGAAGTGACGGATCAACACCACTTCCAGAAGATACGGCTTACAATTTTTCAGAACTTGAATTATCTTACCGTTCGGATCAGCGAAAAGCATTTAACTTTGATACGGAAGTGAAATACGGTAGTTTTTACAACGGAACCAAGTTCTCAATTGAAAACGAATTAAAATGGCGTAAACAACCCATCTTTAACGCCAGTATGATTGTAAATTTCAATGCCATCAAATTACCTGATCCTTTTCCGTCAAAAAACATTTGGCTCATTAGCCCAAAGCTTGATTTTACCTTTACTAAAAAAGTGTTTTGGACCACCTTTGTTCAATACAATTCTCAGGGTGAAAATCTAGGAATCAATTCTAGGCTACAATGGCGTTTTGCACCACTTTCAGATTTATTTTTTGTTTACAACGATAATTACATCAGTTCAGACAATTTCTCACCAAGATATCGTAGTTTTAACCTCAAATTGACATACTGGTTAAATATTTAAACATGATTTCTTTTCGTTTTTCAAGCCCTCTACTTTTCGTATTAAGTTTGCTGTTTATCAATTGCGAGCCTTCAAAAAAAACTACCGATGAAAATCTTATGATAGTAAAAGGTCGGATTGAAGGTCTTCGAAAAGGAAATTTATTTTTACAAAAAATACAAGACACTGTATTGATTAATGTGGATTCTACTCAAGTCAATGGGACTCCAGATTTTCAATTTCAAACGCCCATTGAAACCCCAGAGATATTTTATCTGTACCTCGACAAAGAAGATGGCGACAGCCTAAACGACCGAATTTTATTTTTCGGTGAAAAGGGACAGATTGAAATCAACACTTTATTAAAGACCTTTGAAAGTAGTGCGCAAATTTCGGGTTCTGAAAACCAAGAACTGCTTCAAGAATATCTTTCCTTTAACAGAAAATTCAACGATCAAAATTTGGTGTTGATGCAAGGCTTTTACGAAGCACAAATCGCACAAAACAAAGAACGGGCAGATTCACTTCAGAACAAAATAGACAACTTGCTTAAAAGAAGGTATTTGTACACCATTAATTTTGCTGCTAAAAATACAGATAAAAATATTGCTCCCTATCTTGCCTTGACACAGGTGTACGATGCAAATGTGGCACTATTGGACTCGATAGCGATTAAAATGACCCCTGAGGTTCGAGAGTCTAAATACGGTAAAGAATTTATCAGTTACTTGGAACAGCGAAAAGAAATAGAAAATTAAAGGTTTGCAGACTTTTTTAACAAGTCTTGGATCATTTTTTTCTTTTCTTCCTGTATCAATCTGAATTGTTTTTTCAAGTTCTCTTTTGTGGCTACCGCATTAATTTTTTGCACTAAGTCGTCAAAGACTTGAATTGATTCTTCGATTAGTTTTTCACTTTTTGACAAATCTGCATTTGGATTTGAGAGTTCCCAAAGATAAATTTCTTCGATGATCGCACCGATATCGTTATTGATGTCTTTTTTAAGTTGTTTAATACTCGCCATTGTTCTAAAAATGTTTAACTAATTTAATAATTTAATTAAACATTTAGCAAAAAACTTAAACAAAATTTTCTTTTTTTATTAAAAAAGCTCTTTATCCTGAGTACGACACATAATTTCTAGGAGTTTCGTAAAGGGTAACTGAAAGCTGGTGCTTTTTATCAATATGAGGCTTTAGCCAATTGTAAATTACTACTGCCATGTTTTCGGCGGTGGGAATCAAATCTGAAAACGCTGCTACTTCCTCGTTTAAATTCTTATGGTCCATTTGATCTTCAACCTTTTCCTTGATCAAGTCTTTTAAAACTTTCATGTCCATTACATAGCCGGTTGCAGGATCAATTGAACCTGTTACATGGACAATCAGTTCGTAATTGTGCCCGTGGTAGTGGGGGTTGGCGCATTTACCGAACACCTCCTCGTTTTGGCTGTTGGTCCAATCTTTTCGATACAGTCTATGAGCTGCATTAAAATGTGCTTTTCTACTAACCGTTACTTTCATTTGGTGGATTTTACATGATTAAAAAACCGTTCGAAAATAATTTTAAACCAAACGGTGTACGATTCTGGATTTACAGTTAGATCCGATGCAATTTCGTTCAAAGACATCCACTTCCATGTATTTACTTCGTCGGAATTAATTTCAGGAATCCCCTCGTAATAACCCAGCATGACATGATCCAATTCGTGTTCCGTAAGGCCGTTGTCAAAAGGAGCTTTGTAAATAAAACTAAACAGTTCTTCTAAGGGGACACTGAAGCCCATTTCTTCCTCCAAACGTCGGGTTCCAGCTTGTAGATTCTCTTCTCCTTCTCGTTGGTGACTGCAGCAAGTGTTGGTCCAAAGTCCAGGAGAATGGTATTTGTGTAGCGCCCGCTGTTGAAGCATCAACTCTCCTTTTTGATTTAAAATAAAAACGGAAAAGGCACGGTGTAAAACTCCTTTTTCATGGGCTTCCATCTTGGGAAGCGTACCTACGGAATTATCTTCCCGATCTACAAGGATGACTTTTTCTTCTTTCATGCATTTCAAAATTACCGATATTTTTTTCAAAAACCTATTCTCCGAAGTTTCTCATCGGACATTAATTGAATACTTTTGTGAAAATTTGATCGAATGGGATTTTTAGAGGAAATCAAGCGCAGAAGAACTTTTGGGATCATCTCTCACCCTGATGCGGGAAAAACCACTTTGACTGAAAAACTTTTATTGTTTGGAGGGGCCATACAAGAAGCCGGTGCGGTAAAATCCAATAAGATCAAAAAAACAGCCACGAGTGACTTTATGGAAATTGAGCGTCAAAGAGGAATTTCAGTAGCGACCTCAGTTTTGGCCTTTCTTTATCAGGATAAAAAAATCAACATTCTAGACACCCCCGGTCACAAGGACTTTGCCGAAGATACCTTCCGAACCCTGACTGCTGTAGATAGTGTTATTGTTGTTATTGACGTTGCCAAAGGGGTGGAAGAACAAACCGAAAAACTGGTGGAAGTATGCCGAATGCGCAACATTCCCATGATGGTTTTTATCAACAAATTAGACCGAGAAGGAAAAGACGCTTTTGACCTGCTGGATGAAGTAGAGCAAAAACTTGGATTACAGGTCACTCCCCTTTCCCTTCCTATCGGTATGGGTTATGATTTTAAAGGGATCTACAACATATGGGAACGCAATGTGCAACTCTTTGATGGAGATGAAAAACAAACAATCGGAGAAAAAGCTCATTTTTCTTCCTTGGAAGATCCGCAACTGGAAGCTGCAATCGGGGTTTCTGCTTTAGAAACACTAAAAGAAGAACTGGAACTTATTGATGGGGTTTACCCAACTTTTGACCGAGAAGCTTATCTGGCGGGAAAACTCCAACCCGTTTTGTTCGGCTCTGCTTTAAACAACTTTGGCGTCCAAGAACTGCTGAATTGCTTTGTCGAAATTGCCCCTGAACCCCTTTCTAAAAATTCGGAAGAACGCCTTATTGAACCTCACGAAGAAGCTTTTAGTGGCTTTGTATTTAAAATTCACGCCAATATGGATCCCAATCATCGTGACCGTTTGGCATTTATCAAAGTGGTTTCGGGAACCTTTCAGCGCAATACGCCTTACCTACACGTTCGGCTAAATAAGAAACTAAAGTTTTCTTCGCCCAATACTTTTTTTGCAGAGCGTAAAGAAATTGTTGATACCTCCTACCCTGGCGATATTGTTGGACTTCACGATACGGGGAATTTTAAAATTGGCGATACCCTTACGGGTGGTGAGCAATTGCACTTTAAAGGCATCCCCAGCTTTTCTCCGGAGCACTTTCGCTACATTAACAACAACGACCCCATGAAAGCCAAACAATTGACCAAAGGAATTGACCAACTAATGGATGAGGGTGTGGCCCAATTGTTTACCCTCAACCTCAACGGAAGAAAGGTCATCGGTACGGTTGGTGCTTTACAATTTGAAGTGATCCAATACCGACTGCTCCATGAATACGGTGCCAAATGTGCCTATGAAAATTTAAATGTGCACAAAGCCTGTTGGATTGAAGCCGACGATAAAAGTGAGGTGTTTAAAGAGTTTAAACGCATCAAACAAAAGTTTTTGGCGCAAGACAAAAGTGGACAACTCGTCTTTTTGGCTGACTCTGCCTTTTCACTACAGATGGCGCAAGACCAATACAAAGACTTAACTTTTCATTTTACCTCGGAGTTTTAAAATTCTGATCGAATCCTTTTTTTTATTAATTTAGTGCAACACAGAACCCAAATCTGTTCTCTAAATCATGAAAAACCTACGGCTAACACCCGATTTTCATAAACCACATGCTATTGTCAAAGCTGAATTTGCTTTTGACAAAGAGCTGATTGCATTGGTGAAATCTCAAAAAGGGAAGGTTAAATCTACTGGTAATTACAAGAGGGTAAACCCGAATACATCACGGCACAGACAAACCCTGCTTGGGCACACTAGTTTAAAAGCAACAGAGATCTATCCCCATGTTGGTAAAAAATCTCTTGCAAATAGCATGAACCCCTTAGACCAACTTGTAGAGATGCAACATGCTGATAATTAGATAATTGAAAACAGAAAAACAAAATAAAATATAAAAGAAATAAACGCTATTTGCGTTTAGCTGCTAGTTGTGCATAATAAAAAAAATAAAAAGTATGAGCAAAGATTTACCCTATATGAGCGCACCTGGAGCATTACCTAAGATTTTAGAAAAGATAATCACGGCCAGCGTTCCTGAAAATTTCAACTATGCTTTTCTTGGAACCAAACTTGGTTTCAAAGGAGGGAATCAAAAAACTTTTGTCTCCTGGGCTAAAAAGTGTGGTATGCTAAATCAGGATGGTACACCAACCCAGATATACAAGAATTTCAGAAATCCAGATTTTAGAGGTGCTGCGATGGCTAATGCTTTAAAAATTGGTTATCAAGAATTATACACCCGTAATGAGTATACTCATGATTTATCTGATAAAGACCTAAAAAAATTAATCTGTGAAGTGACTGGTAAGCCACATGACAATAGTACAGTGAAGGTTATCTACAGTTCATTCAAAAATGCTAGAGAGTATGCAGATTTTGAAGCAACTCCTACCAAAACAGAAGCAAAAAAAGTTGAGAAGCAAAAATCAACAACAAAACCTATTGAACATAAAAATCCTATCAAAGAAGACACCTCTAAATTGAATCTGGGGCTCAACTACACAATAAATTTGGTGCTACCAAAAACTGATGACCCTGCGATATATGATGCAATTTTTAAGTCACTGAAAGAAAACCTCTTAGATGAATAAGATTGATAAAATAAAACTATTTGCATTAGCCAATTCCTTGACAGAACACCGTTTGGATAAGGTTGAAGAAGATTACGACCTAAACCTTCAAAGAGAACCTAAGCAGGAGGTACAAAAGAAAGATTATTACCTCCAATTCGATTCTGATTTTAGAAAGGAGGCCAAACAAATGTCCGACCACTATGAAGTTTTCTATTGCCTAGAGAAATCAATTCGTGCCTTAATTCTTGAACTAATGGAGGAGAAATTTGGTGCTGATTGGTGGGATGAAAAGGTAAGTGAGCCAATCAGGAATAATGTAAAAGCTAACGTCAAAAGAGACGAGGATTCGGGTTTTACAATTCGATCCGAAGAAAAAATCGATTACACAACTTTCGGTGAACTTAGCCAAATTGTAACTGGAAATTGGGATGCATTTGAAGAACTTTTCAAAAGAGGTCAGAGATCTTTCCAAAGAATAATGACCAACCTAAATCAACTTAGAGGCCCAATTGCACACTGCAGTCCACTGGCTGAAGATGAAATAGTGAGACTAGAATTGACTGTTAAAGATTGGTTTAGACTAATGGAATAAAAACTATGCACAACAAAACCTAAACTGCATTAAAACGCAGTTTAGCCAAAACGTTACCCATAATCAAGCTTTAAAAAAAAAAGAACCGAGCACAAAACAGAAACAAAATAATGTGACATGAATAAAAGAGTTTTTTTAGCGATTTTACTAATTACAGCTTGTACCAAAGAAAAATCAATTGCTCCTGAAAATGGGATGCCAACGGTTAAGGCTGAATCCTCTTACACAGTTTTAACAGATAGAGATATTACGTATGCTGAGGGGTTGAGTCATAATGCATCAAGTGCTACTCCATTTTCCATTCCTCTAAAATTAGATGTTTACTACCCCGACAATAATTCTACCAATAGACCAATCTTTATGTTTATTCATGGTGGTGGGTTTACAGGAGGAATAAAACACAAACCTGAAATTGTGGAGATGGCCAATTACTTTGCCTCAAGAGGATGGGTTTTTGTGTCTGTAGATTACCGAACAACAGAGGAATTAGGAACAATACAAGGAATGACTCCAGAGGAAGTAGTAACGTATTACAAAGGAATTGTACCTCAAGAATGGGTTAGTACTGCCTTGCAAGGAGCACAGAACTCAGGTCAGGTTCAGCAATCCAATGCCATGTATCTCGCCCAAAGGGATGCAAAAGCTGCTCTTCGCTGGATCGTGGCTAACTCGATCACCTACAACATAAATTCTGACTTTATTACAGTTGGAGGAGCCTCGGCAGGAGCAATTACTACAATTGCTTTAGGAATTTCCAATCAAGAAGACTTTAGAGACGAAATTAGCAGTAACGATGACCCTACACTTGCTACGACAAACTTAAACGAATCTTATGTCGTGAAAAGCATGGTTTATTATTGGGGTTCAAACATAAAACTAGATTTTTTTGAAGCCGTTTATGAATTGAATCAATATGACAGATATGACGCTAGTGATCCTGAATTATTTATGGGACACGGTACTGCTGAGGATCCTCTTACACCTTATGAAGAAGCACTTGAACTACAAGGCATCTTTGACTCTTTGGGCATTTACAACAAATTGGCAACACTGCTAAAACCAAATGGCGAACCGGCGGGGCATGGAGCTTGGAATGCAGTAGTAGATGGAAAAAGCTTATCGGAATTAACTTTTGACTTTCTAGTTGAAAGACAAAATTTAACTGTTCAATAAAACAACTAAATGGGATTTCATATTGTAAATAGTAACAAAAAAAGTAAAGCGTTTTCCATTGAAGAGATTAGGAAAAAACTTACGAATGCTTACAAAAAATGGACCCTTGAAGAAGATGAAATGTTAGAGCTTCATTTTTGCGAAAAGAAATCAATCGCTGAATTATGTTCATTATTTGGAAGAAATAGAGGAGCTATTAAATCAAGAATTGAAAAGTTAGAATTAAAAACAAAATACGGTAGTTAAAAATGGGCAAATGCTCTAGCGGTTTAAGTGCTAAAACGAAAGAAAAAATATAAAACGAAGGGCAGTGCAAAACTGAAAATTCAGTGATTAAAAATCCGCTACTACTCATACACTAAACCGTTGTACAACAATTACAAAAAAACTGGAAAAAAGATGAAAATAGAATTTAACGAATCAGAAAACTCAATCGAAATTAAAGATGGACTAAAAAACCAATATCTGATTTTAAAAATTTTAATGATATTGAATTTAGCTAATGCAATAATCCGAATATTTGGAAAACAAACAACTGAATATGGTTTTATTGAGTATTTCTGGATTGGAGTGGGAATTATTTCTTTAGTTGTTCTTTTTATGTTCCTATTTAAAATGTCAACAGCGGAGAAAATTTCAATAAGAGAGATAACGGGACTTGAAGAAAAAATGGTTTTCAGAAAAAAAAGATTTGCGTTGAAATTGAAAAATGGAAAAAAAAGGAATTTAGGAAATTTTAAAAACCAACTCGAATTAGCAAAAGCTCATGAATTATTTATCAGAATTGGAATCACAAACTGAATACAAAAAACGTTGTACAAAAATGACTATTATACATTACAACGGATTTTACTTGTCGGAAAATTCTAGGTATTCACAAACCAGAGCAAATCAAAAAAACCCAAAGACTAAAACAGAAAAAATGCAGTACAAAAAAACAGCATTAAACGAAGTGAAAAGAGGGGCAAAAAAGGCATCTTACAAAAAAAAGGAAATTTACGCTATCCTTGACGCAACTGAAATATGCCATATTGCTTTTCAGTACCAAAATAAACCTTTTGTACAACCGATTAATTTTGGTCGGTGCGGAAACAAATTGTACCTCCACGGATCGCATAAAAACAGAATGACCCATGCGCTTATTGAAAGTAAAGAAGTGTGTTTGAACGTCTTGATTTTAGATGCAATGAAACTGACTCGGTCTGCTTTTCATCATTCGGTAAATTACCGCTCTGCGATGATTTTTGGCACGGTTAGGGAATTGACAAAAAACGAGGACAAACTCAAAGGACTGAAGTGCATTATCAACCATTTTATTGCCAATCGTTGGGACTATTGTAGAAAGCCTAATGAAAGTGAATTAAAAGCAACTCGAGTTTTGGAAATCAATATTAAGACCGCTGCAGCTAAAATTGCCGAGGGCCCGCCCAATGACAATCAAAGCGATTTGGAATTGGATTTTTGGGCAGGAACCATTCCTGTTCAAACCACATATGAAAATCCAATCCCTGACAAATTCATGGGAAAAGAAAGCAAACTACCGCAACATATTTTAGACTTTTTCAATCAAAGAAAATAGATGCAATTTGTGATTACGCATAAGTTAACAACAAGTAAAAAATAAAAATATGACTAGAAATTTAATTTTAATCTTTATGGGAGTTTTACTCCTTTTCTCTTGCAACAACAGCAAAAGGTCTCATTCAGAAAAGATTCAGGGTGAAATAGAAATCAATCTGAATAATGGAGCCAAATGGTTGGTTAATTCTGAAATGAAACCCCATATTAAAAAAGAAGAAGCACTATTGGTAGAGTACCGTTTACAAAAAGATCAGGATTACCAAAAATTGGCTAAAAACTTAAAAACTCAAAACAACGCATTGATCAAGAGTTGTACTATGAAAGGGGAAAGTCATGATGCCCTACACAAATGGCTTTACCCCCACATTGAGTTGATTGAAAACCTGACAAAAGCAGAAAATGCGGAAGAAGCCTCAAAAATCGTATTTCAACTCCAAAAATCTTTTACCCTTTACAATAACACTTTCAGATGAATCTCAACGAAATCCACACAAAAAAGGAAGTCAGTGCTAAATCCATTTCAGGTTCTGTACAAGCCAACATAACAGCAATTCAAATTTTAAAAAACGGGCTTTTAAAAGAACATATCACAAAAGACCCTGCACTTTTGTTATGCGTGCTGGGAGCGGTAGAGTACAATGATGAAAAAGAAACTAAAGTCACGCTAAGATCAGGTGACTTTTACGAAATTAATCCAAGAATAAAGCATTGGGTAAAGGGAATTGAGACCAGTCAATTGGTTTTGATAAAATAAAAAAATCATACTGAATAGTTAGTAAAACAAAAAATGAACAAAACAGTCTCTAAAAACAGCACCTTAATTTTAATCCTTCCCATTCTTATTGTTCTAGGCAGTTGTAAAAAGGATTCAAAAAAAGTTTATTCAGAACTCTTTGAGCCAGGTAAAATTTCAACAACAGCCGTTGAATATTCACCAAGCTTTTCTGCTAACGGGACCGAACTTTATTTTGCCAAGAGCAACGATCCGTGGGGAAAAGGTAAACTAAAAAGTTCGATTTATTTTTCCGTAAAAAAAAATAACCAATGGTCTATCCCTGAACAACTTCCATTTTCAGGCACCTACGATGATAGTGATCCGCACCTTACAAACCGTGGAAAAACACTTTATTTTATTTCAAAAAGACCTTCAAAAGACAGTCCGCTGATTTCAGCAGATATTTGGAAAGTGGAAAAAGATGAAACAGATCAATGGGGAACTCCAATTCGATTAAGCAGCACTATTAATTCGGAAAAAAATGAATACAGCCCTCGCACTGACGGAGAGGGAAATTTGTACTTCGCCTCTGATCGCGAAGGCGGTTATGGTCAGGGAGATTTGTACGTGGCAAAAAAAGTAAAAGATTCATTTAGCATACCCCAAAATTTGGGCAATACAATCAATACGGCTAAGGGAGAATGGAATTTAGAAGTAAGTCAAAAGGGCGATCTCATTATTTTTGAAGCATCCCAAAGAGCGCAAAACCGTTCTTCCTTCGGAGACCTCTACATAAGTTTTAAATTGAACAACAAATGGACTACGGCTCAAAACATTGAGGAAATAAATACAACCGGAAGCGATTTGTACCCCCAGTTAGTTCACAACAATCGAAGGCTTTATTTTACAAGTAGCAACGTTCTTAAAAGTACAGATACCAACATTTATTCAATAGAATTTAAAACGCTACTAAACCAATACCGAAAAAATGCTAGGGATCAAAATAAAAAACCCTCCAAAAGGAGGGTTGATTTTTAAGCTTCACCGGTGGGTCCAAAGTTTAATGGGATCGGTGGAGGATCATTTGTTTCTATGGTCCCGTTTGCATTTTCAAAGCGTTGAATGTTTTCGCCAAGTGCTTTGTGAAAGCGTTTGGCATGTTCGGGTGTCAAAATCACTCTTGATTTAACACGGGCTTTAGGTGCTCCGGGCATAACGGTAATAAAATCGACGATAAACTCCGATGTGGAGTGGTTGATGATCGCTAAATTAGAATAGATACCATCTGCTGTATTTTCGTCTATCGCAATATTCAATTGCTTTTCTTTAGGGGCTTTTTTATCACTCATTATTTTAGAAACTAATTTCTTCTTCTTTGTCAATCAAAAGACTTTTGTACTCTTCTTTAGATCCTACAATAATATCATTGTAAACTCTAAGTCCAGTACCTGCAGGAATTTTATGTCCTACAATAACATTTTCTTTCAATCCTTCAAGGAAGTCCACTTTACCGTTTACAGCAGCCTCGTTCAATACCTTGGTAGTTTCCTGGAAGGAAGCCGCCGAGATAAAGGACTTGGTTTGTAAGGAAGCACGTGTGATCCCTTGCAATTCTGGAGTTGCTGTAGCAGGAGCAGCATCACGTGCTACAACCAATTGTTTGTCTTCTCTTGTCAACAAGGAGTTTTCATCTCGCAACTGACGCGATGAAATGACTTGACCTTGTTTTACGTTTTCAGAGTCACCAACTTCTTCCACAATTTTCATACCGTACAATCCGTCGTTTTCTTGGATAAAGTCATAACGGAATACCAGTTGATTTTCTAAGAAAATAGAGTCTCCCGGATCCATAATACGCACCTTACGCATCATCTGACGAACCACAACTTCAAAGTGTTTGTCGTTGATTTTCACCCCTTGCAGTCGATAAACTTCTTGAATTTCATTTACCAAATACTGTTGAACAGCAGAGGGCCCTTTGATTTTAAGAATATCCGCTGGAGTAATAGAACCATCAGAAAGTGGCATTCCAGCTTTTACAAAGTCATTTTCTTGAACCAAAATTTGGTTGGATAGTTTGACTAAGTATTTCTTGATGTCTCCAAATTTGGACTCTACAATAATCTCACGATTTCCTCTTTTGATTTTTCCAAAAGAAACGACTCCGTCAATTTCAGAAACCACAGCAGGATTTGATGGATTACGCGCTTCAAACAATTCCGTTACTCGAGGTAAACCTCCTGTAATATCTCCCGATTTGGCAGACTTACGAGGTATTTTTACCAAGACTTTACCTTCGTTAATTTGATCCCCTTCATTTACAATCAAGTGAGCTCCTACAGGTAAGTTGTACGAACGTAAGATGTTTCCTTTTTTATCAGCAATCGACAAGGTTGGGATCAACTTTTTATTTCTCGATTCAGAAATTACTTTTTCTTGGAATCCAGTTTGCTCATCAATCTCTACCTGATAGGTCAATCCTTGTTCAATGTTTTCAAATACAATTTTACCCGTAAATTCTGAAACAATAACTCCGTTAAACGGATCCCATTTACAGATTACCGTATCCTTTTTGATCTTAGCTCCTTTTTTGATGTGGAGCGAAGAACCGTAAGGAATGTTGTTGGTACTTAAAACACTTTTAGTTTTGCTGTCTAAAATCTTGATTTCAGAGGTTCTAGAAATAACGATTTCTGCATCTTCTCCGTCGGCGTCTTTACCTTGAACCGTTTTCAAATCTTCGATTTCGGCAATACCATCAAATTTGGCAAGTAACTTATTCTCTTCAGAAATGTTTCCTGCAACTCCACCTACGTGGAAGGTTCTTAGGGTCAACTGCGTACCCGGTTCTCCAATAGACTGAGCTGCAATAACCCCTACTGCTTCACCACGCTGAACCATTTTACCAGTCGCTAAGTTTCTACCGTAACATTTTGCGCAAATTCCGTGTTTCGCAGCACATGTTAGCGGAGAACGCACTTCGACAGATTCTATCGGAGCTGCTTCAATTAGTGCTACTTGCTCGTCTTTGATTTCTTTTCCTGCTTCCACGATAACTTCATTGGATCGAGGATCAACAATATTTTGCAAGGCTACACGGCCTAGAATTCGTTCTCCTAAGGTTTCAACGATCTCCTCATTTTTCTTTAAAGGCTTAACCTCAACACCGCGAAGGGTTTCACAATCTTCGATATTAACAATAACATCCTGAGAGACATCGTGTAAACGTCGGGTAAGGTACCCTGCATCTGCCGTTTTTAATGCTGTATCTGCCAATCCTTTTCGAGCACCGTGAGTTGAAATGAAGTATTCTAAAATGGAAAGTCCTTCTTTAAAATTAGAAAGAATCGGATTTTCAATAATTTCTCCTCCTCCAATGTTTGATTTCTTTGGTTTGGCCATCAAACCACGCATACCGGTCAACTGACGAATCTGCTCTTTAGATCCACGAGCACCAGAATCCAACATCATGAATACTGAGTTAAATCCTTGCTGATCTTCACTGATTCGCTTCATCGCCAACTCAGTCAATTTAGCATTGGTAGAAGTCCAAATATCAATGACCTGATTGTATCGTTCGTTATTAGTTATCAGTCCCATGTTGTAGTTTCCAATAACGCCGTCTACTTGGCTATTGGCTTCGTCAATCATGGTGATTTTTTCCGGTGGAATAATGATATCTCCTAAACTGAATGATAATCCCCCTTTAAAAGCAAAGCCATAACCCATGCCTTTAATTTTATCTAAAAACTCCGCTGTTTCTGGCACACTAGTTACCTTGAGGATGTCCCCAATAATTTCACGTAAGTTTTTCTTGGTCAATACCACATTGAAATAGCCAGCTTCTTCAGGAACCACCTCGTTAAAGAGAACACGTCCTACAGTGGATTCAATAATTTGGTAAACCAATTCACCTTTCTCATTAAAATCCTTAGCTCTGATCTTAATCATCGCATTGAGATCAACTCGCTTTTCGTTCAATGCAATATGCACCTCTTCGGTAGAATAAAAAATCAATCCTTCTCCTTTGACTTTAACCTTTGGAGTTGACTTTTTCGCTTTGGTCATGTAGTAAAGTCCCAAAACCATGTCTTGCGAAGGTACCGTAATCGGTGATCCGTTAGCGGGATTTAAAATAGAGTGAGAAGCCAACATTAACAGCTGGGCTTCCAAAATTGCTTCGGGTCCTAAAGGCAGGTGAACCGCCATTTGATCTCCGTCAAAGTCGGCGTTAAATGCAGTACAAACTAATGGATGTAACTGAATTGCCTTTCCTTCGATTAACTTAGGTTGAAAAGCCTGAATCCCCAAACGGTGTAGTGTGGGAGCACGATTTAAAAGTACTGGGTGTCCTTTTAATACATTTTCTAGAATATCCCAAACTACGGGTTCTTTTCTGTCAATAATCTTTTTGGCTGATTTAACCGTTTTTACAATCCCTCTTTCGATGATCTTACGAATAATAAAAGGTTTGTAGAGCTCCGCAGCCATTCCCTTGGGAAGTCCGCATTCAAAAAGCTTTAATTCGGGTCCCACAACAATTACTGAACGTGCAGAATAATCTACTCGTTTCCCTAATAAGTTTTGACGAAAACGTCCTTGCTTTCCTTTTAATGAATCTGAAAGTGATTTTAAAGGTCGGTTAGAATCGGTTTTTACAGCTGAAGACTTCCGTGTATTGTCAAACAAAGAATCAACCGATTCTTGCAACATACGCTTCTCATTTCTCAAAATTACTTCAGGTGCTTTGATCTCAACCAATCGCTTCAAACGATTGTTACGGATGATTACTCTACGGTACAAATCATTTAAGTCTGAAGTCGCAAAACGTCCTCCGTCTAGGGGAACTAAGGGTCTCAATTCTGGCGGAATAACGGGGATCACTTTCATGATCATCCATTCCGGTAGGTTTTCACCTCGCTCGTTAGCGTCTCGGAACGCCTCGACTACTTGTAGTCTTTTAAGAGCTTCCGTCTTTCTTTGCTTGGATGTCTCATTATTTGCTTTATGACGTAATTCGTAAGACAAGGCTTCCAAATCAATACGGGATAGCAATTCAATCAGACACTCTGCACCCATTTTAGCAATGAATTTTTCGGGATCATTGTCTTCTTTGTACTGGTTTTCAACTGGAATTTGCTCCATTGCATTAAGGTATTCCTCTTCTGTCAAGAAATCCATGGGCTGAAGTGGCTCCCCTTCTTCGTTTTTAGCAATACCAGGTTGAATGACTACATAACGCTCGTAATAAATGATCATGTCCAACTTCTTAGATGGTAATCCAAGTAGGTATCCAATTTTGTTCGGTAAAGAACGGAAGTACCAAATGTGCGCCACTGGGACTACCAAATTGATATGACCCACACGATCACGTCGTACTTTCTTTTCAGTGACCTCTACCCCACATCGATCACAAACAATTCCTTTGTAACGGATTCTTTTATACTTTCCACAAGCACATTCGTAATCCTTTACAGGACCGAAAATTCGCTCACAAAAAAGTCCGTCACGTTCGGGCTTATGCGTTCTGTAATTAATGGTTTCAGGCTTGAGTACCTCACCTCTGGAATTTCCTAGAATAATTTCCGGAGAGGCTAATCCAATAGCAATTTTATTGAATTTTTTTTGTGTAATGATTTCGTTATTTCTAGCCATTGCTAAGTGTCTTCTAATGTTATGTTATTCTTCCAATCTAATGTCTAATCCTAATCCTTTAAGCTCGTGCATAAGAACGTTAAATGACTCGGGTAAACCAGGTTCAGGTAAAGTATCTCCTTTCACTATGGCTTCATAGGTCTTGGCTCTACCAATCACGTCATCAGATTTGACGGTCAGAATTTCTTGTAGGGTGCTCGATGCTCCATAAGCTTCAAGTGCCCAAACTTCCATTTCTCCAAATCGCTGCCCTCCAAATTGTGCTTTACCTCCTAAAGGCTGTTGCGTAATTAAAGAGTAGGGCCCAATGGATCGCGAGTGCATCTTGTCATCAACCATATGACCGAGTTTTAGCATGTAAATAACCCCAACAGTAGCCGGTTGATCGAAACGCTCTCCCGTACCTCCATCATACAAATAAGAGTGTCCGTAAAGCGGTACGTTTGCTTTTTCAGTTAATGCATTAATCTCTTCAATGGTAGCTCCGTCAAAAATTGGTGTGGCGTATTTCTCTCCTAGATTTTGTCCAGCCCAACCTAATACGGTTTCATAAATCTGTCCAATATTCATTCGAGAGGGTACCCCTAGTGGATTTAAAACGATGTCTACCGGAGTTCCATCTTCCAAAAACGGCATTTCTTCCTCACGTACAATTCGAGCAACAATACCCTTATTTCCGTGACGTCCTGCCATCTTATCTCCTACTTTAAGTTTTCGTTTTTTGGCAATGTAAACTTTTGCTAGTTTCTTAATTCCAGCAGGAAGTTCATCCCCAACACTGATCGTAAATTTCTCTCTACGTAAGGCTCCTTGCAGATCGTTTTCTTTGATTTTGTAATTGTGAATCAAATCAGCAATCAGCTCATTGGTTTCTTTAGTGGTAGTCCAAGATCCTTTGGTAAGATGCGTGTAATCCTCTACTGAAGATAACATCTTAAGTGTGTATTTTTTTCCTTTTGGAAGTACATCTTCTCCCAGATCATTTTGTACGCCTTGACAAGTTTTACCGTTTACAATCGTAAATAGTTTTTCAACCAAAACAGCTTTTAAAGCATCAAACTTTTCGTCATAAGCTGTTTCAAGAATTTCTAATTCTTGTTTGTCTTGATTTCTTTTGCGTTTGTCTTTAACCGAACGCGTAAAGAGTTTTTTGTCAATAACCACTCCTTGAAGTGATGGTGGTGCTTTTAAAGATGCATCTTTAACATCACCTGCCTTATCACCAAAAATGGCACGCAATAATTTTTCTTCTGGAGTAGGGTCAGATTCTCCTTTCGGGGTAATCTTTCCGATTAGGATATCTCCTGAACTTACTTCGGCACCAATTCGGATCATTCCATTTTCATCCAAATCTTTTGTAGCTTCCTCGCTAACATTTGGAATGTCATTGGTTAATTCTTCAGTACCCAATTTGGTGTCTCTTACATCCAGTGAATATTCATCAATGTGAATGGAGGTAAAAATATCTTCACGAACTACTTTTTCAGAAATTACAATTGCATCCTCAAAGTTGTATCCTTTCCATGGCATAAATGCCACTTTCATGTTACGTCCCAGAGCAAGTTCTCCTGTTTCGGTAGCGTAACCCTGACATAGTACCTGACCTTTAGAAACTCGATCACCTTTTTTGACAATCGGCTTAAGATTGATACAGGTTCCTTGGTTGGTCTTTCTAAACTTGATCAGATTGTACGATTTTAAATTTCCATCAAAACTGATCAGTTCATCTTTCTCTGAAAAATCGTAACGAATCTCTATTCTGTTGGCATCAACATATTCAACAATCCCGTCATTTTCAGCATTGATCAATACACGAGAATCAGAAGCTACTTGCTTTTCCAAACCGGTTCCAACAATGGGAGACTCAGGTCTTAAAAGAGGAACTGCTTGGCGCATCATATTCGATCCCATCAAAGCTCGGTTGGCGTCATCGTGTTCCAAAAAGGGAATCAATGATGCTGAAATTGAAGCAATCTGATTGGGTGCTACATCTGTGTAGTTTACTTTGTCTGGAGTAACTAACGGGAAATCTGCTTGATCACGCGCAATTACTTTCTCACTTTTTATTTTTCCTGACTTGTCAAAATCAATATTGGCTTGAGCAATTAGTTGGTTTTCTTCCTCCTCTGCACTTAGATAAATAGTCTCTTTCAGGTTGATTACACCATTTTCTACTTTTCGGTAAGGGGTTTCAATAAAGCCAAGGTTATTGACTTTTGCATAAACACCAAGGGACGAAATCAATCCGATATTCGGTCCTTCAGGAGTTTCAATAGGACATAATCTTCCGTAATGGGTGTAATGTACATCACGAACCTCAAATCCTGCACGTTCTCTAGAGAGTCCTCCAGGTCCTAATGCAGAAAGTCTTCTTTTGTGTGTAATTTCAGCTAGTGGATTCGTTTGATCCATAAACTGAGACAATTGATTGGTTCCAAAGAAGCTGTTGATCACGGACGATAGTGTCTTAGCATTGATCAAATCAATAGGAGTAAAGACCTCGTTGTCACGTACGTTCATTCGCTCACGAATGGTCCTAGCCATTCGAGCCAATCCCACACCAAACTGAGAAGACAATTGTTCCCCAACCGTTCTTACACGTCGGTTAGAAAGGTGATCAATATCATCGATCTCTGCTTTAGAGTTGATCAATTCAATCAGATACTTAATGATGGTAATAATATCAAGTTTGGTTAAAACCTGTTTGTCCATCTCAACATCCAACCCTAACTTTTTGTTCATTCTGTATCGTCCTACCTCACCGAGGTTGTAACGTTGATCAGAGAAAAATAATTTGTCAATAATGCCTCTAGCTGTATCCTCATCTGGCGGTTCAGCATTTCGCAGCTGACGGTAAATATGTTCTACCGCTTCTTTTTCTGAATTGGTTGGATCTTTTTGTAACGTATTGTAGATGATGGCGTAATCTGACATATGTGCATCCACTTTGTGAAGCAGTATGGTCTTGACTCCAGCATCTAAAATTTCATCAATGTGTTCTTTTTCGATGACTGTATCACGGTCAATGATAATTTCATTACGTTCAATAGAGATTACTTCACCAGTATCTTCATCTACAAAGTCTTCATGCCAAGTTTTTAAAACACGCGCTGCGAGTTTTCTCCCTAATGTCTTTTTAAGTCCTGTTTTTGAAACTTTTGCTTCTTCAGCCAGATCAAAAATTTCCAAAATATCTCGATCGTGCTCAAATCCTATGGCTCTAAAAAGAGTGGTAACAGGTAATTTTTTCTTACGATCGATGTAAGCGTACATAACGCTGTTGATATCGGTAGCAAATTCAATCCAAGAACCTTTGAATGGAATTACACGAGCAGAATACAATTTGGTTCCATTGGCGTGGAAAGATTGTCCAAAGAAGACCCCTGGTGAACGGTGTAGTTGAGAAACCACAATTCGTTCAGCACCGTTGATCACAAAAGTACCACTTGGAGTCATGTAAGGTATCGTACCCAAGAAAACATCTTGAACAATTGTTTCAAAATCTTCATGTTCTGGATCAGTACAATACAATTTAAGACGTGCTTTTAGTGGCACAGAATAAGTCAATCCTCTTTCGATACACTCTTGTATGGAATACCGTGGCGGATCAACGAAGTAATCTAAAAATTCAAGTACGAATTGATTTCTTGTATCTGAAATTGGAAAGTTTTCTTTAAACGTATTGAAGAGACCTTCTTCGTTACGTTCGTCAGATTTTGTTTCGAGTTGGAAAAAATCCTGGAATGACTTGATTTGGATATCGAGAAAATCAGGATAATTTGGAGAGTATTGTGCTCCTGCGAAATTGATTCTTTGACTCTTTGAACTTGGCATCTAACTATTTTTTAATGGTCATAACTACTAAAACGGGGCGGTAACGGCTATAAAAGGGTATAGGCCTTTGGAAAAATCCAAAAGCCTATGCCTTAATGGTATGGATTGAGACTACTTGAGCTCAACCTCAGCACCAGCTTCTTCTAATGATTTTTGAAGCGCTTCCGCTTCATCCTTAGCAATACCTTCTTTCAAAGGGCTTGGTGCATTGTCAACAAGTTCTTTAGCTTCTTTAAGCCCAAGACCTGTTAACTCTTTTACTAATTTTACTACAGCAAGTTTAGAACCACCGGCTGCTTTGAGGATTACGTCAAATTCTGACTTTTCCTCTGCTGCTGCATCTCCAGCACCACCTGCAGGTCCAGCTACAGCAACAGCTGCTGCTGCGGGCTCTATACCGTACTCATCTTTTAAAATATCAGCCAATTCATTGACTTCTTTTACTGTCAAATTGACTAATTGTTCTGCGAATTCTTTTAAATCTGCCATGTTATTAATTTTTCTGTTTGATTTTTAATATGTGTATTCGAGTGCGTACTTTTTTGGGTCAGGATGTGCGTTCTGAAAGTGTTTTGAGTATCCCAGAAAGTTTCCCGCCTCCTGACTGAAGCGCTGAAACCACATTTTTAGTTGGTGATTGTAACAATGAAATAATATCACCAATCAATTCTTCTTTAGATTTGATGGCCACTAAGGCATCAATCTGATCGTCTCCAATGTAAACGGATTCTTCGATGAAGGCTCCTTTTAAAATGGGCTTATCAGACTTTTTTCTAAAGTTCTTGATCACCTTCGCAGGTGCGTTTCCTGATTCAGAAAACATTAACGAAGTATTCCCTTTCAGGATCTCCGTCAACTCTCCAAAGTTCTGGTCGGAAGCTTCCATTGCTTTAGCGAGTAAGGTATTCTTAACCACTTGCAGTTTGATGTTCTCTTTAAAACAAGCACGTCGTAACGCACTGGTTTGAGCTGCATCTAGTCCTGCAATATCAGCTAAATAAAGAGTTTTTACTCCTGCTAAAGCTTCTTTAAGGTTTTCTATTGCGTCGTTTTTCTCTTGTCTAGTCATTTGCTTAAATTTTGTTCGTTAACCCAATTTTGCATCAACAGGGATACTTGGACTCATGGTACTCGACATGAAAACACTTTTAACATAAACCCCTTTTGTTGTTGAAGGTTTCAGTTTCATGATGGTTTTTAATAACTCATCTGCATTTTCGTAAATCTTTTCCGGTGCAAAAGAGGCTTTACCGATTGCAGCATGTATGATCCCGGTTTTGTCAACTTTAAAATCGATCTTACCACCTTTTACATCAGCTACTGCCTTTTTAACATCCATTGTTACCGTTCCTGTTTTAGGGTTTGGCATTAGACCACGAGGTCCTAATACACGTCCTAAAGGTCCTAGTTTTCCCATAACACTGGGCATGGTAACAATCACGTCTACATCCGTCCAACCGTCTTTGATCTTCTGAAGGTATTCGTCTAATCCTACAAAGTCAGCACCTGCTTCTTTAGCATCGGCTTCTTTATCTGGAGTTACCAGGGCTAAAACACGAACATTTTTTCCCGTTCCATGAGGTAGAGTTACTACACCACGAACCATTTGATTGGCTTTTTTGGGGTCTACACCCAACCGAATTGCCATATCAATACTTGCATCAAATTTTGTGTTGGTAATATCTTTTACCAACGCAGAAGCTTCTTTAAGGGTGTAGAGGTTTTTAGGGTCCACTTTAGCCCGTGCTTCTTTTTGTTTTTTGGTTAATCTCGCCATTGCTTGGTTTTAATAAATTAAAAAGGAGCTTGTCCAGAAATTTTGAATCCCATTGAACGAGCTGTACCGGCTACCATTTTCATGGCAGACTCAACGGTAAATGCATTTAAGTCAGGCATTTTATCCTCAGCGATGAGTTTTACCTGATCCCAAGTGACTGTTGCCACTTTTGTTCGATTGGGTTCTCCGGAGCCTTTTTTAGCTTTGGCTGCTTCCATCAGTTGAACGGCCGCTGGCGGTGTTTTGATGACAAATTCAAATGACTTGTCAACATACACAGTAATCGCAACCGGTAATACTTTACCTGGTTTATCTTGGGTTCTTGCATTAAACTGTTTGCAAAATTCCATGATATTGACTCCTGCGGCACCGAGCGCGGGTCCAACCGGTGGCGACGGATTCGCAGCACCTCCCCGAACTTGTAGTTTTAAAACTTTACTTACTTCTTTTGCCATTGTTTCATTTAATTTAGGAAAATGTGTTCGTGGAAGCGGCACACTTTTTCCTGAGTTATTAGTGTAACATTTATAATTTTTCTACTTGCATGTAACTCAATTCCAGTGGGGTCTTTCTTCCAAAGATTTTCACCATGACTTCGAGTTTGCGTTTTTCTTCGTTCACTTTTTCTATTGCTCCTGTAAAACCGTTAAAAGGTCCGTCAATTACTTTGACGTTTTCACCCACATTAAAGGGTATGGCTACATGTTCTGCAGTTAAGGCCAATTCATCTACTTTACCGAGCATTCGATTAACTTCTGATTCTCTTAATGGAATCGGGTCTCCCCCTTTAGTTTCGCCAAGAAAACCAATAACGTTGGTTACCGATTTAATAATGTGAGGAAGCTCTCCTGTTAAGTTGGCTTTTACCATGATGTATCCTGGAAAATAAACACGCTCTTTATTTATTTTTTTCCCATTGCGAATCTGAATTACTTTTTCTGTGGGTACGAGGATATCTTCAACCAAGTGGTCGTATCCAAAGCGGTTGACTTCGGACATGATGTAGTCTTTAATCTTCGCTTCTTGTCCGCTTACCGCACGAACAACATACCATTTTTTATCTTTTACAGTAGTTGCCATCTGTTATCCTATGAGATTAAAGTAAAACTGAATCACTCGAGACAATACGGTATCGGCACCCCAAATGGCTAAAGAAAATAAAACGGAAAACACCAACACGATAACTACTAGGCGTTGAAGTTCAGACCGCTCTGTCCAAGAGACATTATTTTTGAGTTCTTCGAAGGAATCTTTAATGTATGAAATCATGTTCTACTTTTACTTTTTTAGCACGGGTTGAGAGGCTCGAACTCCCGACACCTGGTTTTGGAGACCAGTGCTCTACCAACTGAGCTAAACCCGTTTTTATTTGACACAAAAGGTATCCGCCTTATGACGGACACCTTCAGGTCATTTTAAAAACATCTTAACTAGTCTAAAATCTCAGTTACCTGACCAGCTCCTACCGTTCTTCCACCTTCACGAATCGCGAAACGAAGTCCGATACTTAATGCAATTGGTTGAATCAAATCAACGTTAATTGTTAAGTTATCACCAGGCATAACCATTTCTACTCCATCAGGAAGGGAAATATTACCTGTTACGTCAGTTGTTCTAACATAAAACTGAGGTCTGTAGTTGTTGTGGAATGGTGTGTGACGTCCACCTTCTTCTTTTTTCAAGATGTACACCTCTGCTTTGAATTTAGCGTGAGGAGTTACTGAACCTGTTTTACAAAGAACCATTCCTCTTTTGATGTCCGTTTTCTCGATTCCTCTTAAAAGGATTCCAACGTTATCTCCAGCTTCACCACGGTCTAAGATTTTACGGAACATTTCTACTCCAGTAATGGTAGATTTCATTTTTTCAGCACCCATACCGATGATGTCAATTTCATCTCCAGTATTTGCAACACCAGTTTCAATTCGTCCTGTTGCTACTGTACCACGTCCTGTAATAGAAAATACATCTTCTACAGGCATTAAGAAATCCTTATCAACATCACGTTTTGGTAATTCAATCCATGTGTCAACTTCTTCCATTAACTTTAATACGGTATCAACCCATTTTTGCTCTCCGTTGAGTGCTCCAAGTGCTGAACCTAAAACTACAGGTGTATTGTCACCATCATAGTCATAAAAAGAAAGTAATTCTCTTACTTCCATTTCAACTAATTCTAATAATTCTTCATCGTCAACCATGTCCGCTTTGTTCAAGAAAACAACAATACGTGGTACACCAACCTGGCGTCCTAAAAGGATGTGTTCTCTAGTTTGTGGCATGGGACCATCTGTTGCCGCAACAACAAGAATAGCACCGTCCATTTGAGCAGCTCCAGTAACCATGTTCTTTACATAGTCGGCGTGACCTGGACAGTCTACGTGAGCATAGTGACGATTGCCTGTTTGGTATTCTACGTGAGAAGTGTTAATGGTAATCCCTCTTTCTTTCTCTTCAGGAGCGTTATCGATTTGATCGAAGCTTCTAGCTTCAGAGAATCCTGCGTCTGCCAATACTTTTGTGATTGCAGCAGTAAGAGTCGTTTTACCGTGATCTACGTGACCAATTGTTCCAATATTTAAGTGGGGTTTCGACCGGTCAAATGTTTCTTTAGCCATAATTGTTGTTGTTTCTTTGTTATTTTTAGGAGCGCAAATTTATTAATTTTTTTTATTCCATTGATTCTTTTACGCATTTTTTTTAATTAAATTCTATAAATTTTAAACTATTTGTCGATCCGTTACTCATCACATGCCCCGTAACATTCTATCTTATTCAAATTCAGATGCTTATTTTTAAAAAAAAGGAAACCGTTTCCCTATTTTTTTTTAAGCTTTCTATCAAAAGGTTTTTGTTACTTTGACACGTAGATTTCGCATTGCTAATGTGAGTTTAAAAACAGATCTTCAATATGAATTTATGCATTGTCATTCCATGCTACAATGAAGCAAACAGGATTCCATTATCTGACTTTGATAAATTCCTCAAAAGTAATCTCGATGCAACCCTTTACTTCGTAAATGACGGATCTTCTGACAAAACCCAAGAGCTTTTACTAAATTTCAAAGAAAAGCACTCATCAAACATTGAGGTAATTCAACTGTTCAAGAATTTAGGCAAGGGAAATGCAGTTCGTCAAGGCATGCAGCAAGCTTTAAAAAATAAAGATCATGATGTTTTTGCTTTTTTAGATGCCGATCTTTCCACCTCGCTAGAGGAATGTTCACAGCTCTCGAAATTGATACAGAATAAAACATCCTTTGTATTTGGTTCACGAATTAAAAAAATGGATAATACCATCAAACGAAAATGGTTTCGATTCCTTATTGGTAGAATGATTGCAACAGCGATCTCAAACGCGCTTCAATTGGCGGTTTATGACACCCAATGCGGGTGTAAACTTTTTTCAAGAAAAACAGCTGAACTTGCTTTTGAGCGAGCATTTATCTCTTCATGGCTTTTCGATGTTGAGGTTTTTTTTCGATTGAAAAATCATTTCGGTATTGCCAATTTTAAAGCTATTAGCTCAGAAGTTCCCCTAAAAAATTGGAAAGATCAAGGAGACTCGAAAATCAAATGGACGTACGGGTTTAAAATGTGGTTTGATTTATTAAAAATTAAACGTGAATACCCATGATAAATAAGATTCAAAACTACGTTTACCCTGTACGTTACGCTTTACTCTTTTGGACGCTCGTAGGCATCCGAATGTATTTTAACGGGGTGCTCCCTTTGATGGATAAAACGGAAGCTCGCTATGGAGAAATTGCTCGATTGATGCGTGAAACGGGAAATTGGATTACCCCACAAATAGATTATGGCGTGCCGTTTTGGGCCAAACCTCCCTTATCAACTTGGGCATCTGCTCTTTCTATCCGTCTTTTTGGTTCTGCTGAATTTTTTGTTAGATTTCCTTATTTACTCTTATTTGTGGGTATGGCATTTTACTTAGGAAGGTACCGAAACCCAAATCAACAATCCTATTACCTCCCCGGAATTATCCTATTGAGTATTCCTGAATTTTATTTACATGCTGGAGTTGTCTCTACCGATAGCTTTTTGTGCTTTAGCATTGCACTTGCGATGCTTGGATTTTGGGAATCGTTAAAAGATCAGGCAAAAGCCTTTTGGGGGTATTTGTTTTTTACGGGCTTGGGCTTGGGACTCCTTGCCAAAGGACCGATTATTGGAATCTTAACCCTTCCCCCTATTTTCTTATGGACATTATTTAACAAAAACATAAAAAAAGTTTTTTCTAAACTGCCTTGGGTAGGAGGAATCTTACTAATGTTGGGAATCAGTATTCCTTGGTATGTTTTGGCAGAACTGAGTACTCCCGGCTTTTTTGATTACTTTATTATTGGAGAACATTTTGAACGCTATTTGAACTCCGAATGGAAAGGAGATAAATACGGTTTCCCAAAACAGCAGCCCCTGGGAATGGCATGGGTCTTTTTAATTCTTTTCCTTCTCCCCTGGACGGTTGCTCTGATCCGAATATTAATTAAGAAATGGAAGTCTTTAAGACAAGACCCTTGGATTTTATTTTTACTTCTTTGGACCCTCTGGACCCCTTTCTTTTTCACTTCCTCAAAAAGCTTAATTCATCCCTACATACTACCCAGCTGTATTCCAGTTGCACTGATTATTAGTCATTATTGGCAATTATTGAAAAATAAAAAAATATACTTCTCTATTGCCTTTGGCTTACCTGTATTATTGTTTTTAGTTCACCTCAGTGGCTTGGCAAAGCCACTTTATTCTCATACTACCGATAAGTTTTTGATCGGTCAAATGGAACCTAGGATCCCCGTATTCTCATTGGATCGAAAAACCTATTCAAGTCAATTTTACACCCAAGGAAAAATCAAAGTGATTGAACATTCAAAGTTAGAGGAGAAACTGCTATCAAAAAATACATTTTACATTCTTTTGAATACGAAACAATGGGAAATCATAAATGATCGTTCAAAATTAAAGTTACAAAGTATTGACTCCAATAAGAAAAGAGGGATTTATCTGTTCAGTCCTGTATTAAAGGATGGGGATTAATTCTAGATTAAAAAACTCTTAAAAGAGTTATGCTAATTGTTTTTTAGTGAACGTTTGTAAAAGTTGATTTTGCCTATCCTGATTACAAAAACATACATCCTTCTAATTCAATTATTTCGCCTGTGTCAAGAAACTCTTTTGAATAATTTTTATCCGATGGACTAAAAATAAATGATTCACCTTCAGTATTTGAAAAATGAAGTAAACCATCAATTACTTTGTATTTGTAGGTTGTTGAATATTCAATTTCATCACTAAACCCATAATAATCATAATCAAACCAGAACTCATCCCACTCATCTTTTTTGATTTTTATATTCCATTTTATTCCATCGTAAGTATTTTCATCTCTTTTCCATCCTTTACAATAGGAAGTTTTATTTTCAATATCTAAGAAGGATATAAAATATTTTTTGTTTGAAAATTTTATATCTGAAAAGTCGCCATAATAATTTTCATCATCTGCCCAGATTGTTTCATCATATTTAGCTAAAAACTTACAAGTTTTTGAGACAACACAAAAATCTGTGTAGCTTCGGGGTAAACTAGTGAGTTGTTGTCCACTATTAAAGGTAAAAGGGTCTTGATTTGCAGATTCATATTGCACTATCTCGCTTTTAAAACAAGAAAACATAATGAAAAATAAAAATAGTAAACGAAATTTTTTCATTTCTAAGTGTTTGTTTGGCGATTGTAAAAACAGTTACAACTAGATGAAACAAATTTAACTATTAAGAAAGGATTTGAAAAACACAGAAAAAGATTTGCGCTTTACTTTTGAAAATATTAGGAAATGAAAAAACTAAAGTTCAGCCACAGAAAAGTAAACCGAGTTGAGTAATCTATTTTTTATAACATGATTTTTTGAAAGACAGTAGAGCCAATGACGAGATTTGAACTCGTGACCTCTTCCTTACCAAGGAAACGCTCTACCCCTGAGCTACATCGGCAAAAAAAGAGAGCGAGAGACCGGGTTCGAACCGGCGACATTCAGCTTGGAAGGCTGACGCTCTACCAACTGAGCTACTCTCGCATGATACTGAATGGGATATTATTCAGTGTTGGTATTCTATTGCAAAGATAAAAAACTTTTGGTTTTCATCCGCAAATTTGAGTGGGGAGAGCAGGATTCGAACCTGCGAAGTTAAAAAACAACAGATTTACAGTCTGTCCTCGTTGGCCGCTTGAGTATCTCCCCGATTTTCAATGATCGTATCTTAGTTTTAAAAAACTAAAGATTCAATTTTGCTTAAAATACAACTAGCTGTTGTTCTTTTAACAAAGAGCCGATGGAGGGACTCGAACCCACGACCTGCTGATTACAAATCAGCTGCTCTAGCCAGCTGAGCTACATCGGCTTGTGATTGAAGTTACTAAGAGCTTTACATAAAATCAAAACCATTTTGGATTAAGAATTTTATCTGTCTTAGTAAGCGTTCGCTTAAAATTTGTTTAGGCGTATTTCAAAATTTCAATAAACTGGGGCAAAATTAATCTTATTTATGAAATGCTAAAATAAAAACATAATTAATTTATTGTTTGTTGACAAAAGAAAGACTCAGCTTTCAAATGGCGTTTTAGGTTTTAAAACCAACACCAATTCAAATGAATCATTTCTGTTTTGTGGAAATAAAAATTCTGATACAGAAATTCAGATCAAAATAAACTCAAAAAAAAGCGATCTACACTAACTAAACCTTAATTCTCAATCTGTTTTAAGCTCTAATTTTTTCTTTTTTACGCTTAAGAATACGCTCTGCACTTTGTGCTGCCGTATGGATTGCTTCTTCAAATGTGCGGCATTTTTTCTTTACAATGATGTCATCCCCTGGAATGGCAATCTTGAGCTCCGCCCACTTATTTACACCGTCTGAATTGTTTTCTACTTTTGTAAAAACAAAAACCTCAATGATTTGATTGTAAAACTGAGACAGTTTTTCAATACGCTCTTTTGAAAATTCTTTGAGTTTGGCGTCTGCTGAATAATTTACAGCTCTAAAGTGAATGGTCATCATAATTTAAATTTTAAAAGGTTATTTTTTTTGTTCTCTTGGGTGTGCTTTTTTGTAAACTGATTTAATTGTCGAGATACTGCTATGGGTGTAATGTTGGGTGGCCGCGACACTGCTATGCCCCAACAATTCTTTAATAGAATTGATTCCAGCCCCTTGATCTAAAAGATGACTGGCAAAACTGTGTCGTAAAACATGGGGACTTTTTTTTGTCTTAGTGGTCACCTCACTAAAATACTTTTTTACCGTTTGATAAACAAATGCTTCCGTGAGTTTTTTCCCCTTAGGTGAAATAAAAAACAAGTTCGATTCTCTAGAAATTTGTTCTTCATCTTGACGCTTGAGAAGAGCTATCAAAAGCTTTTTCATTGGAAATAACAAGGGAATTAATCGTTCTTTATTTCGCTTACCTAAAACCTTAATCACTCCCTGATCCAAATCCACATGAGTGTATTTCAAATCAATAAGCTCGCTCCTTCGAATCCCTGTGTAATAGAAAAGGTTCAAAAGTGTTTTTTGCAAAATACCCAAATAAGTATCTGGATAAAAATCTCCTTCCAAAACTTCCAAGACCTCGTCCTCTGAAAAAGGCATAGGAACTTTTGCTGCCATTTTGAGTGCTTTATGTTCTTTAAGGGGGGATACTTCTCTGATTCCGTTTCGTACCAAAAATTTGTAATACGATCGGAGTACAGACAATTTACGATTTACCGTTCGGGTACTATTTCCCTCTTGAATCAAACGGACAATCCAGGAACGAATCTCGCCATAGGAAACCTGTTCAATTCCAGTTGCGTCTGGAAAAGACTCTTGAACAAAAGCTTCGAAAGATTTTAAATTAGCTTGGTACGCTTTACAGGTATGGGAAGAGTACTTCTTCTCTAATAAAATATATTCTAAAAACGACTTTATGGGCATAAAAAAACGCTATTCAATAAATTTAAGAAATTCAAAGAATAACGTTGTTAAAAATGTGGTAAAAAAGCTTAAATCGATTCGCTGTCTCGCAACTTCTGAATGTATTGTGCTTTTTGAATTTTTTGTCGGTTTTTGACTGAAGGCTTAACAAATTGCTTTCTTGCGCGTAGTTGACGCATTCCACCAGTTTTATCAAATTTTCTCTTAAAACGCTTTAGCGCGCGGTCGATATTCTCTCCGTCTTTAATGGGTATGATTAACATAAATTGGCACCTCCTTTCATAATGAGGGCAAATATAAATAAAACAATAACATTGCAGGCGTTAAACAATGCTTTTTATTAATTATTATTCTAAAATTTTTCTAGCTATGACCAGTTTCTGAATTTCGCTGGTACCCTCCCCTATGGTACAGAGTTTCGAATCTCGATAAAATTTTTCTACGGGAAAATCTTTTGTAAATCCGTAACCTCCATGGATTTGAACAGCTTCACTCGCAGCCTTGACGCATACTTCTGAAGCATAAAGCTTAGCCATGGCTCCTTGTTGGGTTACATTCAAATTCTGATTTTTCATTTCGGCAGCTTTTTGAGTAAGCAAGGTAGCGGCTTCTATTTCTGTAGCCATATCTGCCAGTTTAAAAGAAATACCTTGAAAGCTACTTATTGATTTTCCAAATTGTTTACGCTCTTTCGAGTAGGCTAAGGAAGCAAGATAAGCACCCTTTGCTGTTCCAAGTGACAATGCAGCGATAGAAATACGACCTCCGTCAAGAATTTTCATAGACTGAATAAATCCGTCTCCTACAGGGCCCAAACGGTTTTCATCCGGAATGATGCATTGATCAAAAACCATTTCAGCAGTCTCAGAAGCTCGCATCCCCAATTTGTTTTCTTTTTTACCCGCTGTAAAACCCGGCGTTCCGCGCTCAACAACAAAAGCTGTCATACCTCGATTATCTCCTTTTTCACCGTTTCGGGCTATGACCACAGCAATATCTCCAGAAATTCCATGTGTGATAAAGTTTTTAGTTCCGTTCAATACCCAATGTTCGCCCTCTTTTCGTGCAGTAGTAGACATCCCCTTGGCATCAGAACCTGTATTGTGTTCGGTCAATCCCCAAGCGCCTATGTGTTTCCCTGAACACAAATCTGGCAACCATTTAAGACGTTGTTCCTCGTTTCCGAAAGAATAAATGTGATTTACACAGAGTGAATTGTGAGCAGCTACTGAAAGACCAATAGAAGGGTCAACAATTGAGAGGGTTTCAATTAAGGTAACATATTCATGATACCCCATACCCGAACCTCCGTATGATTCCGGAATCAACATTCCCATAAATCCTAAAGCTCCAGCTTTTTCAAAAATTTCCTTAGGAAAAAATTGAGCTTCATCCCAATCCATTACATGTGGCTTGATGTATTGTGCTGCGAAATCACGCGCTGCTTCAAAAACCATACGCTGGGTTTCAGAAGTCTGGATTTCTGGTTGGAATTCAATGTCAATCATAGTGCAATTTTAATACAAATATAGTTTTATTCTTGCTAGTTTGTTTGGGTAATTTACAAAAAGTTCAGACAAAAAAGAAAGTGTTATTCCATTATTTTCTGTTCGGTATGCAACAATTTTCTCTGCATCTTGACGTGAGATGTAGGGTAATTTCGCCAATTCATAAAGACTTGCATCATTGATACTTAACGGAGTTATCTGAGCTGGAGTTTGGATTTCAAAATATTCAAGTAATCGACCCACAACCAAACTATCTAGGCCATAAACTTCATAACACTGCGCTGGGGTTGAAAAACCAGAGAGGTAATTTCTGTATTTAACCAATCGCTCTGAGAGTTTGGGACCAATACCTGAAATTTTTTGAAAAGCTTGTGCTGTAGCAGTATTCAAATCTTGTTTTTCAATTCGTTTCTTTTTCTTGGGTTTAAATGGAACGTTTGGAAATCGCAATTGTGGTGAAAGAAAGGTCACAAGACTGTCTGAAACTCCAGTAACTTTTTGAAAATTTTTCATGGAATGCATAAATTTTCCTGAAGCCCGATAATCCTTAAGTCGATCATAAGCTGCGGATGGAATTCCCAATCGGTATGCGTTGTAATCACTTAAATAATTGGGGTTGTAGGTGTATTTTTCAGCAGACATTGTAAACTCTTTAGCACGCAAGGAGTCCAATTTTTCTTGAAAATAGCGGTTATCGGTTAAGTCAAGGTTGTTGGCTTGCTCATTTAATAAAATGAACTTTAATCCAAGAATACACATCAATCCCATCAAGAGGATCAAAAAAGCTCCTCTCTGTGACTCGTTGAGCACAAAAGGAAACTTAAAGCGCATGTCATTCCTTTTTCATTCCAGAAATTGCAGACAAATACGTATTCAACTCCTCCCGAACTCTTGGGAATAAAAGAAGTAATCCTATCATATTTGGGAAAACAAGAGCTAAAATCATGGCATCTGAAAAGGCCCATACGGAAGACATATCACCAGCAGCTCCAATTACGATAAAAATTAAAAACAAAGATTTGTAAGACAATTCCGACACTTTGCTTTTACCAAAAATATACATCCAAGATTGCAGTCCATAATAAGACCAAGAAATCATCGTTGAAATGGCAAATAATACAACTGCTATGGTCAGGAAGGGACCTGAAAAAGCAATGTATTTTGAAAAGGCTGCAGCAGTAATTCCAGCCCCTTCAGCGGCTACTCCATCAATCATTACCACTCCGCCTACGCCTCCGTAATCGAATACGGTATTATCACCGTTAAAGATAATGATAACTAAAGCTGTCATGGTACATATTACAACTGTATCGATAAATGGTTCTAATAAAGCAACCAAACCTTCAGAGGCAGGAAATTTTGTTTTCACAGCAGAATGTGCAATGGATGCAGATCCTGCTCCAGCTTCATTGGAAAAAGCGGCTCTTCTAAATCCGGTAATCAAGACCCCTAAAAGTCCTCCTAACCCCGCTTGAGGATTAAAAGCTTGGTTGAAGATCATTGCAAATGCGTCATCAACAAAACTAAAGTTTGTAAAAATAATGTAAAGACAAGCTAAGATGTACATCAACGCCATCAATGGAACTACCTTCTCGGTTACGGAAGCAATTCGTTTGATCCCACCGATGATGATAATCCCAACTAGGACCATCATAATAACACCAATTATCGTTCGTGCATTGCCCCCCGTCATTCCAAAAGAGTCAACCAATTGCATTGCTGCTTGATTGGACTGAGCAGCGTTTCCTCCTCCAAATGAGGCGCCTACACATAAAAAAGCAAATACACCTGCGAGTACTTTCCCTAGGGTTGCAAATCCTTTTTCCTTCAATCCTTTGGTTAAATAGTACATCGGTCCACCGTAAACCGTGCCGTCCTCACCCACATCTCGGTATTTTACACCTAGTGTACATTCCACAAATTTGGTTGACATCCCCAGTAAACCACACAAAATCATCCAAAATGTAGCTCCAGGGCCTCCTACGGCAATCGCTAAAGCAACCCCAGCAATATTCCCATTTCCTACTGTACCTGAAACTGCGGTAGCTAAAGCTTGGAAATGACTAACCTCACCTTCTTTACTCTCATCAGAAATCGTACCCTTGACATCTCCAGCAACAGCCAATTCAGGATTTCCTGATTCGTGATGATCGATGCTGTCGTATTTTCCTCGAACCGTATTAATAGCAGTACTAAAACGACGAACATTAACAAAACCAAAATAAACAGTAAAAAACAAAGCCCCCCCTACCAATAATATGATGATGGTAGGAATCCCTGTTCCAAAAAAGTTGTGTAAAATCAACCCTTCCCACCAATTCGCTATGGGTGTAAAGGCTTCATTAATGCGCTCATCAAGTCCTTTTTCCTGAGCAAAAAGAGGTGAAAAGCTTGAAACAAAAAACAGTAGGGAGTAAAGAAATTTTCTAGATTGAAATAAATTCATGGTGGTTCGTATCGATTTTAGATGTCCAATATCTTAAAAAGCAAGACAAAAACAAACTAATCTAACTGAAACATTCGGTTTAGTTTTTGGATAGATTCGCCACTGCCCAGTACGATAAGTTTCCCCTTAGTTGATAATGAGGTGTTTGCGTCTGGGTTTATGAATTGTTTACCATCCTCATCACGGTAAGCAATTACATTACAACCTGATTTTTTTCTCAATTGCATTTCTGCCAATGTTTTATTTTGATATTCCTTTGGAATTTTATCCAGATTTACTTCTTCTACATTCGGACTTTTTTCATCTTGCCACCAATCTAAATTCCCTAAAAAATGAATCAGATCTGGAACTGTTAAAAGTGCTGCCATGTAATCTCCCCCAATTTTATCAGGCATAATAACATGATCTGCTCCTGCCAAGGCTAATTTCGATTGGTTGCTTTCATCGGATACACGACTCACAATGACAATGTCTGGCTGGAGTTGTCTTGCAGACAAAACGACAAACAAATTGTCCGCATCTTCAGGTAAAGCACAGATCAAGTTCTTGGCACGCTTAATGCCCGCAGCTTCTAAAACTTCATCGGTCAAAGCATTTCCTTTTAAAAATAAAACCTCATGTTCGTTTTCTTCAATTAAACTCTCATTCTGCTCAATCACAACATAAGATTGTTGATGCCTCTTCAAGCGAACAACAGCTTGCCTCCCGTTTCGCCCAAAACCACATACTATGGTGTGTTCTTTTAAAGTATTGATCATATCTCTATTCTTTTTTTGTTTAATAACACTAAAACTCCAACCACTAACCAAATATTCTACTATGAACCGCATTGCTAATGCAACCGTTAAAAACCCAATCAAAATAAAAATGATTGCAAAAATCCTTCCTTGATCCGATAGTGCTCCAACCTCACCGTACCCAACAGTACTGAGGGTAATCACCGTCATGTAAATTGCATCAAATAAGGTGTATCCTGATTCGATCCAGAAAAAGCCTGTAACCCCAAAAAGTAAAACTAAAAAGAGTAAAAAAATAGCACGAGTAAGTGGAGATTTTAAGAAAGGCATCGTTTTATAAATCAAAAACTGAACTCCTCTTGGTGTAAATCATATCCTTGAGTCTGATCCAAAAAGCAAGAGTCAGATAGAGAACAAATCCACCTACCAACGTTGCAAAAGAAGCGTAAATAAAAAATAAGCGGACGCTTTTCACCTTCATACCCAAAAGCTCAGCAAGTCGTGTTGAAACTGCAAAACCGTTTCGTTCAAAATACAATCGGATGTTGTGGGGAGCCTTCATAAAACAAAGTTACTTTTTTTCTTTAAGAGTTCGAAGATGATTATTCTGTTTTCATTAACTCAAAACCTATTTGACAAGATAAGCATCTTCTCAGCCTGCAATAGTTTTTATACAAGTGCAATATCGATTGACAACCAATGGCATTGATTTGAGGCACCTCTAGGGACTTGAAACCATTCAATATTCGATTCTTTTCAGCTGGAACAGTTTCAGCCCATTCAAACAACTTTTCCACTCCACTATTCGCACAATATTTTGCGTAGGCAAATCGAACAGGAATGAGTGTATTGATCAAGAGAAGATCAAAAAAACGTCGTGTGAGCTTTTTTGGCTGAGATTTACTACTAACATCAAAATTGTAATGGGTTGTCCAATAACCTCCTGCCTCTACTTCAAAAAGTTTGTAGCAATCCTGAGGGTAGTTCATGCTTGTAACCTCCTCAAATAAAGCAGATGATTTGCTGTAAATTTGTGCCAATTGAGCCAATCTAAGTGTCGGAAAATTTGCTGGTCGTAAACGAGCAAAATGAACCTTAACATCAGAGGGTGAAACAAGTTTAAATTTTCGTTTTATGTAATGGTAACGGCTTTGCAAATCCAAGTGATAACTTCCTTTTGAAGGTTGGTTCAGCAATCCGGATTGCCCCATAAAAAGAGCTTCTAAATTCAGCGGATCCGACCTTAACTGAAGTACCCTTTTGAAGGGGATTGATCTTGCCATACTGTAAAAAGCTTGCCCATTCACATTCAAACCGAAACCCTTAGAAAGCAAAACAAAAAGAACTGCTTCCCAATCGTTTTTCAATTCTTTTAAAAGTTGTTGTATTACGCTAACACGGACTTCCATCCGCTCAACAAAAAGTCGTTCTTGATAACCCAACCAACGGGCTTTTGAAAAAGTTTTAATCTGATCCTCACAGGCAATAAACTTGGGTTGTTTAGCAAAGTTTTTTTGATAATTTTCTAAAGCCGAAAGAGATACATAATGACTTAAATTTAATGTTGGTATGGGATTTCCGTTAGGATAACAAACATCCGAATCAAAATCCCAAACGACATGAAGAATAACATTATCATAAGAAGAATTTTTTTGATGTCCATGACGAAACCAATCCGAAGCATTTACATGCAACTCAACGGCTCCAGTCCAGTAAAGTTTGTCCAAATAAATTTTGGCCTCTAAAAAGTCTGGACCTTCCATTGAATTTGGATTTCCTGGAAATAAAATCTCCAAAGATTGACCCTCAACCGTTTCCAGTCTCGACTTGGAGAATTTTTGAAAACGCCATAGAAAATGGAGTAAAGATTCTTTCATAAAGTAAGCTTTGGGGAAGCTGATTAATTACAAACTCATTATTCGATTTCACCCTTCCATTCCAGTATTCCACCTAAAAGATTGTAACAATTTTCAATTCCTTGTTGTTTTAATATTTGACAGGCTTGTGCACTTCTAGCTCCGGAACGACAATAAACAAAATAGGATTGTGTTTTATCAAGGGAGGAAATACCATCCATAAAGGCTTGAGGTTCTCTAATATTAATTAACTGTGAATTGGGCAAGTGGCCCGCTTCATATTCCTCAGGAGTACGAACGTCTATGATACTACTCCCAACGGTTTGGATTTGTTTGTCACTCCACTCTTCTTGTATTAAGTCCATTGTTTTTTTTAGCTAAGGTACAATAGCCTCACTTTGGAAACAAATCATTTAATATTTTGAATGTTAACATTAATTCATATATTTGTACCAACAAATTTTGTAGATACAACTGATGGATTCCAAAAAAGTAGTCATTACGTTAATCAAAACAAGTCATTTAATCAATGAACAGTTATTAATGGTTTTGAAACCCTACGGTATTTCAATCCAACAGTTTAACGTACTCCGTATTTTAAGAGGACAGAAAGGGGTTGCAGCAAATTTATCTACCGTGCAGGAACGTATGGTAAATAAGATGAGTAATACCACTCGGTTGATTGATAAGCTCATTGAAAAGTCATTTGTAGAACGCATCATTTGTAAAGAAAATAGAAGAAAGATTGAGTTATTTATCACAAAAGAGGGTTTGACCTTTTTGGAAGAAATTGATCCTATCATTGATCAAGCTGAAGAAAAAATGGTTGGACACTTAAATGATACTGAAAAAGAAAAAATGATTTCTCTATTGAAACAATTAAAGTTTAATTAAAAAATGTTATGAAAAAGAAAATTAGTTTAATTACCCTGTTACTTGCAGTAGCAACTACAGCTTGGGGTCAGTCTGCAGTTATCAAGATAAATCCTGGTGAAAGCAACATCCATTGGTTGGCAAAAAAAGTTACTGGACAACATGAAGGAAACATCAATTTTATTGAGGGTGGATTCGAATTGGATGGAAAGCAACTTGCTGGCGGGAGTTTTATTGTTGACATGTCTAGCATCATGTGTACTGACCTAACTGGAACATACAAAGACAAACTAGAAGGGCACTTAAAGTCTGATGATTTTTTTGGTGTAGAAAAATTTCCAAAGGCTTCCTTAGTAATCACAAAAAGCGAGATGAAAATGGAAAATCATCATCTTGTATCAGCGGATTTAACCATTAAAGGAATCACGCATCCAATTAATTTTGAAATGCATATGGAAGGAAATAAAGCCATGGCCAAACTAGTCATAGATCGATCCAAATACAATGTGCGTTATGGATCAAACAGCTTTTTTGACAATTTAGGAGACAAAGCAATTGATGATGAGTTTGAGTTGGATATTAACTTAAAATTCTAAACTATGAAAATAAATAGACCAAAGTGCGGTTGTGGGAATACCCAAAATCCAAATGGATTCTGTGACGGTTCACACGCTAAAAAATAATATTATTGTTCGGGGATTTGGGGTTAATAAACATTTTGTACTATATTTGATTTAATGAACCGAACAATAATTTTTTTAAACGGATGGTGGTACGCGCTTCAACAATGAACTCGTGAACCAACCCGTACAAATAATCTTAAGGCTTGTCATCACGACAAGCCTTTTTTAATGGAACCAACATGAAGCGTTTTACCCTTCAATCTGAACATAAAAAAATTTTAGCAGATACCCTTACTCCGGTAAGTGTTTACCTTAAAATTCGTGACGTATTTCCCCACAGCCTTTTATTGGAAAGTAGCGACTACCATGCTAATAATAATGACTTCTCTTACATATGCTGTAATCCTATTGCGTCCATTGAATTAAAAAATGGAATTTTAGTTACCCAATATCCAGACGGAAGCAGCGACCGAATTGAAGTAACTAATGACACCGACGTCCCTGAAAAAATTCATACGTTCTCTCAACAATTCAAAACAAAAAAATACCCTTTTAAATTTATCAGTAACGGCATCTTCGGTTACATCGCTCACGATGCTGTGCAGTACTTCGAACAGCTTGAACTCAATAATGATAAAGAAGGACAAGATATTCCAGATATTTACTACGCAGTGTATCAAAATATTATTGCGATAAGTCTTTTTAATCATGAAGCCCACCTATTTTCTCACAATTTAGATGGAGTTCATAATCTGGATCATTTAGAACAACTCATTAATGGTAAACAACAAAGTAAGTTCCGCTTTGAAAAAATAGGAACTAAAACCTCAAACCTAACCGATGCTGAATTTCTAGAGTTTGTAAACCAAGGGAAACAGCACTGTTATCGGGGCGATGTATTTCAATTGGTTTTATCCCGACGGTTTAGTCAGCGTTTCCAAGGAGACGATTTTAATGTGTATCGCACCTTACGCTCCATAAACCCTTCCCCCTATTTATTTTATTTTGACTACGGTAATTTTAAAATATTTGGTAGCTCTCCTGAAGCTCAACTGATTGTTCATGAAGGAAAAGCGGAGATTCACCCCATTGCAGGTACCTTCAAAAGAACAGGGAATGACCAAGAGGATGCTGCTTCAGCTTTGGAGTTATCAAAAGATCCAAAAGAAAACAGCGAACACGTCATGCTGGTTGATTTGGCACGAAATGATTTGAGTAGAAATGGTTCTGAAGTTATTGTAGAAAAAAATCGAGAAATTCAATTTTATTCCCATGTCATTCATTTGGTTTCAAAAGTAAGTTGTAAAATGAAAGATTGGGTAAAAACCTTCCAAGTGGTTGCGGATACCTTTCCCGCAGGCACTCTGAGTGGGGCTCCCAAACACAAAGCATTACAGCTTATCGATCGCTATGAAAAAAACAAACGAAACTTCTACGGAGGAGCCATCGGATATCTAGACTTTGAAGGAAATTTCAATCACGCCATCATCATCCGATCCTTTTTAAGTCAAAAAAATCAATTGCACTATCAAGCAGGTGCTGGTATCGTCGCCGATTCAGTTCCTGAAAACGAATTGCAAGAAGTGTACAACAAATTAGGGGCCTTAGACAAGGCTCTAACCCTAGCAGAACAAGTATCATGAAAAAAGTATTTGTCATTGATAATTACGACTCATTTACCTACAATCTGGTTCATTATTTAAATGAACTCAATTGTGAAGTGATGGTCAAACGAAACGATCAATTTGAATTAGATGAATTAGAAGATTACCCCAATATTCTGCTTTCTCCTGGACCAGGAATCCCCGACGAATCCGGCTTGCTAAAAAAAGCAATCAAACGCTATGCTCCGGTCAAGAAAATATTAGGAATCTGTCTAGGTCAGCAGGCCATTGGTGAGGTTTTTGGAGGGTCGCTCATCAATCTTGACAAGGTGTACCACGGTATCGCAACCCCTGTACATATTATCAAAGAAGATGTCTTATTTAAAGATTTACCCCAAACTTTTGAAGTGGGTCGATACCACTCTTGGGTCGTTGACACTCCCCTACCCGAAGCGCTTGAAGCCACCTCGGTAGATGAGCACGGGCAACTAATGTCCTTGCGCCATAAAACCTATGATGTTCGAGCCGTTCAATACCATCCGGAATCCGTATTGACTCCCTTAGGTAAAAAAATATTAGAAAACTGGATTAATAGTAGTACATGAAAGCCATCCTCAATCAACTCATACAACACGAACCGCTCTCAAAAGAACAGGCTAGAAAAGTGATCATCGACATTGCTGAGGGTCAATACAATACTTCTCAAATAGCCTCCTTTTTAACGGTCTTTATGATGCGTAGCATCAGTCTGGAAGAACTCGAAGGTTTTCGATCTGCCTTGCTGGAATTGTGTATTTCTGTAGATCTAAGTGAGTTCAATGCTATCGATTTGTGCGGTACAGGAGGTGACGAAAAAAACACCTTCAACATCTCGACCCTTTCAGCTTTTGTAACCGCCGGAGCAGGAGTCAAAGTAACCAAGCACGGAAATTACGGAGTCTCTTCAGGTTGTGGATCTAGTAACGTTCTCGAAGCTTTGGGCATTCGTTTTTCAAATGAGATTGACTTTTTAAAACGCTCTGTGGATCAGGCTGGAATCTGCATATTACACGCGCCGCTTTTCCATCCCGCAATGAAAAATGTGGCTCCTGTTCGAAAAGAACTCGGAGTAAAAACTTTTTTTAATATGCTGGGACCTTTGGTAAATCCTGCTTTTCCAAAATACCAACTCACAGGGGTTTTTAATTTAGAATTAGCCCGTTTGTATTATTATCTTTTTCAAAAAACAGAAACTCGATTTACTGTCCTGCATGCGCTAGACGGCTACGATGAAATTTCACTCACGGGAGCAACCAAAGCTTTCAGCAATGAGGGTGAACGGGTTCTAGCTCCTCAAGATTTTGGAGTATCTGCCCATAAGGCAACTGCGATTGCAGGAGGGGATAACATAACATCGTCAGCGACTATTTTTATGGATATTTTACAAAATAAAGGAAGTCAAGAACAACAAAATGTAGTCTGTGCTAACGCAGGAATGGCTCTTGCAACTTCATTGAATTTAACTCCCCTAGAAGGTTTTGAAAAAGCCAAAGTCGCTCTAGAATCTGGAAAAGCACTCGCTGCCTTTAACACACTTCAAAAATTGAGTCAATCATGAATATTTTAGACCGCATTGTTGCTGACAAAAAAAATGAGGTTGTACATCGGAAAACCCTTTTTCCATCCTCCTATTGGGAAGCTTCACCCTTATTTGACCGTGGGCTAAATTCCCTGAGCAACCGATTAAAAGAAAGTCGCTCAGGAATTATCGCAGAGCACAAAAGACGTTCCCCTTCTAAAAAAAATATCAACAGCAACCTATCGGTAAGTGAGGTAGCAATAGGTTATGAAAAAGCGGGAGTTTGTGGAATGTCAGTACTTACCGATGGAAAATATTTTGGAGGTTCCTTGGATGATCTAAGTCTTGCAAGAGCGGTAACCCGTTTTCCCCTACTTCGTAAAGAATTTATCGTTGATGAATACCAATTGATTGAAGCAAAAGCCCATGGAGCAGATCTTATTTTACTCATTGCGGCTGTTTTAGAACGCGAGGAAATCCAACAGCTTTCCACAAAAGCACAACAATTAAACTTAGAGGTTTTACTCGAAGTTCACAATCAAGAAGAACTAGAAAAGTCGTTGATGCCTACCCTAGATATGATTGGAGTCAACAACCGCAATCTAAAAACTTTCGAAGTATCCCTTGAAACAAGCCGCCAACTGGCTCCTTTAATTCCAAGCGAATTTGTTAAAGTATCGGAAAGCGGAATCGCCAATGCTCTGGATATTCAAGAATTACAAACCTTTGGCTATCAAGGATTTTTAGTGGGTGAGAATTTTATGAAAACAGATACTCCCGGCAAAGCTGCACATCAATTTATTAATCAATTGGAAGGATGAAACTCAAGGTCTGTGGCATGCGGGAACTCGAAAATATTGAAAAGCTAACGGCTTTACAACCCGACTACATGGGCTTTATCTTTTGGGCTCCATCCAGTCGTTATGTAAGTCAACCTACCCCAAAACTTCCAGATACTATCAAAAAAACAGGGGTCTTTGTCGATGCCTCGGTAGACTACATTCAATCCACCATACAAAACCACCAACTCAAGGCTGTACAGCTTCACGGAGACGAAACCCCTGACTATTGTTCCCTAATCCAAAAATTCAATGTAGAAGTCATCAAAGCCTTTTCCATCAAAGACCATTTTGATTTCACTATTTTGGATGCGTATCAAAAACATTGCGATTATTTTCTTTTCGATACCAAAGGAGCACTTCCGGGTGGTAATGGCTATGCTTTTGACTGGTCCTTACTCAACGAGTATCCTTTAGATAAGCCTTTTTTCCTAAGCGGCGGAATTGGACCCGAGGATCTTCAAAAAATCAAACAACTAATAAATACCCCTTTACCCCTTTTTGCTATTGATGTAAATAGTAAATTTGAACGCTCTCCGGGGCTTAAAAATACAAATCTTTTAAACCTGTTTAAAAAACAACTAGATGAACTTTAATGTAGATGAAAAAGGATACTACGGAGATTTTGGCGGTGCTTTCATCCCTGAAATGCTCTATCCGAATGTAGAAGAGTTACGGCAGAATTACCTCAGTATTACAGCGGAACCTGATTTTAAAAAAGAATTTGACGAATTACTCAAGGTGTATGTCGGACGACCCACTCCTTTGTATTTTGCCAAACGGTTATCCGAAAAGTACAAAACCAAGATTTATCTCAAACGAGAAGATCTTTGCCATACAGGAGCTCATAAAGTAAACAATACCATTGGGCAAATTCTTTTGGCTCAACGCCTAGGTAAAAAACGTATCATTGCAGAAACAGGAGCGGGACAACACGGTGTAGCTACCGCCACGGTCTGTGCCTTGATGGGAATTGAGTGCATCGTTTACATGGGTGAATTAGACATCCAACGACAAGCTCCTAATGTGGCTCGTATGAAAATGCTAGGGGCAGAAGTTCGTCCTGCTCAATCTGGGAGCAAAACCTTAAAAGACGCTACCAATGAAGCCATCCGCGATTGGATCAATAATCCCGTAGACACCCATTACATCATCGGTTCTGTAGTAGGGCCGCATCCTTATCCTGATATGGTGGCTCGATTTCAAGCTGTAATCAGTGAAGAAACCAAATGGCAGCTAGCTGAAGCCGAAGGGCGCGACTATCCTGATCACGTCATCGCCTGTGTTGGAGGGGGAAGTAATGCTGCAGGTTTGTACTACCATTACCTCAATGACAAACGGGTTAACATCATTGCTGTTGAAGCCGCTGGAAAAGGGATCGATTCTGGAGAAAGTGCAGCCACCTCTGCTCTAGGAAAAGAAGGCATCATTCACGGAAGTAAAACGCTCTTGATGCAAACCCCTGACGGACAGATTACCGAACCCTATTCCATTTCTGCTGGATTGGATTATCCGGGAGTTGGACCCATGCACGCACATTTGTTTCGAAGCCAACGAGCTAAATTCATCTCCATTCCAGACCAAGAGGCCATGGATTGGGGCTTGACTCTCTCGCAAATGGAAGGCATCATTCCTGCTATCGAAACTGCTCATGCCTTTGCCGCATTAGATGTGTGCAAATTTGGCCCTGAAGAAATTGTTGTGTTTAACTGTTCCGGTCGTGGTGATAAAGACCTGGATACCTACATTGATTATTTTAAACTGTAATGAATCGAATTGATCAAAAATTTAAGGAGGGTAAAAAATTACTGTCCCTCTATTTTTCAGCAGGACATCCAAATTTGGAAGATACCGTGCCTATTTTAAAACAACTTCAAGCTTCAGGAGTAGATATGGTTGAAATCGGCCTTCCCTTTTCGGATCCCTTAGCGGATGGTCCCACCATACAAGAAAGCTCCACTCAGGCGTTACGCAATGGAATGACCACAGAAAAACTCTTTTCCCAGTTGGAGGAAATTCGTCAGGAAATACAAATTCCCTTGATTCTTATGGGATACTTTAATCCCATGATGCAATTTGGAATTGAAAAATTTTGTCAACGTTGTGAAGAAGTAGGAATCGATGGACTCATCATACCCGATCTTCCTGTTGATGTTTATCACGAGCAGTACCAAACCCTATTTAACCAACACGGTTTGTACAATATGTTTTTGATCACTCCTCAAACTTCTGAGGAGCGTATCCACTTCATTGATAAAGTTTCCAACGGTTTTATTTATATGGTTAGTAGCGCTAGTGTTACAGGAGCAAAAAACACCTTTGGGTCTGCGCAAACGGATTATTTCCAACGCATTAAAAAAATGAAACTAAATACCCCTACAGTGGTCGGATTTGGAATCAGTAATGCGGAAACCTACGAGGCAGCAACTGCCCATGCACGTGGAGCCATCATCGGTTCTGCTTTTATCAAATTTTTAGAACACCAAGGGGTAGAACGCATCCCAGAATTTATCAAGTCCATTCGTAAATAGACCCTAGACAGTACTGCCTTGACAACTACTGCCTGCACCAGCAGTACAGCCATAACAATGCTGAGAAACCCGAATAAATCGATCTTGTAATTGATCCAAGTCAAAATCATTAAGATGTTGTACAGGACTTGCGACTTTTAACTCGAGCATCTGATTGAAATCACAGTCGTATAAAAATCCATCCCAACTTACCGATAAGGTGTTGGTACACATTACCTGAGCTACTGCTGCAGGGTTAAAGGCCTCAACCAAACGTTGCATGTAGTCCTCGTAATTTTCCGAAGCGATCAAATAGGCTAGAAAACGACTGATGGGCAAGTTGGTTATGGTAAATAATTGATTGAAGTCGATGTCAAAGTCTTTTTTCAGAGCTTTTTTAAAATCTGCTTCCAAGGCTTTTTGATCTGCAGGTAAAAAAGCTCCAGAGGGATTGTAAACCAAGTCCAACTGCAGGCCACTGTTTTCTTTTCCGTAGCCTACCTTATTGAGTTCTTTCAAAGCTGTAATGGATTGAGAAAAAACCCCGTCTCCACGTTGACGATCTGTCTTCTCTTTTTTGTAAAAGGGCAGAGAAGAAACTACGTGTATGTTATGGGCCTTAAAAAACTCAGGAAGGTCGTAATACTTCTTATTGGCTCTCAAAATTGTAAGATTGGATCTTACAATAAGATCCGAAACACCAATTTTTGAAGCTTCAGAAACAAACCAACGAAAATCAGGATGCATTTCAGGGGCACCTCCTGTAAGATCAAGCGTAGTTGCTGAAGTTTGTTTTAAAATCTTCAAACACTGCTTCATAGTGTTACGACTCATCATTTCTTTCCGATCGGGTCCAGCATCTACATGGCAATGAGCACAAACCTGATTGCACATGTACCCCAAATTGATTTGCAAGATCTCGAGTGTTTTAGGGCGCAGAGAGGTATCCTGAAAAGTCTTGACCTGAGTCTCAAATGTGGGCAAGCCCCCAGGAGCAAAAATACCGTTACTCAAATACTCCAATTGACGTTTACTATCGGCAAGGTTGTGTTGTCGACCTTTTAGAGATTTTACTGCCATTACATACTACGCTTCTCGTAAACATTCATCATCTGGACTCCATGAACTAAAGAGGCCCCTCCTCGAATAGAAGCCGCAACATGAACTGCTTCCATCATTTCTTGCTTATCAACTCCCCGCTCCAAACCATCTTGGGTGTAGGCATCAATACAATAAGGGCATTGGACGGTATGAGCAACCGCCAAGGCAATCAGCGATTTTTCTCTAGAAGTCAATGCACCTTCTTCAAAAACACTGTTGTAATAATCAAAAAACTTTTTCCCAAGTTCAGGCGACCAGTCGCTTATGTTTTTAAATTTTTTTAAATCTTGATTTTCATAGTAGGGTGTACTCATAAATATTTTTTTTTACAGATTTATAAATTGTTTTTATTGTCTAAAAAGAAAAATCGCTCCTCCTTGATTCGCACTTAATTACTTTTAAACTACTAAAGTTTTTGTTTATGGACTTCTTTTGGATTTCCAATTTAAAATGCATACATTCAAATTGTTAATGTAAATTTTCAGTTTAAAATTAAAGTTATTATATTTTACTGAGTTTAAAACCTATTCAGACTAAAATTTTAAGCTTATTTCCATTGGCAGATTAGTGTTGCAAATCCCAGATTTAACCTAACACTTTACTATGATATTTGTCCTTAAAAGTCTAATATTGATAAGTGGTAACTTACTGGAAGATTATTTTCCATTAATTATCTCCAACCTATTCGTAATTCTTTTTTTCTTCTTTTTTCAAAACAATAAAAAGAAGGCAGACATAGCCTACCAAAATCACATTGCCCGTTTAGAGGCGCGTTCTTTACGAGCTCAAATGAACCCACATTTCATCTTTAATGCCCTGAACAGTTTGCAAAGTATCATGATTTTAAAAGGGGAACGCGAATCCAACCACTACATCGGAATGCTCTCCAGGCTTTTACGGTTTACCTTGGAGATGAGCTCTAAAGAAAGTATTACACTAAGAGAAGAAATAAATTATTTGGAATCTTATTTAGGGCTTCAAAAAATGCGCCTTGACACTAAGCGGTTCTGGACAACTTTATCTAGCCCAAGACACGAACAGCGATGGAACAGCAGATGCATGGAAGATGATTAACACAACTCCTTTAGCTTCAGCGCCTCTCACCAAAATTACAGATGCAAATGGAAGCACTGGAACTGCAGGGCAACACCTAAGTGCTGGAACTGCCGGAGGCGGCTTGGAATGGATAAATCCACCCGTTAATTCTGATAATCAAGGTCTTTTATTTGGCAATGGTGCCACCAGCTCACAAACCACCTTGGAAATTACCAACGGAAATGCTCTGACTCTTAAAGCTTCTGGAACCCTAGCCTTTACCCAAAGTGGAACTACCTTGACTTTGGTAGGAACAGGAGTAGGAAGCTCAGGTACGGTTACCAACGTTTCCAACGTAACCAACGTTGGCCCTGTGACCAATATCAGCACCACCACCCTGGCAGGAACTACCATTGTTAGTGGAACGTTTACCACAGTCAACAGCGTAACCCATCAAGGACCCGTATCCAACTACGG
>Ga0228666_1000022_pt1 | contig 167596 bp, 128 predicted proteins | sample 80DmetaG_FD_182702 | JGI IMG/M metagenome (GOLD analysis project Ga0228666, IMG submission 182702) | Seawater microbial communities from Monterey Bay, California, United States - 80D | ecosystem: Environmental > Aquatic > Marine > Coastal | place: USA: California | collected 2016-10-11 | reverse complement strand
ATCACATGAAAACAAAAACACCACCATTAGCACACTTACAAAAATCTTACTCATCATAAATTCCTTTTTAAAAATTACTTCTTAGACTATTGCAATCATCTAAGGTTTAATTTAATTACCGTCAACGACCCGTGTATGGTGCGTATCCCGAAGGGTATGCACTATACACCTTGTTGGTTTAGCAAGACCGTTTTGCTTGTATCCTTATTTAGCGAATCAAATTTTTGACGGATCAGTAAAACGATTTGACACTCCGACTCCCAAAATTGGTGTTAAGTTTTTAGATAAACTAGGTGGCGTAGAATTACCCTGGTATGAGCTTCAAATTCAAAGTATTGGGAAAGGGAAATCTCCAAAATCTGACTTATCAGGAATTTTGGCTTTCTGGTTTAGCCTTAAGAGTTTGTTTTTAAAATCTTTTTGGAAGAATAAATAAGCCTAAAAAAATATTCCCAAAAATAAAAGTTATTCTTGGGAATAATACTGTGGAGCTGCAGGGATTCGAACCCTGGTCCGGACAAAGCACCGGAGAACTTTCTACATGCTTAGCTTTTATTCAGATTTTCGAAATCAGGTAGGCATAAAAGCGGCGACACCATCATCTTATCTTCAATTTATCTCGGATTACTGTCAAAGTACCCAGTTTTCCTTACCCGAAATTTTTAAGTCGCTACGCTGTGTATCAGGCATCAAGCGCAAGGACTAAAAGCTTACTAATCCTTGATTAGGCAGCTAATGCGAATCTATTTTCGCCAATTATGGTTTAATCATCATTTGTTAACGGAGTGTATCATCAGTGCTCCGACATGCTTACTAACCAATCAACTCTACCGTCGATACCAGTCAGCCCCATAATATTATAACAATATTGAAACCTTGTTATATCCTCCTTAGTTCCTCTCATTCTTATTAATTTCTACTTTTAGCCTATCTGATGGTCGTTTAGTATCACAAACTCTGGTAATATATGACTCATATCAGTCATCAGAAGAGTTCATAGAAAAATAAATTCATTTTTTTAACTCAAGTTTTGTGTAAAAACAAAAAATGATAATATCTTTGAAAAAAACAAAATAGTTTAACAGGTAATCTGTTTAAAAATTATACAAGAAGCATTCTAATTATCTAGGGGATAGACAAAAGCTCTCGCTTTTTCTTCCCCTTTTTAGTTTAAAATATCTCGGGTTTTTCATGCACAACTATTAAATATCTTACATTTCCATCCTAGCCTTTGGTGTCACTTCCTGACCTACAAATTTTCCAGCAAGATACTTTTGGTAAGCTGAAACGGCTATCATACCGGCGTTGTCAGTGCAATATTGAAATGCCGGAATAAAATGTCTCCAACCATTTTCATTACAAAGATTGATCAATCCGTTTCGAAGACCACTATTAGCAGAGACTCCGCCTGCTATTGCTAATTGTGTTATTCCAGTTTTTTTTGCTGCGATAGTTAGCTTATTGAGTAAAATAGAGACGATACGTGCTTGCACTGAGGCACATATGTTATTCATGTTATTAGTTATAAATTGATCATCTTTCTTCATTTCCTTCTGGAGAAAATGTAAAATACTGGTTTTGAGTCCGCTAAAGCTGAAGTTAAGCCCATCTACTTTAGGTTCGGTAAATGTATAAATCGCATCTCCATTCTGAGCGTATTTATCGATAATGGGTCCCGCAGGGTAAGTTAGTCCAAGCATTTTACCGGTTTTGTCGAATGCTTCTCCAGCGGCATCATCGATTGTTTGTCCAAGAATCACCATATCCAAAAAACTATCTACTTGTACAATCTGAGTGTGACCACCAGATACGGTTAAGCACAGAAATGGGAACTGAGGCTTCGGGTCTTCAGCAAAGTGAGCTAGTACGTGTGCATTCATATGATGTACCTCTATTAGCGGAATGCCTAAGCCGAGGGCTAGAGATTTGGCGAATGAAACGCCTACAATTAAGCTGCCTAGCAGTCCAGGACCTCTTGTGAATCCAATGGCTGTCAGATCTTTTTGATGTACACTAGCATCTTCCAAGGCTGATTTGACAACAGGTACTATGTTGGCCATATGTGCTCTTGATGCGAGTTCTGGTACTACACCTCCATACTGTTCATGTACACTTTGATTAGCTATACGATTGCTCTTTATCTCTCCATCAATAATTATAGCTGCAGAAGTGTCATCACACGAAGATTCTATTGCCAATATGATCACCTTTTCGCCTTTCTTAACATTCATACTCTAAAAATGGATATTTACCTTGCTTTAAATAAATTAATCTTTGTACTATTGTACTATGTCAGAATAGTTATTAGATGCATCTAAATTCATAAGAGGTACCTATTATTGTGACATAATATCTACATTGTAGTAGATTTACGTGTGATTAAATTCTAACTAGTATCAAACGCAAAATTAAGCTTTATTCAATGAAAAACGTTTTTAAAATACTCATATACCTTCTTGCTATACTACTTGCATATATACTCTATTCTTCTATCAAAGAGCCTATCAAGTTCCAAGCTGCTAAGCAAGCAAGAAAAGCTGTTGTGGTAAAGCAGTTAGAAGATATTAGAACTGCTCAAGAAATTTATCGATCCATTACTGGCGAATTTGCTGGAGATTTCGATACTCTATCCACTACACTTAGAAATGGTCAAATTCCTTTCATAGTACTTTCCGAAGATCCAGAATTTCCGGGAGATTCAGAAAAGTTCTTAACTGACACCACTTACGCATCAGCAGTCGACAGTATCATGTCTTTGGGGATTAATCTTGATTCACTAAGGTATGTGCCATTCTCAGGTGGTAAGACATTTGATATTGCTGCGGATACACTTACGTATCAGTCTACATTAGTAAATGTAGTAGAAGTAGGTACCTACTGGAAAGATTTTATGGGTAAGTATGCTGATCCAAAATATGCAAAGTACGATCAATCTTATGAGCCAGCTAAGCGAATTAAGTTCGGTGATTTAAATAAGCCAAATATATCAGGAAGTTGGGACAGATAAATCTAACCTTCACAACTAAAGATATAGATCCTAAAGATCACACACTGTCTGTCCTTATTGAGATGGACAGTCTTGTCTATGGTGTATTCGATAAACAGAACAATCTTGTTGCATCGGGTAATCATACAATAGACATAGATAGCAAAGATCCATTTTCTGCACTTATAGAAGATGGTAATATCAATCTAAATTATAACAAAACCTTAGTAACATACTCAACAGCTGATTTTGTGCACCTGAGTGAGTTAGACTTTGGTGGGGGAGATTTTGACGCATACTTCAACAATATATCTATTGGAGATGAAATTCTTAGCAATAGGTTTACAGATAGTGGAATCTACGCAGTATTTCCTGTTAATAGTAACCTTAGATCAAATCTCAATGCTTTAATAAATCCTACTTTAGAGATACATATCTCTACGGCCATGAGACAATATATTTATCCTTCTCAAGCCAAGAAAAATGTGGTTTTAGTAGGAATGGGTAGAATACACTACATGTCTTATAATAAAGGAGACCTTATTATGTACAATGCTTATACTTATCGAACGAAAGAAGATTTTCTGTATTACTTACAGTTAGCTACTGAATTTACAAGTACGGATAGGGAAATAGATGTATTAGAAATGGCTGGATGGTTAGGAGTGAACTCTGATATCTATAAGTTTGTAGCACCCTATTATCGCCATTTAAAGTGGGTTTCGCTTCCTGAAATGACTATTCTATCTTCTGATGAGAATCATCTGAAACATTATTATTTTGCATTATATGCCAGTGCTCTATGCGTATCATAGGAGGAAAATTTGGTAGGAGGAGATTTAATCCACCTGCTAACAACTGGCCAACTAGGCCGACTACTGATTACGCAAAAGAAGCACTATATAACATTCTGCAAAATAGGATTGACTTTGAAGAAACCAAGATGCTAGATCTATTTGGTGGTACTGGTAATCACTGTTATGAGTTTGTTTCTCGGGGAAGTATGGATGTTACTTATGTAGATAGTTTTGGGAAGTGTATAGCTTTTGTCAGAAAGACTGCTAAAGAATTGGATGTAGAAAATAATTTAACTGTTTTGAAATCTGATGTATTTCGATTCATTAAATCCGCTGATGAGCAATATGATTTCATATTCGCTGATCCACCATATCATCTAAAGACGCTGAACCAATTACCTGATCTAATCTTCGATAATGGCTTGCTTGCGACTGCTGGAATATTAGTTATCGAGCATGATCAGCAAAATTCTTTCGAAGAACACAAAAGATTTGTTGATGTCCGGAAGTACGGAGGTTGCATGTTTAGTTTTTTTGAATGATTAAGCATTTTAATTAGTAAACGCATCGTCGGATTGGAAATGTGGCATACGCAGACCAAACTTTCAAAATAGTCTTCAAAACTCATCAATAGGTATAAGGCTATTTTATAATGAATGTCAACGATCACACTAATTTCTTATAAATAAGAAAATATATCGACTCCTGTCATATGGACTCCTTATATATGGATCTAAAATACAAGGACCTGATATCAGATTTGCAATCAAAATTTTATGTGTTTGAGAAGAGTATAGTTAACTAAGCCCTTTGCAATATTTAAGTTGAAGACTTAAAGATTCTCTAATGCGTAATTTGGGTTTAACTTCTTATCTTTGTTGTTGTATGGCAAGAGCAAAGACAGTATTAAAAAATGATCAATTCAGACTTACTCTGGATAGGCTATGCTATGAGATCATCGAAAATTATCCAGCAGTTAATGAGAAGTGTATTATTGGTATACAGGAGAGAGGTATATTTCTTGCCGAGCGTATTGCTGAGAGACTAACTATGCTTGAACGTGGAAGTAAGATGAACGTTGGAAAGCTTGATATAACATTCTACAGAGATGATTACCGGATACGTACTGAACCAATTAAGGCCAGTGAGACGGATATTGAGTTTGATATAGATGGTAAAGATGTAATACTTGTTGACGATGTTCTGTTTTCAGGCCGTACTATACATGCGGCTATGGCGGCCTTACAGGATTTTGGACGTCCATCAAAAATTGAATTACTTGTGATGGTAGACAGAAGGTTTAACAGACACTTACCTATACAACCCAACTACACGGGTATAGTAGTAGACGCATATGATGAAGCATATGTCAAAGTAGAATATAATCACGTAGAAGAGGAAGATAAGATATTGTTGTTTTCTGCCAAAACGGCGAAATGATAATCGAAAAACTAAAAAACTAAAAACGGTTAGTAGCAAATGAGTCAGTCTCAACTGAGTACGAAGCACCTATTAGGCATTAAGTATATCAATACTGATGATATCAATCTTATTTTTAAAACCGCTCAAAATTTCAAAGAGGTAATTAATAGACCTATTAAGAAGGTACCCTCTCTAAGGGACGTTACCATAGCAAATTTATTTTTTGAAAATAGTACTCGTACTCGGATATCGTTTGAGTTGGCTGAGAAGAGGCTGTCTGCGGATACAGTTAACTTTTCTGCAGCAAGTAGCTCAGTGAAGAAAGGAGAGACCTTACTGGACACCGTAAATAATATCCTCTCGATGAAGGTGGATATGGTAGTTATGAGACATCCAGCACCTGGAGCACATCATTTTCTAGCACAACATATAGATGCTAATATTGTCAATGCTGGAGATGGTACTCATGAGCATCCAACACAAGCATTATTAGACGCATTCTCCATGACGGAGAAAGTAGGTAACCTTAAAGGTAAAAAGGTAGTGATTATTGGTGATGTGATGCACAGTAGAGTTGCCTTATCCAATATATATTGTCTGCAGAAATTGGGTGCAAAAGTAATGGTATGTGGACCGCCAACACTGATTCCTAAGCACATAGTCTCCTTGGGTGTGTTAGTGGAGTACGATATAGATAAAGCCTTGGCATGGTGTGACATTGCAAATATCCTTCGTATTCAAGTGGAGAGGCAAGATATAAAATACATTCCATCATTGAGGGAATATTCACTCTACTACGGTGTGAATAAGGATAGGCTTAATAGATTAGACAAAGAGATAACGGTAATGCATCCTGGACCGATCAACAGAGGTGTCGAGATTACTAGTGATGTAGCTGATTCTGATCATTCTCTCATATTGCAACAAGTAGAAAATGGTGTAGCAGTAAGAATGGCTGTTTTATACTTATTAGCGGGTGTAAGAGGCTAGCAGTTAATCGTTAAATAATATTTAAATAACCATCTCATTTAAAAATGTATATAGCGTTATATGTTTTATTAATTCTCTGAATGCATATGACTTACAAAGTAATATTTAGTAACATTTCATCTTTTAATAAATAGACAATCAGGAATACGTGAATAGATTTTATACACTTTTGCTACTTACATTTTTTGCTTTTACGTCAGTGACTGCCCAGAAAGTAGATATCGAAATCAAGATAGACAACTACATGAATGATACACTTATAGTTGGTAACTATTATGCCGACAGGCAGCTGGTAAAGGATACGCTCATCCGTAAATCCAATGAAAAGAGTTTTCGATTAGAAGCAGATTCATTGTTTGAGTCAGGAGTTTATATTGCGATTACTATTCCCGATCATCAGTTTTCTCAGTTTATTATACCTGAAGATGATCAAGAATTTGAGATACAGATGGACTATACGGATCTTTCTGAGCTAAAGAGCAGCGGGTCAGATGAGAATAAGTTATTCTATGACTATCTACGTTACCTTAACAAACGTAGACCGGAAAATATAAGGCTGCAGAGAGAACTAATGGATGCTGATTCGCTAGGAATGGATGTGGCAAAGATCAATGAGCAGATTGATGTATTGGATCTCGAAATATTAGAATATCAGGAAAAATTAGTAGCTGATCAACCTACTACGATTACGGCAGCACTTATAGCCGCTAACTTTCAGGTGGATATACCTAAAATAACTGAGGGTACTCCAGCGGAAATACAGGCGAAACGATTTAGATACTACAGAGAGCATTATTTCGACAATGTGAATTTTAATTTCCCTGCGATTATCAGAACACCATTCCTGCACGATAGGATAGAGTATTATATGCAGAAGCTCAACGCACCATTGCCAGACAGTACAATCATAGCCATAGATTACATACTATCCAAGTTTACTGATAATGAAGAGGCTCTTAAGTTTTATACATCATATTTTCTTAATCAATATGCCCAGATGAAAATGGTTGGACAAGATGCGATTTACGTGCATATAGTCGATAAGTACTACGCTAATGGTAAGGCACCTTGGGTAAAAGCAGAAACATTGGCTAAAATAGTAGACAATGCTAATAAGCTTAAGCCATTATTGATAGGGAATACGATTCCAGATGTAACTACATATGAGAAGGATGGTACGGCAATAAAAATCAGAGATATTGAAGCTGATTATACGGTACTAGTATTTTGGGCTCCAAATTGTGGTCACTGTAAGAAAGCTATGCCTCATGTAGTAAAGTTCAATGATGAATATCTTGCTAAAGGGGTAAAGACTGTTAGTATATGCACAAAAGGTGGAGAGAAATTCAAAGGTTGCTGGGATTCACTGGAGGATAAGGATATGCTGAGATTGCACAATACTGGAGATGAGTTTATCAGATTTCAGAGAAAAATGTTTGTAACAAAAACACCTAAGATCATTGTACTCGATAAAAATAAGGAGATCATAATAAAAGATATTCCTGCTGATAAGTTAAGCGAAGTGATAGATGAAATTATTCGTCTAGAGGACGCAGAAAAAGAGATAATCGAAGAATAGAATACCATTACTATGGTCCAAATCCTATACTACTTAATAGTAAAGCCGCTGTCATTATTGCCTATGTGGATACTATATCGACTCGCAGATGTCTTGTTTGTTCTCACATACTATGTTATCGGATATCGTAAGGAGGTAGTAAAAGAGAATCTTTTTATAGCATTTCCAGAAATATCAGAGGTTGAACGAAAGCAGCTGGCTAGAGGGTTTTACAAAAACTTTTGTGATGTGATTATAGAATCCTTAAAGTTGTTTAGCATCAGTGAGAAAGAGTTGAGTAATCGTATGGTAGTGCACGATGTAGATAATCTAAAGCCATATTTTGACCAAGGGAAGAGTATTGTAGGACTTATAAGTCATGTAAGTAATTGGGAATGGATGGTTATAAGTGATAAAGTGCTAAGTCATAGATCATTAGGCATAATGACACCCTTGAGTAATAAGTTTCTCCACAAAAAAGTAGTAGAATCTCGAACTAAATTCGGTTGTAGAGCAATTCCAAAAGCAGAAGTGAAAAAAGTAATATCTGAAACTACTGAACCTACAGTATATTTTTTCGCATCGGATCAATCTCCACATCGAGCAAAAAGCGCTTATTGGACAAAGTTTTTTAATATATATACGGCAGTGCAGTATGGCGCTGAGAAATTTGCAAAAGAGTACGATATGCCTGTTTTTCATTTTAGGATAAGAAGAGTGAAACGTGGATATTATGAAGTATACAATACAGCTCTAGAACTAAATCCAGTAGAAGCATCTTATGGCTCTATACTCGATAAATATTGCATAGAATTAGAGGAGCATATTAGAAATAACAAAACTGATTGGCTGTGGACTCATCGAAGATGGAAGCATACAAAGGTTGATGAGTCACGGGCTACCTTTTAATATACCTAATTGTGGTCAGGAAAGATTGTCACAATCAACTTTGGCATTTTGATGAAAAATTGATAAATCAAAGAATAGTGGTACTATTACATGATCAATAAATGTTGTAACAATCATATAATTATTTGGAAAATATCCTTTTTGGATAAAAATATAATATTTTATATGCTATAGTGCGAAATCAATAAATATTATATTTTCTTTGTGTCTCATTTTAATTTATTTTTGAAGATTAAACTTGTAGCTTAAGATGAGCATCTCAAACCATATCTTTTGCTTTGAGTGAGTTAAAAAACTATTACTAACTAGTTATAAATAAATTGATACATGGCAGGCACCAAATTTGATAAAATTGATCTTAAGATTCTTAAAATATTACAAGAGAATAGTAAAATTACTAATCTAGATTTATCTAAAAAGATTGGTCTATCTCCAGCACCAACTTTAGAAAGAGTAAAAAAGTTAGAGCAAACTGAAATAATTAATAGCTATCATGCTAAAGTAGATGCTTCAAAGCTAGGACTTAACGTTCGTACGTTTGTACTTGTATCATTAGCGTGGCAGAAAGAAAATGCTTTGGAGAGCTTCATTAAGAAGATTAAAGAAGTGACAGAAATCGTTGAGTGCTATATCATTACAGGTGATGCTGATTTTCTACTAAAGATTGTTTGTAAAGATCTGCAAGATTACGAGCAACTTTTATTCAAGACATTAAGTCAAATTGAAGAAATAGAAAGACTAAAGACATTAATGACGCTGTCCGATGTGAAAATGTCTAACACGCTTCCTTTCGACTATTCTTCTCCAGTAAGAATCTAATTATGATTGGAGTAATATGAAAAAAGTCAAAAAGGATGGTAGATGTTATGTCTTAGAGGTCTATATAGTTTGGATATAGAAGTTGTACATGGCAGTAAGTAAAAGAGAATCTGTATTGTGGGCTGTTTATGATCCTGAGAAGGATCGCACTAGTTACCTTATGGGTACTATGCATCTCAAAGGCTCAAAAGCTTATTCTTATGCTTTATTAGCTGAAAAATACGTACCTCTCACAGATAGTTACGCAGGTGAAATAGATCTAGATGCTGCAGAACAGGCAGATTTACATCAATACTTCCGACTTCTACCTGATCAATCTCTATCAGACTTTTATACTAAACGGCAATACAAAAGAATGTCGTCTATTTTCTATAAAGTCACAGGTTCTAAACTCACCCAAGTAGAAAATCTGAAACCTATGACAATTTCTCATATAATAGCGGAGTCCTTTGTCGATGTTGAAAATGAACTAGCGTTTGATCACCATTTATGGAATTATGCCTCGAAGTTAGATAAAGAGCTTTATGGATTAGAATCAGTGCAAGATCAGATAGAGATATTGGCAGCTATACCTATGAAATATCAGGTCACTAGCCTCAAAAAAGTTCTCAGAAACGTAACTAAATATGGTAAATCAATAACGACTCTAGGTAATCTGTATGCTGAGGGACGATTTCATAAGTTATATCGCAAGAGTAAGAAATCTCTCGGATCTCTTAGATTATTAATGCTATATAGAAGAAATAAAAACATGGTCAATCGCTTTGTAGAACTGAGTGCGGATATGTCTTTATTTGCTGCTGTGGGTGCAGCGCATCTTGCGGGCAAAAATGGTATGCTCCATCTATTGACCGATAAAGGCTATCAAATCACACCAATCTTTGAGTAATAGTTTATTTGGCACTAAGTATTATATGCGGTATTACAACATAGATCATAAAGTAAAGGTAATAGGTAAGAGTGCATGATTAGGCTCTTTAAGACTTGTCTTTTATTTGCGATACGGAGTCTTTTATTTTTTCAGGACAACTCACTTGGTACTTCACTACTGCTATTTTGGTATGTATAATACATCCCTTTCCATGAATTATCGACTGAGTCTGAAGATTTAGAACTAAATCTAGGAGATGGGCTATTTCTTCTTTTTTAAAACCTTACGATGATATGGAGTATGTTGTTTTCAATTTTGTTATGCTTCGCATCCATTAGGCAAATGATATTTAGATAGAATTGGTTCTTAAATTTCGTCAAATCATCAACAAGTATTGCTTGTCATAGAATGGCTTAAAGAGTAGATCAAGCTTATCACATATCAGTGATGTGACTTTATCCTAGTTTGGCTGACAACTGGCTTTTACTTTCAACCAACATCTTACATATCTTTCTTACCTTTAATTTATTTAGTATAAACAGAAAATATACATGCAAATACAGCTTTGGTGCATAGGGAAGACAAGTGAGAAGTATCTGCAGCAAGGTATAGATATATATACCAAGAGATTATCTCATTATTGTAAGTTTAAACTAGAGATCATCAAGGATGTGAAGCCTCAGAAAAGTAATGAGGAACTAAAACAATTAGAGGCTGAGCAAGTCATGAAATATCTATTACCCACAGATTATCTGATGCTGTTAGATGAGAAAGGTAAAGAGTACTCCTCTGAGGACTTTGCTGCTGCTCTTGGACATATGCAGCTTAGATCTATCAAAAGGGTAGTTTTTGTGGTTGCAGGAGCATATGGTGCACATGAGACCCTTATTAATAGAGCAGATCAGAAACTATCATTGTCTCAAATGACATTCTCACATCAGATGATTAGGTTATTTTTTACTGAGCAACTCTATCGTGCATATACTATATTGCGTAACGAAAAATATCACAACAGCTAGACATGACATTATCCGTTACTCTTATTATTGTTATTATTACCTGTATGGTTTCGATCCCTGCATTTACTAATAGAAATTTATTTGATCAGTTTAAACATCATCCTTATACTGAGAAAAGAGAAAAGCAATATTATCGATGGATAACCTCAGGCTTCTTGCATGGAAGTTGGGTGCACTTAGGTATTAATATGTATGTATTTTATGAATTTGGTAGACATGTAGAACATTGGTACAAAGGAATGTTTGGTCTCACTATGGGGGCGATACTTTTTCTAGTGATGTACTTATTGACTATTGTTTTAGCCGATACACCTACATATTTCAAATATCAAGACAACCCCAATTATTCTGCTATTGGAGCTTCTGGAGGAGTATCGGGAATATTGTTTGCCTTTATACTCTTTATGCCATGGTCTATGCTCGGATTATTTTTTGTGGTACCTATACCAGCTATCGTATTCGGAGTTTTATATTTATGGTATGAGTCTTGGTCTGCTAAAAACTCTAGAGATAATATAGGACATGATGCTCACTTTTGGGGAGCTGTAGCAGGTGTCGTAATAACGATTATTTATAGACCAACTATTTTTATTGACTTCATAAGTAAACTGACCAATGATTTCCCTTTTGGCTAATTTTTATTTGGTTTTGAATCGCAACTGTTTTTAAGCCGATATACACCAAACAAAAAATCACTCTGATTCTTCTTTAAGTATTCATCTTCAAAGTCAAATAACATTTGTAGTGTTTGATTTACTTCAAAACTTTCATGTACAAAGTTGTGAGCAATATCTTTTAGAGCATTCATTAGTATATTTCCTCCATAGGCTTTCTCCTCTATTACTGTGCAGTATTTGTGCAGCGTAGGAAGAATTTGATCAGCATCTACACATTCACTAGGGTCTGCTAGAATCATTCGAATTAGTCCACTTCCGTAGAATTTATTCTTTAATAAATTCGATTTATATCTTTTCTTTAGTGCAGAAGGAATGAGAGTTAAAGATTGATTGACTGCTTTGATTTGGTGCTTAGGAAATTGCAATCTATTTACACCAACATATTCATTAATTACTATATGGCCATTTGTTTTGAGTCTAGGTATTACAGTCTCTTTGATGAAAGTATCGATATCGTAAAAATGATGTAATGATGCATGAAAAAATATTATATCAAATTTTTCATCTGAGGGTATCGTATTATTGATATCTCCGCACACAAAATGCATATTACTCAATCCCTGAGCCTTGGCATTAATTGCTGCCTTTTCAAGTAACGATTGTACAAGATCAGTACACACTACTTTGTTAAGTTGATTGTGTTTTGCAAGTTTGATCTCATGACTACTTATTCCAGAGCCTATAGACAGTAACCGAAGCGCAATGGAATTAGCAAAAAATTTATCCATAAGATAATCTTCGTAATCCATCTTATCTACTCCGGTGATCATTTTATTCCACCTCTTTTGCACTGCCGGTATGATCCACCAATTAGCAGAGGATACAGCGCTTTCATTGAAAGCACTCTTTGTACGATTTATCTTAGTGGGATTGAGCTTAGATATCAGGAATCCTTTACCTCTTTGTTTGAGTTTAGACCATACATCGATGAAGTCGCCACGAGTGATTAACATGATCTAAATAATTATTATTGATTTGCTTATAAATATAATTAAAAGAAGCCAGAGTATTTTTATATCTTGATAAAAATTGAATCTATTTTAACAAAGAGTTCACTTTTTTTTTCAGTTCTTATTTTTCTTTCTAAACGAATTTTAACCCATTAATTTTTCTTTAATTTCTTCGACGTCTTTATCTGTTTTAGTGTCCAATATATCCTTGATACTGTTTTTCAGAGAGTTAAGATCTACTTGTTTCTCTAAGTTTTCAAGTTGATTGTTTAAAACATTTTTTACGCTGTCTTTGACTTCTTTTTCTTTTATATTGACAACAGTCTTATCATTGTCTACGACTTCTTTAGTCACAGTTTTTATAAATTGTACTTTGGTTGTTTCGATAATAGTTTTTATTGGATTTTATACAGTTTATAATCATTGAGAGTGATTTTAAATACTTTATCTTTAAATACTGTGGGCACGACCAAGGCTGCCATAACTAGCCCAATAAGATGTAATAGTATGATCCATGTTAAGCTCTTTGCTATTTGCACATTTGTTCTTCTTAATTCACCAAAGACTGTTAATTAATACTTATTGTGAGTTTTGATTATCTGCTTTATTCGAACAACTATAACTAATTACTCACTTTTACAATGTTTTTACTTGACGTTGTACAAACATAAAGATCCGATTTAAAATTTATTTAATGAATGCGTTTTAGAATTGCGGTTAGCTAGCAGAATACATAGTATATTTATATTCGTTTAGGAGCGATGCCGCAAGTTGCAGTGTAAAGGCCCTAAAGGCTATTGCAGGGAAGTGAGAATATAGTCAAAACTAATGGATGCCTTATATTCTAGAACATACCTAGTTTGGCTATCTTGAACTCTTTGTGAAATAATTTTCTTCTTTTTTGATTTAGCAATTTCTAATTCCTCTTTACGGCTTACATATTTTTTTACATATTTACAATACACTAATATCAAATCTTTAATCTTGCCAGACTCTAATAACAATAATGTTTTAAGCATTAAGGAACTACAGACCGTATTCATCAATGATGGAAAAGAGTTTGAAGCGGTTAAGAAGGTATCTTTTGATATTCCTAAAGGGAGTACAATTGGTATAGTTGGTGAGTCTGGAAGTGGCAAGTCAGTGACTTCACTTTCGATTATGAGATTGATACCATCGCCTCCTGGATTTATCAAAAATGGATGTGTTGACTATTTGAACAAGAGCGGTGAATCCAGAGATATATTATCTATATCCGAGTCAGAGATGTGTAATCTGCGAGGAAATGTTATATCCATGATATTTCAAGAGCCTATGAGTTCTCTTAATCCTACGCAGAGATGTGGCAGGCAGGTGGCCGAGGCTATACTTATACACAATAAAGTGTCTAAGGTAGAGGCTAGGGCTCAAGTCATTGCATTATTTAAAAAGGTATTATTGCCAGATCCAGAACGTATTTACAGATCATATCCTCATGAGATGTCAGGTGGACAGATACAACGTGTCATGATTGCTATGGCTGTATCCAATCATCCGGAAGTATTGATCGCAGATGAGCCTACAACAGCACTAGATGTTACAGTGCAGAAGGAGATCATTAAACTTTTAGGTGAAATAAAAACTGAGTATAACACTTCGACGATTTTTATCAGTCACGATCTAGGATTGATCAAGGAGATAGCAGATTATGTAATCGTTATGTATAAAGGAAAAATAGTAGAGCAAGGATCAGCTCATGATCTCTTCCAATACCCAAAACATAACTATACCAAAGGCCTAATCGCCTGTCGTCCTCCGATGGATAAACGTATGCATCGATTGCCTACGGTTTCAGATTTCATGGATCGTGTAGATGATGAGAAGTCCCAGTATGACATTGTTACTTCCCTAATAGAACCTACTGCAAATTATAAGTCGAGAATCATAGGATTACAAAATGAACCGGATATACTAAGAGTTGAGAATTTAAGTACTTACTACACTGCAAAGACTAATTTCTTTGGTCGACCGACAGCGTATACTAAAGCTGTTGATGATATTAGTTTTACCATGAAGAAAGGAGAGACTTTAGGACTAGTGGGAGAGTCTGGTAGTGGAAAGTCAACTTTGGGTAAAACCTTATTAAGGTTGATACCACCAACTGCTGGCAAGGTGTTTTTTGAAGAACAAGATGTATTTGGCTTAGATAAAGAATCGATGAGAAAACTTCGTCGTGATTATCAGATTATTTTTCAAGATCCGTTTTCATCTCTCAATCCCAGAATGCGTATAGGTGCTGCTATACAGGAGCCTATGAAGGTTCATGGTCTTCATGATAATGATAAAATGAGAAAGGAAAAGGTTATCGACTTACTTGAAAAAGTAGGGTTAGAGCCAGGTTTCTACGATAGATATCCACATCAGTTCTCTGGCGGTCAACGTCAGCGTATATGTATAGCACGTACCCTAAGTATGAATCCTAAGTTTATTATTTGCGATGAATCAGTATCCGCATTGGATGTTAGTGTACAGGCACAGATTCTCAATTTGCTCAAAGATCTCAAAGATGAACTTAATCTCAGTTATATATTTATTTCTCATGATTTATCGGTAGTTAAATTTATCAGTGACCGTATCATGGTAATGCAATCGGGTAAGATCGTAGAAATGAATGATGCTGAATCCATTCTCAATAATCCACAACAGCAATACACTAAAGATTTGTTAGATGCCGTAATATAGATTGTTTTGAGTTATAGCTCTTGTATGGTTAAATACTAAAAAGAAGTGGTGTCTGCCATGTCCAAGACAATTTGATTGACATACATATGTAATTTCATTACATCATTACTTATCAATTTTTATTACATTAATTATCATATTAATCTTGTCTATGCGGTTTATAATTTTTAACATTTCATTCTTCATTTTTTTAGTTTCTTGTAAAGAGCAAAAAGAGCAGTCTGTAATTGATATATCTGCTGATGGTGTATCGGTAGAGGTTATATATGGAGCAGGAGATAGCTATGATGTTGACAATGTTGTGAAGCCATATCTTCCGTTGCCATTTAATGTAGCCATTATGGTACATGAAGATAATCCCTCATTGGATTTCATCATTCTGTCGGATAGAATTTATAAAGGGCAAGACCTTAATGTAATTCCCATTGGAGCGATGCGCCTAACGGATGATGGTATAAAGAAAGATTTCTTTATAGCAATACCAAGTTCAGAAAAAAGACAAACGTTTAAAGCCAGTGAGTTTTCAGATTTTGCGGTAGAACATGCATCTATCAAGTGGATAATAGAAAAATATTTTACTAACTACAAAGGATTCGCTAAAGTGAAGTTTCTCTCATGGGAGGATGAGAAATATGCGTTAAGGAAGATCAGAGCCACTCATAAACTAAAGACTAAAGTGAAGAAAACTATGAACTACTAATCTCTACAATTACTCTTTTGATTTCAAATAAAAGGCATTTAAACGTAATTGTTTCTTCAATGCACAACTTTCTCTTTAGATTTGACATTATTAGGTCTTCCTATTGAATTACTATCATATAAAATTATTTATGTCCTCTATTTCATTTGGATCTTCTATTTTTGATGTATTATCTATATCGACTGACATCAGCTCGGTCGCGGTTTCACAAGATCAAAGTTTTCTCTTTCCAATAGATGATTCTGTATCTGTACAGTTTTATAAATCTATCGATGTGATTGTAGATAGGTGGCAAACTGTGGTACCAAAGAATAATACTTTTTTCGGAAGAGCGTTTTTGAAAGCTCTAGAGCTCGCGCCACCAAGCGATGCTCAATATAGATATGCTCTATTCTCCACTGAGGAACAGGGTGATATTGGGATAGGATATTATCAAATAAAAACGATCAGACTAGATGAGAGTATCAGGTTTGATAAGGATATAAGTGGTTCAAAAGCGAGTAGAATGTTAGCTCGAGTTAAGAAGTCTGTCGCATCAAGATTCAGAGCACATACTTTAGTGGTAGGTAATCTTACTCTTACGGGTAATTATGGCATGTTTTTTAGAGATTATATCACAGTGAAAAAAAAGTTTTCACTTGTAGAACAATCTCTTGAAATACTCAAGCCTCAACTCAGAAAAGAAGGTATTAAGGTAAGAGGAGTTATGTACAAAGACTTTTTAGATAATCATTTAATGTCTGAAGAATCTGGCTATACTAAGTTTTCAGTGCAGCCAACTATGAAGGTAGATATCAGATCGGAGTGGAAGACGATTGAGGACTATGTATCTGCGCTGAAGAGTAAATACCGTGTGCGTATGCGAAGAGCAAGAAAAAAAGCTATAGATATCCAAAAGAGAGTTTTGTCTATAAGTGAAATAGACTCTTATAAGAACGAAATCTTTAGATTATATAGATACGTATCTGACCAAGCAGGATTCAATCTATTTATACTCAAGTATAATTACTTCTATCATCTCAAAGATCAATTAGGTGATAAGTTAAGTGTGACCGGATACTTTCTCGAAGATAAAATGGTTGGGTTTTATACTTCCATATTGTCGCAAGATGCTTTAGATGCTTACTTTCTCGGTTATGATCATAATTATAATGGATCACATCAGCTGTATCTCAATATGCTTTACGATCTCGTAGAAGAAGGTATTAAGCAAAGCGTTTCTCATGTAGATATGTCAAGGACTGCATTAGAGATTAAATCATCCGTAGGGGCAACTCAAACAAATCTTAATTTGTACATCAAACTGTCTAGTAAAGCAATAGATAGGTATACTCCCAAATTATTAGATTTTCTCACTCCAAAAAAAGAGTGGAAGGCTAGGAATCCTTTTAAATAATTATCCTATTTTCTTCCGCTTCGATCTATCTGCGTGCTACTCGCTTGCTGTGACCCCATCATTAGTACATCTTGAATATTGACATGTTTAGGTTGAGTGGCTACGAAGTATATTGTGCGAGCTACATCACTACTTGTCAGCGGATTATAATCTTCATAGATTTTTGCTTTTTCAACATCACCATCAAATCTGTTCAGTGCAAACTCTGTTTCTTCTACAGCACCAGGAGAGATTTGACTTACTTTAATTCCATACTGAGTTAGGTCTAATCTCATGCCTTTGGTAAGTGCAGCTACGGCATACTTGGTAGCACAATAGACATTACCATTAGGATACACTTCATGTCCAGCTGTACTACAAATATTTATGATGTGTCCAGACCTACGTTTTACCATACCCGGAGAGATAAGGCGAGTCATATATAGTAGACCTTTTACATTAGTATCTATCATGGTTTCCCAATCCGTTAGTTTTCCTTTATGGATCGGATCGAAACCTTTAGCAAGGCCTGCATTGTTGAGTAAGATATCTATTTTTCTCCAATTAGAATCCAATGAGTTGATCACTTTTTTGGTCATTGCAGCATCTCTAACATCAAAACTTAAGATCTTCACCTTGATCTTAAACTTACGCGTGTATTTATTTTTGAGTTCTTCTAAGATAGAGAGTCTACGTCCAGTAAGTATCAAGTTGTAGCCTTGCTCAGCAAATCTTGCAGAGGTCGCTTTACCTATACCACTGGTTGCTCCAGTAATCAATACTATTTTAGAGTATGGTACTTTCATTTTTTGCTTTATTTTATATTTTTTCTTTTCTCAATTCTTCAATGATTCTATCAAAATCATTTAAAAAATCTTGATATTGGTCAGTTGCTGGTCCTGAAAACCCAGTATATATTTTTCTTATTTTATTGCTCTTATCTACAAATATCAAAGTAGGATAGGAGAGTATGCCACTAAGCTGAGGAATCTTTTCGCTTGCCTTACTTTTACTAGCAGATGTTCCTCCAAGTAAAACTTGATAAGGTACTTCCCATTTGTCTTTATATCTTTTTAGAGCAGCAATACTTTTTGCTTCGTCTTTATATCTTTCAAATCCAATGGCAATTACTTCTATATCTTTCGGGCTATTATTCTTTAGATAATCTAATAAAAATTCAGTCTCATCTTTACAATTGGGACACCAAGTACCCATGATCTTTACTAGTTTTATTTTACCCTTGAATGCATCATCAGTGAGACTTACCATACTACCATCTGTACTAGGGAAAGTGAAGTTCATAGGTTGGCCTGTTAGATCAGAGGTCATTTCAAATGGGTCTTTCAATTCAAAGTTTGCATTACGTTTAGCTATCCATGAAGATTTATAATGATTCCCAGATCGGAACTCTCCTACGAGGCTTCCATTTTCCATTATCTTACCAGTAAATAAGAAAGCATGTGCTCCATCAAAAGTTGACATATAGAGTTTATTTCCCTGCACTGTTCCTTCTAAGTATCTATAATCTCCTGTTTCAGTTTCGAATGTTCCAGTGATCTTATTCCCTTCTTGCTCAAATAATCCAATAGCGGGATATTCATCCTCTTGGTTTGGTTCGAATGTAGTTTCCCATTTGCCTGTTAGGTCTGCAGTAGGTACCTTTTGCAAATCTTTGAATCTATTACCTCTAGCGTGGTACGCTTTGAAAGGTATACTGTAGCCGGGCTTATAATTTACGAACCAATCACCCTCTATTATACTTTCTTCGTATAGTGCTTTGATGTACGTATCAAAGACTGGAAAGTTGATGATCAAAGTATCCTTAGCGGTCTTACGATCCAATCCATATATGATATCGCTGACAGCGATTCGCTCTTTTCCATTCATGATTTCGATATAAAAAGTAGTGGGATCTTCATATATTACATTAAATTGGAATGGTAAGTCGTTCTCGTTTTGTACAGCTGTTCCTATTTCCTCCTCTACGGCTACCACATTAGTGCCTGCTTCTAACTTAAGTATACCTCTCCAAAGTCCTGGTGGTAATTTGGTAAAACTTTGGTTAGTCTCAATGCACGAAAAAAAGGATATAGTAAGTATTAGTGGTATTAACAGGTGCTGTATTCGCATGATGTATTTGATTTATATGTTATTTAAGGATTATTGTTTAATATCCCTTTACCAAATATAAAGCAATATAAAAAGGTACTTGTTCAATCGGAGAACAAGTACCTAATTACTTTATTTTTTTCTTGGTTAGTATTGACTCTTTTAACATGCTTTGCTAGCTACTACTTCCTTTGAAATGATCATCCTTGTATTTGAACAATACATTAAACAAGATCAAGCTACCATATATTCTTGTGATATATTGTTGGAGGTTTACTTTCTTTTCATCAGTAATCTTAGATGAATTGATTCGTTGCTCAATTATCTTGAGACAATCTCTTACTATCACGATTTTATGGAAAAAACCATCGATGGACATCTCTTTACTTTTAAGACTATCATCAACTGGGTTGAGTATAAGTAGACCCTGGTCCTATTTGTCTACCAAGTCTACAGTTTCAGTGCTGCCCAACCAGAGTTTCATGATTTTTGCCAAAGCATCTTCAGCGCCCGCCAATATTATTTCCTCAGTGGCTTCTAGCTGTTCTATGATTTTCCATTGGTTATAATTTATACATGCTTGACACCATTTTGCACGAAACAAGCTTTCTACGCCGCGACATCAGCTTTAATAATGGCCCCCTCTCTATATGCTGGATGCTTTACTCTCGAACCGATGCCTAATATTTCAGTCAATTATATGACGTTTTATATCTTAATAATTTTCTGAGCGTATTGCTTTTTGCTATTGATTAATTGGATCACATAGTTTCCAGTGTTCAGATCACTTACATCTAATGTTGCAGAGTCAGAGGATATATCGATCTTTTTCTGAGACACAATTTTTCCATTGACATCAATTATCCTAGCGGTAAATGATTCATTCGCTATCTCATCTATTTTTAGAGTAACTATATCACTCGCGGGATTAGGGAATATCGTAAGATCTGAAGTGTTTACTGTAATATCTTTAGTATCTACAAATTGCTCATCCAATTTGAAATCCCAAATTCCTCTACCATACGTACCAAATCTTGCAGTATGGATGTCCTCTAGGTATTCTACACTCCAGTATCTCTGTGTAGGAGTACTTGCACCTGATAAATCAAACCATTGCTCTTCAGCTACTATATAAACATATGGTCCAGCTTCTGTAGCACCATATAATAGGGTTTCGTCTTCATTAGCGACCATATTGAACATAAGAGTAGGAGGTAACCCTTCACCCATTTCTGTCCAAGTCGCTCCTTTGTCTTCTGATTTGTATGCTGCTGGGCCGTTATATCCACTTCCACAGAAATAGACTACGTTTTCGTCTTCAGCTGATGGAAGTATACCAGATCCGTATAGATATTGTGATCCAGGACCAAATATATTTCCTTTCTCAAAACTTAGCCCTCTGTCAGTTGAAGTGAAAAATTTGCCAGTTGTGGTTGCTACATACCATAGGTCTGCATTAAGAGGTGATGTCATCATAGCAGATATAGTCCCATCACTAATAAAATTGTATGGCATGTTTTCAGCTCGGATTGTGTCCGATTCAAAGGTCATCTTGATCATATAAGATCCACTTCCTCCATCTGCACTTCCGCCTGCGATATACATTATATCTAAGGTTGGATCTGGATCAGCCATCATTGGTGGTATCCAGACAGTTTCGTTACTAGACCCTATTGTCCAACCGGCTGTTGGCCCTTGCACTTTAGGTTCATCATAGAAACTAGCAGATCCTCCAGGATATACGGTCCATAGATTTGTTCCATTGTTTGTAAATTCAATATGACCATAGTCACCTGATATAATTTGTTCAAATCCTCCGACTTGTTGATCGTCTTGAAGTATTCCTTTTTGGAAACCTTGATCTTGTGAACCTGCAAACACCCATTCAGGACTAGATGGCAATGTTCTCACATCATAGTATTGGGCAGTATTGAGCCCATATAGACCAATATTGACATTCTCTTTACCGTAGTTACGCGACATACTAATACCTCCATGGTTATTGATCAACAAAAAGGGCTCTCCAGCACTATCGGTATATTCTTCAAATGACATAATATCAGCGTGCAGTTTAGTTGTTGTATTCTGATAGTATTCCCACCACTCATTGACTATTTGCCAATTTTGTCCTCCATTGTTAGATCTGTATGCATTGACTCCTCCTAAGATGAGGTTTTTTGGATCTGATGGTATTATATAGACACCTACTTCCCATGGATTTATCGGTAAAATAGATTGAAGTTCCCAGGTCTGTCCCAGATCGCTCGATTTATAGAATTCTTGTGCGTCATTATATGAGTACATCCGAAGCGTATCTTCTATCATCACAACATCTAAATTGATACGACCAATCTCTCCAGATCCTATCTGAGTATTGTTGTTGATATTTACAAAGTTGTCTGCTTCGGCGTCCCATTGGAATATTTTACTTGTTCCGGCAGAAAGTTGCTCAAGTATAAATACATCATTACCATTACCTACTCTTGCCATTGATAGGTTTCTGTGATCAGAAGTTGTAAAGGATCTTTCTTGCTTAAAGTCCATGTCTTCTACATTAGATTTCTGTACGCTGATGGCTTGATTCCAGGTCTCTCTACTGAGGAAGAATATTTCATTTATACCAGTATTTTCATTTTGTATAACATGCGAATCGAACAATTTACTACCACCTTGAGTATTCCAATTGGAGGCTGGATTCCATGTTACCCCAATATCATCAGAGTAAAATGGTCTATTGTTGATGCTTGCTATGATTCTGAATGTTCCATCTTGAAGATGAGCTACCTCTAGCAAGCCTGCAGAAAACTGTATTTCTTGATTGAGCACTTCCCAAAAGAAGCCACTCAAGTCGCCTTGCCATAAAGTACCACCATCCGATATAGCATAAAGTATATCTGTGGTACTATCATAAGCTGTTATACGAACGTTGCCAGCTATCTCAGAAGCACCCCTTTCTGACCATGCACCTTCTAGTATTCCATCGGCTACAGGTTCGATATCACCTCTCGTAGATACATCTTGCTTTCTTCTTAGTTTGTCTTGATAGGATGACATCATATTATCATGCTCTACCATTTTCCATTCTACACCTTCTTCAGTTTTATGCATCAGTTCAAACCAAGCCTCTCTCTGAGTCTTATTATCACCTTCTTCCATATCCATCTTTACGATAGTTCCTCCCGTAGGTTCAGGTATCCCTAGAGTCTTATCCTGTTTTTCGTTGAGCAAGTAGTAGCTAATTGCGAGTAATGGCAATAATAAAAGGAGTCCGTATTTTTTCATAATCTTTTTAAATTATATCTAGATTACAATATTAGTAAATTTCAGTTTTTGCCATGTAAGTCTAAATCAAATATTTAATGCAATTTTACAATAAACTGTATAAGCTAATTACCATAGTTGTCATCCCAGTTTTTAGGTTCTGGTATATTTATTTTGTCTATAGACTTGGCTACTAGCATACTTACCGTAGCATCTCCTGTTACATTAATCACTGTACGACACATATCTAGTGGTCTATCCACAGCGAAGATCAGTGCTATTCCTATAGCGAGTGATTCGGTTGGAAGACCAAGTGCTTCAAGAACTATTACCAACATGATCATACCTGCGCCTGGTACAGCAGCTGATCCTATAGAGGCTAGAGTAGCTGTGAGTATGATAGTCAATTGATCTCCAAGACCCAATTCAAAACCAGTTACTTGGCATATGAAAACTGCTGCAACTGCCTGATATAAACTTGTGCCATCCATATTGACTGTAGCACCTACGGGTAATACAAAACTACTTACTTCTTGGTCTACACCTAGATGTTCTTCTACTCGTTCCATAGTGACAGGAAGAGTAGCTGCACTACTACTTGTTGAGAAGGCGAGTAATTGAGCAGGGCTAAAGTTCTTTAGGAAGAATCCAGGACTGTATCCAATTTTCGTATTGATGAGGATGAGATAAAATACTATCATGATGGCTAGCCCAAGGACAACAGTCATGGCATATTTGGCTAATGCAATAAATATTTCTGGGTTTGATATCTCGTTAATTAAAGAAGCAATTAATGCAAATACGGCAATTGGTGCTATAAACATGATAAGATCTACCATCTTAAGAACTACTTCATTGAGTCCATCAAAGAATGCTTTGACAGGTTTAGATTCCTCTGGCTTGATGAGTAATAGACTAATACCAAAAAAGATGACGAAGAAAATTATTTGTAACATACTTCCATTGTTAGAAGCAGCTTTGAAGAAATTGTCAGGTACCATATCTACTAAAAATTGTAACGGCCCTCTGTCAGCTGCCGCTCCAGCAGAGCTGATCTTTGCACTCGCTTTTTCTTCATAAGTACCCGATATCTCTGCCATTAGCTCTGGAGAAATACTACTACCTGGATTAATAGTATTTACTACTATTAGACCTATAGTAATTGCAATTACAGTTGACATGATATAAAGTAGAATAGTTCGCAATCCAATTGTTTTAAATTTAGAAATATCCTTTAAGTCTGATATTCCTTTGATCAGTGAAGCAATAATCAGTGGAATAGCTATTAGCTTGAGAAGATTGATAAATATCTTACCTATAGGTTTGACCCAATCGGCAGTGAACTGCGCTCCACCTACTTGAGTCATGATGTAACCAAAAATTCCACCTAAAACCATTCCTATAATTATCTGCCAATGCAGTGCTAATTTGCCCATTTCGTTTTTATTATTTGATTGAAAACTACCTCAATGCTTTAATTTAGACACTCATTGCTCTTATGAAGCTTATGATTCTATATGAGAGTCCTTTATACAAGCAATAATTCTGGCTAAAGTAAGGATTTGAAATGGGTTTGTGGTAGAATCTAAAAATTAGACTTTTTGGTTAACAGTTAGCTCATATACTTGTAGGTATACCGATACATATTATTACATTTGTTGAGTATATAGATAACACACTAAACTAATGCCTACACATAAAATAGCACCCTCAATTTTAGCTGCAGATTTTGGTAATCTAGAACGAGATATTTCAATGATTAATCAAAGTGAATCAGATTGGCTACACATAGATATTATGGATGGGATATTTGTTCCTAATATTTCATATGGCCAAGCTATCACTAAACGGATGGGTGAATTATGCGAAAAGCCATTAGACGTTCATCTAATGATAATGCAGCCTGAACGTTATGTAGAGCAATTTAGAGATGCAGGAGCTGAAATAATCACCGTACATTACGAAGCATGTACACACTTGCATCGTAACCTACAGCAGATTAAAGCAACTGGAGCTAAAGCTGGAGTTGCACTCAATCCTCATACTAATGTAGAGTTATTGGAAGATGTGCTTGAAGACATAAATATGGTCTGTTTGATGTCTGTTAATCCAGGATTTGGAGGTCAGAAATTCATTTATCGTACAATCAATAAAATACGCAAACTAAGAACCATGATTGATGAGCGCAATCTCAATGTCGATATAGAAATAGATGGTGGCGTAGGATTACAAAATGCTGAAGCCATCTTGAAAGCTGGTGCGAATGTCCTTGTTGCGGGTAGTAGTGTATTTAAGTCGGATGACCCCATAGCGACTGTTAAGCGTCTTAAATCTATAGGGTCTGATAATTTTTAGTAAAAAACTAGCGTTAAAGTTTTTTGTATTGAAGTGATATAAAAGCTAGTGTTGGAATAAGTTGTAAGTACATTGTTTGTTTTACGAATCACTTTTTGAAGTTCATATTTCGCTTTAAGTTGATGAAGGAAAATAATATCAATGACTTGCAAATTAATTAACAATATGTTTTTACATCACTTTACTAATTTCACAGCATGTCAAGAATTTACCTCTGTCTCAGTTTTTTACTGATATCTACAGTTTCCATTGCTCAGAAAGCTACCATATTTGGGACGGTGACTGACTATGATACTCGTGAATCTATAGAGTTGGCTATCATATTTACCAGTAATAGTAATGTAACTGAGTCTGATCTCAAAGGACTATATCGTATAGAAGTGCCATCAGAAGAAGAGGTAATTATCAGTATATCAAGAGTAGGTTATCAAGATGCCACTTTAAAGATTCAACCTATGCCATCTGGTGTAAAGAGGAATATTAATTTTAAGATGGTATCTACGACGAATAATTTAGAGATCGTTATAACTGAAAGTAAAATAGAAGATGTAGGAATGGTTCGTGAAGAAGTAGTTGAACTCAAGCAGCTACCTACTACTACAGGAAATTTTGAAAGTGTATTGCCGCATATCGCTCTAGGAGCTAGCTCTGGTCAAGGTGGAGAGTTGAGTTCTCAATACAATGTACGTGGAGGTAATTATGATGAGAACCTTGTGTATGTTAATGATTTTGAAATATTTCGTCCTCAACTCATCAGAAGTGGGCAGCAAGAGGGATTGACCTTTCCTAATATAGATTTGATCAGAGATTTGAGCTTCTCTTCGGGAGGATTTGAAGCAAAGTATGGAGATAAGATGTCTTCTGTGCTTGATATCAGATATAAACGACCAGAAGAAACTAAATCAAGCGTTGGACTCAGTTTCTTAGGTGGCTCTGCTCACTTAGAAGGAAGTAAACGAATCGGAGCCAATGCGTATAACAAACTTCGATATTTAGTAGGTGCTAGATATAAGACAAATAGGTATCTCTTAAGTACCTTAGATACAGAAGGGGAGTATACACCCAATTTTACAGATATACAGGCCTACGTAACATATGATATTACCAAGGATCTTCAGATAGGACTGATAGGTAACTATAATTACAGCCAGTATGATTTTCGACCAGTATCTAGATCTACGGCTTTAGGGCTTATTGATTTTGCATTGAGATTGACAACTGTCTATGAGGGACAAGAACAAGATCAATTTGTCAATGGAATGGGTGGATTATCACTTACATATGTTCCTGAAAAAGATAAAAATCCTGTCTATTGGAAATTACTCGCTTCGAGATACAGCAGTAATGAGATTGAGAAATTTGACATTTTGGGCTTCTATAGATTAGCACAAGTTAATACAGATTTTGGCAGTGATAATGTTGGAGAAGAAGTGGCAGTATTGGGTGTAGGTACACAGCACAATTTTGCTCGTAACTACTTGTTTAATACGATTAGCAATGTGCATCTCAAAGGTGGAATAGAATTCCAAAATGATGATAATGATAATAATCACTTTGTACAATTGGGAATAAAGTATCAGAATGAAACTATAGATGATGAGCTCAACGAATGGGAACGTATAGATTCTGCAGGCTATTCGCTACCATATGATCCCAATCAATTAATACTCAATAGTGTACTTAAGTCAACTAATTTAATAGAGAATAACAAGCTCGAAGTATATGCTCAAGATAGTTACACTTATACTAAACCGGAGTCAATGGAGCTGCGCGTAACAGGAGGTATACGAGGATCCTATAGAGGACTGAGTGAAGAGTTTTTGGTAAGTCCAAGGGCCGAAATACTATTCAAGCCATTGGGACGAAAGAGAGAAATAGCATTTAAATTAGGTGGAGGTTTGTATTATCAGCCACCGTTTTATAGAGAGATGAGAAGATTGGATGGTACGGTAAATACTGATCTAAAATCTCAGAAGTCTATCCATATAGTAGGTGGTTTGTCGTATGATTTTTATTGGGAGACGATCAGCAAGAAACCTTTCAAATTGATTACAGAAATTTACTTTAAGAAATTGGAGAATCTTGTATCATACGAAGTTGATAATGTTAGAATCCGATATAGTGGTGAGAATGATGCAACTGGAACTGCAATGGGTTTGGATATACGTATCAATGGAGAATTTGTGCCTGGCGCAGAATCTTGGGTGAATCTATCTCTACTGAGTGTACGCGAAAGCCTCAATGATGTTAAACATCTTAGAAGGGAAATCGGAGCAATGGAGTCAGAAGAAGCAGATAAAGTGCCAAGACCAACTGATCGTTTGATGAACTTGAGTATGTTCTTTCAAGATTACTTGCCTTCTAATAAAAATTTCAAAATGCACGTAAATTTCTCTGTTGGAACTGGCTTGCCATTTGGGCTAAAAGATAATAATGAGGTATATCGAAATACATATCGTTTCAAACCGTACCATAGGGTAGACCTTGGTTTTGCGTATCAGCTCTGGGATAGTACGTGGAAGAATAAAAACCCACGTCACCCAATGAGATTTACTGAGAAGGCTTGGTTAAGTTTAGAAGTTTTTAATCTGATGGATGTACTAAATCAAGCCTCTAATACATGGGTCAAAACGATTACTAATCAGCAGTTCGCCATTCCTAATTATTTGAGTTCAAGAAGAATTAATCTAAGAGTCAAATTTGATTTTTAAATGACGTTCGAATTTGAAATGTAATTTAACTGTCTATCAGTTGTGACCAGCGCAAACTATTATGAGGATATCCTGATATTACACGAAGTTTAATTACAAAAACCTAATTTAACTTTGATTTCCTGCAAGCTCATCTGTGCTTGCTGATTACTCCAAGAATTGTTTATGTAATTACAAATATTTAAAATCTCTATTTCGCTCAACTTCACATTAGCAGGCATAGATAATTGCACTTCAGAGCTCGTGTCTGCGACCATGCTTTTGATTCCATTTCTTATTATGCATGGAAGTTTATCTTGTTGATTTATTAAATATTGAGATTTTTCTAATGAAGGAATTAGTTTACTTAAGCCTTTACCATCTTCCATATGACAATTTCCACAATATGCATTGTAGTATCTTTTTCCAGATGGATACTCACTATGGTCACACTGAGTAAGAAGGCTTATGCTAACCAAAGCTATCGTTATATTGACAAATTTTATCATTTACTCTCTGCAAGTAGTGCATCGATAGTATTAAAAAACTCAGTAACGTCTTCATCTTCCGTCCCTTCAGCAAATCCTCGGAGGTGTCCATTACCATCTATTAATAATAATTTACCACTATGATCAAAACCTCCTGGAGCATCAGGGTCTTCAAATGCTGGAACGTAGTAGTCTTCGTTTGCTATAGCCATTATGGAGTCTTTTGGTCCATGGACAAAATGCCACATTGATAAATCAGCTCCAATATTTTCAGCATATTTTTTCATTCGTGCAGGAGTATCCCTTTTAGGGTCTAAGCTAAAAGAGACTAACTTAAAGTTTAGTATGTCTTTATACTTTTTTTGTACACGTAGCATATTTCTCATTACTCTAGGACAGATACTTGGACAAGAAGTAAAGAAAAAATCTGCTAAATATATGTTACCATTGAGAACGTCAGCATTGAATGCCAAACTGTCTTGATCTATATAGTTGAAGGACCTTATTTGATGTCTTACTTCTTCACCATTAACTATTTTGTTACTTCCCAGATACGGAAGATGTTGAATAGTTGGCTTGCATGAAGACAGTAATGCAATTATGCTAAAAAGCAGGAACAAGATTGGTTTTACGTTCATCTCGAAGTTTATTTTTCTTTATGTATTTATCTGATTTTCGAATCAATGATTTTCCTTTGTAAATTGTACTGAGCATGAGTCCTCTGACATCTGTAATAGCTATCTTTTCATTTTGCAGATAAGTGATCTTAGATTTGTGATCGCTTTCTGGAATTTTAAAATTTGCCATCCAATCCATCATTGCATCATCTGCTTTATCTGAAAACAGTTGGATATCCATTAATTCTTTAATCATTGAACTCGTGTCAGGTAAAATAGCTATGTTTTCTTGAGCGATTTTTTTGAGCTTGTAGAGATTGTTGGTTTCAGGCATTACGTCATCATGGATTTTCATGACTTCAGCAAATAGAGTATCAAATTCAGTTTTTTGCGCCTTTTGTGAATTGTCACAGCTAGTGAGCAATAGTATTAAGGCAATAAATGTAGATATGGTGACTTTCATAGTATATAGTGATTTTTGTGAATACAAAGTTAGTCGAAGTCATATATTTACAACCTATTATGATGATATTTGTTTGATTATTGAACGATGTTACGAATTCATGATAAATAAAGCAATAGTCTGGTTCCGCAATGATCTGAGAGTACATGACAATGAGGCTCTCTATGAAGCTCTCAGAATGGCTGATGAAGTTATTCCTGTATTCGTATTTGACGAGCGGGTATTTGGCCCCAAAACTTCTTTTGGCTTTGACAAGACTGGAGTAAAAAGGATACAATTTATAATAGAATGTGTAATCGATCTGCGTAAATCTATCGAAAATCTTGGCGGTGACTTGATAGTGCGTACTGGTATTACAGAGGATATAATATTTGATATATCGACACAACTCAAGGTGTCTTGGGTGTTTTGCAATAGAGAACGTACCAGTGAAGAAGTGGCAGTGCAAGATGCGTTGGAACAAAAACTATGGACCCAAGGTATGGAAATGAGGTATAGTCGAGGAAAGATGCTTTATTATACTTCTGATTTACCTTTTCCAATCACTCAAACGCCAGATACTTTCACTTCGTTTAGAAAAGAGGTAGAAAAATATGTGCCTGTAAGAGTGCCATTGCCTTCACCTGTAAGTCTTGCAACGATTGATAAGTCTGTAGAAACTGGTGATATTCCTTCGCTTTTGGATTTTGGATTTGAAGAAATTACTGCTACTGGTACCTCTAGGTTTCGTGGTGGGGAATCAGCTGCTTTAGCTCAGCTCGAATACTATCTTTGGAAGAGTGATAATGTAACCAGATATAAAAAGACTAGAAATAAAATGCTAGGTTGGGACTACAGCTCTAAGCTTTCTCCATATCTCGCTCAAGGATGTATATCGCCAAAGACTATCTATAATGAAATCAAAAAGTACGAATCCCAACGAACCAAAAACGATAGCACTTATTGGCTCATCTTCGAATTGCTTTGGAGAGACTATTTTAGGCTCATAGCTAAGAAGTACGGGGACAAGATTTTTGTCGCGAATGGTATCAACGAAGAGGAGGCCCCCGAATGGTCAACAGATCGTACCTTATTCAATGTATGGGCACAAGCTAGGACCGGTGTACCTATGATAGACGCCAATATGCGCGAACTCAATACTACAGGATTTATGTCTAATCGAGGTAGGCAGAATGTTGCAAGTTTTCTAGTAAATGATATGAAAGTACATTGGTTGCTTGGTGCAGAATATTTTGAGTCCATGCTCATAGATTATGATCCATGTAGTAATTATGGTAATTGGAATTACATAGCTGGTGTAGGTGTAGATCCTCGTCCAGGTAGATGGTTTAATGTAGTACACCAAGGAAAACGATATGATAGTAAAGGAGAGCATGCGCGTCATTGGTTGCCAGAGTTAGATGTGATCTCTGGCAGTAAAGTCCACGATTTACCAATAATGTCTCAGGCAGACTTAAAAGGATATAATATAATTTTGGGAAAGGATTATCCTAAGGCTGTAGTTACAGATAGAAGGTGGGGTTAATACATTTGTAAATTAATAATATAATTATGCAACTAGAGTTTTATTTTTTGCTTTTATATGCTTAAGAGCTACCATAAGTTGCTCTACTCTAGTTAGGTATGAATTATCTATGAGTATATGACTTGGTGTCCGGGTCAATGGACTTTCTTTGCGAGTAGAGTCTAAGTGGTCGCGATGCTCAAGATTTTTCTTAACATCCTGTACAGATACCGTTTTCCCTTTAGTAGTGAGTTCATTATGTCTTCGCTGAACTCTTATATCCACATCTGCTATGATGAAGAACTTATGTTGCGCTTTTGGAAATACCACAGATCCTATGTCGCGTCCGTCCATGACTATTCGTTTTTGCTTGCCCATAGCTTGTTGTAACTTTACCATTTGCTCACGTACGATCTTGATAGTTGCTACCTCGCTAACCTGATTTGCTACTCTAAGTGATTTTATTTCCGACGTAATATTTTTTCCATTAAGTATAGTGGCATTATAACCATGTATATTTTGAAATTCAATGTGGATAAAGTTGAGTGCTGCAGTTACAGCATCAATATCATTTATATCTACACCATTGTCTAGAAAATATAAGGTACAAGCTCTATACATAGCACCAGAATCAATAAACCTATATCCAAGCTCTTTTGCTAGTTCCTTAGCTAATGTAGACTTCCCACAAGACGAAAATCCATCTATTGCAACTACACTATCTACTATTTTAATCATTAATTTGATTCGGCTTGTTTGTTGAGATAAATATCTACAAAATATCTGAAAGATCGATCAGATTCCAAAACTAAAAAACCCTATCCATATCTGGAAGGTTATATGGAGAGTGCACTCTTAAGCGATGGGTGTTGTTTGAGAGACTCAAAGGCAAATATCATAATCCTTCAAACATAAAAAGAGCTCTATTCACATTTTGAATAGAGCTCTTAGTAATTATTGGTCATCGATTTTTAATATTCATCTTCATTAAAGAGAAAATCATCCTTTCGTGGGTAGTCTGGCCAAATGTCTTCCATGGTTTCGTATATCTCACCTTCATCCTCTAGGGCCTGAAGGTTTTCCATAACCTCTAATGGTGTACCAGATCTTACTGCGTAATCGATAAGCTCATCTCTGGTTGCCGGCCAAGGCGCATCTTCTAATTTATGCGCTAATTCTAAAGTCCAATACATACGTTATAATTGAATTTTTTTGTTTAAAAACTTGTGTACATATAAAATTTTATGCCCTCAAATCGCCTACAAAAATATCAAAAAATATGTTTCCCCCAAATCTGCTTTTGAAAATTGCTATTTGAGCGGACTAAGAGTTGAATTATTTATTATTTTTTCTAGGCTATTTAATTACAATTACGTCTTAAGCGATGATTTTGTTCCTATTATTGCTATTAAATTTTTAATAAATAAATAAATATGATTTGATGATTTTTGTAGAGTGGTATAACTTGTTATTAATCAATTGTATAAGGCGTATATGGTGAAAGATGATAATCTTTTTGATTATTAAAAGTTCATTTATTTATCGTCATTTACTATTGAAAAAGTCACTGGCAATTCTGGCTCCTTTCATTATGTTAAGGTATAATTTTATAATAATTAGTGCTTTTTTGCAATTAAATTGATGTAAGATTAATAACTGGAGCTCGAATGTTGGAAGTGATGTTGGACTATTACTACGCAAAATAAAATTAATGTACAAGGTTTAAAATCAGCTCATTACTCATCACTACATGAAGAAAAAGCCTACTGAATAATTCCAGTAGGCTTTGAATTTCTCTGTTTGCAGCTTATTATAGAATCAGCATTGCGTCTCCATAACTGAAGAATCTGTATTTTTCTTTGATAGCCTCGGCGTATGCTTCCATAGCAAGATCGTGTCCAGCAAATGCTGAAATCATTATAACTAAACTTGTCTTAGGCAAGTGAAAGTTAGTGATCATGCAGTTGGGGATATCGAATTCGTATGGTGGAAAAATAAACTTGTTAGTCCAGCCTTCAGATGCTTTTAGGTGCCTAGTCGCTCCTACAGAAGATTCTACAGTACGCATAGAGGTAGTACCTACAGCACAAACCTTTTTTCTGCTATCTTTTGCTTTGTTTACAATATCAGCCGCTTTTTGATTGATTTTGTAGTATTCAGCATCCATCTTGTGTTTACTTAAATCTTCTACATCTATACTTCTAAATGTACCTAATCCTACATGGAGTGTAACTTCAGCAAATTCAACTCCTTTTATCTCAAGTTTTTTCATTAGCTCTTTACTGAAGTGCAATCCGGCGGTAGGGGCAGCTACGGCTCCTACTTCCTTAGCGTACACAGTCTGGTATCTCTCATCATCGATAGCCTCTACCTCTCTATCTATATACTTTGGTAGTGGAGTACTTCCAAGTTTTCTCAATGTAGCCCTAAACTCTTCATCAGAGCCATCGAAAAAGAATCTTATTGTTCTTCCTCTAGATGTTGTATTATCAACAACTTCAGCTACAAGTATATTATTTCCTTCATCATCATTGAAGTATAGCTTGTTACCAACTCTGATTTTTCTTGCAGGATCTACGAGTACATCCCATAACATTGCTTCTTTGTTGAGTTCTCTCAACAAAAACACTTCGATCTTTGCGCCAGTTTTTTCCTTCATTCCGTACATGCGGGCAGGAAACACTTTAGTATTGTTAAATATTAATGCATCATCCTCTTCAAAATAATCTATGATATCTTTAAACAGTTTATGCTCGATCTTACCCGTATCTCTATGCACTACCATTAGACGAGACTCATCTCTTACATCTGCAGGGTATTGCGCGATTAATTCTTCAGGGAGTTCAAATTTAAATTGCGAAAGCTTAGTCCTCATAAGTGTATATTATAGTGTTTTTACAAGCCTGCAAAAGTAGGCTATTTTATTAGTATTTCGGTATGAATCGGATGCTCATTTTTAGAGGCGGAAATACAGCTCTCCTTCATCTGATACCTATTACCTAACCACTATTTTTTATTACTAGTTCATCTTATCAATTCTTGCCACCATTATTTGATCATTTAGACGACCATATTGTGCTTTTTATCTATTGGTTACTTACTTTCTTGCGGATCGACTTATATTTATTAGTAAAATTCGACTAACTTATATGATTACCACATTTAGGATAATATACGAGAGCAGTGTTCAAGCATTGCAGTCACTTAAGGGGAATAAGATGCGGACCTTCTTATCTCTACTTGGTATTGTCATTGGTATATTTTGTATAATAGCGGTGAAATCAGCAGTAGATTCACTACAAGATAATATTGTATCTAGTTTCAATGAATTAGGATCTGATGTATTATACATAGAGAAGCAACCTTGGAACGAAGATCCTGGACAAAATTGGTGGAAATATGCTAGAAGACCCAATCCAAGTTTTTCGGATTACGAAAGAATCAAGAAAAGGTCAATTTTGGCAGATGAGGTGTCATTCTCTATTTTTACTGGAGGGAAGACTGCTAAATTCAAATCCAATAGTGTTACGAATACCTTTGTAATGGGATCTACATTTGAATCAAACAAAATACAAAACGTAGATATAGAAAAGGGTAGGTATTTCACACCAACAGAATATCATAATGGGGCCAATAAAATCGTATTAGGTCATGTCATGGCTAATTATCTCTTTGGTGCTGTAGAGCCTATTGGTAAATCAATTAAGTTGTTTGGACAGAAATTTCAGGTAATAGGTGTCCTCAAGAAAGAAGGAGAGAGTTTAGTCAATATTATGAACTTTGATGAGGTCTGCTGGATAGGTTATAATAGCTTAAAGAAGTTTGTAAATGTTAAAGATAATAATCGATATGTCGGTAGAAGCCTCAGTGTAAAGGCTAAAAAAGGTGTTAAACTACCAGATCTCAAAGATGAATTAACAGGAGTAATAAGGTCTAAACGAAAGCTTAAACCATTTGAAGATAATAATTTCTCTATCAATCAGTTGTCTATGATAACAGATATGCTTGATAGCGTATTTAGAGTTTTGAATATAGCAGGTTTTTGGATTGGTTTCTTTGCTTTGCTGGTAGGTATGTTTAGTGTTGCTAACATTATGTTTGTTTCAGTTAAAGAAAGAACAAATATAATCGGCATCAAAAAAGCATTGGGTGCAAAGGGCAGTGTAATCTTGCTTGAATTCTTAGTAGAGTCAGTTATACTTTGCATAATAGGAGGTATAATCGGTCTTGTCACAGTTTACTTGACATTATTGTTGCTTAGTTCGGTTACACCTTTCGATATGCAATTGTCTGTATTTAATACAGCATCCGGTGTTGGGATATCTATTGCAGTAGGTATAATTGCCGGTATTATACCTGCTTTTCAAGCAAGTAAAATGAATCCAGTGGATGCTATTAGAGCATAGCAATTATTTAATAATTAGTTTAGATTGTATTAACCTTTTAACGCTCTTGTCATCTCTCGTTTACCCTTAGGCCCCGGTAGCGGCTCAAGAATGAATCCTGCTGCCTTGAGTGCTCGTTTGAAAGACCCTTTGGCACAGTAACTTACTAACACAGCTTGATTATCTAATAAGTCGTATATCCGTTTCATCATCAATTCATCCCAAAGCTCCGGCTGTGTGGTAGGAGCAAATGCATCGTAGAACACTAAATTATATTTGTCAATAGGTATAAAGTCTTCAATCTTGGTGATATGCTTAGTAAATGAGCAATACTTACTAAGCTGTAGAGTTTGACCTGATAGGGTATTGTGCATCAAACGAAATGCATCTGAATACTTTGAACAATCTAGAATATCTATATAATTCAGAGTATCTGCTTGCTGAATACTTATAGGGTAAGCCTCTAAAGTATTAAACTGAATGGGAAAGTGGTATTTTTCGGCCTCTATTAGAGTCAATAAGGCATTGAGACCAGTCCCAAATCCCATCTCTAATATCTTTATTTCAGTCAATAATTTATGCCTAGCGTAATGAAGTCCTGCAGCAAGGAAAACTGTTCTGCTCTCCTGTATTGCTCCATGTAAGGAATGGTAGCTTACACCAAATTGATTTGATATTAGCGTATGAGAGCCGTCGTCTGATGTGATCAGTTGATTATGCTTGCTCACTATAATTTATAGATTCTTTAATTTCGTCGACAGATATGTCCAGATGTGATGATTCATATATCACATCACCATTTTTGAGAAGGAGCAATTGTGGTGACTCATGATGCACTTCCAGAGATTCAGCTATATAATTAGATATAGATCGGTAGCTCAACAAGTCAAGAAAGTGAGCATCTACATGATTTAAATCCCATTTACTTTCTAGTCTCATCTTAGCCATGCTGGAGACAGGACATGTCGTACTATGTTTAAATATAATTTGATACTTCTGGTAAGATGCATTTACGGCATCTTCGATTTGCTTCTGCGTTTGAATGTTATTCCAATTCATCTAATAATAAATCACAAATGTTTTATAAATTTAATATGGTTTGTCTAGAAAAGAATTCTAGAAAAGACCTATAAAAAGTAAACGATAATGAACGATTTGAATTACTCATCGCCGTATGAAAATCTAAAGCTGAAAAAATTCTGGCAGACTCTACGTAAAAGGCTGTCAAAAATAAAATGGGTGGAATTCTTTTAGTTTGGCAATAAAAGCTTCTTTAAAGTATCTTTTAATTCATAACATGAAAAATCACATCTGCAGCTGTACTTAGTTCGTAAGGACATCCTACACCACCTCTGCTACATGAGCTAAGGAAGGCAACTACTAATAATAGTACTCCTACACTAAGTATGTTTTTCATTGATTTGGATTGCATATTTCTATATTTATTCTGTTACTATTATAAATTATATAAAATCTTAATATATACTAAAGAAAATATATCGACTTTTGTTCTAACTAGGCATATATGATATCGTGCTAAAGTACAGAAAACTAAACGACCGTTATTAGCATTTAGTATGATTAATTGCATTTACCTTAGTTCAAGTGACAAAATTAACAATTGACTAACAATTTTCATGTTTTACGTCAAAATCATGAAATGAAGATATGATCAGCATAATGGCAGAAATAAAAAATACATCATTAAAGTTACACTTTATAGCTATCGGAGGTAAAGTAATGCATAACCTAGCGTTAGCTATGAGTGATAAATGGCATAAAGTCACTGGTTCTGACGATGAAATCTATGAACCATCACTTTCAAGATTAGATGCTGCGGGAATATTGCCGGCTAAGATGGGGTGGTATACAGATAATATTACAGAGGATCTCGATTACGTAATACTAGGAATGCATGCTAAAGCAGATAATCCAGAACTACTCAGAGCGCAGGAATTGAGTCTTAGAATTATGTCTTTTCCGGAGTTTGTATACGAGCAATCTAAAGATAAACAGCGAATTGTAATTGCTGGAAGTCATGGTAAAACTACCACTTCTGCTATGATTGCGCATGCTTTAGAATCTTGTGATAAGGATTTTGACTATGTGGTAGGTGCTCAATTACCTGGTTTTGATCGAATGGTGAAGTTAACGGATGCTCCTATTATAATTATTGAAGGCGATGAATACCTAAGTAGCGCTATAGACCGTAGACCAAAGATGCTATTATACAAAGCTACCACGGCCGTTATTACAGGCATAGCTTGGGATCATATTAACGTATTTCCGACTTACGAAGGATACGTAGATCAGTTTAGGCAATTCCTAAAAGAGATGTCTGCAGAAGGTAAAGTGTTCTACTATGGTCAAGATTCTAGCCTTAAAAAGCTGATCAATGAAAAGAATACTAAATCACGGTGTATTCCATACAATGAAGTAGAATTAAGCGAAGACAGAAGTATATCGCTCGGTACTGCGAACTATAATATGCAACTTATTGGTTCGCATAACTATCAGAATATGAAAGCTGCACAGCGCATATGTAACGACCTTGGAATGAGTGGTAAGCAATTTTTCAGAGCTATGAGTGTTTTCGTAGGTGCAGACAAGCGTCTAGAATTTTTAAAGAATAAGAAGGACAGAGCGGTACTCATAGATTATGCACATGCTCCATCTAAGGTAGAAGCAACCGTAAAAGCAGTGAAGTTGCATTGGCCTAAGCGAACACTTATTGCCGTATTAGAGTTGCATACGTTTAGTAGTCTCAATAAAGAGTTTATACCACATTATAGACATGCTTTTGATCCTGCAGATGTTGCTGTAATATACTATAGTCCTCAAACTTTGAAGATGAAAAATATGCCAGACATCTCTTACGAATGGCTAGCGCAGCAGATTGCTCATCCAAAACTCAAAATCTTCACGGAGAAAGATGAATTGGTCAAGTACTTGAGTGGAGTCAACTATAAAAATACTAATCTACTTATGATGACCTCAGGGACTTTTGATGGTTTTAACCTTCGTAATGATGGCGTAAAGGTCTAGTTCAATGTCGCTTGACTAAAAATTAAATTTGGAGTGCGACTTGGGATTGTGCTTCAATTACACTCGACATTCTAAGAAAGCAATTGCAATAATTGAACAAATTAATGTTTCTTCATTGGGAAAGGTCTTACACCAAATAGAAGATTTAGTTGCATCCAAGGTCAAGTTGACTTGCTTCGTCTGCATTTGGAAAGCAATTTCCCGATAACACACTAGTGGGCACGTAACGTTTGAGATCAGGGTCTTGCAATCCATTTTCAAGGAATGCTATAAGATGATTTTTTTCTTCTTCAGTAAGACCAATAGGTTTAAACTTAGAAGAAATTAAGTCTTGAGGGACTCTAGAATTTTCCGACTGTGCAGCATTTTTATACTCTACAAGATCTCTTATACTTGTCTTACTTGCACCATGAAAGTAAAAGTTAGCTCCTTGGAGGTTATAAATGCCAGGTACTTTAAATCTGTAATTGTCTTCTGGCTGTAGCGTAAATCCACCACGTCCTAGGTTTCGTCTATCGTCTGGTGAAGTATTATAAGATGGTATCTGATCCATATCAGTTACACCGAGAGCATGAAATTCAGATGAACCAAGATTTTGGTTATAGTGACATTGAATACACTGTGCTTTCTCAAAGAATAAGATCGCACCTTTTTTTTCTTCATATCCCAAGGCTTCTCTATCTCCTTTAAGCCAATCTTGAAATGGTGCTCTATTGGCTAATATAGTACGTATATAGGCGGAAAATGCTAATGAGGCCGTTGTAATGGTATATCTCTCTTCTACAGGAACGTCTGCAAATACTTGGTCAAAAAGGAATGTATAACCGTACTCATCTAATAGTTCTTTATTGATTGTAATTCTATGTGCTATTAACCCATCCATATTCTGAGTTTCTATCCCTTCAAAACCTAGATGATTAAGTTCGGTATCATCTCTTAAATCCCAAACATCTTCAGTGCCTTCATTTACATTGCCGCCACCAAATTGTCCATTCCAAAAAGTATTACTCACATAAGCCACATTTACCATTGATAAAGGGCGTGCACTTTGCACATCTAACTCATCATCAGAGTATAATGTATTCTTCACTCTATCTTCTCCACCTATACCAAAGTTAACACCTCCATCTGCTATACCTTGGAAATTTCCTGGCCTAAACCCAGCTTCTGAAACATGGCAACTAGCACAAGAATATGTTCCTCTTCCAGCCTCTTTCATCGGATCTTGTCCTAGACCAGTGTCATGAAACATCAGTTTTCCTAGCTCAACTTTCTGAGGTGTGAGAGGGTTTTTGGGATCCTGCGGAATCAAATGAAGATCATTTTCATTTGGTAACACATAAAAGTCTAGCGTACCATTAGGAGACTTTCCCTGAATGCTATTCTCTAGTTGATTATCGAGTTCTACAAGGGTAGGCATACGATCTTTAGTACATGCATTTAGCACGACTATAAGACCTAAGATTGATGTTGCAACAAAACCGATTTTCATAATTTTTACATCTTGATACTCAAAACATAGGGTTCAAATATAAACAATGAAAATAACATATTGTAAATAATTTAAATATGTTTATAATTCATTATCAGTAGTGTTGTGTAGATAATGAATTGTTAATAATTTATTCTAAATATATGAATGATCGTAAATGATTATTAATCATATCTTATATTTTTGCAAACATAGTTAATAAGAAACTTTCGGTATGTGACTATTCAATATTTTTGACATACTAATTCAATAAAAAATACATTTACAATAAATATAAATATAACATGAAAGCAACATTATTAGTTTTGGCAGCGGGAATGGGATCGAGGTATGGTGGACTTAAGCAAATGGACGCATTTGGACCTAGTGGCGAGACGATTATTGATTATTCTATTTATGATGCTATTAATGCAGGATTTACTAAAGTAGTTTTTGTCATAAGAGAGTCTTTCAAAGAGGCTTTTAAAGAGGCGTTTACAACTAAGTTTAGAGATAAGATAGAAGTAGCATTTGTTTGTCAAGAATTAGATAGACTTCCTGCAGGTATAAGTTGTCCAGTGGATAGACAAAAACCATGGGGAACGGGTCATGCGGTATATGTTGCAAAAGACCATATCGATGGACCATTTGCTGTGATCAATGCTGATGATTATTATGGGCAGAATGCATATAAGGTCTTGATAGACTTTTTTGAGGCCAATGAGGGAAGTGATAATACTGATTACGCTGTTGTGGCTTATTATCTCAGTAATACTTTGTCAGAACACGGTACGGTCAATCGTGGAATATGCTATTCTGATGGAAATGGAAACCTCGACAAGGTGGTGGAACGTGAGAAGATACAAAGAGATACAGAAGGTGTAATCATATTTCCACACGATGATCATAGTTACAAGTTAGCCGAAGATACGCTAGTAAGTATGAATATGTGGGCATTCTATCCGAGCTACTTTGAATATTGCGAAGATGCATTGTACAAGTTTATTAAAGCAAGAGGTGAAGAAGAAAAGTCAGAATTTTATATTCCTGTTTTGATTGATGAGATAATACAAAATAAGTTATTGAATGTCAATATATTAGATACTACCAGTAAATGGTTTGGAGTAACCTACCAAGAAGACAGACCTATAGTTATTGATAAACTCAATAAACTGATAGAAGAAGGTATTTATCCAAAAGATCTTTGGGCGTAATACACACTATTTTTCATATACAAATACTGGCCCTTGCTTGTATCCGTTTCCGATAGTCAGCTTTGTTGCACTGCGAAGATCGAAGTCAATGATGAAAATGTCAGATGAAGCACTGTCTGCTTTGAAGTCAAGCTGGCCGTCAAATGTGAGATATCTGCCATCAGGAGATATGTCATGCCAAATGGATTTTATATTGTGTCCAGTGAGGCTTTTAGGTTTTATTTTTATTGTGTCAATGGCTTTTATTCTAGAATGATTATTACTACTAGATGAGTATGTTATCTTACCATATTTCGGACTCCATCTCGGGGGACCAGCATAGTATTGGAAGTTGCTAAATGTAGAAGTATTGGGTGGATAATTTGTTATTTTTTTCTTCTCTTGTGATGTTAGGTTAAAGCTATAGAGTTCTGCTTCATTAGATCTACTTAAGTCTCCGTTGTATCCTCTAAAAATGATACTGCTTCCATCTGGTGAAAAGCAGGGGTCGTTAAAGTAATCCATTTTTGGATCTACCGTAGAAAGTATATTTCCCTGTAAATCTATAATCTGAAAAACCTCGTATGCAGTTCCTGCTGGCTTGATGATAAGCTCTGTACCTTCAGCTCTTACGGATACCCAACTGTCTTGAATTAATGTCTTACTTATCTTATTCCAGTAAGTACCCTTAGTATCGGTTTCGTACAAGAAATAACATCGAGTGCAAGTGTCTCTGTCAGATATTATATAGAGCTTATCACTATATGCGCTATACACCCAATCGATACATTCGTTGTTGGATATGTTTGTTGGATTTTTACCGTCCAGATCCATGAGGAATATGTCGTAGTCATTCGAATTAGGATCGACTAGTACATTGTAAGCAATACGGAGCTGAGATGGATCGGATTCCGATTTACATCCAATGAATAAAATACAGATGTTTGCTAGAGTTATGAAGATGATATTTTTCACTTTAGCAAATATATTAATCAACCTCAGAGGTGTCTAATGTTGTGATAGATTTTTTTTCTAGATAAACTTTAATTCACAATTCTTTAGCCATTTCATCATGCTATTAAATTTGATAGAAACCTGTTACACTAAACTAGGACAAGAATTCTTTTCTAAAAAGCGTAAAAAATTTTAACATCTTTTTGGTTTGCCATTTACGAAGTATTGAACTTGTACCATGTAAATGAGTTTTATACGATTTGTTATATTTTTCTAGTTATGATTTACTAAAAGATGTGCTAATATGTAAATAGCGCATTATCTATGGGACTCTAGAACAAAAAAAAGGCCCTTAATTGTGTCAAGAGCCTTGGATAAGTTATAAATTTATATTCTGTTTTATGATTTGACGCCAGTCATTCCTTCAAATAACCAATTGGCCAAGGCTTGTCTGTTAGTCTTATACATTAATCTTTTATGATCATTTTTGTTTCGGATGTTGGCTAACTCTACAAATACAGCTGATGGAGCAGTATTACGTAACATGTATAGTCCTCTTTCTGCTACGTAGCCATGATATCCTCTATTTTTCTGAAATTTTTTATATTTTGCTTTAAAAGTAGATTGTAAGTCATAAGCAAGTTTTTTGCTAGTCTTGCTTTTGCCCCAGTGATAGAAAAAGACATCTTGACTTTTGGATTCACTTCGAGAATCTATGTGAATCATGATTGCTTTCTGAGTTTTATATCCTTTCTTCTTATATTTTTTATGGAGCTTATTGATAGCTGCCGCTCTTTGGTGAAGTCTCTTTTTTTGATTGAGTGGAATTTGGGCCGTGCCCATGCATTTCTCATCTTTATCGCAATCTAAAAATTCTTCGTCACGAATACCATCATTATCTTGAATGATCATATGCACTGTAGCTCCATGTTGCATAAGATTACGAGTGAGTCTTAATGCTACATCATACGCATATTCATCTTCGCACATCATAGATTCAGTACTAGTACAACAAGCTCCCGGGTCAGGACCTCCGTGCCCGCTTACCACATAGTATACTTCATTTTTAAGTTTATTATCTAGTATTTTTACATTTTTATATTCATTACCAAATAACTTTTCTGTTATTGTTCCTTTCTTTTTAAAATACTTAGCTTTTTCTTTCCCTCCAATTTTCTTATTATTTTCTGGTATTTTGGCTTTCGGTACTTTACACTCTAACAAGTGATAAGGTACCCATAAGATTCTGCTTTCTCTATAATGCGTCTTTCTTACCCCTAGTTTAAAGATAGCCTCATTATATTGTTGAATTTGTACTGCTGTTTCCCAATCGTCTAAATTGATTGTAGATCTTATGCTCGTGCCATTATAACTATAGATCTCAACAGGTAACTTATATTTCTTGCCAGTCAGCAAAGATGCTTTCTTGTCAAGTTTGTTGATCTCATAGAATCTATCAATGTTGCAAGAATAGCTACTCAAATGATATCTACGTAATAATGAATAAACGCCGTCTCCCGACATTGCTTTTACTGTATGGAAATTTTTACCTGCTGCGGTCATCAAAGTGATTTGAATACAGATCATTCCTAATGTTAAAATCGATTTGAGCATTTCTGGTTTTATTTTTTGTTGTAGCCGCGAGAATAGTAATACATGACAAAAATACTAAATATTACAATTAAATGTAATGTATAAGTAATTTAAAATTATTATGTTATGGTAAAATAATGTGTTTTGTTTGATGCTCATTTCACTTCTTATATTTTAAATAAGTATTATTTACAATGTGCTATATTTACATCTAATATGAATCTATCACATCTCTACACTTTGATCAAAAAGGAATTTGACCTAGAATTTAGACAATCATATGCACTTTTTGGTGTTTTGTTATTTGCTGCTTGTACGGTGTTTATTATCTTCAAGTCTTTCAATACTTTAGGTGCATTTCAATGGAATGTCTTGCTCTGGATAATTGTGATTTTTTCCGGAATCAATGCAGTAGCTAAAAGTTTCGTTCAAGAAAATAAAGAGACTTATTTGCATTATTATACGCTATTCGATCCCTTAGAGTTGATTCTTGCCAAGTTGATTTATAACTTCATATTTATAATAGTAATCATAGCATTGGTAATCCTCTTACTCACCATATTCACTTTGAACCCTATAGTGAATTGGAGTCTATTCACTCAAGGTGCTTTATTAGGTGCTTTAGGTTTGTCATGTATATTTACATTTATAGCCGCACTGTCAGGTATAGATAGAGGAGGTACTACTATCATGAGTGTAATGGCATTGCCTTTAGTGTTGCCAGTGATCCTATTACTGATCAAGATTACAGCAGTATCTATGGCGCTTATGGTAGATACATTAGTTGGCGGAGATATCTTAATATTAGCTGCAATAGACCTTATGATTTGCGGGTTGATGCTTCTGCTTTTTCCTATTATCTGGAGAAGTTAGATTTACCCAACAACTAGCGTACTCTCAGTGAACATTTCAGAGCTATTTGCCTTATCTTTGCATAATTTTTAGAATAACATATTAGTAGCATAATGAGTAAAAAAGGAAGAGTCCTTGTAGCGATGAGTGGGGGTATTGATAGCACTGTAGCGGCTATGATGCTTCATGAAGAAGGATATGAGGTAGTAGGTATCACAATGAAAACATGGGATTATGCATCTAGTGGATCTTCAAAGAAAGAAACAGGATGCTGTAGTTTAGATTCTATCAATGATGCAAGAGAGGTGGCGGTGAAAATGGGCTTTCATCACTTTATTGTAGATATTCGTGAGGAATTTGGTGATTATGTGATAGATAATTTTGTAGAAGAGTACGTAGCTGGTCGGACACCAAATCCTTGTGTGCTTTGCAATACGCATATAAAATGGAACGCCTTGATTAAAAGGGCAGATGCAATGGATTGCGAATTTATTGCAACTGGGCACTATGCTGATATTAAAGAGAAAAACAGTAGGTTATTCATTACTAAAGGTAAAGATGATCGTAAGGATCAGTCATACGTGCTCTGGGGGTTAGACCAAGAATGCCTATCTAGATCAAATTTTCCTTTAGGTGGATTCACTAAGACAGAGATTCGGCAGATGGCAAAAGATTGGGGGCATGAGGCACTGTCAAAGAAAGCAGAGAGTTATGAAATATGCTTTGTGCCGGATAATGATTATCGAGGTTTTCTAAAGCGCAGGGTAGATGGACTAGAGGAGAGAGTGGCTGGTGGATTATTTGTCAATACGAAAGGCGAAGTAATAGGAGAACACGAAGGGTATCCATTTTTTACAATCGGACAGAGAAAGGGACTGGGTAAAGGTTTTGGTAAGCCTGTATATGTTACAGAGATTAGACCAGAAACTAATACTGTGGTACTTGGAGATGTAGAAGATTTAATGCGAAACGGAATGTATGTTGGTCAACTCAATATGCAGAAGTACGCGGAAATCAAAGATTATACAGAGTTTATTACACAAGTAAGGTATAATAGTTCGGGTACGTTGAGTAAGATTGTACAACAAGGCGATCAGATGGAAGTTGAGTTCTTTTCAAATGTAAAAGGAATCGCTCCTGGACAATCGGCCGTCTTTTATGAAGGTGACGATGTAGTGGGAGGAGGAATAATCAATAGAAGTTTGTAATAATCAATGTTGTGATACGTTTCATTATGTGTTGCTGTTGCCATTTTCAAATTAAAGTGCAATCAAAATGAAACAATATTTCTTGATATTATTTAGTGTATTTCTTGTATTTTTTTCATCTTGTCAAGAGAAGTCAATAGCACCAATAAATTTAGAATTAGAAAAAGATTTTTACCCTTTAGAGATTGATCGGACTTGGGTTTATCTGACTGATAGTGTAGTGTTCAATAAGCAATTAAGTACAGTAGATACTTTGAAAGGTTTTGTGAAAGAGACAATCACAGATAAATTTGTAACGACAGGAGATATTGATTTATACATTATCGAGAGATCATTTAAAAGAAGTCTAGCTGATCAATGGAGTGTAACAGATATATATTCTGCAAGTTTCATTGATAACAAAGCGACAAGGACTGAGGAGAATTTGCGTTTTGTTAAATTGGTGATTCCAATTTCTTTGGGTCAAAAGTGGGATGGAAATCAGTTTTTTGACGAATCAATAATTGTTAATGTTGGAGGTGAGTCGATAGAAGTCTATAAAAATTGGGATTCTGAGGTAACAGCTATTGAGAGTATTGTAAACATATATGGTGTACAATATGAGAATTGCACTGAAATTATTTTGGCTGATAGCGAAAACTCTATTGAGAAGAGATATGTGAAAGAAATATATTCGAAAGGTGTAGGTCTTATTAGTAAAGAAATGGTTGTCTTGTGTACTCAAAATAGTGATACTAGTATTGAGATATTGGATAGAGCAGAAGAAGGCTTTTTACTTTCGCAATCATTAGTAGAATATTATTAAACAACATATGAATTATGCTTAAGGACTTTGTGGAGATAGGGAAGCTTGGTAAACCTTTTGGAATTAGCGGTAAGCTCAAGTTCAGTTGTGAAGATGAGATCCTTCAGGTACTCAAAAAAAATAAGGTGTTTTTTCTCAAAAGAGGAGCTCATTATATTCCATACTTTGTACAATATATAGAAGAAACTCACGACACTCTTATTAAAATTGAAGGCTTCGATAATCCTCAAGATGCTAAGTCATGTAGTGGTAACACATTGTACCTTCCTATCAAAGATTTGCCGGAAATCAAAGAAAAACCGGGACTGTACTTTTCAGTTCTCAAAGGGTTTTCAATGCATGACCAAGACGATCAACTCATTGGTAAGATCATTGATGTGGTATCAATGCCTCAGCAGGAACTTGCCAGTGTAGCACTCTCAGATGGTAATGAAATTTTGATTCCGCTTCACAAATCCTTAATAGTGGGTATCGATCCAGATCAAATGACTGTTCAGCTGGAAATAGCCGAAGGCCTTATAGATATCTAGAACGTTTAATATAGAATCATTCTCTTTTTGAATATTCTAACTTTATCTAAAAACGATTTCTTTGATAATTTGATAGCCTATTTTTTCATTTAGTAGTTTGATTACCTTTGGTTTTGACATACTTAGTTCTGCTCTCAGAGGTGCGGAAGTAAGGGTGATTTCTAATTTGCCATGCTTCATAAAAAACTTGCTGGTATATCCATTTATCATATCTCCCATTTCTGATTTCCAAGCATCTTGAATGAGTTTGAGCTCATGATGAATCTGTATCCTTTTGTTTTTCTGAATAAACTCATCAAGTACTTCAGATATTTTACGATCGTTGTATTTTTTATGGAACATCTAATGTTTTTCTAAGGAGATAGATTCTGTATTTTCAATCACAAATTTATGATAATTAGTTTCAAGGATCTGTAATATATTTTCTACACGATAGAGATTAGTGTCTGAAATGAATATTTGACCGTAGTCTTCTTTTAGTAGAATATCTATGATAAATTTAACCCTTTCTTGATCAAGTTTGTCGAATATATCGTCTAAGAGTAGAATTGGAGTGTTTTTATGGGCGCTTTGAATGATCTTGTATTGACTCAGTTTTAATGCCATGATAAATGACTTTAATTGTCCTTGAGACGCGTAGACTTTGAGTTGATCATCATTCATGATAAACTTGAGATCATCTTTATGTATCCCCTTGGTAGTACGTTGCAAAATACGATCTCGATTATTGCTCTCAGATAACGATTGTAAGAAAGGTGTATCATTTAGACTGCTTTTGTATTCTATTCTAGCCTGTTCCTTATCCTCAGATATATGCTTATAGGTAGCGCTAAATTGACTAGATATACGATCCACAAAAGTTTTCCGCGCCTCATGTATCTTTTGGGCTGGGCGTTCCATTCTTTCAGATATCGTATTGATTAGCAGTTTGTTATATGATTTTTGTTCGGCAAATAGTTTAAGTAATGCGTTACGCTGTTTAAGTAGTTTGTTATATTCAAGCAACTGACGGAGATAGTCTTTGTCATATTGAGTTATGGACTGATCGATAAATTTTCGTCGTTCTTCACTGGCATCGAGCAGACCATGGACATCTGTGGGTGAAATCATTACGCAAGGATAGTTGCCTACATGCTCAGATATTCGTTTGTAATTTTTGCCATCAGACTTGATGGTCTTTTTTTTATCCTTCTCTACTGTTATAGCGATATTGTTTTTCTTTCGATCATTATTGTAGAATATCCCTTCGAGACGAAGGAAGTTTTCACCTTTGCGAATATTGTAACGGTCCGTGGTAGATAGGTAGCTTTTACCTATACATGTATAGTATACTGCATCCAATAAGTTGGTTTTGCCTACACCATTGAGACCAACTACAAGATTGAGTTTATTGTGCAGATCATATACCTGCGAAGTATAGTTCTTGTAATTAGTGAGAGAGAGGCTGGATATGTGCACGATGCGATATATTTTTAAAATCTAAAGATACTAAGCTATCGTCTAATCACGATATAAGAGTCAGTATATATTATGAATAGTAAGAAGTACATGTAACTCTAATACATATTTTCCTAATTGTATCAACAATATAATTGATCAATGTTGTATTTTCGCGGCCTAATAATTGCGGTGTGTAGGGATATATCGAATTCTATTAGGAGATATAGGAATAGATTAATGATAATGACAATTATAAAAAATTAACGATAGATGGCAGTAGCTACAAAAAATGCAATAAAGTCAAAGTTTAGCAAAGCGACATACCTTGGATGGTATGAGAATATGTACAGAATCAGAAAGTTTGAAGAAGCTACTCTAAAGGCATATTCATTGCAGAAGATTAGAGGTTTTTGTCATGTATATATAGGTCAAGAAGCTATCTCTGCAGGTATGGAGAGCGCTCTGCAAGATGGTGATAAGATAGTAACTGCCTACAGACAGCATGGTATAGCACTAGGTAGAGGTATGGACTCTAATTCTTGTATGGCTGAGCTATTCGGCAAAGGAACTGGCTGTGTTGGTGGTAAAGGTGGCAGTATGCATTTTTTCTCTAAGGAGCACAATTACTTTGGTGGCAATGGAATAGTAGGGGCTCAGATTCCTATTGGTACGGGTATAGCTATGGCTGAATCTTACAGAGGTACAAGTAATCTTTGTGTAACTATGTTTGGTGATGGTGCTGCAAGACAAGGAGCATTATACGAGTCGTTCAATATGGCTATGACATGGAAAATACCAGTACTATATATAGTAGAGAACAACCAGTACGCTATGGGTACTTCAGTAGAGCGTACTAGTAATGTTACTGATTTATTTAAGATTGGATCTGCATTCGATATGCCCAGTGAAGCTGTTGATGGTATGGATCCTGAGGCAGTGCATATAGCAGTAGAGAAGGCAGCAAAGCATATTAGATCTGGTAAAGGACCATATTTCTTAGAGATAAAGACATATAGATATAGAGGGCATTCAGTTTCTGATCCAGCCAAGTATCGTACGAAAGATGAGCTGAATAAATACAAGGCACTCGATCCAATTGAAATCATAAAAGACAAAATGATCAAAGGCAAAATAGCGACTATTGAAGAAATTGAAAAGATAGAGAATACTATTATTGATGAGATAGCAGCAGCAGTCAAATTTGCCGACGAATCTGATCTACCTTTAGCATCTGAGCTGTATGATAACAATTATGTTCAAGAAGATTATCCGTTTATAACGGATTAGCCATTGAAGAATAAATTGAAAATAGTAAAGCCTTTAGATGTTCATCTAAGGGCTTTTTTGTAAAAATGTAGTTGGTGCTCTATAATGGTTAGCCTTTTGAGAATCTGCGCAACATGTAATAGAATATTGGCTTGTGCAAGATTTACTTTCTATGACATGCTATTAAATGTTTTACTCAATTACGACAACTGTAACAAGAAAGTATACTATTCTCAATTAGGGTTCGTAAATTTATATCTTGGATAACCAGATTTTCCAATTAACCTTTCTAACACATGGAATTACAAAAGCTACTAATACTATTACTTGTTGTATCTATTGGTATCAGCCTAAATGCTCAGCAATGGACTAAGTCTGATCTCTCGCAAAGGTCAAGTATCGATAATGAGTATTTGCCAGAGAAATACAAAGGTTATCAGCTCGAATTTCCTTCTCTTATGACGGAATTAGAAAAGGTAAAGACTTCTGAATCAAGAATAGAACTACCTACTCCTGATGGAGGAATGGAGATGTTTATGATAGAAGCGGCGGATGTATTTCATCCTGACTTAGCCGCTAAGTATCCAGGAATAAAGGCATACAAAGGATATAGCTTAGATGTGCCTGGTTCATACATACGTATGGGGTATGGTGCTAGTAGATTGCATGCAATGATACTCAGAGAAGGTGCTCAAACTACTTACATTGATCATATCAAAGGAAGTGAACAGAAGTACGCTGTATACTTTAGAAATGATTACGGTTTAAGGGCCCGACACCAATTTGAATGTCTAGTGAATGAAGATTCTAGAGATATAGAAGACGTTGAAATTGCGACTACAAGACATGGAGACTGCGAATTACGTAAATATCGATTGGCCCTTGCATGTACGGGTGAGTATGCATCATTTCACGGAGGTAGTGTAGAATCTGTGTTAGTAGAATATAATGTAGCCATGGCAAGAGTTAATGGACTTTATGAACGAGATGCAGGAATCACTATGGAGTTAATTGCTAATACTGATGAGGTTATATTCCTAGATGGTTCGACAGATCCCTATACAAACAATAGTGGAGGAGCGATGCTTGCTGAAAATCAAAATACATGCGATGATATTATTGGCTCAGTCAATTATGATATTGGTCACGTATTCAGTACTGGTGGCGGAGGTGTTGCGAACTTACGGAGCCCATGTAATAATAATAGTAAGGCTAGAGGAGTAACAGGGCTTGGTAGTCCAATCAATGATCCATTCTATATAGATTATGTCGCACATGAGATGGGACACCAGTTTGGTGGTAATCACTCATATAACAATAGCTGTGGAGGAAATAGAAATAACAGTACTGCAGTAGAGCCAGGAAGTGGATCAACAATAATGGCGTATGCGGGTATCTGTTCGCCTAATGTGCAAAGTAATAGTGATGATCACTTTCACGGTGTAAATCTTATTGAGATAGCGAATTTTGTTTCCGGTAATGGTAACTCTTGTGCAGAGATAATACCTACAACGAATAATGCTCCGGAAGTTACAGTGGCCAATGCAGTAGTCACTATACCTGCAAGGACAACTTTTTTTCTCAACGCTGATGCCACAGATACAGATGGAGATATGATGACCTATTGTTGGGAGCAGATGGACATTGAAATAGCAAATATGCCTCCGCAAGGTAGTAATACTGGTGGACCTATGTATAGATCTAACTCACCTAATACAGATTCACGAAGATTTTTTCCTAGTAGAATAGGAGAATCTACATGGGAGGTGTTGCCGACAGTTACTAGAGAGATGAATTTCATGTGTACGGTAAGAGATAACAATAGTTCAGTAGGATGTACAGGAGAAGTAAATGTAAAGGTTAATGTTTTCGATACTGGAAGTCCATTTAGAGTAACGATACCCAATACAGATGTGGTATGGCCTGCTTCAGATATCAAAGAAGTAACTTGGGATGTAAGTGGCACCGATTCAGCACCTATCAATAGTACATTGGTAGATATCTTTCTATCAATAGATGGAGGGGAGACATTTGATATCGTATTGGCGGAAGATGCATTTAATGATGGATCTCACGAGGTAGTTGTACCAGATATACCTACAGATATGGCAAAAGTAGTGATAGTTGGCAATGATAATGTGTTTTATGATATGTCAGACGATAACTTTAGCATCACGGCAGAGTTTAGTGTAGATATCACACCATTTAGCCAAGTGGCATGTGGGCAAGATGAATTGGTCTATATAGCTAATTTAATGTCTGCAGATGCATTTGATGATATGGTGAGTCTCTCAGTGAGTAATCTCCCTGATGGCGCAATAGCTACACTTTCAGAAAATACGATAACTACTCCCGCGTCAGTGGATGTTACTATAACGGGTTTATTGAATGCAGAGGCTGGATCGTATTTATCTACTTTCACCGCTATGGCAGAGAATACTACGATCAATGAAATATTTGCTATCAATATCCAGAATGATGATTTACAAATCACAAATACTACTATTCCAGCTGATGAATCAACTGATGTAGATCCAGTATCTGTTGATTTTTCATGGGATGCACAAGAGGGTGTTAGTTTATATCAATTTCAATTAAGCACTGCTCCAGATTTTGTATCAGCGCCAGTGACGTCAGCGACGCCAACATCTTCAACTGTGACAAGTACTGATTTTGAAGAAGGGACAATATATTATTGGAGAGTAAGAGCTCGATCTATTTGTTCTACGGGTAAATATAGTGAGACGAAGGCCTTTAGGACAGCTAGTGATGGGTGTGTGCAGTATGTCAATGATACGCCAGTAGAGATAGAAGCTGATGACGTTGGAGAAGTTGAGAGTTTATTAGAAGTCCCAATGGATATAGATTTTAGCCAAGCGAAAATAACAGTAGATATATCACATACATTTACTGGCGATCTAAGGGCAGAAATAGCATCACCTACTAATGTAAGTTTCGATCTATTTGATAGACCAGGTGTACCTGCTAGTGATTTTGGATGTCCAAGAGATGATATAATGGCAACATTCAGTAATGATGCAGTGTTTACCGCCATTGAATTTGAGGGTACTTGTGATTCAGAACCCGCTATCTCCGGTGAGTTTCAAGCTATGGATCCTTTTACTTCTACGCCTTCGATGGGAACATGGATACTTACTGTGACTGATGATTTTCCACAAGATGGCGGATTTGTTAATTCTTGGTCCATAGAGGTCTGTACCGATGTAGTATTTCCAGATGTGATAACTGGAGGTACTAAAAATATAATAGTAATTAATGGAGGAAGTGCCCCATTCGACAATACTGTCCTGACGGTAGAAAGTGATGACTCTGTAACCATATACATCACCAAGCTACCTAACGAAGGTACGCTGATGAGAGGCATGGATGAGATAGTAGAAGGGTCTTCTGTGACGGAAGAAGAATTGGCCAATGGGACAGTGACATATGTGCACTCAGGAAATGAGGCTATTGTAGATGGATTTAAGGTTGATGTTCAGGTGCCTAGCACAGGCGCTTGGTTGAGAAACGAATACATTAATATAAATATACTGGATAATACTTTCCAAGTAGTAGCTACCGTAACGAATCAGGTATCATGTTTTGGAGGTTCTGATGGGACTATATTTGCTACAGCAGTAGAAGGGCAGGGGCCTTACCAGTTTAGTATCGATAACGTAAATTTTCAAAATGATCCTACTTTTGATGGATTATCTGCTGGAGACTATATCGTATATGTAAAAGATGCAGATGATGTCGAGAGCGTATCAAATCCTATTACCTTAACACAACCGGATGAAATCATCCTTACTATATCGTTAGTGGGTTACGCTATCAACGCAAGTGCAGAAGGTGGTGTTGGTGGATTTGAATATAGTATTGATGGCATTAATTTTAATGCTGCGGGTGTATTTTCAGATTTAGATAATGGTGATTATGATGTAATAGTAAGAGATGCTAATGACTGTACAGCTAGCGGTATGTTTGTTGTCAATATAGATACACTCAGTGCGCAAATATCTATTGTTGATCTAGTTTGTGCTAATGTGGAAGATGGATCGATTATAGTTGTTCCTGCCGGTGGAATAGAGCCATATGAATATAGTCTAAATGAAAGTGTATTCGTTGCAGACAACATATTTACGGATCTATCCGCAGGTACATATTCTATATCAGTAAAAGATGGAGGAGGGAAAGTAGTGGTTTATGATAATGTTATGCTGTTATCAGCTTTGCCTATTAGTTTTAGTTATACTACAGATATGGGAGATTTAGTAATAGATGCTATGGGTGGCACTGAGCCATATATGTATTCTACTAATGGTATCGACTTCCAATCAGAGAATTTGTTAGATATAGATCTTACTCAAGATTATACGCTCACGATATTAGATGCTGTTGGATGTATATACACATTCGATCTTTCGATTTCATTTGTGACAGCGATCTCAGTGACTACACTTGATGTATGTTTTTCCGAAACTAACGGAAGTATTATTGTCAATGGAATTACTGGTGGATTAGGACCATACCAATACTCAATTAATGATGGGCCTTTCCAACATGAACCGGTGTTTGGTGATCTTTCAAGTGGCTCTTACGATATTACGGTAAGAGATGCTAATGGATCAGAATATACCGAGGTGGGTGTAACTATAAATGAGAATCCAGAGATAGGATTGGATTACTATGCAAGTTCAGATACATTATATGTCATTGGTATAGGTGGTGCTGAAAGTGGTTACAGTTATTCTATCAATGGAGAAGGATTTAATATGGATGGATTCTTTATCGATGTGCCAGATGGTGACTACACGGTTACCGTTATGGATGCTTCTGGATGTGTAGAAAGTTTCTTGATTATGTTTACAGATATATATGATGTACTAGTGGGTAGTGAGATCAAAGTATATCCTAATCCTGTATCAGAAATTCTGCAGGTAGAACTATTAGATTTGACTAATAGGGTGAAGCAAATATCTCTAATAGGTATAGACGGGAAGATTGTACTTGATCTTGCACAATTCACGATCAGTAATCTGCAAAATGTAGATGTAAGTCGCCTTGCGGATGGCTTGTATGTTCTTTATGTAGAAACAGAAAAGGGTAGTATGTATCATAGAGTAAGTGTGATGAAATAATATTTTAAAGTTAGAAAGTTATATAGCCTCTATCCTTTTGGTTAGGGGCTTTTTTTAATCAAGGAATAATATTTTTCAACTAATAATAATCTTTTGATCAACAACAAATAATTATTTTTTTTCTTCCTGTTGCATCGAAAATCTACTGTCTTCTATGTAAGCTAATCGTTCCATCTTGATCATTTCTATAGTATAAAATCCAAACTCTTCTACCACTTTACCCGTGAGTAAGTATATGCCCTTGCCTCTAAATGGATTCTTATCGACTACTGGTGGAAAGTGTACCGTATCTATCCATTCGCCTTCGTAGTCTAGGAAACTACCAAATTGCATTCGTTTTTGATTAGTCGTAGATGTGTTTTTGATTGATATAAGATAGCCGTAGATCGCGATGATTTTATTTTTATATTTGGAGAAGTGTTTCGCTAGAAACTTTTGCTCTGGTAAAGAATCCTTTAGTAATAAGAAAGGATGACACAATGGAAATCCTAATAGCTCTATTTCATCGAAAGCATTTTCTAAATCTGTGATGTTGAATACTGGCAAGTTATAAGTCGTCGTAGGTTTATGATCAAATAATACTTGCTGATGCTCTTGTTTGGCAGGTGTTGCTTTGAGTACAAAGTGTGCTTTCCAAAGTAAGGTTCGCTTATCTATTTTAGTAAATCGAAATGCATTTATTCTGATCAGTAAATCCAATTGTTCAATAGATATTGCCATCCGATGTAGAAAGTCATCTAATGATTGGAAGGCACCATTTTCTTTTCGTTCTTTGATGATACGCTGTGCAGTATGGACCTCTAGACCTTGTAGCATATGGAAGCCTAGGTAGATTTCTTTGTCATAAATCCACGTAGGGTAGTGACTCTTATTGACGCAAGGTGCTTGTATATTACCCCCTAGTATGCGAGCCTCGTGGACATACAGTTCTGGGTTGTAAAATCCGCCACCGTTATTGAGTACGGCTACCATATATTCTAATGGAAAATAGGTTTTGAGATAGAGGCTCTGATAACTCTCTACCGCATAAGATGCACTGTGCCCTTTGGCGAATGCGTATCCAGCAAAGCTTTCTACTTGATACCAGATTTCCATAACGACTTCCTTTTTGTATCCTTTGTCTATACAGTTGTGTATAAATTTATTTCTTATTTTTTCGAATTCTGCTCTAGATCGATACTTGCCACTCATGCCTCTACGGAGTACATCAGACTCACCTAGATCTAATCCTGCAAAGTGGTGTGCTACTTTGATGACGTCTTCTTGATATACCATGATGCCATAGGTATCAGGCATGATCTTATAGAGTATAGGGTGAGCTAGTTTTCTCCGCTCTGGATCTTTGTGTCTGAGTATATATTCTCTCATCATACCACTCTTAGCGACACCTGGTCTTATGATAGAACTGGCCGCTACGAGACCTTGGTAGGTATTGACTTCCAGCTTACGTAATAATATGCGCATCGCTGGAGATTCTACATAGAAGCAACCGATACATCTTGCGGTGCTTACAAGTTTATTTATTTTAGAATCTTTGAAAAAAGGCTTCACGTCATGAATGTCAGGCAACTCTACATCTGGTTGATTGATTTTTACGAGTTGTATCGCATCTTTGATCTTGCCGAGTCCACGCTGTCCGAGTATATCGTACTTATATATACCTACGTCTTCTGCTACTATCATATCAAACTGTGTAGTCGCAAATCCCTTAGGTGGTAAGTCTGTAGCAGTATAATAATGTATCGGTCGTTCACATATGATAATGCCTGCGGAGTGTATGCTAAGATAATTAGGTTTTCCATCTAGCTGCTGTGCGTATACGACGACAAGTTGCGAGAGCTTATCGAGTTGGGTGTAATTAAATTTCCCTTTGCTCAGTTTGTCTATTTCATGCTTGGGTAGACCAAATACTTTTCCGAGTTCTCTTACTGCTCCACGATGTTTGAATGTATTGTAAGTTGCTAATAGTGCTACCTGTCCTTCGCTACCAAATCGTTCAAAAATATAACGCGTTACATCTTCTCTATCTCTCCAAGAAAAATCTATATCGAAGTCAGGTGGGCTCGTTCGATAGAGATTCATAAATCGCTCAAAATATAAATCTAGTTCTATAGGATCTACATCGGTAATTCCGAGTAGATATGCGACGATACTATTGGCTCCACTTCCTCTACCTACATGGTAGTAACCTTTCTTCATTGCGTAATCTATGATATCCCAGTTGACCAGAAAGAACGGAATGAAGTCCATCTTCTTGATCATGTTTAGTTCCTTTTTGATTCTTATTGTGATCTCTTTGGTGACTGTAGGGTATCTAGTTTGTAATCCTTTATCGCATAGGGTAGAGAGGAGTAATTCGTCTTTGTCTCTACTGCCAGTGTAGGTGATTTTATTTTGGTGTGGTCTATTTTTAGAGAAGTCAAAATATATGCTACAGGTCTCTAGTAGTTGTTTAGTATTAGCTAGTATCTGAGGGAAATGTTCGTAGTGTTTGGCAAGCTCTTGCTGAGATAAATATATATCTCTTTCATGGGCTTGCATCTCTAGATCGAGTTTACTTAGTAGTACATTATTGTCTATCGCACGCAGTAGTCTGTGAGTATTGAATTCTTTTTTATTTCTAAATGTATAAGTATTTAATGCTACCAACTTGTCCGCATATTGAGAGTAATCGGTAAAGATTAGTTTGTTGAGTTGGTACCTCGGTATACCGATGTATTCGTTGTCGCTAAAGGTACGCCTATTGAGTAGCATCACTTGCTCAAATGGATAGATGAATATCACATCCTCTAGCTCCACTGCGATTTCTGGAAAAGATAATTTTCTGTGTTTGTAATAAGATAAATAATTATTGAGTTGATGAAAGCCATTATTGTTTTTAGCGATACCCACGTACAGTTGTTTTGCTCCATCTCTGAAGTCTATTCCGATGATTGGTTTGATGCCAGCGGCCTGAGCTAATCGTACAAAATTGAGACATGCAGAAGTGTTATTGATGTCTGTAAGGCACACAGTGGTGGCTTGATCTGAAATTGCAATTTCGATTAATTCTTTGTCTGAAATTGTACCATACCGTAGACTGTAGTATGTATGGCAGTTGATATACATTAGTAGAAGTGATTTAAAAACGTATTGTTAATTGTAATTGAAGTAATAACTATATTCATTGCGACTTTTAAAATAAAAGTTTTGTTTGCAAGTCATTGATACACAATGTTTCAGCATTTTATTAACTCATAGCTAAGGCTATGAATTTCAAAAAAAAGTGCTTCATCTTGTAAATCAAGCACTCACAACTAATTTTAACACTAGTTGTTAAATCACTTCGTTATCAAATAGATCTAATTGATTATTTTGTTTTTCTTTTTGTGACCGTTTTCTTGTGGTGGTTTCTCCCATGCCTTGTAGCTTTAGATCTTGGTAGAATACATAGTCGTATTCTTTTCGCAGTCGCTCTCCAGTAGGCTTGAGTAGATCTGCATATTTGTTGCGAGCAGATTTGATATCTGTAGAGATTGGATAGGCATTGAATCCTGTATCGTCAAATGGGTATAACATCTCCGTAACTTCATTGAGTGTGAGATCATTACTGATCCATTTTTTTTCATCTTCTTGGGTAAGTACTAGTGGGCTGCGATGATGTGGTATTACTTGCATTAGTGGTGTGGGTGCCGTCGTTATTATGGCGAAACTTTTAGTGGTTTCTCCAGTCTTATTGTCTATCCATTCATCCCATATTCCTGCCATTGCGAATGGACGTTTTTGACCGCCGCGATACACGAGATATGGATCACTCATTTTTTTTTCTGTAGTCCCTTCCACAAATGCATCTGCGATCACTAGGCATCGTTGAGATCGTATCGCTTTACGAAACATAGGTTTATTGATTATCCCTTTGGCGCCGGTATAGTTAGGCGCATTTTCTTTATTGTGATCACCTTCGCTTCGAGCATTGATTATATAAGTTTTATTCTTAGCCCAATGCGGAGTAAATCCAAATCGAAATAGCTGTACCGTATCCGGAGCATCATTAGTGATGACCAACGCTTCGTCACTAGGACTTACATTAGGATTAAATTCAAAACGATCTAGTATCTCCGATATACTCGCATTGAATTCTTTTTCTATTATTTTAAGTCTGCTGACTACAGCGTATCTTCCACACATAGGTATTATCAATTATCAATTCTTTTTTAGGCTGTCCTATGTGCTAATACAATTGGTGGCTCTCCATTAAATGGATTGCCAACTCCTCCTATTTTCCTAGCTCCAAATGTAGAAGCTCTGAACACGCTACGACTACCATATTTATTTCTAATCAGGTCCATTGCTTGGTAGAGATCTGCAGTACGCTGCGTACTCTCAAACAAACTCATCTGATAATTCCCTGATACTAATCCACTAAATCGTACACCTACTAATCTAATCAATAATCGCTTACTGTACAACTTGTCAAATAGCTCTAGTACTTTATCGATCAGATTATGATCTGCAGAAGTATAGCCAATCTTGCATTGCTTAGAGTGTGTATTGAAGTCTGAGTATCTAATTTTGACACTGATACAAGAAGTGAGTTTTTGTCCATTACGTAGCTGGAATGCTAGATTCTCAGCCATGGCTCTGATGATGGTCTTAAGTTTATGTACGTCGGTGGTATCTTTTCCAAAAGTCCGTTCGCTAGATATAGATTTACGTTCGTGATATTCTACGAGTTCGCTATTGTCTATGCCGTTGGATTTGAGCCAGATGCTTTTGCCATGTTTACCAAATACTGACTCCATCATCTCTATAGGCATCTGCTGTACTGTTGATACTTTTTTGATACCGAGATGACATAGCGTCTGGAATGTCTTAGCACCTACAGAAGGTATTTTTTTGATCGATAGTGGAGCGAGGAATGGTTTTTCATATCCTAGATCAATTTTGATCTGATTGTTGGGTTTGGCCTCGCCAGTGGCTACCTTAGATACTGTCTTGTTAGCAGATAGTCCAAATGAGATCGGTAAGCCAGTTTCTTTAATGATCTTAGTACGCATCTCGGAGGCAAACTTATAGCAGCCCACATACTTATCCATACCTGTCAAGTCTGCATAAAATTCGTCAATGCTCGCTTTTTCCAGTAATGGCACTTCTTCTTTAAGAATGTCTGTTACTGCTTTGGAATGTTTTGTATAAGTGCTCGCATTACCTTTGATAACGATTGCTTCAGGGCACAATTGTCTGGCCATTTTCATAGGCATGCCTGAGTGTACTCCAAAAGCTCTGGATTCGTAGCTAGCTGCTGATACTACACCTCTATCTCCGGTACCTCCTACGAGTATTGGCAGTCCATTGAGGCGACTGTCTATCAGTCGCTCTACGGATACGAAGAAGGTATCTAAGTCAAGATGTAATATTGATCTCATTTGGTATTCTTGCTGTTTTTGTGGTACTATCTGATTCTTCTATTACTATATTAGTAACAAGTACAAAGAAATGTAATTTTTACTAACGATGGTAATTTTTACGAATATTTGTGAAAATTACTTATTTAAACTACTTTTACTATCAATATGGAACTATCGATACAGTGTAAAAGACTAAGACAGATCAGAGAAGAGCTCAATCAGACGCAATCTTCTTTTGCAGAGCAGCTAGGTGTGGGCAGTACAACCACTGAGTATGAGCGAGGCAGAACTAAGCTCACAGGAAAGCTAGTACTACGACTACTGAGCGACTATAATATCAATCCATTATGGCTATATGGTGAGAGTGAGCAGAAGTATCTCGATCCTAGATCCAAGGAAGTAAGCCCAAGTGTAGTGACTGTAGATAGTGACGGCTTTGATAATATCCTTATGGTCAATGAAAAAGCAGCAGCAGGCTACACAGGCAATCTGGATAACAATGATTTTTTTGAACGGTTGCCTTCGTTTTCGTTTCCGATTCCAGAGTATCGCAATGCTACTTTTCGTTGCTTTCAAGTAGAAGGCTATAGTATGGTGCCCACGATACTGCCTAGCGAATGGATTATCACCAAAGCAGTAGAAGATCTCAATCAAATCAAAGACAATAAGATATACGTAGTGGTAGATAATGAAGGTATCCGTATCAAGCAAGTACGTAATGAGCAACATATGAGGTCTCTCACGCTCATCTCTCTCAATGAAGAGTACGGCACTGAACTACTCGCATACGAAGAAGTCAAAGAAATATGGGAGTTTCATAGTAAACTCACCAAAGAACTAGCGATCCAATCCACAAAGCAAAAGCTGGATGTGATCTATGAAGATATCAAGATAGTGAAGGCTAAGATACTTGGTCAGGGATGATCAAGTTTATTCTGGCTAGCGCGCCAGCCACATATTAGTTTGTGTCTCTTTGAAGAGACATCGGGGATGATGGAATAATTAGAGATCAAAGGTTTCACAATTAAAACAAAAATAGACTCAATAATAGTTATCAATTCTTCGAATAGTGATATACATCATCATCCCTATTATCCCTTCAAAAGGATACATGTGGGATATGATTTGAGCTTGGCTCATTTTGAAATCTAGTTCTACCCAACCCACTACCTACAGTCCCCAAACTTTCTTACTTTTGCGCCCTTAAATCACATATACTATGATCAGTGCAAATAACGTATCTCTACAGTACGGAAAAAGAGTCCTTTTTGATGAAGTAAATATCTCGTTTTCAGGTAATAACTGCTTCGGTGTCATCGGAGCCAATGGTGCAGGTAAGTCTACTTTCCTCAAGATACTATCAGGAGATATAGAGCCTAATATCGGTCACGTAACTCTAGAGAAAGGTAAACGTATGGCTGTACTCAAGCAAGATCACTTTAGATATGACGAAGAAACAGTGCTCAACACAGTGATAATGGGTCATGAGATATTATATAGTCTCATGAAGGAGAAAGATGCGATCTATATGAAAGAAGATTTCTCTGATGCAGATGGTGTGAAAGCAGGTCAGTTAGAAGAAGAGTTTGCTGAGATGGATGGATGGTCTGCAGAATCTAATGCAGCATCATTATTGAGTGGTATTGGTATCGCAGAAGATCAGCATTTTAAGTTAGTGAAAGATCTTGATGGTAATCAGAAGGTGAGAGTGTTATTAGCTCAAGCACTATTTGGAGAACCAGATATATTGATACTCGATGAGCCTACCAATGATCTAGACCTTAAGACGATCACTTGGTTAGAGGATTTTCTTTTGGACTTTAAGAATACGGTGATCGTAGTATCTCACGATAGACACTTCCTCGATACTGTATGTACGCATACGGTAGATATCGATTTCAGTAAGATCAATATGTATACAGGTAACTATACATTCTGGTATGAATCATCTCAGTTAGCACTCAAGCAAAAGCTAATGGCCAACAAGAAGGCTGAAGACAAGAAATCAGAACTACAGGCCTTCATCGATAGATTCTCAGCCAATGCGAGTAAGTCTAAGCAAGCGACAGCACGTAAGAAGATGCTAGAGAAAATCAATGTAGAAGATATCAAACCCTCTAGTCGTAAGTATCCAGGGATTATCTTTACACAAGGTAGAGAAGCAGGAAAGCAGATTCTATCAGTAAACAACCTTTCTTATGTCAATAAAGAAGGTGAAACCCTATTCAAAGGTGTAAGCTTTAATGTAGAGAAAGGGGATAAGGTCGCTGTCATAGGAGATAACAGTTTGGCGACTACAGCATTCCACCAAATACTTAATGGTGAGCTAGATGCGACTACTGGAGATTTTGAATTTGGACAGACAATTACAACTGCATACCTACCTAATGATAATGAAGAATTTTTTGATGGTACCGAATCACTTATGGATTGGTTGCGTCAGTATTCTGAAAATAAGGATGAGATGTTTATCCGTGGATTTTTAGGTAAGATGTTGTTCTCTGGTGAAGAAGTATTAAAGAAATCTGATGTACTTTCTGGAGGTGAAAAAGTCAGATGTATGCTCTCTCGTATGATGATGGCATCAGCTAATGTACTCATGTTAGATGAGCCAACCAATCATCTCGATCTAGAGACTATCGAAGCCTTGAATAATTCTATGAAGACCTTCACTGGTACATTGATGTTTACTTCTCGTGATCATACTTTTACTGAGACTGTAGCCAATAGGATAGTGGAGTTGACTCCAAAAGGATTTATAGATAGTCTGAAAAGCTTCGATGAATATATCGTTGATGGTGGTATCGCAGATCAGAAGAAGGCGCTTTCATAGAAGTGTTCTCTTTTGGTGGAAGTCTTACGATGTGGGCTGCAATTTGTGAATTTGATTCGATAGAGTGCAATTCACGGTAGTAATAAAATCCGTTATTTCGTTTTGTTTATCTATCAATAAACTCAAAACCATTTTCAAAAATCTAAAATTTAATTTTTGGATTCTTTTTCAAGACGATCTTCTAATTCATTAGAATGATAAGATATGCAGTAGTTGCTACTTTATACAGGATGGTTACTCGTATTTCTTGTTAAGGATTTATTAAGTTGTATTCTAGGTATTATGGACTATCAATTCAGCAATATTCTTTTATTTTCACTATTCAACTGAAATTTCTAGGAATGAGTTATGTTATCCTTCTTATATATGTGTTTAATTATCCATTTTACAAAGGCCAATATTTTTAGATGACCAACCCCAATTATATACCAGAATACTTTTCAAAATTGAAGATTCTTGATTTATCTACTGTTTTGGCTGGACCTCAAGTGGGATCTTTCTTTTCAGAGTTAGGTTCAAAGGTAATTAAGGTAGAAAACAAAAGATCTAATGGAGATCCTACGAGACAATGGAAATTGGAAGTAGAAAAAGGACGTAATACCATAAGTAGTTACTATGCCTCTGCTAATTACCAGAAAGAGTCGATTTTTCTAGATTTACAAGATGTCGATGATTATATGATATTGCTGTCTTTAGCGAAGGAGGCTGATATTTTATTATCCAATTATCAATTGATTGTCGCTAACAAACTAAAAGTAGATTATGCATCACTTAAGGCTATTAATCCCAATATCATATATGCCCAACTATATGCTTATGATGCAGAGGATACTCGTCCTGGATATGATCTTGTAATGCAAGCCGAGACTGGATTTATGTCTATGAACGGTCATCCGGATGGTGCTACTGCAAAGATGCCAGTAGCTATTATAGATATTATGGCAGCTCATCAACTTAAAGAAGCATTACTCATAGCACTTATTAAAAGAGAGAGAGAGGCAGCAGGATCACTCGTTGAGGTATCTTTATATCAATCGGCTATAGCGTCATTAGCAAACCAAGCCGGGAATTATTTGATGACAGATCATATCCCTAAGAAGTTAGGTAGTCTCCATCCTAATATCGCTCCTTATGGCGATTCATATACAACTAAGGACAACATAACGTTTCTACTAGCAGTAGGAAGCGATAGTCAATTTCATAAACTAGGTAAAGCCCTTAGAAGTGATCATCTTTTATCATCTACTTTCGTTAGTAATAGTAATCGTCTAGCTAATCGATTAGAGATGAATGGTTTTTTGCAACATGAATTTGGGCAAAGAACCTTTGAAGAGACAGATATCCTGTTAGCTGCCCAAAATATCCCATTTTGTCGTGTGCTCTCGTTGGACAGCGTATTTAAAAATCGTCTTGCTAAAAATATGATTTTGGATGACGTGATAGGGGGTGATGCTGTAAAAAGTGTTTCGCAAATAGCATTTACAATTAAGTGACTGTAGTTTTAGCTTGAGATGGTTAGCATTAGAAATATTAGTACAGTTTTTGCACAAATGATAGTGATAATCATTATTTTGTGGTAATAGTTAATAAATTTGAGAAAATTAAATTTATAAGTATTATTAATTTATTTAATACATTAAAATCAATCTGTTTTGAGAAAATATATACTCTACAGTCTGTTGTGTATTGGGATTTTTTTTGGAATTAATACTTCTTTGAAAGCTCAAGATTTACACTACTCCCAATTCTACAATTCACCGTTGAATATCAATCCAGCGTTGACTGGGATGTTTAATGGAGATCATAGATTTACAGGGAGTCTTCGCGATCAATGGAGGCATGTAGGAGTGCCATGGTTTACTTTTAGTGGTGCCTATGACCAAAAGCTTCATATTGGAGTCACTGAAAATAGCTTTTGGAGTGCAGGTGCTAATTTCAATTATGACAGCCAAGGTGATAGTCGTATTCAATTGGCGACTCTTAATGTGTCTGGTAGTTATACTAGAATACTCAATAAGAGCAACTTACTTACAGGTGGATTGCTTCTAGGATATTCAAATAGAGGATTTTCAGAGTCGGACTTAACCTGGGATAAACAGTGGGACGGAAATACATTCGATCCAAGTACAAGTAATGGAGAAGATTTTGATGCTACGAACTTGAGTTTCTTAGAGTCATCAATTGGTGTTAACTATAGATGGCAAAAGACTAATAGAACTAAGTTGGATGTAGGTCTAGGAGTTTTTCACTTACTAGAGCCTTCAGTTTCATTTTATGACGGCGATACAGAGAAGCTGCCTAGACGATATAATGTAATGGGGGTAGGGAATATACAATTACTCGATGATATTGATCTACAAATGCATGGTCTGTACCAAAGGCAAGAGCAATACGATCAATTTGTAATAGGTGCTATTGGTAAATTCTATCTCAATCAAAAAAGAGGAAAAGAAACGCAAATACACTTAGGATTAGGCTACAGAACAGCTGGTAGTCTTATTCCAACATTTGCAGTAGACTTTAGAGGGATCTATGCATCATTTAGTTACGATATAGACATAAGCAATTTTAATGATATTGCAGATAATAGTAAAGGGGGGCCTGAGTTTCACGTGAGATATATTATCAAACATGTGAAACAGATGAAGAAATTTAAAGTTTGTCCAATTTACTAATCTATTAGAACAGATAAAGACATGAGAAAGATATATATATTATTATTCCTTAGTATTAGCTTGACCGCTTTAGGACAGTCTAAGAAGGCTTTTTTAAAGGCAGCGACAAATGCCCAGCTAAGTGATAATTACTTCGCCGCACTATCATACTATGATGAAGCTCTCGAGTATGACGACAAAGACGAAGAGGTACTTTACAAATCTGCTAATGCAGCCAGAGAATTTGGAGCATTAACAATTGCAGATCAAAAGTATTCTAAATTAATAGATACTTTAAATTCTCAGATATACTCAGATGCCAGATTCTATTTAGCACAAGTAAGACAAAAGCTTGGAAAGTACGGAGAAGCTAAAATGGACTATGAGTTGTACTTGTCTGAAAATAAAGATGATGATGAAAAATTGACAGCAATAGCTATTATGGAATTGAAAGCTTTAGAGTGGGCTGTTAGTCAAGAAGAAAATGCAGATGATGGAATCAAAATCGAAATACTTGCAAGTAATATAAATAGTCCATACTCTGATTTTGGAGCGATAAAAGTTGATGAAGACTTGTATTACTCCTCACTAAGATACGAAGAGACGGACCCAGAAGAGAAGCCGTCAAAACTAATATCTAAAATCCTAAAATCTGATGATGGTGGTAGTGGTGAGTTGATAAATTATAATATTAATATGGATTTGGAGCCTGTGGCACATACGGCATTTAATCTTGATAGAACAAGAATGTACTATACATTGTGTGAGTACCAAACAGATGCTGCACTAAGATGTGATATATATTTTAGAGAGATGAATCCAGACAGCACAATGAGTGATGCAATAATGCTAGGTCCAGAAATCAACGATTCATTGCATACATCCACACAGCCTAATGTTGCAACTGATCTTTTAACTGGGGAAGAGACTTTATACTTTTCATCAGATAGAGAGGGAGGAAAAGGAAACTTAGATATCTGGTATGCTAAAATAAATAGTGACGGTACAGTAGGTAAACCTTCTAATGCTGGAAGTATTAATACTGCTCAAAACGATATTACACCATTCTATCATAATAATTCTGATATTTTATATTTCTCTTCTACGGGCTATATGACGCTAGGAGGATACGATATATTTAGTGCGCTGATGACTCCTATTGGATTTGCAACTGCTGAGAATTTCGGTATGCCAGCCAACAGCAGTTATGATGATGTATACTTTACACTCAATGATGTTGAAAATGAAGCATACTTTTCATCTAACAGATTAGGTTCACAGTATATAGATACTCAGAAAGAGGCTTGTTGTTTTGATATATACAGAGCTGATATTGATGAATTAATTCTAGCACTTAATGGATTGACTTTTGATAAACTCACGACTAGAGAACTAGTAGGAACAAACGTAACTGTCATAGACGTTAACAATGGCAAGGAAATAGGAGAGATAACTAATTACGATGGCAACGAACATATAATACCACTAAGAAAAAATAGGGATTACAGAGTAATAGTAAATAAGGACAAATACTATCCGGATACAATACAGCTAAGTACTAAAGGAATTACAGTATCTGATACGATAATTAGAAAAATATATTTAGATAATGATTATTATGCGCTGGATGTTTATACTTATGATATAAAAACAAAAGATGAACTTAAAGGTGCGAGTGTATCTCTAATAGATATTACTGATCCAGATAATCCAAATGTAGTACAAAAAGGGTCCTTGACAAACGAGTTTAATCTTTTATTAGTTCCTGAAAAGAATTATAGAGTTGTAGTTACGAAACCAGATTACAGAGCAAAGACTTTATTGATAAATACAATCCCTGGGCTTAATAATAAGCGTATCATAAGAAAAGATGTTTATCTTTTAAGACCTGAGTTGGATTCATATCTCCCTCTTGCGCTATATTTTGATAATGATTCCCCTAATAAGAATAGTAGATCAAGTTCAACAAAAAAATTGTATTCTAATCTTCACAGAGATTATATGAAACGTAAGTCTGTATTTAAAGCTCAATACAGAAATGTTGATTCTGAAGGAGATACCTCAATTCAAGAGAATGCAATGGATTCGTTCTTCAATAGTAGGGTAGATTCTGGTTACATTAAGCTGCAGATTATGCTTGATGTATTGGTCAAAGAATTGCAGTTAGGCCAAGAAGTGGAAATATCTATCAGAGGATATGCATCGCCGAGGTTCGAACCGGAATACAACCTTCGTCTAGGTCAAAGAAGGGTGGCGAGTGTCAAAAATGAAATGCTTAACTACTCTGGTGGCGCACTAAGACCTTTTCTTGCTAATGGTCAAATAAAAGTAATAGATGTTACATTTGGTGAAGACTTAGCTTCAAAAAATATCAATGATGATTTAAGGAACGAAAAGTTATCAATTTATAGTATTGAAGCAAGTGAGGAGCGTAGGGTAGAAATAATCTCAGCGATTAAAAACTAATAGGAGCTATGAACAAGATAAATTCAATAATAATGAATAAAATAAATCATAGAAATATACAGAGAAGTATATTGCGATGGTTGATAATGGGAACAATGTTTTTATTCCTCAGTAACGATATGTCAGCTACTCACATTGTTGGTGGAGACTTTACTTATACAAGATTGGATGACGGTACGTTTGAAATCAAACTTACTGTACGTCGTGATTGTCTTAATGGGGAAGAAAATTTTGATACTCTTGCGAATGTTTACCTCTATCATGAAGATGGGACACCATTGGATTATACATTTGACAATTGGACCAATGGTCGAATAGATATTCCGTTTATGGGTTCCGATACCATTGAGGAAGTAATCATTAGTGATTGTGGATTTGAAGGTGCTCAAGTATGTGTTCGTGAGGCCAACTATATCGATACTATTTCTTTGCCAGCAAATTTTGGACATGGTTTTATATTGGCTTATGAAAGATGTTGTCGAAATTCATCGCTTAACAATATTTTAGAACCTCTCGAAACAGGTACTACTAAATATATAGAAATACCGTTCCTAGCCTTTACTGAAGGAAATAGTTCGCCTAGGTTTAACTCATGGCCGGATCTATATGTATGCGAAAACGAACAGTTGGTATTTGATCATGGAGCGACAGATCCGGATGGAGATGAGTTGCGCTACAAATTGTGCATCCCAAGTAATGGTGCATCTATAATAAATCCTCTACCTCTAGATCCTATTGAAGAGGGCTTTCCTCCCGCTTCAGTTGTTTATGACAACGCCAATGGCTACAGTGTTAGTAATATGATGGGTGGTGTTCCTTTAGTTATAGATCAAATGACAGGAGAATTAACTGCAATACCTAATCAAAATGGTCAATACCTTATCGGAGTATGTGTAGAGGAATGGAGAGATGGTGTAAAAATTGGTGAAGTAAGAAGAGATTTTGAATATAATGTTCGTACCTGTGTATCTTTTCCATTGGCATCTTTTGATGCACCAATAGCTCAATGTGATGGCAATTTGGTAGTTGATTTTACTAATGAATCTAGTGCAGTACTTCTATACCAATGGAATTTTAATTATCCCAGTAATGATCCTGTGTTTCTAACTAATGAAGAGAATCCAACATTCACTTTCCCAGCAGAAGGAACTTATACGGTTCAATTACAAGCATTCAGAGGAACAGATGAATGTAGTGACGAATTCTTTCAAGATATTACTGTAACTACAGCAGATATAGATGCTGATTTTCAAGTATCGATAGGTGAGTGTTTGAATGATGACAATGTCACACTTTCACTAGGTGATCTTAGTATAGATAATTCTGTAGATTATGATATCGAAGAAGCAGAATGGACTATTGATCAAGGTGGTAATATCTTGACTGCAACTGGTCTCAACTCTGTTGTTGATGTTAACTTAGCTGGAGGAGATGTTGTGATCAATCTATTAGTTACCTCTAGTAGTGGGTGTACGGCTGCAACTTCTCAGACTATAGAATTAGATAATTTAGTGGCTGTTGTTGATTTTGACTATACTGCTAACGGATGTCCTACTCCTGAAACCTTGCAGTTTACTCTTACTGATTTATCTACTGAACTCAGTCCAGATTATACTCAATTATCATCGGACTGGACTATAGTTTCGAGTGAAGGAACAAATACGTTTACTGGACCTATAGTGACAAATACTCTAGACCCATTTCAAGTAATTTCAGTGACGCTCGAAGTTGTATTCGACAATAATTGTACTGCGACCATTGCCAAAGAAATTAACTTAGAAGACAGCTTGCCTGAGTCAGATTTTGAAGTAGAATTGATTGGATGTTTGGAAAATGGACTAGCATCATTTACTCTATCTGATATATCTAACATAATACCGGGCAATTCATCAAATCCGACTGATTGGGATTGGACAATTATATCTGCTGATGGTAGTACAATTAATTCTGACCTGCAGGTAGTAGAGTTGGAAATCGATCCTAATCAAGTGATTGACGTAAGTCTATTAGTGAATTTTGAAAATGGTTGTGTAGCGAACATATCTAAAGATGTAGACTTAGCAGACCTACTGCCAATTGCTAATTATGTGCTCACTCCAGAGTCATGTCCTGACGATGGTACTGTCGATGTTGTGATTGAGGATACATCTACTAATGCTGACGGTGTATCACCTGTAAGCATTGATTGGTTGGTTGGTCCAATTTCAAATATTCAAAGTTTTATGGGATCATCAATTGCACTCAATGTGCCTAAGGATTCTTTAATCTATTTAACACAAGTAGTATTATTTAGTAATGGATGTATTGATACACTCACTGAGCAAATTATACCAGGTCCATTCGCAGTGCTTAATTTCAATGGTGATCCGGTTTTTGTATGTGGGGGAGAAGAAGTTGCTATCTTGATTAATTCAAATCCTGATTTTACTTATACTTTTGATCCTGAAATAGGACTTGATTTTAATAATGGAAATCATAATCCTATTTTTATAGGTATGGAAGATGCGACATACAATGTCACAGTTACAGACGGTTTATGTACTGTTGAAGGATCTATAGATGTTGATGTCGAAGAAAGCTTAGAACTTACTATTGAGGGAGAAGAATTTTCTTGTGTTGGTGAAGTAAATCTTATTGCTTCAGGTGGAATTGGTGGTGGTGAATACGAATGGACTTTAGCAAGTGATCTAAATACAGTTGTTTTTACTGGTGAAAACTTAATAACAACTTTTGATTCGAATTCTGAGACTTATGTAGTAAATTTTATTTCAGATGACGGATGTCCATCAATTGCTGAATCATTTACAGTTAGCCTATTAGTAATCGATATAGAATTGATAGAGCCATTTCAAGTTTGCTCAGGAGACTCTATCCAGTTTGTGGTATTGAATAATGATCCAAATCAGACTCTCATGTTTGAATGGGAAGATAATATCCACATTACTGATGGTGAATCTACAGATATGCCTACGATAGTAGTAGGAGAAGGAGAAACGGATCCGTTTGAATTACCATTTTTGGTAACCAATGAACTAGGATGTACACTTATGGACACATTAGATGTTGTAATCGGAGAAACTCCAGTACTAACATTTAATAGTACATTGACCGAATGTGGAGAGTTAGAGGTATGTTTCGATATACCTGTTGATTTCTTTGGATTTTCACTTTGGGATTTTGGTGATCTAACAACCACAGATGATACCTCATTAGATACGGCACCTTGTTATACTTATCCTGACTTTGGAACGTATACAGTAACACTTAGCAATGTCTCAGGGATATGTCAAGCAGAGCCAGTAACTATGGAAGTAGTAATCAATCCTCAGATTGTAATCAATGAATTGCCTGATTTTACAGTGTGTGATGGTAACGAAGTTACGCTGACTGCGGATACTAATTTAGATTCTGAAGCCTACGCTGCAATCTGGTGCAATGCTGCCGGTGATACACTTTTTGTTGGTGGAGAATATGTATTTGTACCTACTGAAGATAGTGATGTAACACTCAAAGTATCTGATGTAAATGATTGTAATGATATGCAAACTATAAATGTTAATGTATTTGATTTCGATCTTGATGTTTTATTCCCAGAAGTATTTTGTGGAGGAGCAGAAGTACCTGTGACAGTAACTAACAATAGTGATGGCGACCTAAGTTATGTTTGGGGTCCTGCTGACTGCGTTATTTCAGGTGGAGATACAGCTAATCCCGTATTGACTGCTTCTGGAGATAATAAGCAATTTACTGTTACCGCAATTAACAATGAGACAGGATGTACGATGGATTTTTTATACGATATCCCAGTGACAGAATTTGACATAGATGTCGACGCCTCGCCAGATACGACGATCAATGAAGGTGAAGATGTAGATATATATGTATTAGGAAGTGAAGAAGGAGATACTTTTGAATGGAGTAATGGAAACATGGAAGAAGTGCAGACCGTGATGCCGACAGATACAACGATATATACGGTTACAGTTACAGACGAAAATGGATGTACAGATACTGCTGAGATTACAATAAATGTTAGGAAGCCAAAATGTGATGAGACTGATGTATATCTTCCTAATGCATTCTCTCCTAATGGGGATGGAGTGAATGATATACTTTATGTAAGATCTAATTTTATAGAAAGCATGCAGTTGATTATTTACAACAGATGGCACCAAGAAGTATTCCGCACTACCGACCAGTCAATCGGATGGGATGGTACATTTGGGGGAGAGATACTGACACCTGATGCGTACGCCTATTTTCTGGATGTAGTATGTATCAATGCTGTTGAATATACTAGTAAAGGGAATGTGTCGATACTCAGATAAACACTTTTGAATTATGTGTGTGAAAAGATAAAAGATGTTTTAGTAAGAATAAATTTTATGCTTTAGAACTGATTTCAAGAAACAGGTACTGTGTTTGGTAGTACCTGTTTCTTGTTTCTATGTACTTGGGATTGTAAAAAAATAAGTATTTGTTGTCCATTATTGAATTCTAGTTTGAGCTTGTTAGTACTTCCCAAGATTATGTAGAATTTCAATTAGATTTTGAGGGTAGAGTTGGAATTATAAATATCTGATGTATTAGTTGCTAATATATTCATCAAATAGGTTTTCAAGTGTATTCATATTTACGTTTGAAAAAAAATTAATTGTATACTTACTATTTTGATTAACTAAGTAGAAGTAGAAGTAGAAGTAGAAGTAGAAGTAGAAGTAGAAGTAGAAGTAGAAGTAGAAGTAGAAGTAGAAGTAGAAGTAGAAGTAGAAGTAGAAGTAGAAGTAGAATTTAGAAAGAGAAACTAAAGGAAATAGGAGTAGAAGCAAAGGAGATGGGACTAACAGCTCCACAAATTAAGGAAGTGAAGGAACTCAAACTACTGGGAGGAATAGTAGTCAGCCTAATGAAAAACAAGGAAATAACAATGACTTTCAGAGAAGCGGTAGAGGCTCTAAACGAAATATAGGTGTATTAGGTAGAGCAGTAGATTTTGTTGCATCTTACTCGTACTTTACTTATACAGATAAAACTGATTAATGAAGGAAGTAATATTTTGATCTATATTTATTATCCCTTCTCTCCTGCATTCAAAAAATCAGTCATTTCTTTATTTACCGTACTTGAGATCACATCGATGTGAGTTTTTCCAGCTGTTTCGATTTGGATGGTCTTACCATCAATTTTGGTAATCTTACCAACGATTCCACTACCAGTAGCTACAAAATCTCCTTTTGCTAAGTCGTCCATAAAAGATTTTTGTTCTTTAGCTTTCTTCTGTTGTGGTCTTATCATAAGGAAGTACACTACAGCCATAATGAAGATTAGAGGTACCCATTGCGCTAAGAAATTTGGGCTTGCTTGAAGTATAGGTGTAAGTAGCATAATTGAATTTTGTTATTTCGGTTAATTAGTGCTCAAATATATAACTTGCAGACTAGATGTTGAACTCTAAAGCAAATAGAATATATCTTATCGGAATGATGGCTTCTGGAAAGTCCGTCATTGGTGAAGTTTTGGCTAAGAAATTAGACTATACTTTTATAGATATGGACGTCGAAATAGAGAAAAATACAGGAAAGTCAATAATTGAAATATTCACTGTTTATGGAGAAGAGTATTTTAGAAAGTTGGAAAGTAGAATACTCAGGAAATTATCTTATCAATCTAATGTGGTAATATCAACTGGCGGAGGAGCTCCTATATATCATAAAGGAATAGATATGATGCTAGGTACTGGAATAGTAGTCTGGCTCAAAGTATCTAAGGATACGATTCACAGTAGACTCAAAAGTGATGATAGAAGGCCATTAGCCTTAAAAATTACTAAGTTTGAACTATCCAAAATGATTCGTTCTCGAAACCCAATATATAAACAAGCTGATATTAAGGTTTGGAATAAAGAAAACTTGGAAAAGATTGCCGATAAAATAGCTAAAAGGGTAAAACAGTTCTTTAGCAGTCAGGGAATAGCAATGAAAAGCTTTTAAGAAATAAACAATTTAGTTATTACTAATAATAGTTAAACGAATTAACTAATTAGGCTAGCATCTAATAATACTTCATAATATCTAGATTCCATTGCTTAATTCATATGGATCGATCGTCATAAATTAAAGCATGGAAGGAGTCATGTCATTTTTGGTCAGTGTAAATCTATAGATAGTATTCTATATGATATCTTTGTCTTTTGATTATTGTAATAGATATAAATAGATACTTTTTGTATTAGAATATTTTTCTGTGCCATCTATAATATAATTATCAAGTTTGGTAATTAATATTAGATCTGAGGTAAATGATAGCTCTAGATGTGTGTTAAACTTTTTTTAATTGAGTAATTTCTGACTGGTCGCCTTATTACTAAGTACAATTTTTGCACTGAAAAGAGCTAATCACATAACAGGATTTTTGATCATTGAGAATAAGGTAGAAAAGCAACCTAATAGTAACATACTTACAACCATCAACCCTAGCTTTTCTTCCATGCTAGATGTTTTCGAGTAGACTTGGATTAATAATACAATCATTATTGCAGTTGTTTATAATCCGAGAAGATCACTAATACATTTTGTTTCTCGCAGAAGGTTTTATAAGGCAATGAGTATGAATATAATGAGATATATGATAGTCATAGTATGTTAAGATAGTATACTTCTGGTTTTAGTCATGAACATATTGCAATGTGCGATCATTACATACAGAGTTAGCTAAACTTTAGACAAACTAATTTATATTAGGTTTAACTGCACTATAATTAGATCAATCTGTCTCATTTATTCGTCAGATTAAGTTTTATAGCTTTGATAGCTACTTAGAATTTTTAATTTTACAACTTAAATATTAAAGAAATACATAATGAAACAAGAAATACATAATTGTATAATTATAGGTTCGGGACCAGCAGGATATACAGCTGCAATATATGCCGCAAGAGCAAGTTTGAAACCAATGCTATTTACTGGTAAGGAGCCAGGAGGTCAGCTAATGATTACTAACGATGTAGAGAACTATCCTGGATATCCAGATGGTATCATGGGGCCTGAAATGATGGCTGACTTTCGAAAGCAAGCGGAGCGTTTTGGTACTGATGTCAAGATGGAAATGATCGACAGTGTGTCATTTGATGGTTCTGTACATACAGTATTTTCAGAAACTGGCGAAGAATATAAAGCACATTCTGTAATCATAAGTACCGGAGCAAGTGCAAAGTGGCTAGGTCTTGAGTCAGAGACTAGACTAATGAATCAAGGAGTATCTGCCTGTGCTGTTTGTGATGGTTTTTTCTTTAGAGGAAAGGATGTAATCGTTGTAGGTGGTGGAGATACTGCTGCTGAAGAAGCGACTTTCCTTACCAAGATGTGTAGTCATGTGCACTTGCTAGTACGTCGAGATGAGATGAGAGCTAGTAAGATCATGCAAGAAAGAGTACTTAACAATGACAAGCTAACGGTGCATTGGAATTCATCTACATTAGAAGTTTTAGGAGAAACAGAAGTGGAAGGTGCAAGAATAAGAAATAGTGTAACTGGCGAAGATTCTATAATAAAATCAAGTGCATTTTTCGTAGCCATAGGTCACAAACCAAATACGGGAATGTTTAAAGAGTATCTTAAAATGGATGATCATGGATACTTAATAACCCACCCTGATAGTACTCATACAGATGTGAATGGTGTATATGTCTGTGGAGATGCTCAAGATAGTAAGTACCGTCAAGCGGTTACAGCAGCAGGAACCGGTTGTATGGCAGCATTAGACGCAGAGAGATATCTTACTGAAAAAGGAATAATTTAAAGCTCTTTTTTTACAAGAGATGTAATATCGAGATGGTAGCGAAGTCATGAATTTAAGTAATCGTTTTTCAAAGAAAATTATTCGTAGTTGGAGTATGAATTGTGTTTTATCGAAATAATCATGCGCATATCGAAAACAAATTCACTTTAACGCCTTGACATAGTGTACAATATACAATAAGAAGTATATTCACATTTTCAATTCAATATTAGAAGAAATAATAAAACGTACAATCTGAAAAAGCTCTTTGGAGAGCTAACATTGAATCAGAATAATTATGTACCGAAAATAAATATTTATGTCAAACAAGAAATTCAGAGCAGGAGTATTATATGGTGATGAAGTAACTGAGTTGCTGGACTACGCTAACAAACACAACTTTGCAATGCCGGCAGTTAATGTAATAGGTACTAACACAATCAACGCAGCATTAGAGTGTGCTAGAGATGTAAATTCTCCGATCATTATTCAGTTTAGTAATGGAGGAGCATATTTTAACGCTGGGAAGGGATTAAGTAATGAAGATCAAAAAGCAGCAATAGCAGGAGGAGTTGCTGGAGCATTGCACGTTCAGCAGATGGCTGAACTATATAATGTACCTGTGATTTTACATACAGATCATTGTGCTAAAAAGCTATTACCGTGGATCAATGGTCTTTTAGAGGCTAGTGAAAGAAAATTCGAGGCTACCGGACAACCATTATATAGCTCTCATATGATCGATTTATCAGAAGAGCCAATCGAAGAAAATATCGAAATCTCAGCTAAGTACCTTAAACGTATGGCAAAGATGGGAATGACTCTAGAGATAGAATTAGGTGTAACAGGTGGGGAAGAAGATGGTGTAGATAATACAGGAATCGATAGTAGCAAGTTATACACACAACCAGAAGAAGTTGCTTATGCGTATGAAGAGCTAAAAAAGGTAAGTGATAAATTTACAATTGCAGCGGCATTTGGAAATGTACATGGTGTATATAAGCCAGGAAACGTTGAACTTACACCCAAGATACTCAAGAATTCACAGGAGTACGTGAAAGAGAAGTTTGGTCTAGATAGCGCTAATCCTATCAACTTTGTATTCCATGGCGGATCTGGCAGCTCGAGAGAAGAGATTAGAGAAGCAATAGATTACGGTGCTGTAAAGATGAATATTGACACTGATACTCAATGGGCATTTTGGGACGGTATACGTGCTTACGAAGAGACTAACAAAGCTTACTTACAAGATCAGATTGGGAATCCAGATGGTGCTGATAAACCTAACAAGAAGAATTACGATCCTAGAGTGTGGTTAAGGGCTGCAGAGGTATCATTCAAAAATAGATTGGAGCAGGCATTTGAAGACTTGAATTGTATCGACAGATCGGTATAATAGGAGAATCACACGATTCAAAATGAAAATACAGAGGCTGTCCTAATTGGGTGGCCTCTTTTGGTATTGTTTTCAAGACTTGAGCCTAATTTTTTGCTTCGCAACAGAAAAAAGGTACTAAGGTGTAATCGATAGTGTTACCTCCTTCTGCAACTTTATTGCGACTGCTTTAAATTGTTTTAATTGGCAATATCCTAATTGACCAATATGATATTGGAAATTCGACACAATCTGTCTTTTGAGACTATCAATCAATTATCAACGTATTATAATAAATCTTAATATAATGTAATAAATCGACATATTGTATTAATTTTGAGGATAAGCAGCAATAATTAACAAGGTAACGAGTAGCAATAACAAATCAAGAGATGCATTTGTGCTAATCGCTAAACAATAATAAAGAAGATCAAATGAGAAAGTTTTTATTACTATCGATTCTGGGATGCATGATTTCAATTGCATCGTATGGTCAGCAAGTTAATGCCAAGCAAGGAATATCTTTCAAAGCCTTATTTATGGATTATCAATCTCAAAATGGAGGTTCTATAGGCGCCATTAAAGATTATGACTTTGGATACGAAATAGGTTACTACCGTAAGCTTCAAGATAATCTTAAATTGGTAGTTCCATTCAAGGTAGGCTCGGTAACAAGCCATACCAATAGTGAAGTAGACGGTAGCCCATTTTATAAGAAGGTATTTGGACTCGATGTGCAGATCCAATATCAATTTCTCAAAGATAGCTCGATAGTTACTCCTTACGTAGTTGCTGGACTTGGAGGTGTCCTAGAGGATGTAGGAGAGTTTAATATGCAAGCTCCACTAGGATTAGGATTTCAATTCAAAGCATCTGAAAGGGCTTTTATTAATGTACAGTCAGAATATCGAGTATCTTTTACGGATGATCGTAATAATATTCAGCATGCGATAGGTTTTGTATATTGGTTTGGCCCACAGGCACCTAAGAAGGAAGAGATGTTAGAGATTGAAGGAGAGGACTTAGTTATGGATAGTGATTTGGACGGAATAGCAGATTATGTAGATCTTTGTCCGAATGAGTTTGGTGCTAAGGAACTTAATGGATGTCCAGATGTAGATGGCGATGGTGTTGCAGATTATTTGGATGATTGTCCAACGGAATTTGGGTTATTGACATTTAATGGATGTCCAGACACAGATGGTGACGGACTATCTGACAACAAAGATGAATGCCCTAATATATATGGACCGATAAATAATAAAGGTTGTCCAGGTGGGGATAGAGATAGTGATGGCGTACCAGATAATGTAGATAGATGTCCTAATCAAGCCGGTTTAATAGCATTAGGTGGATGTCCAGATAATGATGGAGATGGTATAGCTAATTTAGATGATAAATGTCCTAATGATCCAGGTCCAAAAGTATATAATGGATGCCCAGATACAGATGGAGATGGTTTAGACGATAGTATAGATAAATGTCCTAGGTCTGCTGGTTCTGTATCGACTAATGGGTGCCCTGAGATTACTGTAAAAGATAAAGAGACACTCAATATAGCAATGAGAGCCTTAGAGTTTGATACTGGTAGAGCTACGATTAAGGGTTCATCATATTCTATTATGATTCAGATCGCTGATATTATGAATAGATATCCTGATTACAACTTATCTATCAGCGGACACACTGATAACATTGGTAAAGAATCAACTAATCAGAAACTATCTGAGCAAAGAGCAAAAGCATGTTATGATTTTCTGGTTAAAAATGGAATTAAGTCAAACAGATTAAGCTCGCAAGGGTTCGGTGAGTCTAGACCGATTGCTGATAATACTTTACTCAAGGGTAGATCACTTAACAGAAGGGTAGAGTTTAATCTTGTTCCTAGATAGAATCTGAAAAAGAAATATATTTATAGGAGGGAGATCATTTTGGTCTCCCTTTTTTGTGCTGTGAATTCTTATCTCGTTTAAATACAAAAGGCCTTCTTCAATTGACTTGAAGAAGGCTTTTTGTATTTAAGATTAATAGCGTCGTTTGATCTAATAAAGCATTTATAATGCAGTGAGAATAAGTGACAGTTGTTAATCATAAGTAATAATAAATATTCAATTAAACTAGAAAACAAGATTTACCGTCAAAACAAAATCATCATTTATCATATTATCTCCTAGGTTATCAAAGAAACTTCCTGACCCATACCTGATATCATGCTTAGTTCTGTCGATTGTGATTTCTGCAGTTGCCATGCCTTTTCCAATATTTGCATCGAATGATATTTCCTGTAGTTTATCTTTGATAGTGATATTTGCTTGCACTTTGTATTGCCCTTTGCCAATACCTATTACATTAATAATACTTAATGTAGCTTCTGGATATTTATTGATACCAAAAAAGTCATCTGAATTAAGGTGTCCTTCTAGTTTTTCCTTTCCTTGACCAGCTTTTAAGTCCTCTACTGATAAAGAAGACATATCTATAACAAATGATCCGCCTGTTAGTTTGTCATCGTCCATTAGCAGTTCACCCGATTTGATACTAATTGTGCCAATGTGTTGACCAGTAATTTTCTTGCCTACCCAAGAGATAGTACTTTTTTCAGTATTGATCTTGATAGGATCTACATTTCCAAATATCGAGAATGTAAGAAGCATTAGGACTGGTAGAATTAAATTTTTGAATTTCATATTAATAATTATTTATGTTTTTACAAAATATGTTGCAACAAATATAATGAAAACTTTATTATTCTTCTACAAAAATTGCCGTCCTATGTTTTTGTAAAAGTGATTATTCTTTGACTAATTCAAATGAATAATCTATTATCTTAAACATTGGATGCCCAGTTTTCGGATTAATGTTTTTAAGATAGATGTCTATATCAACGGATTCGGAGTCTTCTTTCTCGGTACTATCAAAGATAACTTCAATAGTGCCAGTACCAGATGGTTTGATTGGTAGTCTGGTCCAATCAAGAGTTGTACAATCACATCCAGATACTAAGTCAATTTGTATATCTTCTTTGCCTACATTTGTAAATGTATAAGAGAATTCTCGTTTTTCACCTTTGTTGATAGGCCCTAGATTATAGGTTTCGTATTCAAATTTCATCATATCCAAGCCTGTCTGTGCGTTAGATATTTGCAATAATATCGAAATAGCTAAAATTGTGCTTATGAATTTCATGTATGTAATTGTGATCTTTCACAAAATTAAACAGTCTCTTAGCCATATTTACTTAAGAGACTGTTAAACCCTTTTTTATTAATTTTTGTACTAATATCTTAATGCAGAATACTGATTTTACGTGTTGTCGTATGTTTTTGGTCTGCTACTGATAGCAGATACAGTCCCGGTGTGTGATCTGAGAGATCAATTGATATGACTCTAGATTTTCCCTTATCTGACCATACTAGCTTTCCTTTTATTGTCCTAAGGGATATATCTAGATTCGACGCAAATTCCTTTACAGAAACAGTCAACTGATGAGTCACAGGATTAGGGTATGTCAATATGCCGTAAGTTTCAAATAAGTCCGATGTACTTGTCACGAATGTAACTTCAATAAAATCTATAGTTAAATCGCAGCCATTGTCATCGATCACTAAAGCACCGTAAATGCCAGAGGGTATATTACTAAATATACCAGTTTCATTTACAGCAAATTCTTCACCGTTAGCATCGAATAGTTTAATATTGTAAGGACCAGTACCTCCTCCTGCAGTGATTACGATTTCACCATCAGAAGTGATATTTGTAGTGGTTGGAGTTGTACTTATTTGAGCGTTTAATTCAAGCGGCTCTGATATAATAATATTCATCACTGTATCGCTACATCCTGCATTATCAAATACGATCAAACTGTACGTATCTGCTGCGAGATTGGATCTATTACCGATAATCGATCCGTCCGACCAGAGAAAAGAAAGGGGCGCTATTGCATTCTCTACTGTTACCAATACAGATCCATTGTTATCACCATTACATGTTACAGGTAATATATCCACTTCTGTGGAAAGTGAACAATCACCTGAAGATACTATGGCCATACCGTCCACACTACATCCATTGGCATCCGTTACAGTTACATTATATGCTCCGGAGATTAAGTTATTGGTAGTTGCTGTAGTATCACCTGTAGACCACTCGTATTCATATGGTGTGATTCCACCAGATATTATTTCAACAGTAGCCGTACCATCACTAGCACCAGGACTACTTTCAGCGGTACTAGATGTAGATATTATTAGTTCTATTTGATTTAACAATGTATATGTCTCGCTTTGAGAACAATTTTCAGAATCTGTAACAGTTAGCATATATTCTCCTTCTGACAATCCAGATATAGTTTGTGTCGTGGAACCATTGCTCCAAGAGTAATCGTATCCCGATATTCCTCCCATAGGTGTCACGGTAATAGTTCCATTGGTATCTCCATTGCAAACAGGATGTTCAATAATAGTACTGTCAAGATTAAGTGCCAATGGTTCTGTTAATTCTGTAGAAATTACTGTAATGCATTCATTGAAATCAGTAATTGTAGTTAAGTATGTTCCTGCTGTAAGGTTGTAGTTGCTTTCGTTTTGTGAACCGTCTTCCCAAGAAAATGAATAGGGAGATATACCTCCAGTAACAGAAAGTATTATAAACCCATCTTCATCACCATTACATGATGGCATATCCATTGTTTGATTGATCTCTAGTTCGTCCGGCTCGGTAACAAGAATATCGAGCGTAGCGTCACATCCATTAGCATCGGTTGCTATTACTGTATAGGTTCCGCTAAAAATATTAGTAATAGTGTTTCCTGTTTCACCGTTAGACCATTCATAATTTATTGGCTCTGTTCCATTGGGGACTAATAAACTAATACTTCCATCCGGTGTTCCAAAACAACTAGCATTATTAAGATCAACAATGTCAATTTCAAGTTCTAAAATATAATTTATTGCGATTTCTGCCTCTACAGAAAATCCTGCAGCATCAGTGACAACTGCAAATGTATTTCCAACAGGTAGCATGGTTGCAGTTTCGGTCGTTTCTCCATTTTCCCATATTATATCGTAAGGCGCCTCACCTCCACTAATAATCACTGTAGCACTACCATCACTAGAGTTGGCACATGTGGCATTAGCTACTAGATCGATAGATAGTGTCAATGGTATTTCTACGTCTGGTATGGTAGCATCAAATTGCTGTAGTAAAAATCTATCATTTTGATTTCCATTGCCACCGTTACCCAAAATACTTACGGCGTAAAAGTTGAAAGTAGCGTCTTCTTCATCCGGCGCGGTCCAATCCGCGGTCCAGTTAAGCTCATTACTAGCAGGAAAAGATTGTGACCCTTGATGACCTAAATATGCTTTTCCATTAACGGTTTTTAAAACTGATCCTGTACTAGCATTACTCCATGTACCGCCTTGAGCATTATCTGCATCCAAGGCTAATATTTGGAATCCGCCACGCGAGGCATTTCCACTTGGATTAGTTAATTGTATATCGACAGTATACGTTGTATTGGCCTCAATATCTTCGGGAATACCAGTTACAGTATAGTCTCCATCCAGCGAAGTGTTATTGTCAGTATGGCATTGAGAGCAGACTCCATCTCCCGGTGCCGATGTATATCCACCAGAGGAAGATGTAGGATGAGAACCTGAAAAAGCTATCAAAAAGCTACATAAAATTAAAGAAACGATTGCTACATTTTGAATTTTGGACATTGTTATTATTTTAATACCGTCAATGAATTGAGATTGAAGAAAATAAAACGTTTTATTAATGAATACTTCAATTTTAGATATCCATCTTTTTTGAATTTTTCATCACATGTACTAGTAAAAATCCGTACTTCATTTCTAGGAGTGAAGTAATGAAGTCTAATTATACTTGGAGATTTTCGGGAAATTTCTCGTATCAATAAGCAGACCTTTATCTCATTTGTTTTGTCTATTTAGCGGCTTTGATCTCATTTTTTAGTTAAACTAAAACTCAGGACACCATCCAATACTATTATCATGTTCACCAATATAGGTAATGGACACTTCTAAGGTGTTAAGGCCGTGTCTAGTTCCTGATAAGTCTCCTAGGTTTTGATCGTAGGACATACCAAATATCCAGTTATTCACTTCAAATCCTGCCATTAGGATTACTGACTCTACTCCAAAGCCGTTTACATTATTTGTACCTCTTAGCCAAGGACCAAAATGAATTGCCTGTGCCTTGCCTGGATTAGGCTGTATTCTAATACCAAGACCCGCATTGACCTCATTATGCTGCCCTTGCTGCAGGTACATTATTCTTGGGTTCCATCTTATACCTTGTGATGTACTATAACTCATGCTTGTGTGAAGACTCAGTTTAGCTTTTAATGTATTTTCTTTGATAAGAGCAGGGTTTACATTATCATCTTTACTGTAGAACGATATATTAGGCTGGTTGAAATGAAAATAGCCACCACCGATATTAAAACTCATGTCTTTAGAAGGTGTCGTAGTATATAATAATCCAATAGAAAAGTCGGCGATACCATAGTTGTTGGGTGGTAATTCTTCTAGCGTGTTTAAGGTATATCCATCAATGGCGTTGAATTGATCTCCGAATGAAAGTTCTTCATATCCGATACTTCTTTGAGAAATCCCTGTTTGAAAACCAAGACTCAGATAACTATTATTTTTTGCGGAAATACCTTTGTGATATGCGCCAGTAAGTGTTACTGTAGTTGTGTTAAGATTAAAGAGGCCAGCTCGATCTGCATATATTGTCATACCTAAACCGACTATGTCCGATTGTTTTGAAGTTTGCCCTATTTCAAACTTAGTATCTCCACTAAATGTATAGGTCTTGAGTGGCTGTTCTAATGCTGATCTCCATTGATCACGATACACGGTAGATATTCTAAAAGTACCATCTATAGTTCCTGCTAACGCAGGATTAAGAAGAAGTGGAGCACTATAAAATTGAGAAAAATGAGCATCCTGAGCTTTAGTATCTGTCAGTAATGACAATAATAGAATACCTGTGAAATAAAGGATAGTGAAAATACGTGAGATGGCATTTCGAATCATATTACAAAACTAAACATATATTATAAACTACTAGGAAATTATATGGATATTCGCTTATACCGTTTGAGTTAGCCTTTTGTTGTTTTGCTGAATTTTAAAAAGTATTTATAATACATTTATTGAGTTATATCCTTAACGTACGCGTTAAATTGAATGGTGCTTTGATTAATTAACAGCTATACATCAGAAATAATATTTAGAATGGCAGAGTTTGGCATAATTATCGGTGCTACATACAGATAATGCGTATTAAAAAGGCAAAGAAGAGAAAAGTAAAGATACAGCTAGATCATTCGATCTGCCATCTTAGTGTGATACCTGTTAGGCGTCAACCAGAAGATCAGTCTGAGGTAGTGACTCAACTACTCTACGGAGAGACTTGCCAGATCATCAAACGAAAGAATAACAGTTGGGTCAAAATACAATTGGATTATGATAGTTATGAAGGTTGGGTAGATCCCAAGCAATTGTACTTCATTACTGCAGAAGAGCATGAGAAGTATTCTAATACCACAGCTCACTGTCTTGAGTATTCGCAGGCGATAATATCTGATGATATCTCGCAACCCATATTAATGGGATCATCATTACCTCATTTTGATGGTATGAACTATAAGTTACCTTCTGGAAAGTACATATTTAGTGGTCAAGTACTGGACAGCGCAGATTTATTATTAACACCAGAGATTATTACTAAGATTTCTTGCAAATATCTCAATGCTCCTTACCTCTGGGGTGGTCGCTCCCCATTTGGTATTGATTGTAGTGGTTTTACCCAGATAGTATTCAAGATGTTAGGTATTTATCTTCCACGTGATGCATATCAGCAAGCTGAATATGGCGAAACGATAGATTTTGTTGAAGCGGCGTCTATTGGGGATCTTGCTTATTTTGTCAACAAGGATGGCAAGGTGATACATGTTGGTATTGTAATATCTGATAATAAGATTATCCACGCGAGTGGTCGAGTACGAATAGATCATCTTGATCACTATGGTATATATAACTTAGAGGCTAAGAAGTATTCGCATATATTGAGGGTGATTAAGAGAGTAATATAGTTTTCACAACATTAATAATCTTATTCCATAGGTTCACCCAAAATTATAGAGCCGTATGTTATTTTTCTATTTTCTTGGATAAAGTAGGGTAGATAGATCGAGATCCAACCTTCAGAAAATTTGCTAATGAGATTGAGTTGGATTGCATCACTTTCATTAATAAGGAAATCTTGGCAAAAACCACCGGAATGGTTCTCGTCTACATTACTTACTTGTGAATCAATATGTGCTTTGATAGAGTTTACAGCTTTGTTTGTGGTATATTCTTCATCATCATTAGAAATACTCAGCAACCTAAATTTGCCATCTTCATCTTGAATTAGCCCAAACGGCAGGAATTCATCTTCCTCTTTTAAAAGTTGCTCTACTTTAATTAGAAGCTTGTTTTTAAGAATTTCTACTTTCTTAGTATCTTCAATTGTATGTTCCATCTGATATGTTTAATCCATGTTATTTGAATAAACTTTCGACGTAAGCTCGTTTGTTGAAAACTTGTAGTTGATCTATACCTTCTCCCATACCAATATACTTGATAGGGATATGGAACTGATCAGATATGCCTAATACAACTCCACCTTTAGCAGTACCATCTAACTTTGTGATAGCCAGTGCAGTAACATTAGTCACTTCAGTAAATCGTCGAGCTTGTTCAATAGCGTTTTGTCCTGTAGTTCCATCTAGTACTAGGAGTACTTCGTGAGGCGCACCAGGCATCTTTTTATCTATTGATCTTTTTATTTTTGAAAGTTCTTCCATTAAATGCTTCTTAGTATGTAGCCTGCCGGCAGTATCTATGATACATACATCCAATGACATGTTTTCGGCAAATTGGACAGCTTCGTATCCTACAGCAGCGGGATCTGTATACATACCTTTACTGAAGAAGAGCGTTTTTGCTCGATCAGCCCAAATTTTAAGTTGATCAACTGCGGCAGCGCGAAAAGTATCTCCGGCACCAAGCACTACGCCTTTTCCACGGTTTTTGTACTGGTAAGCTAGTTTTCCTATTGTTGTCGTTTTTCCTACACCATTAACACCTACTACCATTATCACATATGGTTTGCTGTCCTCAGGAAAAGTGAAGTCTTCTATATCTTCTGTGTTATTATTTGTAAGTAAACTGATTATTTCTTCCTTGAGAATACTGTTAAGTTCTGAGGTATTTAAATATTTGTCCTTAGCCACGCGTACTTCAAGTCTATCTATAATCTTAACTGTCGTTTCTAGGCCTACATCAGATTCTATGAGTATTTGTTCGAGATTATCCAGAAACTCTTCATCAACGGTGGCTTTACCAGCTACTGCTTTTCCTAATTTACCTAAAAAGCTGTCTTTCGTCCTCTCTAATCCTTTATCTAATTCCTCTTCCTTTTTTTTAGTAAAAAACTTCTTAAAAAAACTCATTGAATATCTTTTTATGATTTTTTGTAAAAAACTCCTTAAAGCTAGCTTTATAATATAACTAAGCAGGTAAATTGTAACAACAAAAGGCCTTTCTGGATTACAGAAAAGCCTTTTAACATACTTTTAAATAAGTATATGTATTGTTGGCCAATACACTACACTTATAGAACCTATTTATTCTCGGCGAAAAATGCTTTCACCTTATCCTTATGAATAATTTGCTCCTTGTAAGAATACTTACCGGTTATAGGATCTTTTATAGATTTAATCACTTTTATGTGGTCTCTACCAGATCCAGCCGCAGCTCTTTTACCTGTTCTCGAGTTCTTGGATACTTTAGCCATGATTATTTGATTTCTTTATGAATAGTATATTTCTTCATAATAGGATTGTACTTTTTGAGTTCAAGTCTATCAGGAGTATTCTTTCTGTTTTTTTCTGTAACATATCTAGATGTACCTGACATACCAGAAGCTTTATGTTCTGTACACTCAAGAATGATCTGATTTCTATTACCTTTTGACTTCTTTGCCATATTATATAATGGATATAGTGTGTTTACAAATTATGTTTGTTCTTAGAGCCTTACTCCAGTATCTATTCCTTTAGCCTCTAGCTTTTTTAAATAAGCATAGACCCCAAGTTTATTGATAGTACGCAGTGCAGTAGAAGATATTTTTAGGTTTACCCATCTATCTACTTCAGGAATGTAAATTTTCTTCTTGTGTAAATTCGGAAGAAATCTTCTTTTAGTCCTTCTGTTAGAGTGAGACACATTATTTCCTGCTATTGGTCTTTTCCCTGTAAGTTGACAAACTCTAGACATCGCTAAGTTTATTTTGTAATTATTAAAAATATATCTGTTTCAATTGCTTAATCCGTTACTTTTTATTCAATCTAAAGACTATTTTGGATAAATAAAATAGTGACCTCGGAAGGATTCGAACCTTCAACCGCTTGATTCGTAGTCAAGTACTCTATCCAGTTGAGCTACGAAGCCATTTGAGTCTTTAAGTTCAAGTGTTTTTACGTTTATATTAAACATCTAACTATGTGTTGATAATACATTTGTAAAATCGTTATAAGTAACAGCTTTCTGCAAACAGGATGCAAAGATATATTTTTATTTTGAATTATAATACACTGAACTAAAAAATGCTAATTATATTTAATAGTTAATAAATTTAAAGAATTCCGAGATGATTTGTTGGAATAATGGTAACGCATATTGTAGTAAAATTATAAATGGTTACTCGGAAATATGTCTAAACTTATAACTCACCACTTTATCCTCTAAGGCAAGGGTAGCAATGTAGACGCCAGTTTGATACCTTTCTAGATTTATTCTTTCATTACTCCTAGAAAACACGCTAGGTATACTTTGAGTGGTATAAAGCTTTCGACCAATCATATCATAGATAGTCAAAGTAACTTCTCTGGTGTCAGGCGACTTATAAAAAATGGTGTATTTTCCATTCTCATCTTCACGTACAAAGTCCACTTGTAAATCTCCAGATATCGGTATAGTAGGATCATTAGAGCAAAATTCTGATAAGTCAGACATAGATTTCAATATGTTCAACCTTCCTCCAGAGGCTGTTATGCCATTTAAAGAAGGAAGAGCGTCTGTACCTTTAAGTATTGACTGTCTAATTCTCAATGCTGCCTCTCCTGGACGTTCTTTGATAAATTCAGCAAGGTTTTCACATTTAATTGAATAAAGTAGACCTAATGCTCCTGCAACATGTGGTGCACTGGCTGAGGTTCCTCCGAAAGTACCATACTGACTATCAGGTTTAAACGTTTCAGTATTTCTTCCTGGTGCAGATAAATCTATATGTTCTTGTCCGAACCCTGCATTGATGACTTTTAAATCGTCTTTGTCTGTATTAGTCACTCCAATAAAGTATGGACTACTGCAGGTAGTCGGCAGATCACCTTGTTCATCTACATTACTATTACTATTAGTCGTTGCACCTACGCTTACTATACCCACATCACCGAGGAGGTCATACAAGTTACACCAAGCTGGATGATCATCGCCAAATTCATCGTCTATTCCTAAAGAATAGTTAGTCGCCACCACATAAGCACCTGTGATACCGCTAGATAGATTGTACATATTACGCATTTGGTAGATGTAGTCGTATCCTGCTATTACTTTGGCTTCGTTAGTCACAGAGCTTAGTACCATCACTTTTGAATTCCAGTTGATTCCCGATATGCCTATTTCATTATTAGAGTCAGCACCGATAATTCCCATTACAGAAGTGCCATGAGATTCTAAATCAATATTACCGTCTTCGCTATCTAGATCTATACCATGCTTATCATCTATATATCCATTGAAGTCATTATCGATACCGTCACCGATTATCTCATTATTATTCATCCAAAGGTTTGACTGTATGTCCTCATGATCTATATCAAATCCATCATCCATAACTGCAATAACTATTTCATTTCCATTGAAATCTTCACCTCCCGTAGTTACGTCCCATGCTTCTATAGCTCTGACTAGACCAAGATTCCATTGATTAGGAACCCTAGGATCGTTAGGTGTGGCACGGCGGTGAGTCATACTATTAGCATAGGCGTAATCAACATCTTTATTAAATTGTAGTATGTTGATTGCTTTTTTACTAAAATCACTGCCGCTGGTCGTTTCAATAATCAGAAGGTATATATCTAAGCTTTTGCATAGTGGCTTTAACTCCACGTAATTGATATCTCTATCCATAGACTTGATTGATCTAAGCATCTCCGTTTTAGTTGATGTATTAGAAGATGTTCTCAAGATGATTTCATTGGCAACCTTCTGAGCGAATGCGCTAAAGGATACTAACAAACAAATAATAAGTATGGAAAAACGATTCATAAGGCATATGTTAGTTGCTACAAATATATTAAACTCTAAACGCAATTGATGTCGTACAGAAATGATGGCTTTATTTCAATTTTTTACTCAATTTCTTAAAATACTTCCATGACTTAAGCATCCGAGTGCCGTACCAAGAAAACATTTCTCCATCCACAACACAAGTGGTAATATCTAGTTTATCAAACTCTGATAAGTGTTTATCTTCAAATGGATAAGGTTCTGAAGAGAGAAATATAACATTAGGACGGAGCGCTTTGATCTCGTCGATGGTTACAGAAGGATATCTCATTTGGTCATGTAATACATTATTAAATCCAGCGGCGTACATCATCTTGTCTATAAATGTATCTCCTCCAGCAGCCATGTATGGGTTTTTCCATATGAGGTATATGGCTTTCTTTTGTTCAATCGGCTGGTAGCCAATTATTGCTTGTTTTATTTGAGTGTTGATTTTATTGCCATTGTCAGCCAAATCCAAAAGCTTTGCGATGCGCATCATATAATCTAATGCTGAATCAATGGAGATAATTTCAGTGGTGAATACTTGAAAATGCGGTTCTATTTCTTTTACTATTTCTTGTGTGTTCTCCTCTTTGTTGCAAATTACAATGTCTGGATTGAGCGCTTTTATTTTATTGATGTGTATTTGCTTAGTACCACCTACTATGGTTATATCTGATACTTTGTTAGATGGGTGGATGCAAAATTTGGTGCGACCTAATACTTTGTAGGTTGTATTATCTCCTATCAGATTAATTATATATTCTGTCTGTGAGGGGACTAGTGATACGATACGCCTATATCTCGAATCAGAATCAAATTGTTTACCTAAGGCATCTTCTACGATCACTGAGGTCTATTTTTCTTAGAGCCTGTATACTTGGATTCTCCAGAGGTGATTATGATGTCAAGGTGGTTGGCAATCGGAGGGATAGGGCAGTTGTAACCATCAGAATATGCGCACCAAGGATTGTAAGCTTTGTTGAAATCTATTTTCATTTTACCATACTTCAAAGAGGATGCTTTAACGTCAATATATCTTCCACCACCATAACTTTCTTCACCATTAGTGAGATCTTTGAATGGTAAGAAGAGATGATCCGAATAAGCAGGAACAGAGGCCATTAGTTGATTTTGGTATAGTTCTAGTTTGATCTCTTGACCTTTGATTGGGCATACTAGGTAACCATATACTTGGTAAGGTTTTGTGATACCACTATATGTGGCCATTGCGAATGGCTTTTTGTCTGATGCTTCAGTAAATGTGCATTCTACAACATATGTTTCATCTGCATCAAAGAAGTGTACGTCTGGTAAATCAGTACTATCAAGTGGTGCTCTCTCATCTTGGATAAAATTTTGTAAATAGTGATTTCGATGAGTTTTTATAGCATCTTTATAATCGTTAAAAGTGGTACTTTCTTTTGTTTTATTATTACAAGCAGTTAGAATGATCATGAGCGAGAAAGCTCCTAAAAGTATATGCTTCATAGTTGCTATTGTTTATTGCTTACCAATACGAGACGCCCGCATCTATGTGTAAGGCTTGATATGTCACTGATTCCAAATTCGCTTAAGTCCAAAACTTCTGTACACGATGAAGAGACCTCAGGATAAAAGTAATATAGTTTAATATTATTGGCCATTATTAAGGCTTCGTCACTAATTATTTCGAAATCTTCAGAGCCTACTAAAGCTTGGCAGATTACTTCCGTCTTATCTGATTTTAAGCCATAACTTTTGATATACCTAAGTTCTTCATTGATTAAGTGATTACAGAGTAGTTTTCCATCATCATCTTGTTTCAAACAACATCCGATATTTTCAATGATAGGTTTAGATATACCTTCAATATAACTAACGTAAATTAATTCTTATTCGTCTTAACTAGGAATGCGACGAAATAGCTTAATCTGTGTTGGCCGATCTAAATATTCTATTCCAATTGATCCCTTTAAAAATGCTACCCTCCTTTGTAGAGAACCAAATGAACAATGGTTTACCAACGATATGGTCGGCAGGTACAAATCCCCATGCTCTGCTATCTTCAGATGCATGCCTATTATCACCCATTGCCCAATAGTAGTCTTGCTCAAATGTATATGAAGTGGCAGCTTTGCCATCTATCATAATTTGACCATTAACAATCGCTAGATCATGATGCTCATATACTCCGATGACACGACGGTACATTGGTAAGTTGTCTAATGTTAAATTAACCCTCTGTCCTGCTGCAGGGATAGTAATCGGACCATAGTTATCTACGCTCCACTTCTTACTAGCCGAAGTATTAGGGAACAAACCCCCTGTTCTATGACCTCGTACTACAACCGAAACTTCAGAGTCTAAAGATTTTAATTTTTTTACCTGTTCCTTATCTAGATAGACATGGTTAGGTTTTGTTAATCCATGGGGAAAATACCAATCTCCTTCATCTATTCCCCAATCATCTAATTTTTTAAGATTTACTCCAGACGGTACAGTCACATCGTAGTGAAATTGCAAATGCTCAGGATTCTTGGCCTCATCATCATTAATAAATAGCTGTCTATTCTTGATTTCTAGTTTGTCTCCAGGTAGACCGACAGCTCTTTTGATATAGAAGTCGGTCTTATCCATTGGTCGCACTATAAAGTCTTTCTTACGGACTAATTTTGCTAATCCGGGATCTTGGATTCCTGGGTTTCGTCTCACCTGATCGACAGAATATGACCTCGATGGAGTAATGTATACACTATCTCCAGCTGGCCAGTTGAACACAAATGGATCATTACGTTTTACATTTGTGATCGCTGGCAATCTTGTATATTTTAAGCTAGGACTCTTGAGGTAAGACTCAGTATTAAGCATCGGAATCCTATTGTGTAGTAATGGAATCATAGCTACGGTCTGAGGCATACGGATGCCGTAATGTGCCTTAGATACAAATAGGTAATCACCTACATTAAGTGATCCTTCCATAGAAGGAGTAGGAATCACATAAGCTTCTATCAAAAACATACGAATGAATGCGGCTGCAAATACAGCAAAAAATAATGACTCAGCCCATTCTCGCGCCGTAGTCTTCTTATATGGATTATTCTCGTGTAATTTCTTGAGTTCGTAAGTATTGTCAGACTTCATAGCAGAAGCAATAGCCTCCGAATACGCTTTTTCCTTAGGTATTGTAGGACCATCATACTGTATATCATCGTTTTTAGACATAAAGTAGATTTTCGCTGGAGCATAAAGTACAGCACCAACAGTATCTTTAAAGTCATATAGCTTAAATGACCTTACAAGATCGACAGCCATTCCACAAAATATGAATATGTTGACCAATGGTATCAAAAGCAACAAAGCATATGTGGGCTTACGACCAATCAATTTACACCATTCTACAAAATTGACACCTGGGATTAAGCCTTTGACGGCGTCTACTCCTGCCTTCGGAAATAGTAAATATAGACTGATGCTAAGAAGCAAGTATGAAACAAGTAAATAAACGATTATGAACACGTGAATGATGGTTGTTTAATTAATAGACAAATATAACAATTCACTGACTAGAGGTGGAATAAATAAGACCAGACTGTTCTATTATTGGATATAAATTATTATTTATATCAAGACAGGAAGCTATATTTTAGTTCAAATTATCAAACATACCTGCGAAAGGGTCACTGAATGAGCTAGTATTCTCAAGGTATAACTTGGTGATTACTTCTAATTCTGATAGTCCGTGAAGCATTAACTCCATGAACGTATATATTTGACTGTCAGGGATTCCTGCGTTTGAAACAATAATTTTTAGACCAGAAATAGCATCTAGTTTCTTTTTGTAATTCTTATCTGTATCATCATTTAAGAGATCTACTTTATTTCCAGCTTGAAACCATGCTTTGATTGTACCATATGGGTCTTTCTCTTGCTTACGTGTATGATCATCTGGATGAGGAAATGTATCCAAAAACATCTCTTTGATTGCTGCTCCGATGATATTCATTGCCACTTGATATGGTCCAACTTGTTCTCCTTCGTAAACCAACTCAAGTTTGCCAGTGATCGCCGGCACCACCCCCCAAAAGTCGGTGATACGGACAGTTGTTTTCTTTTCTTTATTCTTGATCGCTCTACGTTCGGCATTACTGACGAGGTTTTCTAGTCCAGAGATGCTTAGTCTAGCAGATACACCGCTTTTTTCATCTACAAATTCACTTTCTCTCGCTTGGAAAGAAACACTCTCTAAAAGTTCATGAAGTACTTCAGGTACTGTCACTCGACCTTTCTGCTCTTGATGAATGTTAGCTTCTTGCTTTGTAATAGCTGTAGCTATTTCTATTTCAGTGGGATAGTGAGTAAGTATTTGACTTTCTATTCTGTCTTTCAATGGTGTGATAATACTACCGCGATTGGTATAATCTTCAGGATTGGCAGTAAACATGAACTGAATATCCAAAGGTAATCTCAATTTAAACCCTCTTATTTGAAGATCTCCTTCTTGTAAGATATTAAAAAGTGATACTTGGATACGAGCCTGAAGATCAGGAAGTTCGTTAATAACGAAAATCGATCTATGTGCTCGCGGTATCAGACCAAAGTGTAAAACTCTCTCATCGGAGTAAGCAAGCTTAAGCGTGGCTGCTTTGATAGGGTCTATATCGCCGATAAGATCCGCTATGCTAACATCAGGAGTAGCCAATTTCTCTACATATCGTGTATCTCTATGCACCCAATCGATAGGTGTTTTATCCCCTAAATCAGATAAAGTAGTAACTGCAAAATTAGATAATGGCTGCAATGGATCGTCATTAATCTCACTTCCGGCAACGATAGGCATATACTCATCTAGAAGGGTAGTAAGCAACCTTGCAATTCGAGTCTTGGCTTGACCTCTGAGCCCGAGTAATAGTATGTTGTGTCGTGATAGTATTGCTCGTTCTATATCTGGCAAAACAGTTTCATCAAAACCATATATTCCTTCGAATACTTTTTCTCTACTCTCTAATTTACTAATTAGATTTTCTCTAAGTTCTTCTTTAATGCTTCTACTTCTATATCCAGATTTTTTAAGCGCACCTAAAGTCTTTATCTTCTTAATATCCATATCGTTTTCTATCTTTTCTTTTTCTTGTTATTCTTATAATCCATAAAGATGAACTCACCTAAACCTTGCAAAGAACTATAAAATGCTTTTCCATTATTTGTCTTAGTAAATTGATCTACAAATTGCACTAAATAAGGATCTCTAGCTATCATGAATGTGGTAATAGGTATTTGAAGCTTCCTACACTTAACAGCTAGGGCCAATGTACGGTTCAGTATGTTCTTATCTAGTCCGTGGCTATTCTTAATATATCTTTTGCCTTTCTTGATACAAGTAGGCTTACCATCTGTGATCATCATGATCTGTTTATTAGGATTTTTACGTTTACGCAGTATATCCATAGCAAGTTCTAGACCAGCAACAGTGTTAGTATGGTATGGGCCTACCTTTAGATACGGTAGATCTTTAATTTGAATTTGCCAAGCATCATTTCCGAAAACTATTATATCGAGTGTATCATTTTGATATCTAGTAGTAATTAGTTCAGATAACGCCATTGCTACACGCTTAGCTGGCGTGATACGATCTTCTCCATAGAGTATCATCGAGTGAGATATATCTATCATCAGTACAGTACTAGTCCGACTTTGGTAAAATGTCTCATGCACTTGAAGGTCACTTTCTTCGAGTCTAAATACGTCTATTCCATGATTTATTTGCGCATTTTTAATACTTTCCGATATATCTAGCTTTTCTAGTTTATCACCAAACTCATATGGTCTGATTTCAGAAGTTAATTCATCGCCTTGGCCTGCGCTTCTTGTACTATGCTTTCCAGATTTCGATTTCTTGAGTTGATCAAAGATATCGTCCAAAGCTTTCTTTCTCAGCTCTATTTCCATCTTAGATGTTGGATTCATATCTGTTGGATTACCCTTGCGTTCAGGATCTTCTATATATCCTTTTGTTTTGAGGTCTTCAATAAAATCGGCAATGCCATAGGCAGTATTTGTCAACTTATATTCTTTATCTAGCTCAGTTAGCCAAGACAAGGCTTCGGACACATTACCTGAAGTATGTAAGAGTAACTCTTTGAATATCTTGAGTAGCTTCTCAAAAGGTTCTTTTTCAGTGTCGTCTGGAATATAATTAGTAAATCTAAATCCGATCATAGTTTTGCTACTTGTGATTGTAAGTAACATATAAGAAATGAAAAAACGGCATTATTGTTTCGTGATGAAGGAAGATTGTAGTGAAATGAAATTGATTAAGCCTAGTAGATTTATGCAGTAGAGCAGTAATGATGAATTCTATATTTTCGTACGGTCATTCTGAGGTCGGAATTATATTCGAACGAAGTTAAAAATCATTTTCCTCCATTCGCAATCGCTCAAAAATGAAAAAGGACCAATACTTTTGAGTTCGCTCAAAGTATTAGCCCCTAATTTAAGTTGGAATCATAAAGATTCTACGCGGAGGAGGAGGGATTCGAACCCCCGATACCGTAAAGTATGCTAGTTTTCAAGACTAGTGCATTCAACCGCTCTGCCACTCCTCCGTTTTGTTTTATAAAAGATATTCTATAATTTAGAATATGACATAAAGTGTTATTCTATAAAGCGATGCAAATGTACATTTCATATTTAATATTTCAAGGGTAAATAGAAATATTTTTTGTTAGATGTTTCTTTCGCTTAATTCAATGTAAAGATCATGAAAATAGCTAATGAAATAGACGAAAAGAAGCCTATAATGAATACATTAAAAGCAAGCCTCACTAATGTCATCTTCCGTCCTAGTCGACTTCCTATATAATGTAAGTCTTCGGTAAGATGTTCTTTTATTAAATCATTGTCGGATAATGCTCCCTTAATATATGTACTAAATTCAGATTTATTCATTTGGAAGAAATTACCAAAGAAGAAAGGACTGACATACTTGCCTTCCTCGAGAAGTTTTTTATTTTGATTGAACTTAGAGGGTTTAAGTACTAACGTAGAAATATAAATAGTAACGAATGCTGTAATGACTATAAGTCCTAGAGGGAATACTAAATTAAATTCCTTAATTGATTCAAAGTTTGGGACGACAAAAGGAACTAAGAATGTTATCATCAGTGCGTTTAGACTAAGAAGTACGTTTGCCTTGTTATCTGCTATATGCGTCAACTCTATATTATTACGCATTGTTGTACGTATGATATTGAGAACATCTTTAGAGATTTTCTTAGATTTTTTTGGTTTTGTTTCGATACAAACTTCATTCGTTTCCATTTTGTAAAAATACATATTATATATTTTTAAATAAGTTACTTTTAAATATTGATTTCAATTAATAGCTTTGGCTATTTAATACTTTTAATTAATGAAAACTTAATTAATCAAGATATGGCCAAATGGTACAATATATTCGAGCTTTAATATTAGCTCTTGTCAAAACGTAATAATTGTTCGATTTTTTATCATTAGTATAAACTATTGACCAGAATAATAAATGCATTTCTGCAGCAAAATTGGTATAATACGTTGGAATGAATCAAGAAGTAATAAGATTGTTATTAGATACTCTAGGCAAAGACAAGGTATTTTTTGGTGAATCTGTGAAGGAGAGATACCATCATATTTGGAAAATGGATGAACCACTTCAAGCATTGGCTGTAGTAGTCGCTAAAAATGTAGAAGATGTATCCTTTGTGCTTAGAATATGTAATGAAACTAAGACTTCGGTGGTAGTGCATGGAGGTCTAACTAATCTTGTTGGATCCACAGAAACGGTAGGAAATGAAGTAGTGATTACGCTTGAAAAATTAAATGAGATCATAGAAGTAGATCAGAGTAGCAGAACTATCACTGCTGAGTCAGGTGTGATACTTGAAGATTTGCAAATTGCTGCAAAAAATGCAGGTCTTTTATTTCCTCTAAATTTTGGAGCAAAAGGGTCAGCTCAGATTGGTGGAGTGATATCGACGAATGCTGGCGGATTGAGAGTGTTTCGTTATGGTATGACTCGGGCACTTGTGCTTGGATTGGAGGCGGTACTTGCTGATGGTACTATTATTTCGTCGATGAAAAAGATTATTAAAGATAATTCTGGATATGACCTTAAGCAAATGTTTATAGGATCGGAAGGGACATTGGGTGTAATTACTAAGGCGGTACTCAAACTTGTAGAAAGTCCGAGTAGCAGAGTGACCGCTTTTGTAGCTTTCGATGAATATCAAGGAGTTGTTGATTTTTTGAAATATATGGATAAAGGAATGGCTGGTACTCTAAGTGGATACGAACTCATCTGGGGAGAAACTTATACATGTATGACAAGTCCTCCGGCAATAGTAAAACCACCATTAGCGCAGGAATATAAGTATTACGTCTTAGTCGAAGGCCTAGGAAGTGATCAAGAGGGAGATCAAAAAAGATTAGAATCTCTATTGGAGTATGCATTTGAAAATGAAATGATATTGGATGCTGCAATGGCACATACAGAATCTGACCTTGAATGGTTTTGGAATATCAGAGAAGATGTCCATGTCATCAAATCTCAATGTAATAATGATCAACACTTTGATATCAGTCTGCCTATTTCACTTATTGGAGATTTGATAGAGCAAATGAAAACAAGATTATTGTTGATAAAAGGGGTAGAGAAGGTATTCCCTTTTGGTCATGTAGCCGATGGGAATGTACACTTTATAATAGGGAAGGAAGATACGTCTGATTCTCTAAGAGAAGCTATCAATGATGTGATATATCTTCCGTTACAAGCTATTGGTGGATCTGTATCAGCAGAGCATGGAATAGGGTTGCATAAGAAAAAGTACTTATCTCTTTGTCGCACTGAGGCAGAGATAGATCTTATGCGTAGACTCAAAAAATGCTACGATCCTAGAGGAATATTGAATCCAGGGAAAGTGCTATAATAAGTATTAAGTATCAATTTGATCCACCAAATATTAGATTTACTTAAAATTTATCTAGATTTTTTTGTACCAGATAAGGTGCTAGTCATATTGCTAAAACATAGCCTTTATTGAAGATACTAGTTCCACAGATTTATTACCATTGAACCAGATGAACTCTAATTTTTCAGGTTCAAATTATTTACTTTGAAATGAGGTATATCTTTATTGTCCTCTACATTTATTTACTTTTTTTAGTCGATGATTTTATTTTCCAATTATGATTTTCTCAACTATTTTTTGACCTGATTTTATGTCTTTAATTTCAAGAAAGTAAGTTCCTATCGAAATGTTTTCTACGTTTATTTGATTTAAATTTGATTTGGTAATAATCAACTTTCCTTCTAGATTGTATAGGTTTGCTTGAAAATTTAATGGACCTTTTATTTCTATGATGATTCTGTCAATCGTTGGATTTGGATAAATATTAATCGTTGATTTTAAAATTTCATGAGCAGATGTAACAGTATCCAAATCGTCACAATCTTCATCAATTCCGTTATTAGGAATTTCTTCTGCATCAGGATTAATATTTGGATTGTTGTCATCACAATCATTAGCAAGTAAAAATCCATCTTGGTCTAAGTCGTCGTCAAGTGTTTCGGGGTTGCAATCTTCATCAATTCCATTGTATGGTTCTTCGCTTTGGTTAGGATTGATATTTGGATTGTTATCGTCACAATCATCAGCCAATGGGAATCCATCTTGGTCTAAGTCGTCATCAAGCGTCGTGGAATTACAATCATCATCCAATCCATTATAAGGCTCTTCTATTTGATTAGGATTGATATTGGAATTGAAATCATCGCAATCTTCGGAAGACAAGAATCCATCACCATCTACATCATCCGTATTTGGATTGTAAAACCCAAAATCAACAGTATTATTTCCAGCTGGATCTAGATCAAACAAGCCACCGTCAGGGTCTCCATCATTGAGTGGTTCACCATCAATAGTTAAAGTGACAATGCCAGAAAAAATATCTGAGAAAGCATTACCGAATCCGTTATTATCAAAATCAATATCATTATTGGCATCTTCAACATAGCCGTTCGTTGATACAAACTCTTCTAAGGGTTCACCAGGTCCCCAATTATTTACTTGCCAAACGAAAGTGACATAATTTCCAGGAATCAGCCCACTAAAGCGATAATATCCATTTTCATCGGTGATTTGAATGCCACCAAACCCTTGCCAATCAGGTATACTATCTCCATCACTATCACTCCAAAGTGCAACAGAAACACCAGCTATACCTGGTTCATTTGGATCGTTAATTCCATCTCTATCGTAGTCATTCCAAACCCTATTACCTATTGAAGTCAAATCAGGTTCTAATTGTTCTGCATCGCACCCTAACCCACAAAACGCCGAGGCATGAACTGTCTTAATCATTTCTTTTCCAATTGCCTTTCCAATATTCAAAAAGGTTTCTGCATTATTATGAAAGTGGTGAATTGCATTCTGTGGCGATTCTTCTTCCTCTTTATAAAATAGTTTAGTATTTACAAAACCGACTTTACCTCCATAAATTGAATCATTACAACCTACATTCTCTTGCGCTACAGAAACAACTTCTTGCATACTTCTTACCCATCCATCATTGGATTGAGTAAAACCACCATGTCCAGAATTGGCTATTACAAATGGAAGGTCCGGAATGTCTAAATCAGACCTCACATCATTAATAAGATGATTAAGATTACTTTCGTATTCATTCAAGAATTCTTCAGATGCTCCATCATTCCAACCTTGAAACCAAGCAAATCCGCTAATTTCAAATTCGTTTTCTCCGATATTAGGGAATTTGTCCTCGAGATTTTCGGTAACTTCATTAACTATACTGATCATGGAACTGTAGTAATTTCCTGTTGCTCCACTAGCCGACGGCGGACGAAAATCTTCAGCAAGTGATTTCCCGCCCCAGGCAGTTTTAATAATTAAGATTGGGTCATCATAGAATTCATCTAATTCGTATGCAAACATTAATTCTGGTCCGATCAGATTGGAGTTTGCTCCTTGACCAACTGAGACATTAGTCTGAATAGTATTTTGATCTCCTTCATAATAGAGATAGGCATCCTCCAAAGAGTTCCAATTGTCGATATTTCCTATTTCTGACCAATCTCCGTTAGTATCATTAAGAACTATATCATTTAAACTTCCTGGATCGTTTTCAGGATCATCGATTGTACCAAATCCTTGCATGTTTGATTGACCGGCTAACACAAAAACTCTAAGTTTACTTTTAGTTTTTTCTTGTCTTGTAACAATAGGAACAAAGCCAACTTCCATTCCTACTGGTGGTTGAACAATTGCTTTAGGATCTACAGTGGCTAACTTGCCTACAGATGGAGGTGCCATATATTCATCCGTATGGCTCCAATTGGCATGGATTAGCTCAGCTCTTTCTTGCATCTTTTCACGCATGCTTTCTGGAAGGTTAGCATGAACAATTGATGGTTGATCAACAAATCTATACCAGTAGTAGGTTACTGTACTGCCATCACCAAGATCTGCAGTGAACGGTCCGGCAGAAGGTCCAGGGCTATTCCACGGACCATTTGGATCCTGCCAAGCACAATCTGGTTCAATTGGTGTCAAATAAGTGATTTCTGAACGTGGTTTAATCGGAACTGGAGTATTGATCAAGTTAGTCGAAGCTGGTACCTCAGATTCTTCTAAAGCTCTCCATTTATTATCTTCATCAAGTCTGTAGTATTCTGGTAAGAGAAAATTATCTTCAGACTTTTGGACTGTATTAAGGTCATATTCATATCCCATTGTATTGGAGGATTGTTGAACTGGATCCATGAATGTCAAGTCTATTTGTAAATCTTCACCTGAATGTCCATTTGGTGTAATCTCTCCAATCATACCCCCTCCATTATTTACAAAGGATACTCCTTTAGAACCAAGATCGGAAAATTCTGTGTCGGCAACGGCTCCTCCATCGAACCACGACTCCATCGCATTCCAGAGATTATTTGAAGAATACACCGCGACACCGTTCATTAAGACAGAATTATCATCACCACATGCCGGAAGTTGCATAACTGTAGTTTTCGCATACAATGTACCATCACTATCTTCAGAAGTAATTGCAGGAGAAACTGCATGTTCGAGTCCAAATCCTACATTAGGTTCTGAAGGTCTGCTATCTAGGAATAATCCTTCTAAAGATGGATCTGCTAAAACAGGTTTTGTCCAGAATGTTGGCAAAAAGAATGTTGCTGGACCTTTAAAATTAGTTGAATTAAGAAATAACGTCCAACATTGATTTCCAGTTGAAATATCCATCCCAGCTGTTTGAGTCATAGGATCAGTTAATGGCAATGGATTATAGCCATAGCCAAACAACTCTCCATTCAGACCTTGAGCCATATTTAAGCCATCAGGAGCCCAAAGTAAGGCATTTGATAATTGGGCAACTCCATACTTACCTCCTGGAGTACTCCAATCTCTTTGGCCTGTTGGCAAATTATTACTTCTACCAGCACCAGGACCATTAGCCCACGCAAAGAAATTATGTGAAACACCTCCCATAATAAATTTTGGAGTTTTTTTACCAAATCGTGTATCGCCCCACCATCCTAAACCACCTTCTATGGTAGTGTAAAATTGATCTGGTTCATTACCTGTTCTCTGTGTCGTAAGCCAGCATCCAGCAAGTCCCATTTGAAAACCCGGAGTGCCAGGATATTTATCAAAAGTCGGCCATGCCGCACTGTATAAGGTATATCCTGCTCCAAATGATTTGTCAGAAATATTTTCAGTAGCTATCCAAGTAAATCCGCTTCTATCGGCATTATTAATTTGAGCATTGGTTTTCAAAGTAATACTTGAAAAAATCAATATCAGTAAAACTATGAATGGAAGATTATTTGTGTTTTTACGGTTTATTGATTGTATGAAATAATCATTTTTGTTTGATTTCATTTAATTTCTCTTTTGTAAACGGCTCTATAATGACATAAAGAAACAAATTTCTAAACAATAAAGCCTTCACGCCTAAACTTGAATGTCGATTACTTATTCTGTAGCTTATAATGGCTAAAATTGTGAGAATGGGAATAATTTATTTCATAGATTCACAGTAAATCTTTTCTTGATTTAGGCTGTTTTAATTCTAACTTGCGTAAAAGGATTTAGACAAATTTAGTTTTCGCATTTATATTGACGTTTTGTCCTTTTTTGTAAGCTGACTTTTAAAATTCACTTACAATTTCAGCCTTATTCAATTATTATTTTTCGTTCTATTGTTCCATCCGAATATATGTATAGTAAAATTGTATTTTTTGTTTTCTTGATCTCTCGTCCCAATATGTCAATGACCTTCAATAATTTTCGATCAGCATCTTGAGAAGGTGTTTGTATATTGACAGAAACATTACAAAGTTGGTCAAAGAAATTCCAAATTTCCCTACTAGCAGAGATATCCATATTGCCAAAAGCTCCAGGCCAGTCATGCCCTCCGCCTTCAACAGTATATAACCAAACGGCACTGCAACTTTCATCTGAACTGTATTTTTCAGAAGCAACAGTGCTGCCATCATTCGGACTTATATCTGATAAATCTTCGTTTTCAATAATATTTAATCCAAAGAGGTTTGTCCAAAAATTAATAGTATTAGAAATACTAGGATAGGCTCCCCAGTTGTCGATGTTGTCAGGGTCACCATCAAAATAAGTTACATCATCTTCTGTTCCGTGAATTTCAAAAATGGATACTTCATTTTCAGGGTTACAATCATCCATGATTTCTTGCAATATCATTCCGGCAACAGGTGCAACACCTTTGAATTGATTTGAAGATTGACATGCGAGCATATAGCAAAAGTCAGCACCATTTGAAAATCCTGTACTAAATACATTTTGGTCACTTACGGAGTATTTCTCTTGTAGGTGATCATTTAGGTTTTGAACAAAACTTATATCATCTATAGTTTCCCCATTTTGGAATTCATATCCTACATTGAAAAAAGTATTTCCAAAAGAGTCTTCAATTCCTTGAGGATAACATACCGCAAAACCAAACTCATCTGCTAATTGATTAAATTTAGAATATTCCATGATGCCTTGTGCAGTTCCAGTGTAACCATGAAAAACAAAGATTAGAGGACATTTTTCAGGTGCAGTTCCAGGATGATAATAAATATAATCTCGATTGAAACCATCATCTAATAATTGGCCGTATTCTACTGCTTGAATGTTCTGCACCCAATAATTATTCGAATCGTTTAGGTCATTCGGCATACCATTTACATTACTAATTGTAAGGCTAAGTTGAAAGCTTCCAGATTCTGTGACTTCTAATTCATCAGGATGCGAAAAGGAATAAATTCCTAAAGAAGGTATGGAGAGTCCGCTGAAAGTAGTGCTATAATTTATTCCACCGATATTCCAGGAAATATCAAAGGAATTGATCTCATCCAAGCCATTATTAGTTACTATTCCAGTAATTGGTAAATTGGTTGGTGCATTAATAATAGGAGGAACTTCAACCGATGATATTGCAAGATCCAGTCCTTCTAGCTCAAAAACCAAAACATCATCTATAGCCCATCCAAACAGCCAGTTATTGTCATCAAAGTAATGAAATGCTAATAATACATTTCCATTTCCCGAGAGTGAACTCAAATCAACAATTTGTGAATTCCAGCTCTCATCATTTGTGCCTTCAATTTCTTCTAAAATGCTCCAGTTAACTCCATTATCTAAAGAATATTCAATTGTTGCGACTTCTGTACCTCCGAGAAGAGAACCTCCATCAAAATAATTATTGAATTCTAGTACAACCATTGTTGAACTTGACAAATCTAAAGGTGGCAAAATAAGATAGTCCATACTTTTGTCACAATCACAAGCATCATCGTTTGTGGCGATAAAATTTCCATTAGGTGCTATGGACCAATATTGACTTTCTAGCTCTGTGTTAGTACCTAATATCCATCCACCATCGCTTGCATTTGTGTTTTGAGACCAGCCAGAGGGAAAGGTTTGAGTTTCAAAGTCTTCAGATAGAAGAATGGTTTGTGCTGATATAACTCGACTAAAAAAGAGAAATAATAAAACAAATTGTAAATCAATTTTCATAACTGGAAGAGTTGCTTCTAAATTTCTTCAATTTACAAAATGTTTTAATCAAAGTAGAATTTGTTACGTATGCAGAGCTTTTAGAAGAATATGGATATTTCTAAGAAAATGAGAAGAATACTATCTATATCTATTACGCTAATTTTCCGAAATATTTGATATTAATCTCATTAACTTAATTACATAAATCATTGTAAATCAATATTAAAAATACATTATATTAATGTAATACTTTATATTATGGTATTTTACATCAAATATACAAGGAACATCTTTTAACTATTTGGAGTCAGATAGTCAAAGTAATAGCCATCCAATGAATACATATTCATTAAAATATTATTTTGACTCTCATATTCTTAATATATCACGGACGAGTTGCGAATTACTAAATCAAGTTAATTCTTAATTTGATTCACTCTATTTTTGATCTTTCACAACATATTTAAAAAAATTAATTTGTTGTGCTGGGGCTAAACTCGATAAGTATACACACAAATATTCTTATATTTACTTTCTTGAGTACGCTTTTAGAGTGGATTATGCTCAGTCTTAGTGCTGAAAATAATTTTCATAAAACAATTTTACAGTACTTCTTTAAATGTTACACTTACAAGATAAAAATATATGAAAATAATAATTATGTTTTTCGTAGCTTATGTTTCTTTGACATCGGCAAACTGCCAGTCGGCGGTGGAATACTTTAATAAGGGTGTTTCAAATAATTATCTAAAAAACAATAAAGACGCAATAGCTGACTATACCAAATCGATTGCAATTGACTCTAATTATGCAAGGGTTTACTTTTTTAGAGGTATAGCAAAGTCAGATCTTGAAGATTATAGAGGTGCAATTTCAGATTATACTAAATCTATAGAAATTGATTCTAATTATGCGAGAGTTTTTTATAGTAGAGCAAATGCAAATTATTATCTCAAAAACTATAGAGAAGCTATAGTTGATTACAACAAATCAATTAAGATTAATCCTAATTATGCAAAGGCCTATTTTAATAGGGGTTTATCAAATATAATTTTGGAAGAAAAAGATAGAGGCTGCTTAGACTTATCAAAAGCAGGAGAATTAGGGCTAGGAAAAGCTTTCGATTCAATAAAGGAATATTGTAACTAAACATACTACTTCATTTAAGTTGAAAAAGAGTAATTTATCGTAGTGTTTAGATTACCTAGACTACTGGCCTGAAGCCGTAAATGTTCTAATTTTTTAATCTGTCAAGGAAGTAATTCTTACTGAGTTACTTAGTCAAATTTTGCAATTTATGATTGCCATTTGTAATACCTTGCGCCCAATCGCACACCCTCAGTACCGATCTTTTCAATAATAAATTCTTCACTCGGTTTTTGAATACTTTCAGTAATTTGTTTTCGATGTATTCTTTCATACTGATTATAATCTATCTCAAGTCCTTCTTCTAATTTTTGAAATACATTAAAGTTTGATACTACATTTTTCCAAGTGTCTTGCAATCGTCCTTCAAACACTTTCGACTTGGATCCACTGCCATATCCGAAGAAACCAAACTTAGCATTAGTAAAGTCAACTCCATCATTTAGGTCTGATTCAAGAGTGCTCATCAAAGCCAAGAATATTGAGCAGGCATACATATTTCCCGTCAGTGTTGAGGCTCTTTGGGCTTTCTCTAATTTCTCATTAACAAAGGTCGTGTATTCTTCAGTTTTTGTAATTGATCTTAGAAACTTCACTCTGGTACTTTCATACAAAGTATCATCTTCGAAATTTTCTCTGATTGGTTCTTCCATTACCTTAGAAGAAAAATTTGTCCATAGTCCTCTTTTTTTCATCGAAATCATGAAAAGCTCTGACGCTATTCGCTTGCCGTGAAATGCATAGGGTAGATGAAATATCAATCTGTCCCAACTATCAAAGTAATCCATTTCTACTGAATGGTCAGTTTGTTCTTGTCTTTTGTCATAATAATTAAGGTAAGCCTCTTTGATTCTATTTTGATATGTCCAATTTGAGTATTGTCCATCAAAAATAGGAGTCTCTTTATAAATTTGAATCGTTTCCTCATTTGAGTCCAAAATTCCGTTTACCTCCAAAGTGTCAGGAATATTTTTTAGTACATCATCTACAGATTTATTGTTGATTTTAGCTAAATCAAACATCTCATTTAGAAGTTCTTTTTTGCTATGAGTTCTTCTTGGTTTGAAAAAATCGTGTACGCCCTGTGTCGCTACGCCTATTATATCATCAATAACGATTAGTTTCGGACTGTGTTGGATTAGCATTGCAATTGCACCAGCTCCCTGAGTGTATTCACCTCCAGAATTCAATTCGTATTTAGCAAAATCTGAAGCTACGACTATTCCTTTTCTGTTTTTATTCCCACGTACCCAATCGAGAGTATTTTGCAAGGCATCTATTGCACCTATACAGGCAAAAGTTAAATCAACTACATCACAGTTATTAAAACAATTTGAACCGTATTTGGATTTATATTTCCTTCTCAACATTTCCAAAACATAGGTGGCAGTTGGTTTTGCCCCATCTAATGCAGATTCAGTTCCTAGGTAAATGCGACCAATTTCTTGAGGTTTTAATTGATTTTTCTCCATCAACTCGTCAACTGCATTTGCTGCCATTGTCGCCGCATCTTCATGCTTATCTGGGATTCGCATCGATTCTAACCCCAACCCTTTATTTAGTTTGTTATATTCTAAATTCCTTTCAATTGCTAGGTTTTCAATATTCAAATAAAGTTTTGGAACGTAAAAAGCCATATCGCAAATTCCAACATCTGATCTAATCATAATAATCTTTAAAGACAAATAAGGCAGTAAATATACTAGTTGTTTAATGATTAGATTACAAAATTGTTTTTAGTTTAATCTAATTATTAATCATATTGTATTTAATGCTTAATAATATCGGTCCTATCTCTGAGTCTCGAGGATATATGATTTGATATCTATTATAAGATGCGTTATTTAATTTTAAGAAACTTTATTAATTGATTCTCAATTTTAATGAAGTATATGTTTGATGCCAATTCTGAGATGTCAATAATTTGTTTATTAGAACTAACAAATCCAGATAATAAAGTTTTTCCTAAAATTGAGATTACTTCGTATTCTAAGACTTCTTCTGTTTTGACTTCGAGTGTTAGTTGATTTATTGCAGGATTTGGATAAATAAGTAATTTCGCTTCTTTCTGAATTTGTTCGTTTGTTGTATTGGTCTGATAATCTTTTTTAAATATCCATGCCATATTGGTTGCGGTATTACTATTTGGATCAAAACCACCAAAATAGATCGCATTTTCATTCTCAAAGGGAGACTTTACATAACATCTATTTGCAACTAACGGCATATCATTTATTCCTATCACACCATTTATTTCTTCCAAGGAATACTCCACATTAGCATGCCTTCTAGCGTATATGGCTCCTTTATAATAACTATTCCATGTTGGGTATCCTCCTCCATTTATGTTGGCTTCAAATCCTATCAAATGAGAAGTCTCAGAAGATATAGGATCAGTATACTCATAAAATTCATTATAAGCGCCAAGGAGATAACTGACATTTGATCCTGGCAAATAGTCCTCTACCAACAAGGAGATTTTAGATTCAAAAAAGCGATTAAAACCTCCATTTCCATCTGGTTCAAGTCGATAAATTAATCCTTGAGATTGTCCATTTGGACACCACATCAAAAGTAAAGCTTCATTGTTATCATTTGGGTTTGTTATGCTTGTCAATCCACGAATTCCTCCAACAGCAGAATTGATGTTTGTATTTAAATCACTAAAATCATGAGCTATTGTAAACGAAGAAGTAACTCCGTCGATGCGTCTGTATAATTCATATCCCGATGAAAAATATAATGTATTGTTTGCATTAGTTATTCCTAGAGGGCGAATACTTAAAGGTCCTATTTCAGGTGTAGGAACCCAACTTATTTTTCCGGGAGTTGCGGCATTGTATTTACCAATAAAAATTCCTTTAGTTCCGACAGAAATATAAATTCGTTCAATTCCAGTTATTTGATCAGAATAAATTTGAATATCTCGGATAGAGTAATTCTCACCGGCAGGTAAGCTACCTTGATAAATTTTATTTTCATCCCATGTACCATTTGCATCATTTCTTGTAAAGCTACTTGCTGATACCGTGCCTGTAATATAATTGGGAGAATATGCTGCTGCCAGTAGTAATGTATCAGGCGCGGGTAAAGGATTTCCTGAAGCATCTTTAGTAAATATTACCTGTTTTAATATTTCTGGTCTTAGAAAGTTATTGCCAAGGGTGAAATCTTCTTGCCATTGTCCATTTGATTTATCTAATCGAATAATCTGCCCCCAGCCAACACTAGAATCATTCCCGCCGTACCAAATATTATTTTCATCTTGCCAATAGCCAATTGAGGCAAATAGTTTGTTTTTATGGCCAATTAGTTGCAATACCTCAGAACCTCCTAATAATTTACCATTTATATCAACGCTTCCAGCTGTAAAAGATTTGCTCCATACTTGTGCATTTGATGTTTTATTCAATCCAATCAGTAAGGTCAATACAATGATTAATATCGAATAATTTATTTTCATCTCATGTATTATACTCATAGTTGAATTTGATTATCTACACTTCAAAAAATAAAAAAGTGGTGACAGAATCACCACTTCTATTATTTTACCTTGGATATTTATTTATATTTATTCCTCAATCTTATCTGCTTTTTCTTTTGAAACAGTAAAATTACTATCCAAATTAAAAGCTTTCATAAAGGAAGCTTTAGCACCTTTTTTATCTCCTTTTTCAAGCAAAAAGTCGCCGTAAGAATCATGCCCATTGGCCATATTTGGATTAGACATTGTATTTAATTTAAAATGCTTTTCCGCTTTGTCCATATCACCATTATACATATACTTGTATGCAATCATATTATTTAGTCCTGTATTATCTGGCATTCGATTTAGACCTTTTTGAAGTATGTCTATTGCTACATCAAAATCTTTTTCACCCCAAGCATACCAAGTACGGATCATTGGATCATTTGGTGCATGCAGTAACGCCATACGCTGATTGCCACGGGTATCGGAGCCTTTCGCTGGATTGTAAGACTTTATCATATATTGCTCTGCCAAACTAGCGCCTTTAAGTTTACCCATGGCCATATCATAAACCTCTTTTAACTTAGTATCCTCTTTTTCTAACCAGTAGTAATGTAATTGACCTAAATGAGCTGTTGCCCAGTTAGGATCTTTCATAACCAAGGAATCACTGATAGCCATTGCTTTTTCATTGCTCAATTCCATCATATGTTTGCGCATTTCATTGTAGTCAGACATTATATCTTTTGCCTCTGTAGTAGGCCATAAAAAGTCTTTTGCCAAAGAGTTAGTCCATACTCCCATAAATCGTTTCCAAACTATTTTTCCGTTTTCCATTCCAATAATACCTGAAAAACTTTGCCCAAATGTCTCTATTCCAGCTGAATGCCAAGTTGCTGAACCCATTACACTTGCTTCAGAGCCAACCATCAGGACATCATGGAGCTCATAAGTGATAGAGTCCTCATAAAACCAATCAGCATCAGTATTTGCCTTGTCATATGATTTCGGTACGCCAGCCCAGGCTGCATTCGCCCATCCAATAAGACTGTCACTCAAAGTATTATTGAACGCCTCTACTTTATCCTCTCCAAATGTTTGCGCATCGAAGTAAGATTCTATAAATAAATCTATTTCAGTATCTGAAAGTTGTTTGTTACCATTACAAGAAACTAAAACGAGAAGAAGGGCAGTAATTGATCCCAGAAAGAAATTTTTAATTTTCATAGCTGTTATTTGAAGTTAGTATTTATAATTTAGAATCAGTTTTTGATACGAAGTAATTATACAAATTAAGTTTTTTTTTCAAAACAATTAAATCTAATCCAATTTATTTATATTTATTTTTTAGTAAATCATTATTGATGAAATCATTTCAACTATTTTTTCTATTCTTTTTATTGATATTTATCATTGGATGTGGGCCGGACCTATGCGAAGATGTGGAATGTGGAATTGGGGATTGTGTTGAAGGATTCTGCGATTGTCCAATTGGATTCTCAGGAATTAACTGTGAGATTGAGGAATGTTTTGGTGTAGGATGTATAAATGGAGATTGTGACCCTCAAACTGAAACTTGTAATTGTGACTCAAATTATTTTGGAGAAAGTTGCAATATGCTTTGTATAAATGGAGAATTTTTGAACGGAGATTGTAATTGTTCTAATGGCTACGAAGGTGTAGCATGTGAAACTGAAAGTAGATGTCGTTTTTTAGGTTGGTGGGGTTGTGATCAGTGGACTAGTACTTCTCAAATAGTTGGTTCTACAGCTTCTGGGATTTTGCCGGCTTCTATAAAGATTGAAAAAGGTATTAATATATATGAAGTTGAACTTTTTCCTACAGATAGCAGTAATGGTTTAATGCTTCTTAGTTCAGATAATAGAATAATAGGTCAAGTGACAGAAAATACGATAAACTTTGAATTTCAACATCTAACCACGCAGAGAACAGTCTATGGTTCAGCGAGCTTTAATAATGATAATCGAAATCTTAGTATAGAATTATATTTCTCCAATCCCAATGCATTAATTACAGAAGTAGCCAAAGGAACTTTTAGAATTGCACGGTTTTGGAAGGACTGATATTTGATTATTTTTCAGTAACTATCTTTGTTAAGATATTCTAACTGCTATAATTATTACTTTTTTGTAAGTCTAAAAACGACAACTAATATTAATAAGCAAATAATATTAATTTACTATCAGTTTTAATCGTAATAAAATGTATAATTTACTTAATCCAAAAGAAAATTTAGAGCATCTCTTCCAGTGATCACTGGAATTTCTTCCATGGGGACATGTCCTGCATTTTCATAGATTATTAATTTTGAATTGTTAATATCTTTATTAAACTTATGAGCATTTTCTAGTGAAATCCAATGGTCATGTTGCCCCCATTGAATAAGAGTAGGACATTTAATGGTCTTTATATTTGATGGGTCTTCATATTGCTCAGTATTTACTCGATCTATAAATGCTTGTCGATTACCTTCACGGAGATACAGTTCATAATATTGATTAATGAGTTCAGATGATACAAGAGCTTTATTATAATAAACATCTTTAATACTAGTTTCAAATAATGATTTGGGTGTCATACTCAATAACAAACGGCTTGAAACAGGGTTTTTAGCTAACTGAAAGGCTAGAGGTACTTCTTTATTTGATGTATAACCGGAGGCATCTACAAGAATTAATTTTTTGACTTTTTTTGGGAATAGAGTAGTGTAGGTCCAAGCAATAGCTCCCCCTAACGAATTACCAGCAATTGCTATAGTATCGATATCTATTTGTTTTAAGAAAGTATCTAAGAACTTTGCATAATAATTCAAATTGTATTCTCCTTCTTTGTTAGGTCCAGTTAAACCGAATCCTGGTATATCTAGGCTGATTACTTGAAATTCTTGCTCTAGTATCTTTGTCCATTCTTCCCAAGTATGCAAAGATGCACCTGTACCATGGATCAAGACTATTGGTTTACCATTTCCATTAATTCTATAGTGGACTGGCATACCATCTAATTCTAAAAACTGAGAATTTTCATATGCCCATTTTTCTTTCACTTCAGAAAATGATTTATCTGGAGTATAATTGATAAATATATAGACACTAGCCGCTGTGACAAGAAGTATTAGTAGTAAAAGAGTTGTCCGTAAAATCTTTTTCATTTATGTTTAATAAAATTATCTAATAAAGATTTTGATTTAAAGGATTATATAATTCACTTTTGTTACCTGCTGGCTTCTTGTATTAGTTTGTTCAATTCTTTTTCATTTTGAGTTCCGATACATAACTTTTTTCCATTCTTTAATTTAAGTGCTAATCCAAATCTACCACTTGTATTATATATTGTTCCATATTTAGTTCCGAATCGAACTCCCCAGCCACCTACAAATCCATAATTTATTACTTTAACTTGTTCAATTTGTTCCCATTTTATTTCTTTATTAGTGAATGGAAAAAAAATTATTTTAATTCTTTCATTATCAATATTGGTTCTTAGTTCCATTTTCCAAAAGAAGCCAATAAAAACAATCATTAGAAATAAGAATATAATTAATCCAAAATTTGACAAGGGTTTATTTCCAAATTGTTCACCTAAAATTATTTGTTTGTAAAATCCATAAATTGGTATTAGTGTTATTCCAATTAGTATAGTCCACAACCACCATTGAGTAAATTCTGATTTTCTTCAAATTTTATCTTCATTGCTCTTAAATTTTCATTTAATTCTATTCTATTTACATAGTATTCATATCGAAACACCCTTTAACATTCTCTAAATGAAATAGCCGAATCTAAAACATTGATTCTCATTAGTTTTAAATTCGGCTTCGTCGGAATGACAGGATTTGAACCTGCGACCACTCGCCCCCCAGACGAGTACTCTACCGGGCTGAGCTACATTCCGATTTCTGCTACTGTAAATATATGATTATGTATAAGATCTAATATCAAATTGATGGACAAAGCAAGTAAGTTTCTGTCTTGTGGCTAAACTAGATGCTGGGTATGCTTTAATCATAGGACATAAGATAATTAAGGACTATAATTTAGTGTTTGGATTTAATTAGGGGATTATGCAATAAGAGTTATCAAGGTCTTGTAATATTAAGTGAAAATGTCATTGTATTAAACGTTTTCAGTGATTATAGAAAGAAGCACTTAATTACAGATTTAGCAAAAAGTAATGCTGGTTAAATAAGTATACATTAGTTCTTATGAAAAGTTTGATTGTTTTGAGTTTGATCGATAAATTAATTATCGAAATGTTTGCGTAAATACTACGATTGAGAGAATGAAATGTCATATTGTGAGTTGAAATTAAGTTATTATGGAATCGATTAGCATCTTTGATATATTTAAGATAGGAGTGGGGCCTTCAAGCTCTCACACTTTAGGGCCATGGAAAGCATCTCAAGATTTTACTGTTAAATTAAATGGGCTTGATTTTGACAAAATACAAATACACTTATACGGTTCACTCTCTAAGACAGGAAAAGGTCATGCAACTGATATAGCGGTAATACTTGGATTGGCAGGATATGATCCTATTACTGTAGATCCCGATGAAATATTTACGATACAAAAGCAGTTGGAGGATCAAAGTATACTGAATGTGAATGGTCAAGAAATTATTTTCATGTCTAAGCAAGATGTTATATTTGAAAAGACCACACATAGCAGGCATCCTAATACTTTAAGATACAAAGCGTACTATCAAGGAGAATTAATTCTCAATGAGTTGTATGCTTCTGTTGGTGGTGGGTTTATTGAGAGAGAGTTAGTAGAGATGAATAGTTGTAACAGTGGTATTCAATTACCATATCCAATAAAATCTGGTTTAGATTTACAGAATCACTGCAAAAAAATTAAGGGTTCAATATCAGATGTTGTTATATTGAATGAAATGTACTTTGGTGATGCAGATTTAATTCATCAAAAGATAGATGATCTCAAATCTACTATGCTTGAGTCAGTATATCGTGGATGTACTACGCAAGGTGTCTTACCAGGAGGACTTAATGTCAAAAGAAGAGCGAGTGAACTTTGTAAAAAATTAACTAATGGCGCGGAGTACAATTCGTTAGAGGAGTGGATTGATGCTGTGAAAGCTTCACCAGTTGATTTCAATTCTATCAATAATTGGGTTAGCTGTTTTGCCTTAGCAGTAAATGAAGAAAATGCATCTTTAAATAGGGTAGTAACTTCTCCAACAAATGGTGCTGCTGGAGTGATACCTGCAGTGTTGTTATACTTTATTTTCTTTTGTGATTATGATGGCTTGGATACGACACGAAGATTTATGTTGACTGCTGGAGAGATAGGGTGTCTATTTAAAAAAGGGGCAACGATTTCAGCGGCTGTTGGAGGATGTCAGGCAGAAATTGGAGTATCTTCAGCTATGGCTGCCGCGGCATTAACTGAGGTGCTCGGCGGCTGTCCAGAGCAGGCTATGATGGCTGCGGAAATTGCAATGGAACATCACCTAGGTCTTACTTGTGATCCTATTGGAGGTCTTGTACAAATACCTTGTATTGAACGCAATGCCATGGGAGCTATGAAAGCTATAACTGCAGCTAATTTAGCATTATCTAGTGATCCTTCAGCGGCTGTAGTACACTTAGACACTGTAATCAAAACAATGTGGGATACTGCACAAGATATGAATGGTAAATACAAAGAAACATCTGAAGGTGGACTCGCTTTTAATCTTCCTTTGATAATGGCTAATTGTTAAATATTTGTCTAGATAAAATAAAATGCCAGTCAGTTACTATTCGGGTGTTTAGTTTTATTTCTAACTGGCATTTTATTATTAGGTCAGTGATTATTAGAGCTTAAACACTTTTATACTTTTCATTGAATCTCCTGTATTCATGTTGATAATGTAAACTCCAGGATTTATGCCTTCTAAATCTACATTAATAGCATGTTCACCAGCTCTAAGATTAGTAATATTTTGTGAATGGATCAACTTGCCCGTAAGATTAGTTATGTTTAATTTGATATCTGAGCTTTCGATTAAATGGGTATGTAATACTCCAGACTCTGCTCGTAATGGATTAGGTGAAAATGAAGTATCGCCAAAAATAGAATGTTCGTTAGTAGATAGTGGATCTATACCCGTTAGAGAAAGGAAGAAGTCTCCAGGAGTATCAGAAGTTAATCTTGTAGATATTCTTAGTATATAGTCAGTTGGTTGACTTGGAAAAAACCTTAATGTGTCAAAAAGTAAATCTCCATCATCTGTAGATGTTAATGTGTAACAAGATGATTCTATAAATAAGGTATCGGCCGTAGTACTGCAGTCAGTCATAATATCTACAAAGTAAGAGGCTCCGACAGTAGTGTTGAGTACATTGACAAGTATTTCATTGTATCCATCTGAGCTGAAGGAATAAAAAACATCTCCAAATTCTCCACCATCAGTATTGCCTAGGCAAGAAGGGAATGGAAAGTTATTAGAATCAAATAGGGAATTTATAGTTGTTCCGGTTACCACATTTTCATTACCAACGGTGCCCAGTTGCAGGTCTATGGCATCAGCACAAAGGTCGTTATCAGGTGGTGTTGGAGGATTTTCATTCTCTAAGTCAAATGTACCTGGACCTGAATCATCAGTATTGAATCCACCTAAACGAAGTAAGTAAGTTTTACCTTCTTCTACATCGAAAAAGAGACGGCTACTATAATTAGAACAATTTGAGCCATCATCATTGCATGCATACAGATCTGCAGGTGTTACGTCACAGGACATTAGGTCAGGTCCATAAACGACTAAGCGAGAATCAAATGTGATAGAGTTACATGTACTCCAGACTACAGAACCTGTAAAATCTGGTGTATAAGTATACCAAATGTCACTATTGGCGGTCACTGAACCAAATCCGAAACATGCTGCATTGTTTGGATGGTCAGGACCGTCTGTGAGTGCGCCTGTTGTATTAAACTGCTGACCTATGCCTAATGATACCTCAGTGGCATTAGCGCAATTATCATTGACAATACCGTTGGAAAATTGACTTATAGTAAAAGTTCCACTACCTTCTTCACCAGGAGATACCATTCCATATCCACCTAACCGGAGTATATAAGTTTCACCCATGGTAACTGAAAATATCAAAGAGGATGTACTTAACGTACAGTTAGTACCATCTTCGTTGCAATCGAGGAGATCTTCATCTAACAATGGACAAGTTGCTCCAGAGTTATACGCGGCGATCTTAGTGTCAAAATCAGCCGTACTACAAAGGGACCATTCCGCTTCGCCCGTGAAGGTTGCAGTATAGAGATACCATATATCATTGTAAATAGAATCTTGACCTTCCTCTGAGTCACTAGGACATGGTGAATCGATGTGATAAGGTCCATCAGTTGTGGCGTTAATATTAGAAAATTCATAATCGATTACTTCTCCAATAGCAATTGCATCTGCACAATTATCATTTAGTAATTGGCTGTATACGGTCATATTTAATAGAGATAATAATGTTAAAATAGTGTAGATTTTTTTCATAACAATTATTTTGTTTGTTCCTAAATATACCTATTGCATATTAATTCAGCAACATTTGGCCTTTTATCTGTCGAAACAACTATGTGAATAAATTGGAAAATTAAGTAGGAAGTTTTAATGTAATAATATGACGTTTTGTTGTTTATATATTATTTGTGGCGAAAGCGCATTAATTTTAAAGTTCATTTTTTGGATGGTAATATGTATTAACTAACTGCTCGGTGCTTGACGAACAGGAAGTATAAACCAGTGGTAGAGTTTTCGATATTCAGTATGTAACTGAGCGCTTTTGTACCTTTCATATTAAAAATCGCTTGCCATACATATTAAAGATTCTTATTGAATTGATGTTTTAATTTTCACTTAGCAATTCATAGTTGGGTAGTTCGCAAATAAGACAATTATTGCCTCCACAATCTTTATTAGTTTACCAGAAAAGTTTTTAAAGTAACAATATGACAAAGACCAAAAACAAAAAAGCCAGTCCAACCATAGTTGAACTGACTCTTTAAAGCTTAAGGAAGCTGTTTTTCTAGAAATATATTCTACATCATACCTGGCATTCCACCTCCACCTGGGTGAGCGTGTCCCTGACCTGCGTCATCTGACGGCTTGTCATTGATTACACATTCTGTAGTTAATACCATTCCAGCGATTGATGCTGCATTGATTACTGCTACTCTTGTCACTTTTGTAGGATCAATTACACCGTCTTTCTTGAGATCTGTGAATTTGTCCGTACGAGCATTGTAACCCCTAGAACCTTTAGATTTGATAGTTTCTTGCAAGATCACTGATCCGTCTACACCGGCGTTTTCAGCGATGATACGAAGAGGAGCTTCTAATGCTTTCTTCACGATCTGAACACCCATAGCTTCATCTTCATTAACAGTCACAACTTTATCCATTACATTAATTGCTCTTACTAGAGCAACACCACCACCTGGAACAATACCTTCTTCCATAGCGGCTTTAGTTGCATGTAGTGCATCATCCACTCTATCCTTTTTCTCTTTCATCTCTACTTCGGTTGCTGCTCCAACGTATAGTACAGCCACACCACCAGCAAGTTTAGCAAGTCTCTCTTGTAACTTTTCTTTATCATATTCTGATGTAGTAGTCTCGATTTGAGATTTGATTTGGCTTATTCTGTTTTTGATTTGAGATTTTTTGCCTCCACCATTTACGATTGTTGTGTTATCCTTGTCAACTGTAATCTTGTCGGCAGATCCCAATAGATCCAATTCTACACCATCTAATTTATATCCTTTCTCCTCAGAGATGACTGTTCCACCTGTAAGGATAGCGATATCCTCTAGCATTGCCTTTCTTCTATCACCAAATCCTGGAGCTTTGACAGCTACAACCTTGAGTCCAGCCCTTAGTCTGTTAACTACTAATACTCCTAGTGCTTGAGACTCAATGTCTTCAGCAATAATAAGAAGAGGTCTCCCTGCTTGGGAAGCTTTTTCTAGTACAGGTACTATTTCAGCTACGTTAGATATTTTCTTGTCATGAATAAGGATAAGTGGGTTGTCATACTCAGTCTTCATCCCTTCACTGTCTGTAATGAAGTATGGAGATAAATATCCTCTGTCAAACTGCATTCCTAGAACTTCGTCTACATACGTGTCTGTACCTTTTGCTTCCTCTACAGTAATAACACCATCTTTGCTTACACGCTCCATAGCATCAGCAATTAAAGAACCGATTTCTTCATCGTTGTTTGCAGATATTGCACCTACTTGTTGAACCTTTTTGAAGTCATTTCCTACTTTTTCAGATTGCTTGCGAAGGCTTGTTATTACTGCCTCTGTAGCTTTATCGATACCTCTCTTTAGATCCATTGGGTTAGCGCCTGCTGCTACATACTTCATACCTGCAGATACTAATGATTGAGCTAGGACAGTAGCAGTTGTAGTACCATCTCCTGCAAGGTCTGCAGTTTTGGAAGCCACTTCTTTGACCATCTGAGCCCCCATATTCTCTACTGGTTCTTCTAGTTCTATTTCTTTAGCTACTGATACTCCATCTTTAGTGATTACTGGAGCTCCAAAGCTTTTTTGGATTACTACATTACGTCCTTTAGGCCCTAATGTTACTTTTACTGCATCAGCAAGCTGATCTATCCCAGACTTGAGCTTGGCTCTTGCATCTGAACTGAAGCTAATTTGTTTAGCCATAATTGTATGTTATTTTATTGTTTCAAAATTTAGATAATGTAACCAATTAAATTGGTTTGAATTTTTCTTACAGTACTACGAGAATATCATCTTCTCTCATGATTAGGTATTCCTTACCGTCGAACTCAAGTTCTTGGCCTGCATACTTACCGTATAGTACTTTGTCGCCTTTCTTTACTGTCATAGCGACTCCTTCTTTACCTGGACCCACTGCTATTACTTTACCTTGCGATGGTTTTTCTTTTGCAGTGTCAGGAATGATTATACCTCCTGCTGATTTCTCTACCGCCTTTGCAGGTTGTACTACTACTCTGTCGTTAATTGGTTTCATACTTACCGATGATTATGTTTATTAAATGATTAATTAAATTTCTTTCGCTATTTACTTAATAGTGATTACAGTTTTTTGTGTACACATCCTGTGCCATGCCAGAATTAGTGACATTATTGCATAAATGATTATTGTCGAAAAGTTAATATTGACTTTGTGTCCCAGACTTTGTGTCAAATTGTCTGAATAATTCATATGAGCGCCCTATTTTTCAGAGTTCAGATATTATCCTGAGTTAAAAAATTTCTATTATCCAATGATGCACAAAAAAAGGCCCACCGAAAAGATGGACCTTTGAATTTTTTGGACTCATTTTAAGATAAGTAAACAACCCATTATTGTCTTGATTGAATTACTTCTCCAGCTTCACCACCTCCCACCATTACGGCAGTAATAAGACAAAGCACAAATAAGGATATTGCTAAACCCCAAGTAAGTTTTTCGATAAAGTCAGTTGACTTTGCTGCACCAAACATTTGGTTAGCTCCGGCACCTCCAAATGTACTATCTACTCCACCACCTTTAGGGTTTTGGATAAGTACTACTGCCATTAATATGATGCAGTTAAGAGCGATTATGATAGTTAATGCTGTAATCATTGTTATATATTCGTTTAAAGATTTTCCAATTTGACTGCAAAGTAACTACTTTTTTCAGGATATTTCAAACTGAGCTTCAAATACATCTTACGAGCTTTTTTAATATGTCCTTGTTTAGCCAGTAAATCCGCCCATAATTCTGATATGATCTTCTCGTTAGTCTCTAATGAATGATCTGGTTTCGATTTTTTTTTGGCTTTAGTAGGTATCTTCTTAGCTCTATTTTTAGATTTTTTCTCTTTCTTCTTAGCCTCTGATGATGGAGTTGATATATTCTCTCTGCCCTTATTAGATTTGCTTGAAGCTATCCACATATGATTGTAGCTGCCATCAGCTTTGTCTTTGCTAAAATGTAGGAGCCACTGTGTATAGTTAGACAATTCGCTCAAATCATCCAAATCATGGTCGTAATGATTTGCTTCTTCTTCGTATGGACTTACTGGAATATCATATTTGAGTAACTGGATCTTAGATTTCTTATTTTTTATTTTAAATTTCCTTTTCGATGCTTTTTCTTTTTTTTGCTTAGAATGGGCTATTTCTTCCTTTTCATCCCAAAACACATCTAAGGCTTTATTTTCACTGGGTTCTCTCTTCTCTCTTTTAGCTTTCTTTTTGGCCTTCTTAGCGGTTTTTTTCTTTTTCTTATCCTTTTCTTCAGACTTCTTATCTTTCTTTATTTTCTTCTTATCTTTTTTCTTTTTCTTAGCTTTCTTTTTGTCATCATCTCTGCCTGCAATAAATTCTTTATCTGTATCCACTCGTATTACTTGGATTTCAGAAGTAGCCTTAGAGTCTTCAGATGACTTCTCTTGCTTTATACTTAAAAGTTGTTCGATCGCTATTTCTTCATTAGTTTCCTTTAGTTGTCCTTCTAAATCTAGAGCAGCACCATCCTCATCTCGATCTTCAAGTACTTCTTCTTTTATATCATTGCTAATAACCTTATTTTCAATATCTTGTATATTTTCATCTAAAGTATAAATTGATTCATTATTTTCTGTGATAGGAGTGGAATGGTCATTAAATATCTCTACATTTTCAACTGCTTCTGCTGAAGCAGTTGAACTATCAGTTTTAAACTCTATCCCGCTATGTAGTTCGCGATATAGCCAAGTACGATTACTTGCTGTACTCGCTGCACCAATGATCACTGGATCCAAAACAATCTCTTGATCGAAAATTAGCTTCTTAGCTAGCAGAGCGCGTATAGGCTGGGAGAATGGTGATTCTTGCAACCATTTCTCTATTTCACTCAAGCTTAAATCTACGAGCTTGCTTGGATTTTTTAGGTAATATGAGATAGGCTCTCTATTCATAATGCTAATATATATCTTTAGAGCACTTGATGAACGGGATATTCGAGAAAATTATGAACAGCTAAGGTTTAATTGTTTGATAACGATTTTGCTTAATGTGTAATAGGGTGATATTGCGCTGGGTTTGTATTGTTATAAAAGTAATGTGATTATCGCAGCTTTCGAAGACGTGGCGGTGTTGATTATGAATAATTTTTATTCAAGGAAATAAAGGTATTCTAACATTAATGTTGATAATAATGATGAGTAATTTCTTAATGGATCAAATTTATAAAGTGTTTGTTGAGATATAAGAAATGATCTTGTCGAAGTTAATTTTTTGGGTATTTGTTGCAAAAATCTAAGCTTTCGCGATACATAGTCCTTGATTTTTGAGAAAAAAGATGCTTTTACCAATTGGTAAAGGCTTTATTGAAAACGTTTTCGGTGAGTTGTTCAAAGATCTCTTCAATAAAGCCCTCTTCTACACTGTTGAGATCTAATGTAGCATCAAAATCCTTGAAGAAACTGAAGCTCTGTGTCCATTCATTGTCTTTGGCGCCATCACCTGCATTGTTTATGTATGTTACGTTTATGCCTATGGTGAGCTTATTGAGAGATACAGTGTTGCCGGCTTGTGGTGCTGTGCCAATTACTTTATATGATGTGATGGATCCTTCAAATTCTATATCTGGGGATTTCTCATTGTATGTCAGACGCGATTCGTTACGGATCTTCTCTCTTAGAGCTTCAGACCATAATTGGTCAATCTGTGCAGGAGCATTATTAGCTCGGAGTACAAAATCCTTGACGTAGAAAGATTCTGCTTCAGGAGGAATGGATATACCCTTGAAGCTGTAACAGCCTGATATTAAGCCTATTAGTAGGACAAATATGATGTATTTTAGTGGACTCATGTGATATATAGTAGACAGACTTAAAACGATTTATTGATTTAAATATATATTATCTTTTTTGCGGTATTCTAAGAATATTGTAGTTAGTACAATTTTTATCGTTTTTATTATTTATTCACATTAAAAATCTAGCTTCCTTGCTTATACCATATCTAATATGGTTGTTTATTTCTCTATCTCATACTGTTTAATCTTACGATATAGTGTTCTCTCCGATATTCCTAATTCTTTCGCAGCATCTTTTCTACGGCTTTTGTATTTCTTGAGTGCTTTTGTGATCATATCCTTCTCCATCGACTCCAAAGAAAGTAACTCCTCTACTACTTCTGATTCATCGTAAAGGTTAGCGGAATGCTTGTCTAGAATGATTGGTCTAGATTCATCTTTTTCATCAAAATAAGGACTCGGCTCTACAGCAGGAGTGCGAGTATCCATTGTTTTGTACATATGGTCTAACTTGTCCGTAGTTGATGACAACTGTCTTATTTTATTTAGATCTGGTACACTAAGGTCGTTAGTTCTAATTAGCTCATAGACAAGGGATTTAAGATCGCTGAGGTCATTCTTCATTTCATATAGAAACTTAAATATAATCTCTCTTTCTGCAAAGTTAGATCCACCGCCGATTCCATCAGTATCTCTTAACTTTGCTGGTAGGTTACGTTTGTTGATGTTGGGTTTGAGATCAATAAGTCTTTCAGCAGTAATCATCTTGTTTTCAGAAAGTACTGAGAGTTGCTCTACTGCGTTTTTAAGCTCACGGATATTACCAGGCCATCTGTAGTTTTCGAATAATAATCTTGCATGTTCATCCATCTGGATAGAGTCCGTATGATACTTCTCTGCAAAGTCGATTGCGAATCTTCGAAATAGCATGTAAATATCTTCTCTTCTCTCTGATAATGATGGGACGTGAATCGGGACTGTATTGAGTCTATAATAAAGATCTTCACGAAACTTGCCACTCTTAATCTTCTCCATCAGATCGACATTCGATGCAGCTACTATTCTTACATCTGTCTTGAGTACTTTTGATGATCCTACTCTGAGGAATTCTCCGCTTTCTAGCACTCTCAGTAAATACGCCTGAGTATCTAAAGGCATTTCGCCGATCTCATCTAAGAAGATTGTACCACCATCAACCGTTTCAAAATATCCTTTACGATCACTCGTTGCACCAGTAAAAGCACCTTTATCATGACCAAATAGCTCAGAATTAATAGTACCAGAAGGTAAGGCTCCAGTATTTATTGCAATGAATTTGTTATGCTTGCGCTTGCTGAGTTCGTGAATGATTTTAGAAAATGCTTCCTTACCTACACCACTTTCGCCATTTATTAAACAAGTCAGTTCCGTAGGTGCAACACGAACAGCTACATTGAGCGCACGATCTAGTGACTCTGATCGACCTATGATTCCAAATCTCTGTTTTACTGCTTGTAGATTCATCTTTTGATAACTTAAATTAACTTATTTTTCCCAACTGACTTCCCTCGAGGAAGAATCCATTACTGAACTGCATATTCTTGATTCTGAATCTCAGGCTTTCAAATTTAGATTTCTAAAGCTTCAATTCTGAAAAACTACTTTTAATCGACGATCTCCCCAATAAGAGACGCAATAGTCACTTTGTCAACTCTTACATTACAGTAGTTTCCTGGTTTGAATCCTTCTTTCTTCGGGAATATCAGCATCTTATTGTATGTACTACGACCTTTCCAATCTTGATCTGACTTTTTAGAATCACCTTCGATCAATACTTTGAAAGTCTTACCTATGTCAAGTTTATTGTGTTCTAGACCGAGATGGTTTTGTAGTCTTATGATCTCTGCGAGTCTTCTTTTCTTAACTTCTAGAGGGATATCGTCTTCGTACTTTTTAGCAGCTAATGTACCCGGACGCTCGCTATAGAAAAACATATAGCTCATCGAGTACTTGGCAAATTCCATTATTGTTAATGTCTCTTGGTGTTCCTGTTCTGTCTCAGTACAAAATCCTGTGATCATATCACTCGAGATCGCACAGTCAGGCATATGCTTGTAAATACTATCCACGCGTTCCATATACCATTCTCTATCGTATGTACGATTCATGAGTTTTAGCACCCGACTATTTCCAGATTGTACAGGTAAGTGGATGTACTTACAAATGTTCTCGTACGCAGCCATTGTTGTTAGTACCTCATCAGTTATGTCTTTAGGGTGTGATGTGCTGAATCTAACTCTAAGGTCAGGGTGTATCATTGCTACCATCTCTAGTAGATTGGCAAATGATACTACTTTTTTAGTTTCTGGGTTTTCCCATTTATAGCTGTCTACATTTTGGCCCAGTAGTGATATTTCTCTATATCCTTTTTCATAAAGGTCTGTAACTTCTGCAACTATAGAAAAGGAATTACGACTACGTTCTCTGCCCCTAGTGAAAGGTACGACGCAAAATGAACACATATTATCACATCCTCTCATAATGGTAACAAACGCTGTTACGCCATTACTATTAAGTCTTAGCGGTGATATGTCAGCATAAGTTTCTTCACGGCTTAGGAGTACATTCATACCACGCTCTCCGTCTTCAGCACCAGCAAGCAGTGTAGGAAGGTCTCTGTAAGCGTCTGGGCCTACTACCAAATCTACTAGTTTTTCATCGTCCATAAGTTTTCCCTTAAGACGCTCAGCCATACAGCCTAATACACCTACCAAAGTACCTGGATTACGTTGTTTCACTTTGTTGAATACAGTTAATCTCTTACGCACCGTATCTTCCGCACGTTCTCTGATAGAGCATGTATTGATGAGGATAAGATCAGAATTTTCCATATCGCGAGTAGCACTATATCCAGCTTCACCTAGAATACTGGCTACGATCTCACTATCACTAAAGTTCATTTGACATCCATAGCTCTCTATATAGAAAGTCTTACCGCTTTCTTTCACCTCAGGACTATCATAAAACACCTTTCCTTGCTGCTTTTCATCTATCTCCTTACTGATATTTGGGATTGTCGGGTTATTATTATACATGTGCTCTTTAATTCTTTATTACTTTCAGTAACGCAAAGATATGTTTTAATGATGAAAATTATGACATTTTGGCAGAGAGCTTAGAGAAAATCCATAGTTTAAAAGTTTCATACTACTAGGTAAGCTTATGTTTACCTAGTAGTATTAATCAACCGATTTAGTACTATTTTACTGCTGTTCAACGTTCTTCTTTTTATAATTTTACATTAGTAGGAATTTTACATTTTATTTCTGTTAAACATTATATTTTGAAAATAGTAAAAGGAAGTACTGTTTATTTCAAATTTTGCTTTAGTATCCTTTGGGTATTTTGTATATATTCTATTGGTATTTCTCAAAATAAATCTGCGAAGTTTAACTTTGATCAGCTGACAATCAAAGATGGTTTATCCAATAATAGAGTGCAATGTATACTTCAAGATCATAACGGCTATATATGGATTGGAACTGCTAATGGACTAAATAAATATGATGGCTACGAATTTGAAGTGTACAGATCAAATATGTTGGATGTATCTTCTAATGGATTTTTAGGGAAGAGTATCACCGCCCTGTATGAAGATAGTGATCATAATCTTTGGGTTGGTACTGCCAAAAGTGGAATTAATGTAAAATATGTTCAGAGTGATATATTTATTAATTCCTTAAAGGATACTGCATTTGCAGATATAAAAGAAAGTAATGTTACTTCAATCTACGAAGACAGAGATGGTCTTATGTGGTTTTCCACCATTGGATCTGGGGTAATGAAGTATGATCCAGTTACTAAAACATCAAAACGTTACACGCAATCGAATAGTGGACTTTCTAGTGATTTGACTTTTGATATTCTTCAAGATTCATATGGAGTCATTTGGGTTGGCGCAAGCGGATGGGGCATTAATTATTTGTCAGATGAAGATCAATTTGAATTATTAAGTTCGTCCTCTTCAGACGAAGGACATATGAATGGTTTTAGAAAGAGTTTGTGTTTGGATGGAGATGTATTATGGATAGGTACTGAAGGTACCGGATTGTATCAAATTAATTTGATAGATAAAACCACCAAGAGATATTCTGTTCAAGATAAAAATTCAATAAGTTCTGATGGGATAAAAGACATTCTTTTGACTCAAGACCGTAAATTATTTATCGCTACGGATGGTGCTGGCCTGGATGTTCTTGATAAGAATATGCAATCCATATCAAATAATAATCACCAATACGATAATGTCCAAGCCATTAATAGTAATTCATTATTGAGCCTCTTAGAGGATAAAGAAGGCAATATATGGGTTGGTACATTTAATGGAGGACTCAATATTTATAAACCGAATAAAACTTGGTTTGATCTTGTTTTTCCTTCGTATACTTTTGGCGACCAGTTAAAAAATAGGTCTATACTCTCCATTGCAGAAGATAAGAATGGAGGAATTTATTTAGGAACCGATGGGGGTGGATTAAATTATATAATTCCAAATGGTGGTGACAATGAAATCATCAATTTTCAAAAAAAAGAGCTTTCTACGTCTAATTCGATATCAGGTAATAAAATAAAATCTATTTACGAAGACGATGCAGAGCATTTATGGCTTGGGGTATTCAATGAAATTACTAGTATATATAATCCTTTCACAAAACAATTCAGATATTTATCGGAAGCTCGAAGTGTATGGACTATAGATGGAAACTCTAATGGTGAAATATGTTTGGGTACAATTGGAGAAGGCCTAATACTTTATGATAAAAATACCGATCAAATTACTGCGTATCAAAACAATCCTAACGAAGAGAATAGTATTGGATCTAATTTGATTATGTCTGTCATGTATGATGATCAGGATAAGTTATGGATAGGTACCTCAGATTCAGGTCTAGATATCTATAATCGGACATCAAAATCTTTTACTCACTATAGATATGCTTCAGAGGATTCATTATCATTGAGTAGTGATGAGGTTAGAGCTGTTTATCAAGATTCAAAGGCTAGGATATGGATAGGTACTGAAGGTGGAGGTCTCAATAGATGGTTGGGTAATGGTCAATTTGAACATATCGGAGAAGAGAAAGGCTTAATTGCTAATAGTGTCATGGGTATATGCGAGGATGACGAAGGTATGATATGGATCACCACATTTGTAGGTATTAGCAAATATGATCCTGAGACTAAGCAATTTCGCAATTTCGATTTCCGTACCTCTCAAAACCTAAATCAATTTAATCAGATGGCCATTTTGGCTACTAAAGGAAACCAATTATATTTTGGAGGTACAAATGGGCTCCATTCGATTTATTCAGAGCATGTAAAAGAGCCATCATCACTGCCATCTGTATTATTTACTGACTTGGAAGTGTCAAATAAAAACATCAATGTTGGTCAAAGCGAAAATGGTACTGTTATTCTCGATTTTCCCATAGAAATGGATACCATTCTTCACTTATCTTACAAAAACAATTCTTTTTCTATTGCTTTTTCAGCTGTTGATTATACTAATCTCCATGAGAATGTATATAGTTATATTATGGAGGGATTTGATGATACTTGGAAAACGACCAAAGTTGATCAACATAATGTGAGTTATACCAACTTAGATCCTGGGGAATATGTATTTAGAGTGAGGTATCGAGAAAACGAATCCTCTAAGCGGATAGTTATTAGCCCACCTTTCTGGCAGACTACGCTCTTCAAGTTATCTTTAACATTACTCTCGTTGGCGTTACTGATAAGTGGTATCTTATTTCTGATAAGAAGACGTGAAGCCAATTATAAAAGACTAATGTTACGCATGGAAAAGGAAAAACTTGAGACTTCTATTGAGGCTAAAAACTCCAAGTTGATGTTTTTTGCTGTTCAAATGGCTCATAAGAATGAAATTCTTACTAATATCAAAGAGGAGCTAAAGGACAATTCGGATGTGTCTGCCAATAAAACTGGTAAGCTGATCAATAAATTGGATCGAGAGTTAAAAAATGGAGACTATTGGGAGGATTTTAATATCTACTTTAATAGGGTCGATCAAGATTTTGTACATTCCATTCAGAGGGATTACCCTGCATTGACATCAAATGACATTAGAATGTGTTCATTGATTCGGATGAATCTTAGCAACAAGGAAATCGCATCTTTGTGCAATATCTCAAGCCGTGGTGTAGAGCAGAGTAAATACCGCCTAAAAAAACGTCTTGAACTAGTAAAAGATGAAGATTTATCTCGATTTATTTCACAATATAAGAGCCAAGAATAAGTGAGAGACTTAGCGTTTTATTTCTTCAAAAATATCCTTGTGAGTTTTTACTGTAGAGTTACAAATAACATGAGATATAATAAAATAAATAGCTTCAGTAAATTTTGTAGAGGAGTGTCGTAGTATTGTCGTATCTTTTAGAGTAATATTTTAGTAGTTTTATGTTGGTGAAATCACATAATCATGAGATATTTGATAGATAGATTATAACAACCTCAAATTTGATTGAAATGATTTACCATTTTGCGAGATGTATAAGATGTTTGATATTTGGCTTATTAACGTTATCAGCTTCGATGCTAGGAGCTCAATCAATCATTTCAGGTGTAGTTACTGATATTTCCTCAGGAGAGCCTCTAATAGGCGCGACTGTTCTAGCTGATAATACAAATTTAGGAACAGTTACTGATGTTGATGGAAAGTATAGTTTAGCGATTGATAGTGAATCTCGTACCCTTACCATCACATATGTGGGCTACAAAAGTCAAGTTTTGAATATCAATACTCGAGTATTGATAGATATCAGTATGGTTGAAGGAGAGTTTTTGGACGAAGTAGTCGTAGTAGGCTATGGCAAGCAATCAAGGACGAAATTGACTTCGGCTGTCTCTACAGTAGACGAAAAGGCCTTGAAAAAACTACCTGTGGCTAATGTAAGTAATGGTCTAGAGGGATTAGCTGCTGGATTATTCGTAAGGCAAGGTAGTGGGGAGCCAGGATTTAGTGGATCATCCTTCGAGGTCCGTAATTTTGGAAATGCCTTGGTAATAGTAGATGGAGCACCTGGTAGTTTAGATGAATTGGATGCTCAAGAAATAGAAAGTATATCTATACTTAAAGATGCAGCATCTGCAGCCATATACGGTGTTCAAGGAGGGAATGGTGTAGTCTTAGTCACGACAAGAAATGGTACAATAGGAAAACCTAAGTTAAGTTATAGCAATCAATATACTTTTGCCTCTTTCACAGCATACCCAGATGTTCTAAATTCTGAACAATATGCTACGGTACTCAATGAAGGTCTTAGAAATGCAGGAAGAGATCCATTCTACAGTGAGGAGCAAGTCGAATCGTATCGTTCTGGTTCTGATCCAGTAAATTTTCCTAATGAAGACTGGAAGAATCTATTATTCAGAGATCAATCTTTTCAACAAAGGCATAATCTTAACATCGCTGGAGGAAATGAAAAAATTAGATATTTCGTTTCTGCTGGATTTTTGGATCAAGGATCTAATTATACAGAAGATGTATTGAGCTACCAACAATATAATATAAGATCGAATATAGAGGCCAGCTTAAGTGACCAACTTACATTGAGATTGAACCTCGCTGGACGTAGGAGAGTTAATGAAGCACCAGGATATTCAGCCTATAATATCTTTAGAGAATTGAGTAGAGCTCTACCTACTAATATTGCTTATTACCCTGATGGTACACCAGCAAGACCAAGTTTTAGTCCTAATCATATATTGGAAGGGATCAAAGATTTCAATGCAGGATATTACAGAGCGAATAACAATAACCTCGATGCTAAATTATCGCTTCAGTACGATGTAAAACAAGTAGAAGGCTTGAGTTTGAAATCCTATGCATCTCTCGTTTACAATACCAATTATCAAAAAGAATGGGGGAAGAGTTACGAGCTATTTACACTTAATCGTAATAGTGGAAATTACGATGTGTTCATTGCAAGTCCAGAAGGATCATTTAGTGAAACGGTCTTGACACAGTCTCTAGGTTTTGGAAACGATTATGTACTCCAAGAATCGGTTAATTATGATCGTCAATTCAGTGGTCACTCTGTTTCGGTATTGGCACTCGGAGAATTACAAAAACGTTCTGGTCAAAATTTCTTCGGTCGAAGACAAGATTTTCAATCTAATCTTATAGATCAATTATTTGCAGGATCAAATGAAAACAAGGATGCTAATGGTGGAGAATATCGCGAGAACCGTTTGGGATTGATTAGTAGATTGGCTTATGATTATAAACTGAAATACTTCTTAGAAACGAGTTTTAGGTACGATGGATCTTCCAAATTTGCACCAGGCAACGAATGGGGTTTCTTTCCTTCAGTCTCTGCAGGATGGAGAGTTTCAGAAGAGCCATTTTTTCAAGCTCTAAGATCTACCATTAAAGATCTCAAATTCAGAGGATCTATAGGAACTGCTGGTAATGATGGTACTGCTGGATATCAATGGTTGTCTGGCTTTACGTACAACTTTTTCTTTGGTATCAATGATACTGCGATCCCTACTATAGATAATACAGCTTTAGCTAATCTTGATCTTACATGGGAAACTATTACTACCAAGAATGTAGGTGTAGACATGTCATTATTTAATAAGGATCTTACGATATCTGCTGATTACTTCTATAGAGAAAAAAATGGAGTGCTTGCATTTGCATCTGGAAGTGTACCTAGTACTTTGGGTGTAAGCTTAGCAGCTCAAAATCTTCATAGTTATTCTAATCAAGGATATGAAATAACATTGAACTACAATAAAAAAGTAAATAGAGATCTTACTTATAATATAGGGGTGAATTTCTCTCGATCAAGAGAAACCGCAGAATTCATTGATGAAGCATTAATCGAAGATGAATTTATGAGAGAGAATTTAACACAGACTGGTAACTATACTGGATTGCGAAGAGGATATATTTCAGATGGTCTATTCCAAACTCCAGAAGAAATAGAACAAGCTGCGATACAAGATGGGGGCACTAATGCTAGTTTGCAACCTGGAGATGTTAAATATGTAGATCTCAATGGTGACAATATCATAGATGTAAGAGATCAAAAAGTATTTGGCAATGGTGACAAACCAGCATATAACTACTCACTTAATCTTGGAGTAACATATAAGAGTCTTGAGTTTTCTGTTTTATTGACAGGTGCTGCTGGATATGATATTTATATTGATGGTGAAGCACAGAGTCCATTGCGAAATGGATTCAATGGATATGATTATCAGTTGGATTATTGGACACCAGAAAACACAGGTGCGCAATTTCCAAGAATCACAGATGGTGGTTTTAACGATAACAACTATAGGTATTCGGATTTTTGGAAAAGAGATGCGAAGCACTTGAGGGTAAAGAATGTATTCTTAAGATATGCATTGCCTAAGTCGCTGATGAATAAAGTCGGATTGGAAGATGCTAAGTTGGTAATTACTGGACATAATCTATTTGTGCTTAAAGGGTACGATGAAGATTTTGATCCTCAAATGCAATCGTCTACAGGATGGTATTACCCACAGACGAAATCATATACATTCGGAATAAATATATCACTGTAGACATTCAAATAAAGACAAATGAAACATTGTAAAATAATATTAGTGGTATTGGCATTTGTTACGATTTCTTGTAACGACTTTTTGAACGAACCACCTTTAGATAGAATCACAGAAAGTGATGTTTGGAGTGATAAAGATTTGATGGATACATATATCTATCAGATTTATGAAAATATGCCTTGGGATTATCTCAAAGATTTTGGTGGTGGTGCTGGCTATGGGGCACATAGAGATGCTTTATCTGATTTAGCTATGAGTACCTATTCTTGGACTCCGGCAAATAATACATTGAGACCCGGAAAGTGGGGAACGGTCAATAATAGTTGGCCATTGGATTGGTGGGGATATTTTAATTTATGGAAAATTAATTACTCTATAGAAAACCTACAGGATTTAGGCGAAGATGTATTGTCTACAGAGGAAAGAGATAATCGACTAGGTGAGATGTACTTCATGCGTGCCTATGCATATTTTGCTATGGTTAAGAGATACGGTGGTGTACCTATTATATTAGAGCCACAAGATCCTGAAACTACTCCTGAAGAAGAGTATTTTCCAGAAAGAAATTCAGAGGAAGAAGTTTACAACCAAGTATTAACTGATGCACAATTGGCTTTTGATTTACTTCCGCACAGATGGACTGCATTTAAGGGAAGGGCTCCAAGATGGGCAGCCAAAGCATTGGAATCTAGAGCTGCATTATACGCAGCAAGTATCGCTAAGTATGGCGAAGTGCAATTGGATGGATTAGTAGGTATACCAGCTTCCACTGCGAATGCATATTACCAAGTATCGTTCGATGCGTCTAGAGAATTAATCAATGAAGGTGGATATACACTTTTTAACGCATATCCTGATCCAGCAGAAAATTATTATCATCTTTTTGTGGACGAAACTGATGACGAATCGATTTTTGTCAAGGTGTGGTTACCATACGAAAAAGGACATTCGTACGATCTCTACAATACACCTTATAGTTATCGAGTAGATTGGGGATCCAGTATGTCACCTACTAAAGGTTTGATGGATAGTTACGAGATACTTAGTACTGGGAAACTTCCAAATGATAGTGGATCAGGATTCAATCCATCGCTACCTTTTGATAATAGAGATCCAAGATTCAAAGGAACACTATTGACTAATGGTGATATGTTTCAAGGGTCGGCAATAGAGACTTGGTATGCTACTTTAAAAGATGGAGAGATAGATGCAGAACCTGGAACAGGAAAAGGAAAAGATGGTTTGGGAATTCATCCTGATGCGACTAAGACAGGAGCATATGTAAGAAAATATCTGAATGATGGATCCTCCCCCTTATTAATTCAACAATATTATTCTGGTCAAGATTGCATCCTTTTCAGATTAGGCGAAATATATCTCAATGCCGCAGAAGCTGCTTTCGAACTAGGACGTGAAGTAGAAGCAAGAGACTACATCGAACCGGTCAGATCGAGAGCTGGATTAACAATGGATTTACGATTAGATAATCTCAGTGGAATGGATCTCAGAGATAGATTACGTAATGAGAGAAAAATAGAATTAGCATTCGAAGACCATAGATATTGGGATGTAAGAAGGTGGAGGATTGCGGAAGAAGCATTAAGCGTACAAACTTTTGGTCTGAGATCGCTTAGGAATATTAGCAATATTGGTGATGTTTCTTTTATTTATGATGTGATATTTGCAGAAAACGAAAAAATGAAATTTGAACCGAATCATTATGTACTACCTATTGGTCAAGACAGAGTCAATAATAATTCGAAACTATTAGAAAATCCAGGTTACTAGATTTAATATTTAATTAAATTAAAGATGATGAAAAATATAAGATTCAACTCACTGATAGACGCAATCAAACTATTTGTATTAACTCTATTATTTACAACTACAGGCTGTTTAGATAGTGAAGAAGTATTACTGATTCCTCCTTCGGGCGATGATCTCAGTTTTACATATACTGTGGATTCTGAAAATCCGAATATTATTCATTTTGTCGGTCAGACCATTGTGGATACATGGTATTACCATTGGAATTTTGGTGACAATACTGGCGATGAGCAATTAGAGACGAGTAAAGTATTTTTTAAGAAAGGAGAATACGATGTGAGATTCAAAATATTTACAGAGGGAGGTTCAGCCTCTGTTATTCAAAGAATATCTATAGTAGATGATTTTCAAGGACCTGATTTGATATCTAATGGATCTTTAGATTCAGCTAATGATTGGAATATATTTCAGATTAGTGGAGGTGTGGAAGTAGAATTAGCAGCAGGAGTAGCTAAATGGTCTGGCGGCGGTTGGGGTAATGCTGGTCTATGGCAGCAAATCGAATTTGAAGCAAATAAAGAATACCAAATCAATATGGATGTATCGGGTGGAGCAATGTCAGATTGCTGGTTTGAAGTGTTTGTGGGGACTGTACAGCCACAAGAAGGTGTAGATTATTCTGATGGTGGTATTTTAATGGGTATCAATACTTGGGAAGGATGCGGTTCAGAATTGTTTTCTGGACAACTTACAGATGTTGCTTGTGTTGGTGATGGCGGATCATTATCATGGCCTATGGATGGTACGGCATTCTTTGTAATTAAAAGTGGAGGTAACGATCTAGGAGAAGGTGTTACTGTAGATAATATTGCAATTAGATCATTATAAAATAAAAATATAAAATAACTCACTTAACTATATTAAATATCATATCATGAAAAGACTTTTACTATTGATGGCCGTCTTCACAATTAGTGTTGGACAGTTGATTGCACAATTTAATGTGACTTTCGAATTAAATACTGAAAATATCGAAAATATTGATCCAACTGGAATATACATTGCAGGAGGAGAAGGTTTTGGTTTTCCTGGAGATAATTTAATGACAGATGACGACGGTGATGGTATATATACGATTACTTTAGAAAGAGAGTTAGGTTTTTCTAGTCATTATACTTTCTTAAATGGTAATTGTGGTGACTGGAGTTGCAAGGAAGATTTAGGTGGTTTGCCATGTGGTGATCCATCATCTTTCAATGATAGATTTTTGCCTGAAGTATCAGGAAACGTATTGATCAAAGCATGTTATGGCAATTGTGCAGATGATGGCACGTGCGACTATGATGTAGAAGATATAGAATTAACATTTGAATTAAATACCGCGCTAATAGACGTCGATCCTGAGGGTATATTTATAGCTGGAGGTGGTTCATTTGGTAACCCTGGAGATAATCCATTATTAGATCCAGATGGTGACGGTATTTATACCGCTACAATAGTAAAACCTGCAGGTTTTTCAAGTTTCTATACATTTACTAATGGAGCATGTCCTGATTATAGTTGTAAAGAAAATATTGCAGGATTACCTTGTGGAGATCCAGCTAACTTCAATGATAGATTCTTACCTTCGACAACAGTAAATACTACTATAAAAGCGTGTTTCGGCACCTGCGACAATGATGGTAGTTGTACTGTGGTCACTGATTCTATTGAGTTAGTTTTCGAACTTAATACTGAAACAATCGACGTGGATCCTGCAGGAATATTTATTGCAGGTGGTGGTAATTTTGGAAATCCAGGAGATAATCCTATGATAGATCCTGATGGAGATGGAATATATACTTATACTACGACTAGAGCAGTTGGATTCCAAAGCCACTACACATTCTTAAATGGTAACTGCCCAGACTGGTCATGTAAAGAAGATTTAGTAGGTCTACCATGTGGAGATCCAAATGCATTCAATGATAGATTTTTAGAAGCCGTAACTGAGAACCAAACTATTTTATCATGCTTTGGAAATTGTGTAAGTGATGGCACATGTATCTCTTTGAGCGCAGATGATATTTATTTAGATCAAACTATATTTGATATCATCCCTAAAGTAGTCGTTGATTATGCTGAGATCCGTTTTGGCCAATCTGCTATGGGTGTGCAAAAGTCAATTACTGTTAATGATATTTCTGGTAACGCCATGTTAATTGAAAGCCATACAGGTGATGGTCCTTATAGACTTAATACAGAAAATTTTTCTGCTGGAATATATATTGTAAATGTGCAAACCCAAAATGGGGTGTACGCAAGAAAATTCATAGTACAATAAGATGTTGATTAATAATTGAGACCTCCTTGTAACTGTATTCAAGGAGTAGAATCGGTCTTATTATGTAATCATTGGCTGAAGCTATTATTAGTCATTGTTTTATGAATACTTCTTCATGATTTGACCTTATTTGAAAAAAATTATAAAGGTATTTTACTTTCATTTTTTAATAATCAACATGTTGAATTCAAGATATTACTTTGTAGGGTTTGTTATTTTTTTATTTATTCAACAAAGTAGTGCTCAGAACTTACTAAGCACTAATGGTCGAGCTATAGTAAATGAAAATCAAGATACCATTTTATTGCGTGGTATGGGTTTAGGTGGGTGGATGGTGCAAGAAGGCTATATGCTACAGACGGCTTCGTTTGCAAGTCCTCAGCATGAGATAAGAGCTACTATTCAAGATTTGATAGGAGAGGCTGATACTGAAGTATTCTACGAAGCATGGTTAAATAATCATGTACGCAAATCTGATATAGATTCATTGAAGTCTTGGGGATTTAATTCTGTGAGACTTCCTATGCATTATAATCTATTTACGTTACCTATCGAAGATGAGCCGGTAGAAGGTGAAGATACTTGGTTAGACAAAGGATTTGAGCTTACGGATCAACTAGTAGAATGGTGTAGGAGTAATGAGATGTATGTCATATTAGATATGCATGCTGCTCCTGGTGGACAAGGATATGATGCTGCGATTTCTGATTATGATTCTACTAAACCATCGCTTTGGGAAAGTGCTGAGAATAGAAGAAAACTAGTTGCGCTATGGACAAGGATTGCAGAGCATTATTCTGATGAAGAATGGATCGCTGGATATGACTTATTGAATGAAACAAATTGGGATCTACCTGGTGGAAATGCACTTAGGACTATCTATCAAAATATTACTTCTAGTATAAGAGAAGTAGATCCAAATCATATTGTTTTCTTAGAAGGGAATTGGTTCGCTAATGACTTTACCGGACTGACACCACCGTGGGATGATAACCTTGTTTATTCACCACATAAGTATTGGTCTACTAATGATGAAGCTACTATGCAATGGGTGATCGATTTGCGTAATGCACATAATGTGCCTCTATACTTAGGCGAAAGTGGAGAAAATTCTAATGTTTGGTTTAGAGATGCTATTCATTTATTAGAAGGATTGGATATAGGTTGGGCGTGGTGGCCGATGAAGAAAGTAGAATCTATCTCTGGTCCGCTATCCATAATAAAAACGCCAGAGTATCAATCACTTTTAGATTATTGGAATGGCAATGGACCTCAGCCTACTGCAGAATTTGCTAGAGCTACTTTGATGGATCTAACTGAGAAACTTAAAACTGAAAATTGTATCTATCAGAAAGATGTAATCGATGCCATGATTAGACAAGTACAATCAAATGAAACACTTCCTTTCAAAAGTCATAACATTCCAGGTGTAATACATGCAGCAGATTATGATTTAGGGGTAATAGGTGAAGCATACTATGATATCCAGACTGGAAACTATCAAGTCTCTACTGGAGAATTTACTTCTTGGAATGATGGGTGGCAATATAGAAATGATGGTGTAGATATTGAAGTAACTACTAACACGCTTAATTCTAATGGATATAATGTCGGTTTTATGGATGCTGGCGAATGGATGCAATACGAAGTAAATGTAGAAGAAGCAGGAGTATATGAAATTCATGTAAGAACATCTTCTGGAGGCTCTGGAGGTCTATTTCATTTCGCTATGGATGGAGCTGACTTAATGGACCGAACATTTGCTGGACCTACAGGTGGCTGGCAAAATTGGCAAACTGTCATTGTACCTAATGTGATATTAAATGAGGGGAATCAAAAATTGAGATTTCATACTGATATCGCAGGATATAATTTAGCGAGTTTTGAATTTGTGAAGACTGATCTCAATAGCGAAGATCTTTTCAATGTGTTCATATCTGCAGAGACTAAAGATGAAATGACTATTCAAGTGAGTGTCAATAAGTTAATAGGAAATATGACGCTAACACCATTCAGTAGTTTTGAAGTAGAAATAGATGGAGAAGTAGTGTCTGTTACTAATGTAACTGTAGATCCGAATAATAGCAGACTTTTAAATCTTCGAGTGGATCATCTTATGAATTCTACGGATGAAATTAAGGTTTCATACACAGGTCAGCACATTGTAGCTAACGATGGTTCTGCGCTGCTTAATTTTGATTTAGAAGAAGTTAAAAATACATTGGAATTTGTACATCAGTTACCTGGGAAAGTAGAAGCGGAAGATTTCTTTTTTCAAACTGGAGTAGAGTTAGAGGACTGTACTGATATTGGTGGTGGAATGAATATTGGATTTTTAGATCCTGGAGATTATTTGGATTACGATGTTAATGTTACATCTGCAGGAACTTATGAAGTAGACTTCCGTACAGCTGCAGAATTTGGAAGCGGAAGAGTTAATCTTCAGCTTATAGATGATGGCGGTGATATCTTGGAATTAAGTTCTGTGCCATTTACTTCTACAGGCGGATGGCAAACATGGACTACCACAAGTGCCTCTATAAATATACCTTTAGCTGGAAGATTTATCCTAAGAGTATTAATAGTGCAATCTCCATTTAATATGAATTGGATGAATTTCAAAATGTCTACTTCTGCGATTGATCTTTCTTCCGATATATTATCTTTTGATGTATACCCTAATCCTAGTTTAGAAGATATAACGGTTAGGTCAGTTCTATCAAAAAAGCAGAATGTAGAATTGATACTTCTTGACCTTAACGGTAGAGTTATACTTCATGAATACATTAAAGATGCAACAGAAATAAGTAAAATGATCACAATGGACAATACGTATCAAGGTGTCTACATATTACAATTGAGAATGGAAGATGGATCTATGGTTAGTAGAAGAGTTGTAAAACTGTAATCGTTCCTAAATTTAGTTACGAAAAATAGAAATATAATGTTGAATGCAATTAATTTTTTGTTGTTTACTGTAATGGTAATCACTGTTTTTGGTCAGACCCAAACGTGTCCCCAAAATGTAAACCATCCTGCACTAAAATCCATAGTTCAAGAGTCATCTACAGGTACTATTATAAGAGAATATATTCTCAATGTACCCACTGGTTATGATGAAGAAGTGGCTTCGCCCTTAGTTCTAAATTTACATGGTTTTGGTGATTGCGCTTCGGATTTTTCTGAGACAGTAGGAAGTTTTTACGCTTTTGATGAATTAGCTAATCAAGAAAATATATTAGTTGCATATCCTCAAGGCGCTTATCGACCTGATAAAGAAGACACGTACTGGGAGCCAGGTGATAATGGGGAGATGGATATTTTTGAGAATGACATTTATTTTTTCGAACAGCTTATATTGGCTATTAGTGAGAGTCATAATGTAGATCTAGATAGAATATATGCCATAGGATACTCCAATGGTGGTATGATGTGTTACAGTCTTGCATGCAATAGGGGCAATCTTTTTGCTGGCATTGGCATCATGTCTGGGACTATGCTAGAGGAAAATTGTCAAGCTCAAAGCGCTGTTCCGGTTATTACTTTTCATGGTATCGGCGATGAAGTGCTACCGTTTGATGGCAATGAATACTATCAATCTGTTTCTGATGTTATTAGTTTTTGGTTAGATCAGAATGGAATAGATGCTAATAGTCTTTCTTCCGCCGAATTGAATGACGGCAAAGTAATTAAAGATGAATACAATGCTGATGTAGATAATAGTTGTATACACCTCTATACGGTTAACGAAGAGTATGATAAACCAGGTGACCATGTTTGGTTTAGTGAAGACATAGAAGGGATTAGTCCCAATAGAATTATATGGAATTTCTTCTCCGATAATTGTAGTCCACTTTCATCAATCAACGAAAATCTAAATTCTCATTGGCAGATTACGCCCAATCCTGTAGAGAATCAGTTTGTAATCGAATCTACCTCAGAGTTAGGGCAAGTTTATAAAATATTCGATACTCAAGGTCGATTACTTCTAGAAGGTATTATAAACTCTAAATCAATTACTGTCGACATAGCTTCTTTAAAGTCAAATATCTATTTGCTTGAGATAGACGGAGTAGTAAAAAAGCTTATTAAAATATAAGTATTTCCTAAATTTCTAATTTCGAATTCCAATGAAAAAAGTTTACTATCTATTCATGTTGTGTGCGTTGCTAGTGGCATGTGGTCAAGTAATGAATGATAATGATGCTAATTCAATTTCTACGGCTTCTGCCAATAATGATTTTTCAGTACAAGGGAAAAAGTCAGTGGTATATACAACAGCTAGTGATACTGATTTGAGATTAGAGAATACGGCATCTTTGGAGTACAAAACAGAAAGACAACCTTTTGAATATGAGGTAAGTGTATTCGTAAATCCAAAGAAGACTTTTCAAACATTTATCGGTATCGGTGGATCTGTAACTGATGCTTCAGCGGAAGTGTTCGCTAAGTTGCCTAAGGCTAAGCAAGATGAGTTTTTAAAAGCCTATTACGATGTAGAAGAGGGTATTGGCTATTCCCTATGTCGTACGCCAATACACAGTTGTGATTTTAGCAGTGAAAGTTATACCTACATAGAAGAGGGAGATAAGGAACTAAAGACTTTTAACATAGATCATGATCGTAAGTATAAGATACCAATGATCAAAAAAGCAATCGCAGCTGCTGGTGGAAAATTGATGCTGTATGCAAGTCCATGGAGTCCTCCAGCATTTATGAAGGATAATAATAATGTACTTCAAGGTGGAAAATTACTGCCAGAATATTATGATGCATGGGCATTGTACTACACTAAATTTATCAAAGCGTACGAAGCGGAAGACATGCCTATATGGGGAATCACTATCCAAAATGAGCCTATGGCTACTCAGCGTTGGGAATCGTGTATCTACACGGCAGAAGAAGAGAGAGATTTTCTCAAGAATCACTTAGGACCTACAATGTACCAAGAAGGATTAGGTGATAAAAAGATTGTCGTATGGGATCATAACCGTGACCTCATCAGCCATAGAGCAAATACTATTTTCGAAGATCCAGAGGCATCAAAGTATGCCTGGGGTATAGGACTACACTGGTATGAGACATGGACTGGTGGAGAGTCTATGTTCGATAACTTAGATAATATACAAGAGTCGTATCCTGATAAAAAGATACTGTTCACAGAAGGTTGTCAAGAAGGCTTTGATCCTGAGAAATACCAATATTGGAAACATGCAGAGCGCTATGGGAAATCAATCATCAATGATTTTAATCAAGGCACTGTAGGATGGACAGATTGGAATTTATTACTTGATCAAAAAGGTGGACCTAATCATGTTGGTAATTTCTGTTTCTCTCCAATACACGGAGATACTGATAGCGGAGAATTAATTTATACGCCAACGTATTTCTATATAGGTCACTTTTCAAAGTTTATTAGACCTAATGCTAAGCGTGTAAGTACTACAAGCAGCAGAAGTCATCTGCTCAGTACATCTTTCCAAAATGAAGATAGCAGCCTAGTTACTGTTATTATGAATCAAAGTGATCAAGAAATAGAGTACAAGTTATACGTTGGATCAGATGCTGTGAAGTTAAAAATTCCAGCTCATGCAATTCAAACCCATGTTGTGCGCTAATTTTCACTCTTTATAATTCTTCCGTTGATTGAAAATTGTATTAAATCAGATATGTAACAATTTCTAATACTCCCACTGAAAAAGTTAACTTTGCGCCTTAATTGTAGAAGAACATTTAAGAAGGTCAATGAGTAAACACATTAAAGAACAAATCAAGAAGACTGTAGCTAAAATCATCAGTTCTAAGTACGAGATCGAAGTGGCCGGGTCAGATATCCTTCTAAACCTTACCAAGAAAGAGTTTGAGGGTGATTATACTGTAGTTATATTCCCATTTGTAAAGAGGCTTAAGATGAGTCCTGCTGATCTTGGCGCGGAGCTTGGTCAAGCGATTGTCGATGAGATGGATGAGATATCTGCATTTAATGTAGTTGCTGGATTTGTCAATTTGTCTATAGCAGATGAGAAATGGAAGCGAACGCTTAGTGCCTATGCTATTGATGAAACGCTTACATCATTGCCAGCTAATGGTAAAAAGGTGATGGTTGAGTTCTCTTCTCCAAATACTAATAAGCCGCTACACCTAGGGCATATTCGAAATATTCTACTCGGATGGTCTAGTAGCCAGATCCTTAAGGCTGCAGGATACGAAGTGATCAATACGCAAATTATCAATGACAGAGGTATTGCTGTATGTAAAAGTATGTTGGCTTGGCAGAGATATGGCGAAGGTGCTACTCCAGAAAGTAGTGGAATCAAAGGCGATCATTTTGTAGGTCAGTATTATGTACGTTTCGATAAGGAACTCAAAGCAGAATATGCAACATGGCAAACCACTGGAGATGCAGCAACTGTCCTAGCTGACAAAGCTAAGGAGGGACAATCAGCTGATGACTTCTACTCAAAATATAAGAATGACTATTTCAACGAATACTCAGTCTTAGGTAGAGATGCCAAAGAGATGCTTCGTCAGTGGGAAGGTGGAGATGCTGATACAGTAGCACTTTGGAAACAGATGAATGACTGGGTCTATGACGGATTTGAATCTACATACAAAGCCCTAGGAGTATCATTCAATAAGTTATATTACGAATCTGATACTTATCTACTTGGTAAAGAGGTGGTTGAGAAAGGGTTAGAGTCTGGTGTATTCTTCAAAAAAAATGATGGTAGTGCTTGGGTAGATCTCGAAGCACATAAGATGGATGAGAAAATTGTACTTCGTAGTGATGGTACAGCAGTGTATATGACGCAGGACATTGGCACTGCTATGCAACGGTATGCGGACTTTGGTATCGATAAGATGGTATATGTCGTAGGCGATGAACAGAATTACCACTTCAAAGTATTATTTACAATATTAGGAATGTTAGGTGAGCCATATGCGGATAACCTTCATCATTTATCATATGGTATGGTAGATTTGCCAGAGGGTAGGATGAAATCACGTGAAGGAACAGTCGTAGATGCTGATGATCTTGTACAAGAAGTAATCGCAGAAGCGAAGAAAGCCAATGATGAGCGAGGTGAAATAGATGAATTATCTGCCGAAGAGCAAGCTGATACACTTCGAAAAATTGGGATGTCAGCCTTGAAGTATTTCATTGTCAAGGTGAATCCACAAAAGCGTATGACATTTAATCCTGCAGAGTCGGTAGACATGCAAGGACAAACTGGACCTTATATCCAAAATGCATATGTTCGGATTCAATCTATCTTACGTAAGTCTGCGGACTATACAGAAAGTGACTATTCTACCTATAGTACTCTAGAGCCTATGGAAAAGAGTTTGATGAGATCATTAGGAGAATTTAAAGACATACTAGCTGTAGCTGCAGAAAACCTTGATCCTTCGATGATTGCTAACTATGCGTATGACTTGGGTAAAGATTATCATAAGTTCTATCATGATGTACGTATACTTAAAGCTGAGAGCGAAGCTGCAAAATGCTTCCGACTGCAACTATCTAGAACAGTAGCTCTAGTTTTAAGAGATGCAATGGAAATGCTAGGAATAGAAATGCCAGAGCGGATGTAAGCGAGAGCCTCTTCTTGCCAAAATGAATTTAAAATAATGAGAGAGTAAGTCAAGGTATTTTGAACTTGAACTTGATTCTTGAATTTGAACATAACAATAATGAGTGAAGAAAAATACGAAGCATTAAACTTCATAGAGGAGATTATCGAAGGGGATATCAAATCTGGTAAGCATCAGGGAACGGTACATACTAGATTTCCTCCTGAGCCTAATGGTTATCTTCATATAGGTCATGCTAAAGCGATTTGCATTAATTTTGAGATGGCTAAGAAATACGGTGGTAAGGCAAATCTTAGATTTGATGATACTAATCCTACAAATGAAAAAACAGAGTACGTAGATGCAATCAAAAGAGATATCTCTTGGTTGGGATACGAATGGGATAATGAAGCGTACTATACATCAGATTATTTCGATACCTTATATGGCTACGCGATAAAGTTGATCCAGGATGGAAACGCTTATGTAGATGACTCAACTGTGGAAGAGATCTCTGAGCAAAAAGGTATACCAACTAAGCCGGGAATCAATAGTCCATTTAGGGAAAGAAGCGTAGAGGAGAATCTTGAATTATTCACTAAGATGAAGGCTGGAGAATTTGAAGATGGCGCAAGAGTACTCAGAGCTAAAGTAGATATGAGTAGTTCTAACATGCATATGCGTGATCCTGTAATTTATCGTATCAAGCATGCCACTCACCATAGAACCGGAGATGATTGGTGTATCTATCCGATGTATGATTTCGCTCATGGGCAGTCAGATAGCATCGAGAAAATAACTCATTCACTCTGTAGTTTAGAGTTTATACACCACAGACCATTATACGATTGGATGATCGATAAACTCGAGATTTTTCCCAGTAGACAGATAGAGTTCGCTCGTATGAATGTAGAGTATATGATCACAAGTAAGCGTAGACTAAAGCGATTAGTCGAAGAGAAGCTTGTTACTGGATGGGATGATCCAAGAATGAGTACTTTATCAGCCTTACGTCGTAAAGGCTATCCTGCAGCTGCGGTCAGAATGTTCTGTGATAAAGTAGGTGTCGCCAAGAGGGATAACCTTATAGAAATTAATTTACTAGAGTCATGCGTAAGAGATGAACTCAATAAAGTTGCGGATAGAGTAATGGTAGTTTTAGATCCTATCAAACTAGTGATCACTAACTATCCAGAAGCACAAATTGAGTCTCTCAGAGCACTTAACAACCCTGAGGATGAAGAGCCAAGATATAGAGAGATGCCGTTTGGTAGAAAGTTATATATCGAACGTGATGATTTTATGGAGGATGCCCCAAAGAAATTCTATAGACTGAGTCCCGGTCGTAATGTAAGATTGAAGTTTGCTTATATCGTCAACTGTGAAAGGGCAGAATATGATGCTGATGGCAATATAGAGACGGTATACGCTAGCTACTATGACAATACTAAGAGTGGAGAAGATAATTCTGGCATCAAGTCAAAAGGTACAATTCATTGGTTGTCAGCTGATAAGGCATTGCCATGTGAAGTAAGAAATTATGGTCACTTATATACAGACCCAACGCCAACGTCACATGAAGGTAAGGACTTTTTAGAGTTTTACAATAAAGAATCATTGGTGATCAATGACAAAGCGTTGATGGAACCAGCATTGAAGAATGCGAATGACGAAAGCAAGTTTCAGTTTATGCGTAAGGGTTACTATACAGTCGATCGTGATAGTACGAGTGATAAACAGATATTTAACTTGACCGTAAGCTTGAAAGATTCTTATAATAAGAAACAGAAATAGTAGTCAGCATATGGCAGTAAGCAGTTGGCAGTGAGTAATTGGTAGTCGGCAGTGGTCAGTTATTGATTAAAGACTTAGAACTGCATACTGATACTAACGACGACAAATTGTGAGAGACTAGATACGTACATTTGCAGACTAATAACATTAATAATACACAAAGGCAATTGAGCCATTTCGATAAGAGAGAAATATGAAGTTTTTACATTCTATAGTTTGTAGTTTTTTATTCTTAGCCACTGTATCAGCACAGAAGGGAACTGTGAGAGGAAATATATTTGACAAAGATACTGGTGAGCCCGTAATCTATGCCAATGTTTACTTAGACGGTACTACTACAGGCACGAATTCAGATGTTAACGGATTTTTTACTTTGACAGATGTGGCTATTGGGAAGTACATTTTGGTAGCTTCATTTATTGGATTTGATACTGTCCGATCAGAAGTGGTTATCAAAAATAATAGAATAGAGAATAAGAATTTATTTATGTCGGAGAACTCTGTAAGACTCCAATCTGTAAACATTAGTGCAAAAAGAGAGAGGTCAAGATCTGAAGTTCAAGTAAGTACAGTGAGCATATCACCAAGGGAGATCAAAGCGTTGCCTTCAGCAGGTGGAGAACCTGATATCGCACAATATCTTCAGATATTGCCTGGAGTCGTATCTACTGGTGATCAAGGAGGTCAGATATATATTAGAGGAGGATCGCCTGTACAGAACAAAATCTTACTCGATGGATTGACTATTTACAATCCATTTCACTCAATTGGTTTCTTTTCAATATTCGAAACAGACATCATTAAAAATGTAGATGTTCTTTCTGGAGGTTTCAGTGCAGAGCACGGTGGACGTGTATCGGCTGTTGTGGATATACAGACAAGAGATGGTAATAAAAAAGAACTAGGTGGCTCTGTATCATTAAGCCCATTCCTTGCTAAAGTTGTATTAGAAGGACCATTAGCTACGTTTGATGAAGACAGTGGTAATAGTGCTTCATTTATATTAACATCGAAAAAATCACTTATCAATAATACATCTCCAACTCTATATGAATATGCACTGGATGATCCTGAGCAAGGTTTTCCTTTTGACTTTAGAGATACTTATGGAAAGGTATCTATAAATACTAGTACAGGAAGTAATTTCAATTTTTTTGGATTTAACTTTACTGATGATTACAATAATCCAGCTTTAGCCAATATAAGCTGGACTAATAATGGTGGAGGATTAAATTTTAGACTGATTCCTGCTAAGAGTAATTTAGTGATGGGAGGTACTCTAGGCGTATCTAATTATGGCATCAGTTTAATCGAAGATAATGATCCACGTACTTCAGATATCAGAGAGATATTAGGAGCCTTCGATTTTACTTTTTATGGGTCTAGTAGTGAATTTAATTATGGTATTGAGATTAGATCGGTACGTACAGAATTTGAATTCACTAATCCATTTAATATAAAAATTGATAATACACAGAATACAACTGAGCTAGCGACATATTTTAAGTTTAAACAGAACTTCTCTAACAAAGTAATATTTCAACCTTCTGTTAGATTCCACTATTATGCCTCTCAGAGTAACTTGAGTATAGAGCCTAGATTAGGTTTAAAATATAATATTACAGACGATCTAAGATTCAAAGCTGCCGCTGGAGTATATACTCAGAATATACTTTCTACATCTAATGAGCGTGATGTTGTAAATCTATTCTCGGGATTCTTGACAGGTCCTGAGTCTCAAGTGTTTGGATTTGACGATAAGAAGCTAGAAGATAAATTACAGAAGAGTAGTCACCTGATTGCTGGATTTGAATATAACTTTACGGATAATTTTGAAATAAATATAGAAGGTTACTTCAAAGACTTTCCTCAGCTAATCGTATTGAATAGAAATAAAACATCTAATACGGATCCTAACTATGCGGTAGAGACTGGAGATGCTTATGGCATTGATTTTACCGCTAAGTATACATTGCCTAGGGCATACTTCTATGCTACATATTCGCACGGATATGTAAATAGATTTGATGGTGAACAAGAGTATCCGACTGTGTTTGACAGAAGGCATAACTCTAATTTACTAGCTACTATTGATGTAAACGAGGCAGGTACTTGGCAATTTAGTGCAAGATGGAATCTAGGTTCTGGATTTCCTTTTACACAGACGCAAGGATTTTACAATTTCATAAACCTTCTTGGAGGTGTGGATACAGATGTGGTTACAGCTAATCCTGATGATGTTGGTATCATATACTCAGAAGAGCGTAATGGTGGGAGACTTCCATTTTATCATAGACTAGATTTATCAGTTAAAAAGAAGTTAGAAATTTCTAATTTATTTGGATTAGAGATAACCGCTGCTGTAACGAATGCTTACAATAGAGATAATATATTCTTCTTCGATAGAGTAGAGTACGAGAGACAAGATCAACTACCTATCATACCAAGTATAAGTGTGAAAGGGATATTTTAGAAAGTTCATGTTCAAGAATCAAGATCAAGTAAAGACAAATAAGGCAACAACTTAAATAAGATCAAGGTTAGAAGTAAACTTTGTTCTAAGTATGTGTGCGTACCATTACGGCAACAATTAATTATCCTAAAAAATGCTTTCAAGTTAAAAATTTTGAAGGCATTTTTATTTATCCTTTGATAATCTTGACAAGTATTTACAACGCTTGTATAATATCGTACTGCGTAATTATATGCATCTTACCAGATTCATCCTTTGTTATTACGGCAGGATTACTTTTAGATATATATTTGTTCAATTCTTTGACATTCATATCTGCATCTACAATAGGGAATGCATTACCCATAATTTCGGATATCGCTTTATTGCTATTCTTCATAGGGTTGTTTAGTATAAACTCCAGTAGTGCACTCTGAGTGATAGATCCGTGCACCTCATCACCTTCCACTACCGGAAGCTGAGATAAATCGTGCTCCTTCATCAGCGTGAGTACTGCTCTTGCTTTCTCTGTACGATCTATAGATATGAAATTATCTGAATGCTTTCTATTGATCAAATTCTTAACAGTAAGATCCACTTCTAACCATCCACGCTCTTTCATCCAATCATCGTTGTAGATTTTACCAATATACCTACTTCCGTGATCGTGAAATAATACAACTACTACATCATCCTCAGAGAGTTGATCTTTCATCTGGAGTATTCCACCCAATGCTGAGCCTGCACTGTAACCCAGTAATAATCCTTCTTCTTTGGCTAATCTTCTAGCTAGTAAAGCTCCATCTTTGTCTGATACTTTTTCAAAATGATCGATAAGGTCGAAGTCAACATTCTTCGGTAGTATATCTTCTCCTATTCCTTCTGTGATATAAGAATAGATTTCCTTTTCATCAAATTCACCAGTTTCATGATATTTTTTGAATACTGATCCGTAAGTATCTATTCCCCAAATCTTAATATTAGGATTCTGTTCTTTGAGATATTTACCTACACCAGATATAGTTCCTCCAGTACCTACACCAACTACAAAGTGGGTAATTTTACCATCTGTCTGCTTCCAGATTTCTGGTCCAGTACTTTCGTAATGCGCCTGCCTGTTGGCGAGATTGTCATATTGATTGAGCCATACCGAATTAGGTATTTCTTTACTTAGTTTTTCTGCTACAGAATAATAAGATTTCGGATCGTCTGGAGCAACGTTAGTCGGGCATACTATTACTTCTGCTCCTACCGCTCTTAGTATATCAAATTTCTCTTGAGATTGTTTATCGCTCGTTGTAAGTATCGTTTTATACCCTTTGACACATGCCGCAAGAGCTAAGCCCATTCCTGTATTACCGGAAGTGCATTCGATTATTGTACCACCTGGCTTTATTTTACCTTCAGCTTCGGCTACCTCTAACATTTTGAGCGCCATTCTATCCTTAGTGGAATGTCCAGGGTTGAATGTTTCAACTTTAGCAAGTACTAAGGCATTTACGTCTGAGACGGTCTTTTCAAGTTTTACTAACGGTGTGTTTCCTATAGTTTCAAGGATGTTGTTTTTATAATCCATATTACATTTTAGTATTGGGTACAAAGATAACTTTTCTTGTCTTTACAGATAGCTAAACAATTAGAGCTTGAGTTTAATTTTGTGATATTCTTCGTATGGTAATAACAATATCTTACTATAAATGTCATTTACCAAGCTAGGACAACAATATGATAATGAAGTATTGAATCCTTTGAAGTTTAAGTTTGCTATGTTCAAAAAGGTTTTTTATATAATCTTTTAGAGAGATAAAGTAAAAGCAATTGACTCTTAACGATGTGAGATTTACGTACCACATAGATGGTCGACACAGAATCTATTCAAATCTATTTATTTTGCCCCACAATCTGGCGTGGGGGAGATCTCAACTGGTCTCATGTTGGATGCCATGCATAGAGGTAGAGGTAGCTAGAGCATGTTAGTGATTGACTTCAAAGCTAAGTTTACTAAAAAAGCAATAAGTGCTATTACTTATACTTATGAAGATGGGCATAAGACCCAAAATGCAATCAATGATGCAGAACGAACTGGTGAGCCTCAAATCATCAATATGAGAACTATCGGAAGGATGTTTGATGGTGTGGTCGTAGGATAGTTAGTTATTATATGGAGTATTAAGAAAAGGTCTTGATTATATCTGTGCAGAATATGATTTAACTAGTTTTAATTGATATCGTTTTTTATTAAACCATTCTATTCAGTTGTGGTTTACTACATACAACTTATAAAACTATGTTCGGACTATTTAAAAAGAAATCACCAATAGACAAGCTTCAAGCTGAATACAAAAAGCTAATGGAAGAATCATTTCGCCTATCTACTACAGATAGAAGCGCTAGTGATGCTAAAAGGGCAGAAGCGGAAGAAGTTGCCAAGCAAATCGAGGAGCTTCAAGCATAACTTACTAGTTCTAAACACTATTCGATTATAGATACTTTCAGATTGTCGATAAAAACTACATTTTCTTTGTAGTTAGACCTTGTAAGTACTTTTATTTCATCGATATTGTTTTGCTTTACTTTGATATCTACGTGTATGATTTTCCATTCTTTGTTACGAGATACATCTCGTAGTCGAAGACTTTGGTATCTAAATACTTCGCCTTAGAAAGAAATTTAATATTATAAATTAGTAACGACTAGCCATTATTTTCTTCTACGTCCTTGGCTTTGATTAACACAGCCTTCACCATATCATTTTTATAGCGCTCCATATTTTGGGCGACATCTTCATCAAAAGCCCCAATTATTGAAGCTGATAATATGCCCGCATTCTTAGCGCCATTGAGGGCTACCGTTGCTACAGGAATACCATTTGGCATTTGTAGTATGGATAAAATACTATCCCAACCATCGATACTATTAGAGGACTTGATAGGTACACCGATTACTGGTAGGGTAGTAAGTGATGCTACCATGCCAGGTAGATGTGCTGCTCCTCCAGCTCCGGCTATTATTACATTGATTCCATTAGCTCTTGCCGCTCTCGCATATTCAAACATGCGGTTCGGCGTTCGATGAGCAGATACTACGGTCATCTCAAAATCGATACCCAACTTTGATAAGAAATCAGCTGCTGGTTGCATTACGGGTAGATCAGAGTCTGACCCCATTATGATTCCGACTTTTGCTTTACTCATGAATTATATTTTAGCGATGATTTTAAGCGTATCTTTCACAAATGTAGCTTTTTCAATTGCCTTATCTAGATCTTTGTCTACGATAGTTGCATGCCCCATCTTACGGAAAGGTTTCGTTGTACTTTTGCCATATAGATGTATGTGTGCTCCTGAGGTAGCAAGGCACTCATCGATGTTTTCGTAATGTGCTTCTCCAGTATGTTCTGGAGCACCTAATAGATTGACCATTGCCGCAGATTGTATCAGTGCAGTATCGCCAAGAGGCATACCTAATATCGCTCTGAGATGTTGCTCATATTGAGAGGTGATATTGGCTTCTATCGTATGGTGGCCACTATTGTGAGGACGAGGAGCTACTTCGTTGATCAGTAATTCATTATCCTTAGTGAGAAACAATTCTACAGCTAATAGTCCGATTATCTTCATCTCTTTGGCTATCGACTCTGCCAAAAAGATAGCCTTTGTTTGGATTTCTTCGCTTACTCTTGATGGTGAAAATAAATACTCTACTAAGTTAGCAGTAGGGTGAAATTCCATATCCACCACAGGAAATGACGATATGTCACCTTGCGGATTTCGAGCAACGATTACAGCGATCTCTCTATCGATATCTACTAAGGGTTCTATGACTGATTTGACATCTAACAAGTCTTGTAAATCGGATAAACTCCTTACGATATGTACACCTCGACCATCGTAGCCATCCGTTCTCGCTTTTTGCACAAATGGTATAGCAAGTTTACCATCTAACACCCATTGCTTGATCTCACTAGCGTCGGCAGCCAATACAAAATCGGAAGTCACCAAGCTTCGTTCTTGATAAAATTGCTTTTGCAAACCTTTATCCTTGATCATATCGAGTAGGTGTGGCTGTGGATATACCTTTTTGCCCTGCTTTTCTAAATCGTACAAAGCATCAGTATTTACCAGTTCGATTTCTACAGTGATGATGTCTTTATCTGCAGCAAAAGCCATGATAGTATCATAGTCTTTGAAAGATCCTTCTGTAAATGTCATACATGATGCAGCAGCAGGAAATGACTTGTCAGTATCTAGTACATGCATATGTAGACCCATCATTGATGCGGATTGGCCTAGCATTTTACCTAATTGACCTCCACCGAGGACACCTACTTTTTGATTTGTATAGCTCAAGAGTTATATTCTATGTTTATTCTTATACGATGCAAAGATATGTTTAGTACCTGTAATCTAATAGATTATATGGATAACTTTAAATGCGATTATTTGTCTTTTAGGACTGAGATAATTAGTTCTGCAAAAGGATAATAGGTCATCGCACTCCAAATGAAGCTAGGACTCATGATTGAGGAAAAATTAACATCTGTAAGGCCATATATCAGATAATTCCATGTATCCATTTAAAATCACAGAGAAATTAATTCAATAAAGTAGGGCTAAAACGAAAAATTTTTAAAATAGTTATTACGAGATAAATGGCGTACATATTTTTTTGTTATCCTTAATCATACTTCTAAGACACAATACAGATCCGTATCTAAAAAAAACAATGCGAATATTATCAGAGTATAAAATAAAGTTGTTCAAAAGAATTTTGTAAATTGATATTGAATGAAAATTAAAGCATCTGAGCTGTAAAAAAAATAGAATATCACTGTATTGTGTCAACTGAGATAAAATATTTTTTAATCAGATTTGATTCATTGCTTTTTGCACTGATTGGATGACAATAAGACTTATATCTATATCGAATAATATACTATCTTTCCGTTTAGCTTACATTTCAGCAGAGTAACAACAACTTATACTATATGGATATATTGAAACTAGGATATACGAAAAAATGGATTGACTACGGTTTTTTAACTGAGGAGATTCTGTCTAAGCAGATTGCTGAGTTTGAAAAAGAAGGTGGTAAACCAGTTGAATATTATCGATATAATTCATTTGTGAACTGGCTAAACGGAAGGGAAGCGCTTAACAATGAAGAGGTAAATAACTTTATACTGTTATGTACGGATGATAAAAATGATCGTATGTCTGGATCAGCAATCAAAGATCTATTTGTTTCCGACAAGATATCAGATGAACAGTTTGAGATTATAAAACTCAAATTACCTCAATTTGGTGAATGGACTGAAAAATTAATAACAAGAGAGGTTTTAACCAGAAGAGTGAATCGTGAGAGAATGTCTCCAGCTCTATTTAAATTATGCTATGATTATAAAGTAAAATATAAAGACAATCGATTGCTTATTAATATAATTAAGAAAACTAATGACTCTCAATGTCTTGCATTTTTTTCGGAACTAGACGTAGGGAAAAAATTAAAAAAACTTGCAAAAAATAAATTAACTAAATTGAATTAGTCTGTTATTTAATTCTCTGCGGAGTTTCAAACATCAGTTTGTATTTTTCGCATAATTGCCAAAATCTAAAAACAATATTTAGCTATGCCTAGTTCAACATTACTAATCAAAAATGGCCAAATCATAAATAGGGGAGTCATTTCTTCCGGTGATATCTTCATCAAGAATGATCGTATTGAGAAAATAGCTTCTACAATTGATATAGAGGCAGATACCGTAATCGATGCCGCAGGAAAATGGGTGATTCCAGGGATCATTGATGATCAAGTGCATTTCAGAGAGCCAGGAATGACGTATAAGGCAGATATCGCGAGCGAATCTCGTGCAGCTATAGCTGGTGGTGTCACTACATTCATGGAAATGCCAAATACTAGGCCATCAGCTCTGACGCAAGAGCTGCTTCAAGATAAGTATGATATGGCATATAGATCTGCTTACAGCAATTATAGCTTCTTTATGGGTGCATCCAATGAAAATATTGAAGATGTACTCAAGACTAATCCACAGAATGTCTGCGGTGTAAAGGTGTTTATGGGTTCTAGTACGGGTAATATGCTTGTGGATAATGAGAAAGTCCTCAACAATATATTTTCTAATGTAGATATGTTGATCGCTACACATTGTGAAGATGAAGCTACGATAAGAACCAATATGGCTGCATTTCAAGAAAAATATGGTGATAATCTGAATGCTACACATCATCCATTGATTCGAAATACGGAAGGATGCCTTATATCATCAACTCTTGCATCAACTTTAGCAAAGAAGCACAATACAAGGCTTCACATCCTACATATAAGTACAGCGGAAGAGATATCGCTATTTACAAACAAGATCCCACTAGCTGAAAAACGTATTACTAGTGAAGCATGTGTTCATCATATGTACTTTACTGCGGATGATTATTCTAGATTGGGCAATAAGATCAAATGTAATCCAGCAATAAAAGCAGCGCATAATAGAGATGCGATACGCGCAGCTGTAATAGATAGCACCATAGACATTATCGCTACGGATCACGCGCCACATACTTTAGAAGAGAAAGAAAGACCTTATAGCCATGCGCCAGCAGGATTACCATTAGTCCAACACGCGCTTAACATAATGTTAGACATGTATCAAGATGGTTTATTTACTCTAGAGCAGATCGTTGAGAAGATGTGTCATACACCAGCCATTTGTTTTCAGATAGGAAATCGTGGATATATAGATGAAGGTTACAAAGCGGATATTGCAATCATAGATCCTGATTTAGAATTTACGGTAGCGCCAGATAATATTGCTTATAAATGTGGTTGGTCTCCACTAGAAGGAAAAACATTTAAAGGAAAGAATGTCAATACCATTGTGAATGGAAAAATCGTCTATGATTATAAGACTCAACTTTTCCGTCAAGGATGTGGTGAGCGGTTAACATTTACTAGATAAGTATTATTTACTTTAATCATTTAATGTATCATACAGATTATTAATACTCTGGTACCTACCCAAGTTTTTCCTATAATTAATATTATGTTAAGTAGAGCTTTGCGAGAACTATTGCTATTGTATTGCTAAGCTAGGTTTCTTTATGCCCTATTACTATGAAAATCTTTACTGAAAAACAATTAAATAACTAATTGAATAAATCGCTCATATATAAATGAAATGAGTAAGAATTAATCTATGGCTTGTACTAGTTCTATGCATTGCCTTGATAACATATGATACATGTTGAATTTGCATACATTAATTACAGTACAAATGATATTAATGTAGTAATTCTTGTTGTTACGATTGCTATCGAATTCTATGGGAACACAAAAGTTATAATTTTCTACCTTGACAATTAATCTGATACTTTGGTAGTAGTCGAAAATTGAGCTCTATGAAGTTTGCACGTTTCTATCTCATTTTTGAGTTAGTAGTTTTTAGTTTACAACTTGGTGACGTATAATAGTTTAGGATATAGCGAGTTTTCCTCTTCCCCTATGCCAGTGTAGTGAAGTAATTCATTATCCTACTTAACATAATAAATAAGTGCCCTACTAACTATGTTGTAATGTTACAGCTGGATATACTATTGCTGTTCATCCAGAATTAATTGATAAGGCCATAATGATCGCCCCCTTGTTAGATACTGAACATGAGCCTATATTCTGGTTTTCCTATTTCGCTAAATGGCGCATGAAAAGATGGCTGTTGACTGATGAACCTAGAGTTTCTTTGACTGAGAAGTTTGAATGTGCATAGGCCTTGTAGGTTATAGAACCATATTGGGAGCTACTTAAACGGCCAACACAAGATAAATGCCTACATGGCCCCGCTCCCCCGAGTCTATAATACTGAATATAGCAAGGGAATAGATGATAACAGCTATTTAGCCCTTAAATTATATCCAGAGAAAGGGCATTTGATTTTGTGGGAGGAATTTGAATTGACTATGGGCCTATTTAGGGATATTATTTGCTAATTCCTCTTTTTCTTTTCTTTGATTTTACTCTTACCAAAAATGTCCTTTTTTGCATCAGATCCTAATACAGGCATAGGTCGTGGAGCTTCGTCAGACGTTTGATTGAAGATTTTATCAACATATACCCAACTATCAATCTCTTGTTTATAGCCGACGAAACTGCCATCTGGAAGTTGTGTTGGTCCTTGACCTTCTATTCTTCCCATTCTAGTAATTAGATTGTCATAGACGATCATACCCATATTAGCATTGTAATTCAGAGTAACACTGGCATCAGCACTGTATGTGAGGAGTAATCTCGTTTTTATCTCATCTCGCTCACCTTCTATCTTTCTGACAAACAGCTCTTTACCGAATTTCACTTCATCTTCTTTAATAGACATGACATCAAGAACTTTAACTTTGTCAAACTTTGCAAATTGTCTATATCCAAATAAAATATAATCTGTCTTGCCAGCGCTAGTGAATGGCATAATATGATAATATAATGCTCCAAACCAATCTTGAGCTCCTAATTGCTCATATTCTAGATCGGATGTAATTTCTCCAGAATCATTAAGAGTGATCACCTTTCCATCTGCAAATTGGATATACCCATATGTTTTGCTTACAACGTCATCATCAGCTACGATCCAGCTGAAGATTCTAAATTTATCATTTTCCGAGGTTAATTTAGAGATCCACTTCAAAGACTCGAATGGATGGTCGTATGATCCTGGTGTATTGAGCATTGTTTCAAATTGCTCTTTAAACAGATTAGCAGCCTTGAATCTATGGCTTGCTACAGTTGTATTTACCATTATGTCTGCATGATAAGCCAAATTTTCCTCTAAAGCAGCTAAGTTAACTTGGGATGATATAGTAGTAGTCATGGCGAATGACATCGCTAGCGATAATAGAATTCTAGACATAATATTTAAATCTATTTGATATATATGGAGTAACGCAATATCTAATCCAATGATTGCAGCACTATCACAATTATTTCAGAAGCTTAAGAACTAACTTTCTGTATCATTTCATCGTAATTAGGTCTGTCTGCGGCAGATAGGTGAATGAATCTATCTACTATGTTACCCTTATCTAAAATAAAAATGCCAGGCATTTGGAAGCCATCACCTATAAATCTTAGAGAAGGTAAAGACTTAGTGTTCATACTAATATCAAAACCTCTAATTAAATTCTTAAGACCAAGTAATTGACTAGGACCACCTTTGGCTAATCCAAAGGACGAATATAACTCACAAGAGGGGTCACTAATGTGATCTACTCCTGGAAGCTCGTACTCTACGAAATATTGTTCAGCTAAGTTTGTATCCGACATGTGGACTAATACCAAAGTGATATTAGCCTGTAATATTTTTTCTTTTCGATCAGCCAAATCATGTAACGCTTCTCTACAAAAGATACAGCCGAAATGACGTAAAAAAGTAAGCAGAACAGGGCCTTTATGCGATAACTTCAAAAGTGAGTCCCCATTTTGAGTTACTGCGTTTTCTATTATTTCTGAATTGATCATTTACACTTTATTATCAGGTATATATTAACCTTCTCTTCATTCAATTATTAAATAAATGCCCTGTTCTGCTTCTAATTTCGAGGTACTCGATTACTTAATTTTCATTTTTGTGAAAGTAGCCATTACAGATTTTACTGCATCCGCAGATTTGTGTAATAATTTCTTTTCGCTAGCATTAAGCTTAAGTTCTATGATCTTAGTGACACCGTTTTTTCCCAGTTGCACTGGAGCACCTAGATACATGTTCTTCAGTCCATACTGGCCAGTCAGTCTTACACAAACTGGGAATATTCTATTTTCATCCTTTACGATAGACTCGACCATCTGAGCTGCAGCAGCTCCAGGAGCATACCATGCAGATGTCCCCATTAGCCCTACAAGCTCTCCCCCACCTTTCTTAGTACGGTTTACGATAGCAGTTAACTTTTTTCGATCTATTAGTTCAGTAACTGGGATACCTCCTACTGTAGTATATCTTGGTAGCGGCACCATGGTATCGCCATGACCACCCATTAGTACTGCTTGAATATCTTTTGGAGATACTTTTAATTCAGTCGCTAAGAAAGCTCTATATCTTGCTGTATCTAAGATGCCAGCCATGCCGAATACTTTGCTAGATTTAAGACCTGACGCTTTGAATGCCGCGTGAGTCATTACATCTAGTGGATTAGATACGATGATAATGATTGGATCAGCTGAGTGTTCCATGATAGACTTTACTACAGAGACTACTATTTTAGCGTTGGTAGCGATGAGATCATCTCTACTCATGCCCGGCTTACGCGGTATGCCAGCAGTAATCACAACTATGTCAGAGTTAGCAGTATCTTTATACTTGTCAGTGCCAGTGATACTTGTGCTGTAATAGTCGATAGGTGCTTGTTGCCAACTATCCAAGGCTTTACCTTTAGCGAAGTTTCCTTTGATATCAAGAAGAACGATTTCTTTCACGATGTCTTTGTGCGCAAGCACGTTGGCCACTGTGGCTCCTACATTACCTGCTCCTACTACAGTTACTTTACTCATATCGAATTGTTATTTACTATTTTGATTTAAAAGAATAATTAATTTGTAAAACTTAAAATGTCAAGATATTGTTACCGAAAAAAGCTATTTCAAAGTGCGTAAAATTTTTAATTTACTCTAGAAATTTTAATTACCTAGTGAGTTAGAAAATCTACATTTTGTGCAAATGTAAGGAATGAAAAGATATTAAACTATTCTTATATATTAATGATGAGAATCTAGACTTATATGTCTTTTCGGATATATCTCCTTGAGTAATATCAATGGCAATTGAGATTATATTTTACCTTAGATGTTTATAACGATAAATTAAATTAGATAACATGAATTTTAAGCCCAGATTATTAATTCTAGCTCTATTTGTAGCGACTACAATCGTAACAGTAAGTGCACAACATCAACACCGAGGAGAATGTGGTGTAACATATGAGATGGAACAGCAATTACCTGTTTACTCTAAAAAAGATGTACAACTGTTCAAAGAAGCGAACCCGGAACGATTTGCTTCGATCAATATTCCTGTTATGTTCCACACTGTCGCGAATTCAGTTGGAGAAGGAAGAGTAAAGAGAAAAGATATACTAAAGTCTTTGTGTAGAATGAATAATGATTATGCTGAGCATGGAGTAGTATATTATTTAAAAGACGGTGGATTTAATGAGTTAGATAATTCAAACATATTTTCTAATGTAAGTATGAATGGTGATTTGGTTCAAACATTTAAAGATGGTGCTGCAGTGGATATCTTCATTACTGAAAACGCTGATACAGGAAGTAGTCTTGGTACTACACTTGGGTTTTATTCACCAGGTGGTGATTATATCATCATCCGTAAAAAGGAAATGGCTGATAGTTCAGGGACTATGAGTCACGAAGTAGGTCATTACTTTTCTTTGAGACATCCACATTCAGGATGGGATCAACCGTATGATATAGAAACTTACGGTAATTCAGTACCTTTTAATACAGTGCCTAGTACCGGTGCTCTTATTGAATTAATGGATGGCTCAAATTGTGAAGATGCAGGTGACAAAATATGTGATACTGCTCCAGATTATTTATTAGGTTTTACTACTCAGTCTTGTTTTGATAATTTTGGTGTGTTTGATCCTAATGGTGATGCTTTAGAAAGCGATGAGACTTTAAGTATGGGGTATTTCAATAACTGCCCGAAGTACGTGTTTTCACCACAGCAAATCGATAGAGCAAAGTTAAATATTGCTAGTCCAGGAAGAGATTTCCTGCTTAATACTCATACCCCTAATGAAACAGAAATTACAGGAGATTTAGCTATAATTTCTCCAGGATTTCAAGAGACTGTAGAAACATATAATGGTGTCGAAGTTTCTTGGGAAGGGGTTCAAGATGCTGATTTATATTTAGTAGAGATCGTTAATTTTGCTGATCCTGCTGACTTTTATGAATACACAACACCTAACGAGACTCTCTTTGTCACGGACCTTGAACCAAATAAGGTTTACTTCTTAAATGTTAAGCCTTACAATGATGCTTACACATGTTACCCAGAAGTGGGCCTTCCATTTATAACTGGAGATGTCGAAACTTCTTTAAATGATCCTTCGTTCGTAAGTGATTTCGTTGTTTATCCTAATCCATCTCATACCAACCAAGATATCATTGTAGATATGATGAGTGAGTGGAGCGGAAATGCAACTTTATCAATATCTGATTTAGCTGGAAAAGTAATCAAGCATCAAGCGATACAGATATCTAATGGAAAGCAACAGTTAGTAACAAATCAGAGTGGTGATATCCAAAGTGGTATATACTTCTTGAAACTTTCTACAGTACAAGGAAATGTAACAAGAAAGATTGTAATACAATAAATGAGATAAGTAGTGAAGTATATACTTCATGACCTTTTTTAAGATATTTTAAGCGACTCATCATTTTGGTGAGTCGCTTTTGTTTTGGTAAGATTTCTATGTCTTATACCAAGTAACTTATTATTAATTAGTTGCCGTCTTATGTCCAAAATATGATACTTTTGCACTCTTAATTATTATATAGACACTTTACAATATAATTATATATGAACTTACACGAATATCAAGGTAAAGAAGTATTGGCATCTTACGGAGTAGCTATACAGAGAGGAAAGGTAGCCAGTACTGTGGAAGAAGCAGTGACTGCATTTAAAGAGTTGCAAGTAGAGACAGGAACAGAGGCTGTGGTAGTAAAAGCTCAGATACACGCTGGTGGTCGTGGTAAAGGTGGTGGAGTAAAACTTGCCAAAAATATGGACGAACTAAAAGAGCATGCTGCTAACATACTAGGTATGATGCTCAAAACTCCGCAAACACCCGGCGGGATGGAAGGAACTGGTAAGTTAGTGAGAAAGGTACTAGTTGCGGAAGACACATATGCACCAGATTTTGACGCATGTAAGGAATACTATGTATCTATTCTTATGGATCGTACAAAGAAGAAAAATGTAATCATCTACTCTACTGAAGGTGGTATGGATATCGAAGCAGTAGCCGAAGAAACACCAGAACTATTGCATAAGGAGTATATAGATCCACATATGGGACTTTTAGGATTTCAAGCTCGTAAGATTGCTTTCAATTTAGGACTTAGCGGGCAAGCGTTTAAAGAGATGACAAAGTTCATCACTAAGTTATATTCAGCATTCGTAGGATCAGATGCTTCGTTATTTGAGATCAATCCTTGTCTACACACTGCGGATGACAGAATTTTAGCTGTAGATGCTAAAGTCTCATTAGACGAAAATGCACTCTTCCGTCATACAGATCTTGCAGCGATGCGGGATACTTCTGAGGAAGACCCTACAGAGGTAGAAGCACAATCATATGGTCTTAACTATGTAAATCTTGATGGTAATGTAGGATGTATGGTAAATGGAGCTGGTTTGGCTATGGCAACTATGGATATCATTAAACTTAGTGGTGGATCACCAGCAAATTTCCTTGATGTAGGAGGTACTGCAGATGCAGCAAGAGTAGAGCAAGCTTTCCGTATCATCCTCAAAGATGATAATGTAAAGGCTATTCTTATTAATATCTTCGGAGGTATCGTAAGATGTGATAGAGTGGCTCAAGGAATAGTAGATGCATACAAGAATATGGGTAATATTACGGTTCCTATCATCGTAAGATTACAAGGAACTAATGCTGATGTCGCAAAGACGATCATCGATAATAGTGGACTAGAAGTGCAATCAGCTATCCTATTACAAGAAGCTGCAGATAAAGTAAAAGAGGTTATCTCTTAGACGAGTATTTTTAAAAGGAAAACTTTGTTGTCTTGGCTAGTTGATTCTGGTCAAGGCATTTTTTATACTTTTAAGATAATTTCATTTTTCAATATTGTCTAATATTGAAAAATGCTCTAATTGTATTTAACTCATCAATATATAATGGTCGCTGGGTTTCTTAATTTTTAGTAAAAACGATAAAGTATAATAACTTAATGGTTTTCTGTTGCAGAATGGACATTAGACTGAAGACTGCTGACTGAAAAATTGCCGACGGAGTACTTATTTTTAATAAAAATTAAAATTTATGGCTACAAACTACTCACTATACGAACTTAACGAATATATCAAACGAGTGATGGTCCTCAATTTTCAGGAGGCTATTTGGGTCAGATGTGAAGTGTCTCAGGCATCACATAGCCGTGGATCTGTATATCTTAATATAGTAGAGTTAGAGGAGGGAACAGAAGAGATAAAAGCACAAGCGAGTGCGGTAATATGGCCACGTAGCTACATATTCTTGCAGAATAAACTTAAAGAACTCCTACCCAATATCCTGGAGGCTGGAAGTGAAGTGCTGATCAAAGTTAAGGTAGAATTTAATGAGCGATACGGATTTAAATTAGTCATAGAAGATATAGATCCAACCTATACACTTGGCCAAGCTGAAATGGCTAGGCAGAGAATCATAGAGCGTTTAAAGAAAGAAGGACTATTAGAACTTAATGAACAAAGAAACATGTCTCCAGTGCTTCAATCCATAGCGGTGATTAGCTCAGCAACTGCAGCCGGATATGCAGACTTTATGGCTCAGCTTGAGAATAACATTTATGGTTACGAGATACATGTAGAGCTATTTCAAGTAGCTGTACAGGGCAGAAATGTAGAAAGCGATGTGGTTGAGGCTTTTAGTGAAATACAAGCTAATGACAAGTATTATGACGCTGTAACAATTGTAAGAGGTGGAGGATCTAAACTAGACTTAGCGGGTTTTGATAATTATAATATTGGGCACGCCATAGCAATGAGTAGACTACCAGTAATTATAGGTATTGGCCATGAGATTGATAGTACGGTGACGGATCTTGTAGCGCAAGTATCACTCAAGACACCCACAGCAGTAGCTGGTTATATTATAGATCGAAATATGAAGTACGAGAATGATATTTTGGGCTTAGGATTTGAGATACAAGAAAATTGCCTAGAGACTGTGCGTGAGCGAAGAGCTGAGGTGGAACACATAGATTATATGATCAAGCAAAGTGCATTGAATAGATTACATACTGAAAAATATGATATTAATCAGATGTTCAACTCACTGAAAGTATCTGCGAAGAATATCATTCAGCACAATCGGCAGTATTTGGATAATACAGAATCACTCATTGGTATCGTTGACCCGATCAAGACTCTTAAACGCGGCTTTAGTATTATAAAGCAAGATGGAGTGGTTATAGGTAGCGTGAAAGATTTAGACACTAAAAAAGAGATTGAAATAGTAATGAAAGATGGAAGTAAGAATATCTAAATTACTTCTTTTTCACAGTTTCGATACTGTCCATGATATCTTTCATTTGTTCTACTCCTTGTAGAAATTTGTCGCACACTTGATTGTACATTTTAGATTTCTCCAAACTTACCAAATGTCCACATTTCTGGAAGATTTCTATGCTTGTATTAGCCCGACTTAGCACAAATTTCTTTGCAGATTCTAAAAATAGGTGGTCTTGGTCTCCCATCACTAATAGTATTGGAGAATTATATGCAGAGTTGTACAGTTTTTTCAATGTCTTATCTAGACATTGATCATACATAGTGGTCCATTTTTTAAATTCATCCATACTAAGTGCTTTACTTTCACGAATGAATATCTTCCTACTCTTTTTATGATTGTTTCGAGGTAAAGCGATCCAGGCGGCCAATTGATAGAATGCCCTGAATCCTATAACTTTAGCTAGTGCTAAACTGCAATTCGCTATGATTCTTAGTTTTCGTTTTAATTCTACGATTGCTCCTGCCATAGTAATCGACAATACTCTAGCAGGCTTGAGTTGTTCCATTTGTAGAGCTATGATCGATCCAAGTGAAACACCCATAAGATGCACTTTTTGGAGTTTGAGATGATCTACGACACTCCAAACCTTGTCACTCATAAGTTCAAAGGTATATTCAGAATGTCCTTTTCCACTTTCTTTGGATTGTCCATGCCCAGGAAGGTCAACCATTATTAAATTGAAGTTTTTCTCCAATTCCTCCTTTTGCCTATACCAAGTACGTGTACTACCACCAGCACCGTGAATCATTACGATCCAGTCCGCCGACGGCTTGAGTCCATAAGTTTCATAGTGTAGTAATGTGCTCATTTTCTATAATTAGAATACCAAGATACTTTAAAAGTTTACCCTTTTGTAGGACGAACCTCTCTTTTATCGAGTTTAGATTGCGTAGAATTGTCGTTATAGGTCTTTTGTCCTACCATTACTAATGCGTCCATGACGAGTTTCATTTCGAATTCTTGAGGCTTAGTGGCTGGATCATTGTCTATCATTAGTATGATAGTCGATATCGGATTGTAATGATAGATGCCACTACCCTCTGTGACGTCATAGTTGCCATATTGATATGTGTTATTATCAGCAAAGTCGATCCACTTCCCTGCTAGAGCACCTAGTTCACTCATGGCACCATCAGCGAAAGTGAATTTGTATTCCCATACACCGTTATCAAGTATTTGAGCAGTGCTAAACTCACCATTCTTTATTCTGTAGTCAAAAACCGCCTTAGCATTTTCTCTTAATTTTGTCATTTGCGGCGTGACTGGCTTAGTAGAGACATTTGGTTCTGTTGTAGATGGTATCTTTCCATCATTCTTGCAGCTAAATAGAGTTAAACCTATTACTATTGTGCATACTATCAGTATGATTCTATTCATTAGATTACTTTTACTGTTTATAAAGAAGGCAAATATAATGCTTGATAGATACAAAGACTTTATTAATCAACAGATTAGTGACAATAGAGACCAAAAAATGCTACTTGCAGTTAGTGGTGGTGTCGATTCTATGGTGATGCTCGATCTAAGTATCAAAGCTAATCTATCTATAGCAGTAGCTCATGTCAATCATGGTATGAGAGCCTCCGATTCTGATGCTGATGAAATATTGGTGAGAGATATTTGTGCCGAGTATGGTATTGTATTTCATTCATACAGTTTAAATGCGGATGAAAAATCATCAAAAAACTTTCAAGGAAGAGCGAGGGATGTAAGGTATCGATGGTGGAACGAGTTATGTGATGTTGAAGGATATAGCTATATCCTTACGGCCCATCATAGTACTGATAGCGTAGAGACATTCCTATTGAATTTGACTAGAGGTTCAGGAATCAGAGGCTTGTCTAGTATTCCTTCAGTTAATCAAAATATACTTAGGCCATTATCTGGTTTTACCAAAAATCAGGTCTTGGCATATGCTGATTTGCATCATATAGGTTATCGAGAAGATAATAGTAATAAGGAAAGTAATTATAAAAGGAATGAGATTAGAAATAAATGGATACCTTTTCTTAGATCTAGTGATCCAAATATAGAGAAAGCAATTTCTAAGAGTATCGCTAATCTAACTAAAGAGCAAGCTTTGTTAAATAGCTTGGTGCTAGATATTATTAGTAAAAATTCTGTAATAAATAAATATGGTTATCAGTTAATTAAACTAGATGAATTAATTAATAACTATAATATAGATATGTCTCAGTTGTTATATCAATATTTAAGTGGATATGGGTTTACAGAGGATAATTGCAAGAAATGCCTAACTGCCAAAGTAGGCTCAGAATTTCACTCAGAGACACACGACTTATTAATAGATAGAGGCAATATAATTTTAAGAAGAAAAAACAAATTCAAATCTTTAGAGTTAGAAGTAAATGATTTCGGAGTATATCAAATTGATAGTGATACTCAGCTTTATGTGAATAAGAATTTTTCTCAAGAAGGTTTAGTGGTTAACGGGCTACAATTTCCATTTACAGTAAGGCACAAACGTGCGGGTGACAGTTTCTGCCCATCAGGAATGCAAGGTGCCACTCAAAAGCTGAAGGACTTTCTTACTAATGCTAAATTAGACAAATGGTCAAAGCAAAACACATTAGTTGTTGAACACAATAGTACAATTGTAGCTATATTACCTTTTCGAGTAGCATATGGATATAATGAGAATTCTAATAGTTCTAAGGTAAATATTTCCATACATTATTGCTAAATTCTCATCTTGATTTGTCCTTGTTAACAATATCAATAAGAAGTTGTCGATTCTATAATTACATAATGGTGAGGTCTAGCGTATATAATTATATACTTTTATGCTTATGATACATTCGATTTTATTCAATATTATTAAAGGCTTACTGATAGGAGTTATATTTATATCTTCTATAACTGTCAGTGGTCAGTTAGCTAGGGATAGTAAGCTAGAGGCATCTACCAAGATATTAGTTAAAGTAGGAATGGGCTATGATAAACCAATGGCTGATTTAGCAGATAGATTTGGAGGAAATATCAATTTCCATATGGGTTTTGAACGATTAAGCGTTAGCAATTGGATTATTTCTACGGACTTTACGTACAGATTTGGATCTGATGTAAGAGAGGATGTATTGGCAGGATTTAGACTGCCTACAGATCAATTTCTTGCAACTGACGGATTGCCAGCCGATGCTTTTCTAAGAAGTAGAGGTGCGTCTTTGAAGATAGGTATCGGTAAGGTCATTGGACTTCATACCAAATCACCACAGTCAGGGATACGTCTAGATATCGGAGCTGGTATCTTGAGTCATTATATACGTGTACAAGACGAAAATCAAGCTATTAATCAAATTTTTGGCCAATATAAAAATGCGTATGATCGACTCACGCGTGGTTTTTCGATTACAGAATATATAGGTTACCAATACCTTAGCACGGACGGGAATCTCAATTTCAATATTGGCTTTGAGTTCAATCAAGCATTTACATCTGGTGTGAGATTGGTGGACTTTACGACCAATGAGCTCTCTCCTAATGGTAGAAAAGATTTTTTATCAGGATTCAAGGTGACATGGCTAATTCCGCTTTATTCTGGTAGTAAGGGCGAGCAGATATATTATTAATATATGTTATACTTATATAGTCTAGGTACATACATCTTCGGAGTGATACTGCAATTTGCTTCACTCTTTCATCCCAAGGCCAAATTGCTCATTAGAGGTCGCGAACAATCTATTAGTGTTGTCAAGTCAATAAAATTGAAATATCCAGATTCTAAGTGGATTTGGATACATGCTGCATCTTTAGGAGAATTTGAGCAAGGAAGATATCTAATAGATCGCATATCAGCTGATTATTCCCAATATAAGATTGCACTTAGTTTTTATTCACCTAGTGGATATGTACCACAACAATATTTTCAGAATGTGGATATGGTATTCTATATGCCGCTAGATACTGTATACAATGCTAATAAGTTGATAGATACGCTTTCTCCACATCTTGCTATATTTATCAAGTATGACTTTTGGTGGAATCATCTCAATGCTTTACAATCTAAATCAATTCCGACAGTATTTATATCTACGATGATAAGGTCTGATCAGTATTTTATAAAATATAAGCTTGGTAGTATACGATCAATATTATCTTCTGTAGATCATTATTATGTGCAGACACAAAAAAGTGCAGATCTGTTACAATCTATCGGAATAGTAAATACTACAGTTACAGGAGATAGTCGATT